>Ga0163215_100491_pt1 | contig 63844 bp, 65 predicted proteins | sample SynspAceP_FD_185934 | JGI IMG/M metagenome (GOLD analysis project Ga0163215, IMG submission 185934) | Saline lake microbial communities from Ace Lake in Antarctica - Synechococcus sp. Ace-P (Hybrid Assembly) | ecosystem: Environmental > Aquatic > Non-marine Saline and Alkaline > Saline | place... | reverse complement strand
TTTGAAATAGAATAAAGCGCAGGTGAGGGACTTGGAGAGGATAGGGCTATTACCTAATAAAGCGGACGATAGCCCTTTCTGAGTTACCAATTAATTATTTATTCATTAATCGCATAACTGGTTGTTATTTCGACGTTTCCTGTCAGCATTAACATGACAGAGCAGTATTTTTCTGCTGATAACTGTACGGCTCTTGCGAGGTGTTTATCAGTGATTTTTTCGCCTTTCACCACATAATGTGCATGAATTTTGGTAAAAACGCGCGGTGCCGTTTCTGCGCGCTCGGCACTTAATTCACAGTAACAATCGTGAATTGTTAAACGTGACTTTTGCAGAATATCGACCACATCAACTGAGGAGCATGAACCAACGGCAAGCAATACACTTTCCATGGGGGTAATGGCATCACCATGGCCATCCATAACCAATGATTTTCCACTGTCGGTTTCGCCCAAAAATGATAAACCTTGTTGCCAGCTTACTTTTGCTTTCATGGTGACCTACTTAGTTTTGTCTATAAGGGTTATTTTATTTTTATCGAGTAAGATGCGTTTTTGTTTGAATAGTCCACCAATGGCTTTTTTATAAGCACTTTTACTAACGTTAAACCGTTTAGTAATTTCTTCTGCCGGACTTTTATCAGTTAGGGTCGATAAACCACCGTGGGCAATTAAATCTTCAATAATTTGCTCAGCTAAACTGCCGCGCGCATTGGTATCATGAAATTGAAAGCACAAATCAATTTTACCGTCTTCGCGAATTCGCTTAATGAATCCAGGTAATTTATAGCCAATTTTGATGGGTTTGAATACTTCATCTTTAAAAATCAAACCCAAATATGCCCCATTGATAATGGCTTTATAGCCCATATCAGTACGCCCGCAAATCAATAAACTTACTTCTTGTTTGGGTTCAAATTCAGTCGCTACTTCGGGTAAAAAGTCTCTTAAACGGGTTGAGGCGGCAATACGATTGGTTTCTTCATCACAAAATAAATAAACCACATAAGAGATACCTTCAGACATCGGGTAGTCTTGTTCGCTGTAAGGCACTAAGAGGTCTTTTTCTAATCCCCAATCTAAAAATGCCCCAACGTTATTAACACTGACTACTTTTAAATAAGCACATTGGTCGACCTGTGCTTTGGGGTTTTTAGTGGTGGCGATAATACGATCATCACTGTCGTGATAAATAAACACGTCTAGCCAATCACCTTGTTTGCCGCCTTGTGGCGCTGTATTAGTGGGCAATAATATTTGACCCAGTTCACCACCATCGAGGTAAAAACCAAAGGGAACCTGATTAACAATTTCGAGGTGATTAAACTTTCCAATATGAACCATAAACAATGCTGAGCCTAATAAAGTAATTACTTGTTATTGTAACTGATTATTTTCATGGGCTATACATACAAGAAAAATTAGTTTGCAGTTAAAATTGTCGATTACCCCGATATTTTTCGTGGCATAATCAACCTTATAGTGAGGTTATTATCTAGGAAAAAGAATGGGTACTGTGTTTCTTAACGGTGAGTTTATGCCGATGTCAGAAGCGAAAATTTCACCGATGGATCGGGGCTTTTTATTCGGAGACGGTATCTATGAAGTTATTCCTAGCTACGCAGCTAAATTGGTTGGTTTTAAGCCGCACATGAAGCGCCTGCAATTTGGTTTACAAGCCATTGGCATGGGTATGCCAATGGCTGTATCTGACATTCAGACTGTAATCGACCGCTTAGTTGTCGACAATGGCGCGGGTAATTTAGGTATTTATTTACATGTGAGTCGCGGTACAGACAGCAAGCGCTTCCATGCTTATCCAACGGGTGTTAGTCAAACCGTATTTGCTTTTACCTTTGAGATCCCGCCCGAACCGGTAGCGGATAAACAGCATGTGAAGGGCTATAAAGCCGTCAGCAGCCCAGATTTGCGCTGGAAACGCTGCCACATTAAATCTACATCTTTGTTGGGCAATGTGATGCATTTTCAACAAAGTCAAACCGCAGGGGTGAATGAAACCTTACTTTATAATGACGCGGGCTATTTAACCGAAGCCAGTGCGTGTAATGTGTTTATTGTGCAACAAAATACGATTATTACGCCACCACTGAGTGAACAATTATTGCCTGGGATCACGCGAGGAATGTTACTCGACATTCTTAAAGCAGACGGACACTTGCGTTTTGAAGAGCGTGCTATTCACATGGACGAAGTGCGCAATGCGGATGAAATTTGGCTAACTAGTTCATCCAAAGAAATCGCGCCCGTGATCGAGCTTGATGGTAAACCGGTCGGTAATGGCCAAGTGGGTGATATGTGGTTAAAAGCACAAAGCTTATTTAGTGCCCATAAATATAACTATTAGCCAGCGGTCTTATTATGTCTCGTCCCACTAAAATTATTATCGACACTCAGGCAATTAAACATAATTGCCATTTGGCCGCAATGATTGCACCACAATCAAATGTGGTCGCGATGGTTAAGGCTGATGCCTATGGGCATGGTTCTGCTGAAGTGGCCAAAATATTAGCCCCGCAAGTCGCTAAGTTTGGTGTCTGTTGTTTAGAAGAAGCGCAATTGCTGCGAGATGCTGGCATAAATAAGCCGATAGTGTTGATTGAAGGTTGCTTTGAAGAAAATGAGTATCATCTTGCTGCTAAGCTTGATTGTGAAATCGTGATCCATAATGAGCAGCAACTGAGTCAATTGTTGGCACTCGAGCAAACCCTTGCGTTTACGGTGTGGTTAAAAATTGATACTGGTATGCATCGACTCGGTATCAGTCTTGAGCAATCCGCTGAAGTATTTGCCCAATTACAAACAAGTACTAAGGTGGCAAAAATCATTTTGACCAGCCATTTTTCTAATGCGGATGAATTAGACAGCCCCTCTACACCAGATCAAATTAGTAGATTTGAGCGCAATATTGCCCCACTGCTGCAAGCTCAAACTAAACCTGTCGAAATCAGTCTGGCTAATTCTGCCGCTATTTTGGGCTGGCCAAAGAGTCACTATGATTGGGTTCGCCCCGGTATTATGCTCTACGGCATTAGTCCTTTTGCAGGCGCTGAGCACAACGCAGATAAACTGCGTCCTGCCATGCTGTTTTATTCCAAGGTCATTGCGCTTAGAACAATTCAAGCGGGTGAGACGGTAGGATATGGTAATACTTGGCAAGCTGAGAGAACTTCGATTATTGCAACGGTTGCTGCTGGTTATGGAGACGGTTATCCACGCACTGCACCTTCCGGTACCCCAGTATTAGTCAATGCTCACAGAGCTAAATTAGCGGGTCGCGTATCCATGGATATGTTGAGTGTGGATGTCACTGAACTACCTTTTGTCGCTATAGGTGATGAAGTTGAACTGTGGGGAGCGAGGCTGTTGGTGAATGAGGTTGCACAATATGCAGGCACCAATGGTTATGAACTGGTGACCCGCATGCCAACAAGAGCTAAGCGCAGCTATCAATAACCCGTTTATATTTCAGCTATTAATACCGCTCGCAATGGCGCGGGATAACCTTCAATGGTGCGCGTCGGGTCTTGTGGATCCATAAAATCCGCAAGAGAAAGGCTTTCCATCCATGCTGTTTTGCGCTGTTCTTCGATGGTGGTATGGGCCACATCAACTACTCTAATATTTTTAAAACCCACACGCTGCATCCACAATGTCAAGGCTTTGGTCGAAGGTAAATACCAAACATTGCGCATTTGAGCATAGCGGTCTTGCGGCATAAACACGGTTTGCTCGTCCCCTTCAACCACCAGTGTCTCTAATACTAACTCGCCGCCTTTACGTAACTGATGCTTAAGTTGGTACAAAAAGTCGATAGGGCTTTTACGATGATAAAGCACGCCCATGGAAAACACGGTATCAAAAGCTTTTAAATCGGGTAATTGTTCAACACCGACTGGCATTAGATGGATGCGGGGCTCAGGATTAAAATGTTTTATAGCTTGAAATTGCATTAAAAATAGCTGTGAAGGGTCTGCGCCAACCACGAGTTTGGGGTCGTGAGCTAACATGCGCCACATGTGATAACCGCTGCCGCAGCCAACATCTAAGACATAACGGTCTTTTAACGAATGAATATGTGGCAGCACTCTGTCCCACTTCCAATCAGAGCGCCATTCAGTATCAATGTGAATTCCATGAATCTGAAAGGGGCCTTTGCGCCAAGGCATAAATTGTTTTAATAAACCCATCAGTTGTTTATGGGTACGCTCGTCAATATCTTCTGCTTGGCCAAAGGCAACCTGGTTTAGTAACTCTATGTTGGATACTTTAGTGTCGGGTAACATAGCCAGTAATTTTAGCCATTTGTTAAAGTCACCATGCAGTTGTTGTTGCTGCCACTGAGATAATTGTGCTGGCAATACTTCCAACCAATGACTGAGTGGCGACTGGGCAAGATGCTGATAAAAATCTTTAAACCAAGGTAAAGACATAAACGTTAGGTCCTTATTTTATTGCCACAATAGAAGCAAAATTAAAACATTTGAACCATTGCACAACTTCTTTAAAACCGCTGTTGAATAGACGTTGCTGATGGCTCTCAAAGGTCTCAATACGCATTACATCTTCTAAGGCACTGCGTTTTTGACTAATTTCAAGGTCGCTATAGCCATTGCGGCGCTTAAATTCATGATGTAAGTCTATCAGTACGTCGTTAGCCATAGTCTGAGTATCGCGTAATTTTTCTGACAGAATTAGGATGCCACCGGGTTTAAGCCCTTGATATATTTTATCAATGACGCTGGCTCGTTGTTCTGGACTGATAAACTGTAAGGTGAAATTCATAATGACCACACTGGCATTGGCAATATCAATATTTTGTAATTCATCACAAATCACTTCGATGGGGGCAGCAGACTTAAATGCTTTAGTATGCAAACGGCAACGTTCTACCATAGCAGGGGAATTATCGACTGCTAAAATTTTACAATCTTTTGCCTTAAGATTTTTACTGGCGGCTAAACTAGCCGCACCGAGTGAACAACCTAGATCGTAAATGTGACTGTCATCTTGGGCAAATTTACCCACCAATTGACCTATGGTATCGATAATAGTGGCATAGCCTGGCACTGAGCGTTGGATCATATCTGGGAACACTTCGGCCACGGCTTGGTCAAAACGAAAGGGTTCGACGGCCTGAGGCTGTGAATAAATGGCGTCTTTGCCTGTTAACATGAGTTTGTTTTTCTAACTGTATAAAAGAGCCGGCAATTCTACCCGCCAAGCGGCTGGCAAGCAATTTCCTTTGTGGCTCGCGAATAAAATGGAATATAAAAAAAGCCCTGATTTCAGGGCTTTTTATGTTGGTTATTTTTGTTAGGCTACTTCAGCAGCTTTTGGCTTACGCTTTGTCTTTGGTTTAGCTGAGGTTTGCGCCAGTTCACTGGGATCAAAATCGTCAACGTTGATGGTACGCAGACGGCCCAACTCAGTGGCTCTTAACAATTCAGCTTGTTGCTCATTAATGACCCCCAGTTCTAAACCTTTATCGGCAATTTTATCTAAATTGGTGAAAGGATAACGTTCTTTCGCTGCTTTACATATTTTGATGTATAGGGGTTCAGCGGCAATCACATTTTCAAGGGTTTGCTCTAAGTCACCCATTAACATTCCTGGTTTGCGTGACAAAAATTGTCCTTTCCCCAAACGCGTACGAGCATCACAGGGTGTTTGCAGAATAGTCGCAATTTGGTGATCTAACTTATCAGAGGGTTTAGTAAAATGCTTACCAAAGGGCATAATAACCAGTTTTAAAGCCTTGCCCAACCAAACATTGGGGAAGTTATTTAATAGCTCCTCCAAAGACACTTCTAATTTATGTAAGGTATCTTGCATCGCCCAGTGGACAAAAGGCAAATCTTCAGGCCTGCGGCCTTCGTCATCAAAGCGTTTAAGCACACATGAGCCTAAATATAGATAACTGAGCAAGTCACCCAATCGAGCCGAAATGCGTTCACGACGTTTTAACTCTCCGCCTAATACACCCATGGCGACATCAGACAAAAACGCCATATTTGAACTGTAACGCTGCATTGCACGGTAATATTGACTGGTTTCATCCATAAATGGAGAGCCAGCCAAACGAGCCCCCGTAATTGAAAACCAAGTGCTACGAAAAAAGTTGCTAATAGCAAAACCAATGTGAGCAAACAGAGCCTTGTCAAATTGAACTAGGCCTTCCTTTTCATCGGGATTATTAGCGGCAAAAAGCTCTTTTAATACAAAGGGATGACAACGCATGGCGCCTTGGCCATAAATCATCATATTTCGGGTAAGTATATTGGCACCTTCAACGGTAATGGCGATGGGGGCGCCTTGGTAGCCACGTCCTAAATAATTATTTGGCCCCAACATAATGCCTTTACCCCCATGTACGTCCATAGCGTCATTGACTAGCTGGCGCATTTTTTCAGTTAAATGGTATTTACAAATCGCCGATATAACAGAGGGTTTTTCACCTAAATCAACCCCTTTAGTTGAAAATGCAGTCACTGCGTCCATTAAATAGGTATTACCGCCAATCCGCCCCAGCATTTCTTCAATGCCTTCCATATCGCCCACAGGGATCTTAAATTGACGACGAATACGCGCATAGGCGCCAGTGGCCAATGCAATGCTTTTTGCTCCGCCCGCGGAGTTTGAGGGTAGGGTAATACAACGACCAACCGATAAACATTCAACCAACATCCGCCAGCCTTGGCCAGCCATTTTGGCTCCGCCAATAATGTAATCTAAGGGCACAAAAATATCTGTGCCGCGAATAGGTCCATTTTGAAAGGGTACATTTAAAGGAAAATGACGATTACCAATCTCGAGGCCCTCGGTCTCCCTTGGCAGTAGAGCGCAGGTGATACCAAAGTCTTTTTGCTCACCTAACAATCCATCAGGATCATACATTTTAAAGGCTAAACCGATTACGGTAGCGACCGGCGCTAAGGTAATATAACGTTTATCAAACGTCAGTTTTAAGCCAACGATTTCTTCACCTTGCCATTGCCCTTTGCACACAATCCCTGTGTCGGGTAATGAGCCAGCGTCAGAGCCTGCTTCGGGTCCCGTTAAGGCAAAACAAGGAATTTCTTCCCCTGTTGCTAAACGGGGGAGGTAATGATTTTGTTGTTCAGGTGTGCCGTAATGTTGCAGTAATTCACCTGGACCTAATGAGTTGGGCACACCCACTGTGGTGGCAAGTACGGCGCTAACTCCCGATAGTTTTTGTAATACGCGAGATTGGGCATAGGCAGAAAAATCTAAGCCACCATATTCTTTTTTAATAATCATCGCGAAAAACTTATTATCTTTCAGATATTGCCATACTTCAGGGGATAAATCGGCCCGTGTATGAGTTACTTCCCAGTCGTTGCACATATGACAGACTTCTTCGACTGGCCCATCTAAAAAGGCTTGTTCTTCGGCTGTTAAGCGGGCTTGTGGAATATTGTGCAGGACTTGCCAATTGGGATTGCCGCTAAAAATTTCTCCGTCCCACCATACTGTGCCTGCGTCAATCGCGTCTTTTTCAGTACTCGACATTTCAGGCATGATTTTTTTGTACAGTTTAAGTACAGGCGTCGAGATGTATTGAACTCGAATAGATTCAAGATTGAGGGGAATAGCGATAAGTAGATACAGTAGCCAAGTAAACTCACCCACGATACCCATAACACTGCCCAATACTAAGGCGCCAAACATGGCGACTGTCGCATTAAACATGCCCATTCGAAAATAACTTACCGCACCAAAAGCGAAAAGTATTAATAAAAACCATAACAAAAATTGCATATTAGCTCCAAATTTAGAGGTCAGACCACGACGCAAGTTATAATCTTGTTAAGCAAAGATCAACAGCAAAGCGTCATTTTATTTACTGGCTTACTTGATAATAGCTAGCATCCCCGGATCTAGCGAGATGCTATTTCATTCTTTTATTTATATTTATACGCGCTTTTGCTGAACTAGATTATAAGCAATATTACAAGGGGAGGGGTTTTGACCGATGTAAATAACCAGCGTAGCTATATCACTAAGACTGAGTTGCGCTGTATTGGCTTAATTTTATATCACCTTGCTCGTCACCATCTTTAAATTGTTGGAGTCTAACGAGTTGAAAATTGAGCGCGGGTGAAAACCATGCAAAGGTACTGCGACTGGAGTTTTCTCTGACGATACCCACTTTTATTGCCTCTACTTCTCCAAACGGTAGGGATAAGGTTTCCATGCCCAATACTTGCATTTGATATTCTCGGTATTGCCCTCTATCGTTAATAACTCGATAGTCAAATTGGGTTTCCCCCTGCGCCAGTTTGGCTTGCAAATCAAGGCGGTAAAGTTGATTGTCTAGCTGATCTTCCAAAGGAAAACTAGGACGATCATTGACTAATATTTTACTTTTTTCATGATCAAACTCGATACGCATATGTTTGTCTGATCCGGTGCCCGTGCGTTTGAAAACGTAACTTTGCGGAATGATTTTGTTTTCTTCAATAGTAAAATAGCTAGTTTCTTTGCGTTTATCAGAGAGGAAAAAAATGGAGACACTGGAGCTATAATCAAGGCGGTATTGATTGTTCTTTAATTTACTCAAAGATAGATTGGCCTTTCCCAATTCTTTGCCAAAACGATAGGCTTTAAATTCTGCAGCAAAATTTGCGAAAGGATCAACTTTAGGCAAGCTATTGACCATCTTATCTTCAGGGACAGGAGTATCACTGTTGGCAGACGCTTCAGTTGCGTTGAGGGGTAAAGCCAGTACCATCAAACTTCCACACAGACAAATCCAGTAATTAATTAGCCGCGTAGCCTTGTTCTTCGAGTTCAATACCATCTAAAAAAGCCTTATTGTTAAGCATGATTAGTCTATCCTGACAAAACCATTTTACTACTAATGGATACATCTGACGTTCTTGCACAATAACACGTTGGGTCAGTTCTTCTGCATCTTGGTTTTCAAATATTGGTACTTTAGATTGCAAAATTACCGGCCCATCATCTAAATTGGCAGTCACAAAATGTACAGATGCACCGTGTTCTCGGTCTCCCGCATCAATTGCGCGTTGATGGGTATGTAAACCTTTGTACTTCGGCAACAAAGATGGATGAATGTTCAATATCTGGCCCTGAAAATGTTCAACAAACTCGCGACTTAATATACGCATAAAGCCAGCAAGAACAATTAAATCGGGGGCAAACTCATTTATTTGCACCAACAGCTGTTGATCATAGGCTTCACGAGTTACATACTGTGTGTGGTCAATAAATACCGCGGGAATATCCGCTGCTTTGGCCCGCTGCAAACCATAAGCGTGTGCCTTGTTAGAGATAACTGCCGTTATTTTACCCGGAATCTTAGCTTGCTCACAGGCATCGATAATGGCCTGTAAATTAGAACCATTACCTGATATCAATACCACTATAGATTTAAGTTTAACGCTATCACTCACTTAGTTTATCTCAACCGCTTGGTCTGCATTACGCTGTGCAATGTGACCTATTTGCCACGCAGTTTCACCTAAGTCATTTAATATAGACAGGGCTAAGCTGACATTTTCAGGTTTTAAAGCAATGATTAAACCCACGCCACAATTAAAGGTACGATACATCTCATGAGTCGTGACATTACCTTTTTGTTGTAACCAATTAAAGATGGGGGGCCATTGCCAACTTGTGCCATCAATAACCGCTTTAGCATTGTCGGGTAATACCCGTGGAATATTTTCCCAAAACCCGCCGCCAGTAATATGTGAAATAGCGTTCACTTCAACTTGTTCTAGCAAGGACAATACATTTTTAACGTAGATACGAGTTGGCTCTAATAGCACATCACCAATCGTGCTACCTGCAAAAACTTCATCAGTAGAGCTACCTGAGACTTCTATGATTTTGCGTATAAGAGAATAGCCATTAGAATGAGGACCCGAAGAGGCTAGGGCAATCAACGCATCGCCCGCTTGCACTTTAGTGCCATCAATTACATCATCAGCTTCAACTACACCAACACAAAAACCGGCAACATCATAATCTTCCCCGTGATACATGCCGGGCATTTCGGCGGTTTCACCACCTACTAGAGCACAACCAGCCAGTTCACAACCTTGACCTATGCCTGTGACAACTTCTGCAGCGGTATCAATGTTCAGTTTACCGGTTGCATAATAGTCAAGGAAAAACAAGGGTTCGGCTCCTTGCACAATTAAGTCGTTGACACACATAGCAACTAGATCAATGCCGATACCTTGATGCTTTTTTAAATCCATGGCCAAGCGTAATTTAGTACCTACGCCATCGGTGCCTGAAACAAGTAATGGTTTACGATATTTTTCTGGTATGGCACATAGAGCACCAAAGCCACCTAATCCACCTCTCACCTCGGGACGTTGCGTTTTTTTAGCTACCGATTTAATTCTTTCAACGAGTTGGTTACCCGCATCAATATCGACACCTGCGTCTTTATAGCTTAATGATGAATTGTTTTCGCTCACGTCTGGACCCCAAAAAAGTAACCACTGAAAAAAAGAGCGGGGATTTTAGCAGTTTGCTCGATTAATACCAATCACAACGACAGTGATTTTTTGATGTGAAACAAATGGTGAATTTTTAAGGTAAATACAGGACAATGGGATTTGAATTAATTTGTCTTGTGGTAAAGGAGAATGGGTACCTGATGTCATCATTAACATTTTTACGTCAAATTTTGATGAGTACCTTTGTTGTGTTGGTTTGTATACCGTCTGTTTCAGCGGTAGTAATTGAAGATTTATATGATGCTAAAGTCGCCGTTAGTGATCAGGCTGAAGCAACACAAAACAAGGCAATAAAACAAGCCTTAAAACAAGTCTTTGTCAAAGTCAGTGGCTCAGAGTCTTTATTGAGCGATGCGAAGATAGTCAAGCAACTCAACCAAGCTTCGACGTTGATCCGTTCGTATACCTATGAAAAAAATAAGAACCAGTTGTATTTAGTGGTTAATTTTGATCAAGAAAAAATTCAAAATGTATTAAGAGCGTCTGGTTTTGCGGTTTGGGATAAACGTCGACCTGATACCCTGTTATGGCTGGCAATCGAAGATAAACAGCAGGATAAACAAATTATTAGTCAAGAGACTCAACGAGATTTTGTGCAACGTTTACTTGAACAGTCACAAGTGCGGGGTATCAAAGTGGTTGTGCCTTTATGGGACTTAGTCGATCTCCAAAACGTCAATATTTATGATATCTGGGGCGGTTTTTCACAACCATTGCTGCTTGCTAGTGAGCGCTATGATCTCAGTACGTTTTTATCCGCTCGAATTTATCTTGAGCCGATTGATGCATTGCAGGCGCAAAATAAAGAACAACATTGGTTAGCTGATTGGCTTATGTTAGACAATGGTCAAGTGAGCAGTGGTCAGATTAGTTTACTGCAAAGTGATTTGATGGCTAAAGAGATCGTTAATATTGTGGCCAAACAATTGTCAGATAAATATGCCATCAATATGCAAAATCGGCTACTTAATATGGTCAAAATGCAAATTACCCTAAACAATGTCAACTCAATTACACGTTATGCAGCCATATTAAAATTCCTCAATGGTCTCAGTGTGGTCGCCAATGCAACCTTAGTGAAGCAACAAGGTGAAAAAGCCACATTTGAATTAGAGTTATTAGGTAATAACCAAGATTTACTCAATACCTTCATGTTAGATAACAAAATAAGGCCAATTTCTGCGCCGGCAGGGCAAGAGCAGACTATTTTGGAATTTATGTGGAACAACTAATGAGTAAGCAGCTTTCACTGCCCGTTTCATTAAAAGATCAGGTGACCTTTGACAATTTTATTGTGGGTGAAAATCAGCAATTGGTTAGTCACTTACAAAAGCTGCTGGTGCCTGAACTTATTGCAAGCTCTCAGTCTTGGCTTACCTACTTTTTTGCAGAAACAGGTCTAGGTAAAAGTCATTTGTTGTTTTCGACCTGTTATTTGGCCGAGCAAAACAATCATAGTTGTGTCTATTTGAGTTTTAAAGATAAAGAATATCTGTCAATTGAAATGCTGGAAGGATTGGAATTGTACGACCTGGTCTGTTTTGATGACGTTGAATTAATTGCAGATGATCTGCCTTGGCAAGTGGCTTTATTTGATTTGATTAACCGGGTTAAAGAGCAAGGTCAAAGTCGACTTATCATTGCTGGACGTTTTCCCTTGCAATCTTTACCTCTGCAATTGCCTGATTTGGTGTCACGCTTAAGTTGGGGAGTCAGTTTTAGGTTAGTGGCATTAGAAGACATCGAGCGTTGCAATGCCATTATTATCAGAGCGGAGCAGCGGGGCTTAAGCATGCCGATGGAAGTGGCTAAATTTTTAATTAACCACTTGCAACGAGATTTGCCCGCGTTGATGCAAAGCCTCGATAAATTAGATGAATTCTCTTTACAGCAACAGCGCAAACTCACTATTCCCTTTGTTAAATCCACCCTAAATCTTTAAGTCATTTAAGCCTATTGTTGAGTTTAGCCCTAGGTCATTAGTAATTACTGAGTAATATTTTATGGCGACGCTGGCGTATGTGGAAACTCTTGCCAAAAATCACTGGGTTCAAGTGGTTTAGCATTGCTAGATTTAGCTTGCAGGGTGTTTGGGTCGTTGTTCGCTGATATATTAATATTACTGAACCAATCATCACCTACTCTCATGCTAATGGGGCTAGGTAAAGTAGTTTGAATCTGCGCCACATTTAATTGCGGAAATATACTTTCAACTACCGCTTTGACCCGGGGCTGAATTTGCGCCGAATTTATTCGGTCTCGTTGCCCCCAAGTAACCGTAAGTTCATCGTTGTTAACTGAGCTAATAATCGCCACATCTGCGCTAACGCCTAAGCGATAAGCCATCATAAAATGTCCAAATAAGGTGGCAAAGTCTTCGCGTATGGTTGAGTAACAATAATAGTCTGGAGCTTTATCAGGGCTAAAAAAGCCCACTATGTCTTGTGCTACCAAGGCCTTTTGACTTTCAGTTGCGGTAATTCCCGAAAAGCTAACATCTGCTAATTGCACCATTTCAATAGAGTTTAGGGGATAAGACTGGCTAAATTGGCGCGATGAGGCATCGTGATTATTGGCATAAGACAGAGGGCTATCATTATTTGATAAATTAGCCCAACTTGAATAAGGGAAAAAATCGTTTGCATGGCCAAGTTCGTGGTACATCAACCAACTTGCATTCGCTTCTAAAGCAGAAAAGGGTTTGCTTAGACGACTTTCGGCAGGAAAGTCACTATTGCGAATGTAATATTGATTATTTTTTACATAACGCCAAGGGATAATAAACTGCAATTCATTACCAAAATTGCTGCGATAGTCAGCTTGATCGTTAAGGGTATCTCGCTCTTGCGGACTGCGCCAAAAATTTGCGGCGTCTAGGTAGATTGCTCCGGTAGCTGACCAATAGAATGAAGGACGCACATCATAAGCAATAACAATCGCTGTGGTTGCTTTTAAAAGCTGGCGCATATCTTCTGAAGTGGCTGATTCTTGCAAAAACTCCTTGAACCTGTCACCCATCCAAGGATGTGACACCACCAAGCGCGCTAGTATGTCATCTATCGATGGTGATGGGGTTTGAGCGCCTATTAGGGGCAGTGTTTCAAAGGTACAACTTGAGGAAATTTGATTGTTGTATACACAGCCCACTAATATATCAGCATATTGGCCATCACTTATATAGGGCCTGACTTCTGTGGTGACAATACGTTCCGCGAATTTGGGAAAATACCCATCAGGATTAATAGTCGAATTTTTCACTAATACGTAGCTTTGATCCGATGCCACGCTGCCATCAGTGAAATTCAAGGTGGCTGAAAATTCGACCAGTACATCTTGTGCAACAGTCGGCGCTACAAAAAACACATAATGTTCATCGGCAACTAACTCGCTGACTTCGGGACCCGCTATCTGTTGCCATTGAATAGAGCGTATAGACTTATTGCTAGCCGTGCCAGTGCCATCGACCCGCAAGGATACCTTACCTTGTTCCACCACAGTATGATCGAGTCTAATCGTACTAAGGATATTTACATTATCTGTGGCGCTAAATGTAATGGTTTTTTGCAACACGATACCGCTATCTAATATCACGCTTAGGTCAATGGCATAACTAGCTGCTTGTGTGATATCAAAAGATATTAGCTGACTGTTGGGCGCCAGGATAACAAGCTCAGGGCCTGCGCTTTGTTGCCAATAAACTGATTTGATGTTGCCATCATCGGCGGTTACCGCGAGGCTTGCTGCTTGATTTACCCAAAATGAGTCAGGATAATAAATGCGTAATCCGTCTTGCACTAGCTTAGCACTGACGGGCGCATTAGGACTCGGTAGTTGTTCAGGTATCGGCGCAGGGGTGGGCGCGGAAGACCCTCCACAAGCTTGTAAAACTAGTGCAAAAATACCAACTAAACTGAACCTAAGTGCCATGGACTACCCTCGTTTATTACTATCAAAAGCCTGTTGTTCTTCGAGTAATTCGTCCTTTAATTTACGAATCCCCAAACCTAATTCACGGCCCCGCAAGCGAGCGTAAAAACTTGCCCCAGTAAATAATCCGCAACATAACAGTATTTCAATTAGAGCATAGAGTCTTTCTCCTTCTACGGCATAGACAGAGGTTAGGCCATGTAACAAATAGTACATGACGATAAAATTAGTCCATGCATAAGTATAAGGCTTTCCTTGCACTAAACCTTTGAGTGGCAAAAGGATGGGCACTATCCACAAAAGTACAGTAAACAGGGTTGATGTCGCCTTATCTGGGGTTAAGTAGAAGTGCCAAATGACTAACCAAGCGATAAGTGAAAAGTAACTGCTTAGGGTCAAACGACGATAAAACTGGGTATCAAATTTCATGAACTATCCTAATTTACTGGCAAAAGTGGCTAATCGCCTTCCTTGGGCGATACACAATGTAATCTCATCATTGCTTAATTTATTTGGGCTGCGTTTATCCGCAAAATGGCTTACGCCATAAGGGCTTCCCCCTGTTGTGGTGGTATGTAGTTCAGGTAACGAATAGGGCAAACCACAAATTAACATCCCGTGATGCAGTAAGGGCAACATCATACTCAACAAGGTCGTTTCTTGACCGCCATGCATACTGGCCGTAGAGGTGAATACACAAGCGGGTTTACCTTCTAATGCACCTGATAACCATGCTTTGCTGGTATCATCTAAAAAGTACTTGAGCGGTGCAGCCATATTACCAAAACGAGTGGGGCTGCCTAAGGCAATCGCACAACATTCATTTAAATCCTCGAGACTGACATAGGGATCACCTTCCTGGGGAACACTTGCTTGACTGGCAGATAAATTAGCCGAAACTTCAGGTACCGTGCGCAATCTAGCTTGTAAACCCGCTTGCTCTATGCCCAATGCAATTTTATTTGCCATGGCTTGAGTTGCGCCATGTCGGCTGTAATATAAAACTAATACGTCTTGTTTCATAATAAGGTCAAAACATTTTCAGGTGGACGGCCGATCACCGTTTTGCCCTTGTAACAAACAATGGGGCGTTCGATGAGTTTTGGATGGCTTATCATGGCATCAATTAACTGTGTTTGATTGAGCAGGGTATTGGCTAATCCTAAGGATTTGTATTCATCCTCACCTTTACGCATTAACTGCCTTGCACTAGTAAACCCGAGTTGCTGAATAATAGTGGCCAACTCACTATGGCTTGGTGGGTTTTTTTGGTAGTCAATTACAGTGGGCTTTATTCCTTGCTGTTCAATTAACTGCAAAGTTTGGCGGCTCTTTGAACAACGATTGTTATGATAAATAGTGAGTTGAGACATAAAAAAACCGTTTATTAGTATAAAAACATTATTGTAACCTGTATTTTCTCAATACATCAAAGTGAGGAATAAATTAAATATGAAAAATTGGCATTGGCTAGCTATCGCACTTTTCGCCTTAATAACCGGTTTCTTAGTAAATACGACGATGAAAAAAGATTTCGTCACCTTGGACGGCGAAGCGCATCAATGGCAAGACTTTGAAGGTAGCTGGGTAATTGTCAACTACTTTGCTCGCTGGTGTGCTCCGTGTTTACGGGAAATACCCGAGTTAAATCGGTTTCATTTTGAAAATAAGTCGGTGCCCATATTTGCCATTAGTTTTGACCCTTTAAGTCAAGAGCAACTTAGTGAATTAAGAGACACCTACGAAATTGCTTTTCCCATTCTTTATAGCATTGAATCACTGCCTTGGACAAAAGCACCTAACACTCTACCACATACAATCATTATTGATCCTAAGGGCAGAGTTGTTAAACAATTAAAAGGTGAGCAAAGTGCCGAAAGCTTGCGCCAAGTAATAGTCGAATTACAAGGCTCGTAGCTTCTCTTGGGCATCTCTGAATTGCTCAATCCGAGCGCGGATGCGTTGTTTTTCTAATTGTTTGTTGTCCGCAAAATTATAGGCGCTTTGCAATTCGTCAATGGCGCGAGGGTAGGCGGCCACTTGCGCATAAACTTCAGCTTTAATTTGATGCATCTCAAGGGGTTGTTGGTTACCTCTATAGGCATCGCCTAGTAAGTCATAGGCTAGCATATTGTTAGGATTGAGTAATAAGTAGTCTTTTAAAAGGCTAATACCTTTGGCGTACTGTTTATCTTGTATCAGAATATTGGCCAAGTTTAGCACTAGTACCTGATTGCGCGGCGATTGCTGTAGTTTGTCTGAAAGTCGTTCTATAGCAACAGCAAACTGTTTAGTTGCTATGGCAATGTCAGTGTAGACATCTAAATAAAATAGATTACCAGGATCCTTATCTAATAAGTCTAAAATTATGCCTTGCGCTAAACTGTATTGCTCATCGGCTAAGTATGAAAGCGCCAGACCATATTCCGCTGCTTGCTTAAAAACATAGGATTGTTTATTCAAACTGGCGCTAAAAAACTCGATATTGAACTTAGGATTTGAATAATAACGGGCCAAAATCCGTGATTTCGCTAAATGAAAGCTTAAACTTTCTGCCACTGGACCGCTGTTGTAACTCGCCGCTCGACTACGTGCATCGGCCACCCTCGATTCCGGCAAGGGGTGAGTTTGTAAAAAAGCGAGACTACTCGATTTTAAACGATTTTTTTCCGTCAAAGTGGAAAAAAAGTCGCTGGCGCCATTGGGGTCAAAGCCAGATTGCGCCAAAATACGAATACCGATTCGGTCAGCTTCTTTTTCATTTTGCCGAGTATAATTAATGGATGCTTGTTGGGAGGCTGCACTGCTCGCTGAGATAGCAGCCATACCTGCTTCAGGGTTCGCCACCGCCAATAATATGCCGCCCAACAATGAGGCTATTTGTAGCGGTGATGATTTTTGTCTTTCTTCTATGCTTCTGGCTATGTGACGCTGAGTGACGTGGCTAATTTCATGGGCTAGTACAGAGGCTAATTCAGATTCGTTTTTAGCATTAAATATTAAACCGGTATGGATACCCACATGACCACCAAAAAAAGCAAAGGCGTTAATTTCAGCACTATTAAGTAAAAAAAACTTAAAACTAAACTTAACGTCGTCAGCCTGAGCCACCAAGCGATTACCTAAGTCTTGGATGTATTCGTCTAATAAGGGATCGCTTATCACGGGCCCTTGGCCTCTAAGTTGGCGCATTAAAGCATCGCCAATTAGTAATTCTTTATCTAAGGTGATCGCGCCGGACGCCACAACACCAATTTCAGGCAATTCATTCTTTTTGTTATTAGCATGGGTGCTAAACCCAATACTGAGTAAAAGACTGAGGGTGATAAGGTTTAATTTATTTATTCTTTTGATCATCTATTTGGTCTAGTCATTTAATCTATTATGTGGAGTTTGGAGCAAGGCCCCACGTGATATTCTGTTTGAACGCAGTATACAGACATAAGTTCATTTCAAACTGTTATCAAGGGTAACTCCTGTAAAATGACAGTTTATTCAAGCTAAGGCCTACCTAACTCTAAGACCTTATACAAAGGCGTATCGTTACACAAGATTAAAAAAAACTGTTAGTTAAGGAATCAGCACAATAAAATAGAAAATTTAAGGTTAGTGCTTGTGAACATTAATTAAAATTTATTAATCTCATTTAAGCATGTTAAGTCTTATCATTTTATCCTTCGTCGCGCTAATATGTTGCACCATACAAGCGCTGTGGTAAGTGTTTGACTTTTCGTTTGAATTTAATCTTCGAGTTACAAGGAATATAAATGTTTCACCTGTTTGAACGTTGGTATAAACGTAAGTTTTCTGACCCAGATTCAGCCATGTTACTGATGATGTTACTGGTTTCATCATTGTTATTGCTAGTATGGGGGGGGATTTTAATGCCAGCCATTGTCGCGGCAGTGATTGCTTATTTACTTGATTGGCCAGTGACTAAGTTAAATAAGTTGGGTTTGTCCCGCAGTCTCTCTACCTTGGTGGTTTTGATCAGTTTTTTAGCGGTTTCTATCTTGACCTTTATCGGCGTTGTACCGGTGGTGACTCAGCAAAGTATTAATTTAATCAAAGAAACCCCGCAAATATGGGCTGGCGGTCAAGCTTGGTTGTTGCATTTGCCTGATACCTACCCTGGATTTGTGCAAGTTACTCATATTCAACAAATGTTAGAAGGCGTTAATGTCAAAATTGTCGCCTATGGTGAAAGATTGGTTTCAGCTTCCTTTAGCTCTCTGGTGGATATAGGAATGTTATTAATTTACCTAATTCTAGTGCCGTTGATGGTCTTTTTTATGTTGAAAGATAAGGAAGAGTTGGTACGAAATATGTCAAGTTTATTGCCCTCTGAACGCCGCCTAATTAAACAAGTGGGTAGCGAAATGAATTCTCAAATTGCAAATTATATTAGAGGCAAGGTAATTGAGATTGTTATTGTCGGTGTTGCATCAGCTATTACTTTTGCCTTTATGGACCTAAGGTACGCGTTGTTGCTAGGGGTGTTAGTGGGCTTTTCAGTGTTGATCCCCTATATCGGAGCCGCTGTTGTGACTATTCCTGTCGCTATAGTGGCTTTGTTTCAATGGGGTCTTACTCCTGATTTTTGGTATCTAATGATTGCTTACGCCATTATACAAGCCCTGGATGGTAATGCATTAGTACCTATTTTATTTTCTGAAGCGGTCAGTTTACATCCGATTTATATCATTATTGCGGTGTTGTTTTTTGGTGGATTATGGGGTTTTTGGGGAGTGTTTTTTGCTATCCCACTAGCTACTTTAGTTAAAGCAGTAAGTAATGCGTGGTCAGCACCCATTCCTATGCCCTTAGTCGAATCGCGGAGTAATGAAAATTAAGGATTGAATAGCAGGACAGCCGCAGCTGTCCTACATTATTATTGCTGGCTCAAATAAGCGAGTAGCACTTCATGATGATTTTTTGTGGTGAATTTATCAAACACCTTTTCAATGTTGCCTCGTTCATCGATTAAAAAGCTAATGCGATGCAAACCATCAAATTCTTTGCCCATGAATTTTTTCGGTCCCCACACCCCAAAGGCATCGGCAACGCTGTGATCTTCGTCAGAAAGTAATGAAAAATTAAGCTGCTCTTTTTCTATAAATTTGGGCAAGCGTTTTACGGTATCCGGACTAACACCAAATACTTCAACATTGTGCTTCTTTATTTCACCTAGACTGTCCCGCAGAAATTGGGCTTGAATAGTGCATCCTGGTGTCATGGCTTTAGGATAAAAATAAATTAATACTTTTTTACCCGCCAAGTCACTGAGTGCGATTTGTTGGTTATTTTCATTTGGCAGAGAAAAAGCAGGGGCTTTATCGCCAGCTTGTAACATTTGCATGATGTTTCCTATCTATTGTTTTGTGTAACATTAAATGCTAATACGCACAGTTTAATGATTTTGTTTAATGGAACCCTGTAAATTTAATGCTAATAGTAAATTCTGGAAGGCACATTCAACCTCTTGTACTGAAATATTATGCGGTATGGATACCACCATTTTGCACGTCATCTGCTCAGGGCCCATGGTCAATTCATTATGATTTTTCGATGTTTTTAAGCGAAATGCACTGACCGAGATAGTGAACTGCGCAAAAAAACCGGTGATTTTCTTGATCACACCGTTGGCGTTTTCACCCTTAATCACAACGTCGGCAATGTGTTCTAGATTTTGTTTGGTGTGACGCTTAGTGCGTTTAAGTAAACACAGTAGTTCAAGTTTGTGGCAGGTTTGAGGGATAGCAAATTCAGCATTGGCTATCGCTGCCTGGCTACCCTCTATAATCATGGTTAGAGAGAAGTCTTGCCCAAAGACGGCCTGACGGCTGTCTAAGATATTACATTCAACATCGCATACTGTGTCGACAATAGCGCTTAACATACCGAATTTATCAGTACCTAAGATGGTAACTACAAGTTGTTGACTCATATTTTATTTATTTTTGTCAGGCTATTGGGGCCTATAACATACCTGAAATTACCCTTAATAATCCAGTTTGAATTATTAAGCAGCGAAAGCCTAATTCATTGCTTGTTTTTAAGGAGTTTGGTCTTTACCATTAGGCGCGAAATTTTTAGGAGAAGGCATGTTTACTGGCAGTTATGTAGCACTCGTTACCCCAATGGATGATCAAGGACAAATCGATTATCCATCTCTGCAAAAGTTGGTTAATTTTCATATTGAAAATGGCACCCACGGTATTGTTGCCGTTGGCACAACTGGCGAGTCGGCAACCCTACCTTTTGATGAACATATCGAAGTGGTAAAACGCGTTGTTGAATATGCGCAAGGAAAGATTCCGGTAATAGCGGGCAGTGGGGCAAATTCTACTGAAGAGGCTATATTTTTAAGTAAACAACTTGCCGACAGTGGGATTAGTGGGTTTTTAAGTGTGGTACCTTATTACAATAAACCCCAACAACGAGGCTTGGTTGCTCACTTTAAGGCTATTGCGGACGCCACTGAATTACCGCTACTGTTGTATAACGTTCCGGGACGCACAGTAACGGATATGTTGCCAGAAACTGTAGCAGAATTAGCTAAACATCCCTTAATTGTCGGTTTAAAAGATGCCACTGGTGATCTCAATCGTTTAAAGCAAACACAAAAACTTGTGCCTGATAATTTTTTATTGTTAAGCGGTGATGATCAAACAGGTTGTGCTTTTTTAGCTGCGGGTGGGCACGGTGTAATTTCGGTAACTGCGAACCTAGTGCCAAAACAAATGTCACAGATGTGTGAGGCAGTGTTAGCCGGTGATATTTCAGGGGCGCAACAGATAGACAAAAAAATAGCCTTACTCCATACAGCATTATTTATTGAGCCAAATCCAGTGATGCCCAAATGGGCCCTGTATAAAATGGGACTCATGCGATCTGCTTTTTTACGACTGCCTTTAGTTGAATCAGAACTAAAGAGTCAACAACATATTGAACAAGTCATGCGCAGTTCTGGCGTATTATTTTAAGGAGATAGCATGACACCTAAGTTTTTTGCTTGTAGTTTGATTTCTTTAGCTATTTTAACTGCTTGCAGTTCGGTTGAAGATAGAGAAATAGCCAGTGGCGGTTTTAGTTATTTAAAAAACGAAGTTGGCCAACAAATCAAAATACCAACTGATATTGATTCACCAGAGTTTAATGATACTTATAAATTGCCAAGTTTAGGTAAAGAAGCGCCACGTGATGTGGTCGGCGAAAAGTTAAGTATTTTATCTCCGGCTTTAGTTTTGCCCTTGGTCACCGGTTCGCACGTTGAAGAAGGGTCGAAATCGGCAACGGTCTGGTTTGACAAAATAGATGACAGCCAAGGACTGGATACTACTATTTGGAATTCATTATTAGCCTTTTTAGAAAACCAAGGGATCGGTGTACAATCATTTGATAAAGAAAAACAACAGCTTATATCTGATTGGATGATTATAAATGAAGGTGAAGAAGACGACAGTTGGTATACTTGGTCAAAATCAGAACGCAGTGTTGGTCAGCGTTTTGAGTTTAATTTAGAGCTCAAGCCTCATGGGCGTATTGCCTCATTAAGTGTTGATCTTATTGATTATAAAGAAAAACAAACTGTTCAAGGTCCAGAATCTACGACACCCAGAGATGCAAGACGTCAGGAAGTCGATATTCTGAATCAAGTTATTGATCACTATGAACGTGAAATTCGCTTAGCAACAGCACAACGTATTCAAAAAATTCGTCAAGGTTTGCCTATGGAACTCGGCGTTGATGAAGACGGTGACTCTGCTTATATGGTTGATGCCGAATATGAGATTGCGTGGCCTCGCTTGCTACTGGTGTTGAGAAAATTAGGTTTTGACGTTAAAGACTACGATCAATCTACGGGCTTACTCTTTGTTAAATACAATGGTTCTGACGCTGGGTGGTGGAGTAGTCTGTGGTCTAAGGATCCATATGCTTTAGATTTAAGCACCGACGAATATCGCATTAAAGTCACTGATTTGGACACTAAAACCTCAATTACTTTACTGGATAACGAAAGCGTCGCTTTTCCTGTGAATAAAATGACCGATTTGTTCTCGACGTTCTCTCGTATTATGGCGGCTGACGACTTAGATATTTAAGTATCGCTTAGCGACGCGATATCGTGTTTGTAGTCGCAAAATTATAGTTATTATTAAGGCACCCCGCTTCTTTTGCTGGGTGCTTTTTGTTTTTATTTGAATAGATTGCTTAGATAAGGATTAACATAGCTGAACGCTATGCCTTTAACGGGAGTAAGTGTGGGAATGTCATACAGCGATAAGATTTTAGCGATTAATAACGATTTACCGATCCGTACTGATTTGCCTGTACATAGCGGTAAAGTGCGCTCGGTTTATTGGTTAACTGCGGCTGATAGTCAACGTTTGATTCAACAAAAATCTTATAACGTTCCCTTGGACACGCCGCTGGCAATCATGGTCATCAGTGATCGTATTTCGGCTTTTGATTGCATTTGGCATGGCGAAGATGGACTGTATGGTGTACCGGGTAAAGGTGCAGCTCTAAACGCAATTTCTAACCATTGGTTTAGTCAGTTCAAGCAACAAGGCCTAGCTGAGAGCCATATCTTAGATATCCCTCATCCTTTCGTTTGGATAGTGCAAAAAGCCAAACCAGTGCGTATCGAAGCGATTTGTCGTCAATATATTACCGGTTCAATGTGGCGGGCCTATGAAAAAGGTGAACGGGACTTCTGTGGTATTACACTTGAAGATGGTCTAGTCAAAGACGGTAAGTTAAGTGAGTTGTTGTTTACTCCATCGACCAAAGGAATTTTACGGGATATTCCCGGTGTGCCTGAGGCGGATGATGTGAATATTACTCGGCAAGATATTGCGGATAATTATCAAGCCTTTAATTTTGAATCGTTCGACGATATCAGTTTATATGAAACCTTATTGCGAGATGGTTTTAACCTTATCGCCAAAGCGCTGGCCGACATTGGACAAATTTTTGTTGATACTAAGTTTGAGTTTGGTTATGTCAAAGACTTAGCAGGTAATAATAAGCTTATCTACATGGATGAAGTCGGTACACCTGACTCATCAAGAATATGGGATGCACAGCAATATCAACGAGGCATGATAGTTGAAAACTCTAAAGAAGGTTTTAGACAATTATTGCTCAAGCATTTTCCAGATCCTGATATTTTGCTTAACAAAGATCGCATGCCAGAAAGAGAAGCCTTAGCTCGGGATAACGCCTTACCTCTTGAAGTATTGTTAGATGTATCAAAAACTTACATTAACATCGCAGAAAAAATTACCGCTAAGAAGATTGTATTAAGTGCCAACCCAAAAGCCGAAATTATCCAAATTTTGCGTGATGAATATCAATTAGTCGATTAATTAAGGCAGCTATAATGGTTAATAATCCAAGTCTACAGAGTTGGATTATTAACAAAACCCATACTGTCATTTATAACACCGAAAAAATTACCTTGGCGCTCGTAAACTATGATAGTGAAAGGGGTAATTGGATCGTTACTAAAAGTCCACCTTCAATCTGATTTTTCATGCTTAGCTGACCTTGATGCTTTTTAATCGCTCTTGCGGCAATACTTAAACCGAGGCCAAACCCGGGCGTATGCATAGCATTGCCAGCGCGATAAAAGGGTTGCAATAATTGACTTATTTCTGAGTCATCTACCCCAGGGCCGTGATCTCGAATATCAATTAGAACCTGATTATCAGCTTGCTTAAGCCTCAGCTCCACTGCTTTTCCCTCGGGCGAATATTTGCAGGCATTGCCGACAATATTGTCTAGTGCTTGAATCAGCGCCTCTGGATAGCCCATAATTTCGCATTGCTCAAGACTTGACTCAAACTGGATTGGGATATCAGGGAATTCAATTGCCATATTGTCAACCACTTGCTGGCACAGTAGTTGAACATCACAAGGTTGGGGATTTTGCTGATCTTGGGCCAATTTTGAATAATTTAAAATTTGTTGGATCAATTGGTCAATACGCAGACAATCACTATTTATTTGTAATACATGGCGGTTGTCAGGTGTTTTTTGCTGGATTAGCGCTGCAGACACCTGTAAACGCGCCAGTGGCGCCCGTAATTCATGTGATACGTCATGTAGCAATTGTTGCTGAGCTAACACGGTTTTTTGTGTTTTCTTTACCATATAGTCAATATCATGGGCCAAAGATCCCAGTTCATCACCCCGTTTAAGTAAGTTTTTAGGCAGCTCTGTTAGCTGTTGCTGATTGGCAAAACGGCGGCTAAATACACCCAAACTTTTGAGCGGAGCGACAATACTCCAACTGAGTAGAGCACTGACCAACGCAGAGGCGAATAAAACCAATACAAACTGTACTGACTGAAATCGAAAAAGAACTTGTTTAAAAATACGTGGGGGTTCTGGCTCACTGGTAAAGACTCGATATTCGGCATTTGATGGCCCAAGTACACTCAGTTGTTCGAGCTCGCCAATATGCTCTTTTTTAATGTGATAACGATAAATTGTTTTGTTGTTACTATCTAAAATGCGCATAGGCAATAAACGTTCAGCACGGCCTGCCAGTTTCTGTTGCCAACTTTTCATTTTAGTGTCTAGTTTACTGGCATTAAAGCCTTCATTCTCATAGCGCCATACCATTCTTTCAGCTTGAGTGGTTACGTCGCTTATGTGACGTTGATGGGCTTCATTTGATGAAAAACTATTTACCATCACAAATCCGGTGGCAAACATTACTAGTAAACTGGATAACCAAAATGCAATAAAGATGCGCCAAAACAGCCTTTTGAAGCCTAAGATACGAGTTAATTGGGTGAACCAATGGATAGGGGACTGCAAGGACTTAGTCTCCTAATCGTTCTGTGAGAAACTGGTAACCCATACCGCGCACCGACTTAATAACATCAGGCACACCCATGGCGGCTAATTTTTGCCTAATACGGCTTATGTGCACATCCATGCTCCGATCGTAGGCATCAAGTTGGCGGTTTAGCACCTCCACCGTCATATCTTGCTTACTGATGGCTTGACCCGCATTTTCCATTAAATAACGTAAGGCATTAAATTCTGCACTGGTAAACATGGTGATTTGTCCATTGACGGATACAGAACGAGAACCGCTATCAAGTGCGATGCCATGCAATTCAAAACGTTGATTACTCGATATAGGCTCTTGCTGTGTACGGCGCAAAATGGCGCGAATTCGGGCCGCTAACTCACGTGGGTTACAGGGTTTTGTTAAATAGTCATCAGCGCCCATTTCGAGGCCAATAATGCGATCGATATCATCACCGCGACCAGTCAGCATTAAGATGGGGACTTTACTTTTGGACCGAACCGTTCTGAGCACGTCTAGGCCGCTTACCTTGGGCATCATAATATCAAGTACCACGGTATCAAATTCTTCCTGCTGTAATAAGCGGCTTATGGCAGCGTCGCCCGAATGCAAGATAGTGACGTCAAAGTTGTCTTCTTGCAGATATTCTTGCAGTAAGACACATAGGGTCACATCATCATCGACCAGCAGTATTTGGGGTTTGTCATTTTTCATGGCTTAAGTGTAATCTCTAATGTCTTAGCTTTAGGGTAACTTTACCTAACTTTACACTAGCTTTACCCTACTTATCGAATGATGGGGGCATACTTTGTTTCGTTGATGACCAACTACGCATAATCTTGGTTATCCTTAACCCGCAAGAGGAATATTACGATGAAGAAATTAATATCAGTTATTTTACTTAGCGCCTGCATTACAGGTTCTGCCATTGCCGGCGCACATAATGGTGACAGACAAGGTGGACATAGAGGCGAAGGTCCTATGCCATTGCATAAATTAGCGAAAGTACTCGAGCTTAGCGATAGCCAAATTGAACAATTTAAGTTGTTAAAGCAGGAATCCAAGGACTCACGTGTGCAGAGTAAGCGTGAAGATTCAGTTATGAGTAAGTTGACTGAGCTGGACCCAAATGCCAACGATTATTTAGACAGTCTCAACGCATTGGCTGACCAACGCGCCACACAGGCTCGTGAACGTTTTTTATCTATGGCTGAACAGCGTATTAAAATGCGCGAAATCTTGACACCTGAGCAGTTAGTAAAACTTAACTCTCTACAAGAAAAACGTGAGAAACGTCTAAAGCGCGGGCAAGCTGAAAGCTAAAAAAATGTAGTTTAAAGACCGTCAGTGAGAAGAAAACTGGCGGTTTTATTTATTCTAAACCTGCGTTTATAGTTGCTTAGCTAGGGCGTTTAAGTCTTCACCACTCACTCGATTAACTGTCCATTCGTCCATCGCTTTAGCCCCTAATGAACGATAAAAATCAATAGCCGGTTTATTCCAATCTAATACCCACCATTCCAAACGGGCGCAGCCCTTGTCTATAGCGAGTTTAGCGAGATAGGCCAGCATTAATTTACCAAAACCCTGACCTCGAACCTCGGGCCTGACATATAAGTCTTCTAAATAAATACCAGGTTTACCGGTGAAAGTTGAAAAATTATGAAAATATAAGGCAAAGGCCACTGGTTTACCGTTAAATTCGCCAATAACGGCTCTGGCATGGGGAGTTTCACCAAACAAATTTTGTTTTAGGGTCTCAGCATCAGTGACTACTTCGTGCAGTAATGCTTCATAATCCGCTAACTCACAGATGAATTGCAGAATTAATTCAACATCATCTTGGCTGGTAGGGCGAATAATAAAGCTAGGATTTGACGTAAGTTGCTGCAGCATTTAAGTCCTTGAGCGTTTTCTAAAATAAAGGGCCGTTACAAAACTGAATATCGCACATAACCAAATAGGCAAATTACCCAGCTCCCTGTATGGCGTTTTGCCAGAGACAAGTTGGATGTGGTCGACTAATACTGCTGCCTCAAACTGCGCAAGGCGACTTTGTATGTCACCACGCTGGTCGATAAAGGCGGTGATGCCATTATTCGTGGCTCTTAACACCGGTAAACCAAACTCTTTTGCTCGTACTTGAGCGATTTCCAAATGTTGAGCAGGGCCATGAGAATGGCCAAACCACGCATCATTACTGACGGTGATAATAAAATCGGTATTAGCATATAAGTTACTGGCTATTTGACTTGGAAATGCAATTTCAAAACACAGTGCTGGCGCAAAATGATAACCTTTGGCCTGAATATTTTGTTGTTGATAGGCGCCACGAGTAAAGGACGACATTGGCAGGTCAAAAATAGGCGCTAAGCCTCGTAGCCAATTTTCGAAAGGGATAAACTCACCGATGGGCAGCAAATGATGCTTGGCATAACGGTTATCGTGACCATAATAATACTGACCGGGTGACTGACTTAAATCAGGTAATTCAATAGGGTTTTTTAAACCCAAACCAATTAAGTTGTTAAAGGCTTCACGGGTTTCAAAATTGTAATTTACGATGCCGGTGATTAATCCAGTTTGGTGCTCAATAGCCAACTTATCCATTTGATGTAAATAATCAGCGGCAAGGGGCTCTAGTTTGGGCACGGCAGCTTCAGGCCAGATAATGACATCTGCGTCCCAATGGGCTTCAGTCATATTTTTATATTTCTGCATAGTAGGCAAATCTTGCTCTGGGGTCCAACGCAACGCTTGGGGAATATTACCTTGTACCATGGCAATTTTAACCGATTTTCCAGTTGCTTTTACCCAGTCGTATTTATCTAAAGCAAAGCCACTGATTAAGATGACTGAAATAAGCAGCAGGCTGGCAAAAGCCTTCGTTTTGAGGGGTAGCCAACAGGCAATAACACCGGCAATAAGCACCACAAATGCGCTCACACCAATTTCGCCGATGATTGGCATCCAACCACTTAAGGGTCCCGACAACTGGCTATAACCTAGGGATAACCAAGGAAAGCCCGTTAATAACCATGAGCGTAACCATTCAATCAATAGCCAAATGAAGGGCAGGGCCAAAGGCCATAAACGCTGAGGGAAATAGCGATGCAGTGCCCAAAATGCAGTGGCTGGAAATAAAGCTAAGTAGCTACATAAGATTAACATGATAGCCACAGAGCCAATTAAGGGAATGCCACCAAAGTCAGCAATACTGACATGTACCCAACTAATACCTACACCAAACCAAGCTAAACCAAAGGTAAAACTCAGTTTAAAGGCCTGCTTTACAGGTGACTTTGAGAGCAAATAAACGAAGCCTGAAAGGCTGGCGAGAACTACCCACCATTGCGAAAATGGTGCATAAGCCAAGGTGAGTAAGCCACCCAATAATAAGGCAGCGGTATAGGGATAGAACAAGCGAATCGATTGCAGGGTTTATTCTTCCGTATCGGGCATCGTCACTTTTAACTGGACGAGACGTCTTTTATCCGAGTTTGTGACTTTAAACGAGATATTATCGATAGTGACTTCTTCATCTCGTGCAGGCATGTGGCCAAAGGCACGCAATACAATGCCACCGATAGTATCAGCGTCTTCTTCATCAAATTTGGTATTAAAAAATTTATTAAAATCTTCTAATTGAGTTAAGGCTTTGACCGAATAAGTATGTTTGTTCAGTGTTTTGATATCATCGGATTCTTTTTCATCATCGTCGTGTTCATCTTCGATTTCTCCAACGATTAATTCAAGAATATCTTCAATGGTGACTAAACCAGAGACACCGCCGTATTCGTCGACCACAATTGCCATATGATAACGTTTTTGGCGAAACTCTTTGAGTAATACATCAACTCGTTTGCTTTCCGGTACGATGACTGCGGGGCGAAGAATATTTCTTAATGCGAGTATTTTACTAGGATCAAAGGCATAAGCCAGTAGGTCTTTAGCAAGCAGAATACCCTCAATGTGGTCTTTATCTTCGCTGATAACGGGAAAACGAGAGTGAGCTGATTCCAGAATGGCAGGAATAAACTCTTCGACCGTTTCATCTATATCGATGGTCATCATCTGTGCTCTGGGGATCATAATATCTCTTACCCGCAGATCACTCACTTCCATCACACCTTCGATCATCGCGCAGGTTTCAGGATTGATGACACCGCTTTGTTCAGATTCTTGAATCACTGATACAAGATCTTGTTTGCTTTTCGGTTCTGTCGTGAATGACTGGACAATTTTGTCAAGCCAACCTTTATGGGCAGAACCGCTACTAGATGGGGGATTATCTTCGCTCATTTTCTCGTAATTATGTTAGTTCTACTTTGGTGAATCGAACTATTTAACTCACCTTGATGTTGTAACGACCACTATCTTCAATGATCTTGATAAGGGTCGTCAATGGCTAATTGTTGCAATATTTTACGCTCTAAGCTTTCCATGTGCTCAGCTTCGTTATCATTTATATGGTCGTAACCCAATAAATGCAAGGTACCATGGACAACCATGTGGGCCCAATGATGAGCCAAAATTTTATTCTGCTGTTGTGCTTCAAGGGCAATAATCGGGGCGCAAATAACTAAATCCCCAAGTAAACCGTATTCGGTATCTTCTGCACTGCCGTCTAAGTCCTCACTGTCTTCTGCAAATGCAACAAAATCTGGCATTTCAAAAGGGAAAGACAGCACGTTGGTAGGGGCATTTTTACTGCGATACTGATAATTTAGTTGTTGGCTTTCTGCCTCATCCACTACACGAATGGTCATTTCTTTGTGTTGAATATCAAGTGCTGACAATACGTGATTTAACCACAGGGTAAAGGTTTCTTCGTCTGGAAGCTCTGTAAACTCTGTGGCAATTTGTAAATCGACAAGGGCTGTCATTCGTTTGAGGTATCCGTAGACTGATTAGCAAGGGCTTGTTTTTGTGCTTTTTCAAGTTCTTTTTGACGTTCATGCTCTTCGTAGGCCATAACAATACTTGCCACAATAGGATGACGTACAACATCAGCTGCACTAAAGAAGTTGAAGGATATCTCGTTAACATCTTTAAGCACTTCAATGGCATGGCGCAAACCAGAGCGCACACCTCGCGGAAGATCCACTTGAGTAATATCACCGGTTATCACCGCTTGGGAGTTAAAACCAATGCGGGTGAGAAACATTTTCATTTGTTCAACGGTGGTATTTTGACTTTCATCCAAAATAATAAAAGCGTCATTCAAGGTACGGCCACGCATATAGGCGAGCGGGGCGACTTCTATTACATTGCGTTCTAGTAATTTTTCAACTTTCTCAAAACCCAACATTTCAAATAAAGCGTCATACAAAGGACGTAAATAGGGATCCACTTTTTGCGATAAATCGCCAGGTAGAAAACCGAGTTTTTCACCAGCCTCTACTGCGGGTCGAGTCAGTAAAATTCGACGAACTTCTTGACGTTCAAGCGCATCGACGGCACAAGCAACGGCTAAATAGGTTTTCCCCGTTCCTGCTGGTCCTATACCAAAAGTAATATCATGATTAATGATATTAGCCACATATTGGTTTTGGTTGGGGTTGCGAGGTTTGATAACACCACGTTTAGTTTTGATCGTAATGTCTTTACCATACTTGGCACTTTGCTCAGTGTCAGTTTGTTCTAATATTTTGGCTTGTTGAATCGCCAAATGTACTTTGCCTGCTTCTAAATCTGGCACAATACCTTTAACGGTTTGAGTTTCGATATAGAGGTTTTTAAGCAAGCTTAGAGTATTTTGCACTTGCGCCGCTGGACCGAGTACTTTGAACTCATTATTGCGATAGCTAATCTCTACCCCTAAACGACGTTCTAGTTGCTTAATGTTGTCATCAAACGGACCGCATAAACTGGCTATTCGTTTATGCTCAGAGGGTTCTAAATAAATTTGCTCACTTACTAATTTAGTCAATATAAGGCTCTCAGTAGACTGTGCTAGTTAGGGGATAATTATGTTTAAGTCGATGGCGATAACCTCGGTTTCGCCATCGACTTAAACCTTAGATGGGTACAAACTGGTTAACACCCAATTCGTTAGCCGCAGGGCTTTTTTGGGCCAATATTGCTTGGGGTGCCACGCTATTGCGTAAGCCCATTTCGGCTTCGGTACGCAATACATCACCCCGCAATGAATTGGCAAATACACTGGTAATGTTAACGTCAACAAATTTACCAATCATACTCGGTTGTCCTTCGAAATTAACCACACGGTTATTTTCAGTTCTACCTGTCAGTTCCATTGGATTCTTCTTAGACGGACCTTCTACTAAGATACGTTGCTCAGTGCCTAACATGCCTTGGGCAATACGCAGGGCTTGCTGATTAATACGTTGTTGCAATATTTGCAAACGTAATTTTTTGGCATCTTCGGTGACATCATCAGGTAAATCTGCTGCTGGTGTACCGGGTCGAGCACTGTAAATAAAGCTAAAGCTTAGATCAAAATTCATCGCTTGGATGAGATCCATGGTAGCGGTGAAATCTTCTTCCGTTTCACCGGGGAAACCAATAATAAAGTCAGACGACATACTTAAGTTGGGGCGAATTTTTCTGAGTCTGCGAATTTTAGATTTATATTCAATAGCGGTATGGCCACGTTTCATCATGGTCAGTATACGATCGGAGCCTGATTGCACAGGCAGATGTAAATGGTCAACCAATTCAGGAATCTGCGCATAAGCTTCGATAATATCGTCAGTAAACTCAACCGGATGTGAAGTGGTATAGCGAATGCGGTCGATGCCATTAATAGATGCAACCAATTCTAATAATTCGGCAAAGGTACAAATACTGCCGTCAAAATTAGGGCCTCTAAAGGCATTGACGTTTTGCCCCAAAAGGTTCACTTCTCTGACACCTTGTGCTGCAAGCTGGGCTATTTCTAATAAGACATCATCAACCGGACGACTCACTTCTTCGCCGCGGGTATAAGGTACTACGCAAAAGGTACAATATTTTGAGCAGCCTTCCATGATGGACACAAAGGCTGTTGGGCCGTCAGCACGAGGTTCAGGTAGACGATCAAACTTTTCAATTTCTGGAAAGCTGATATCAATTACTGACCTACTACCACCTTTGATTTGATTAATCATTTCAGGTAATCGATGCAGGGTTTGCGGACCAAAAACCAAATCGACAAATGGTGCACGTTGGCGAATTACTTCACCTTCTTGAGATGCTACACAGCCACCCACACCAATAATAAGCTCGGGTTTAGTCTTCTTTAGATTCTTCCAACGCCCCAGTTGATGAAAAACTTTTTCTTGGGCTTTTTCACGGATTGAACAGGTATTGAGTAGAATGACATCCGCTTCTTCGGCTGTTTCAGCCAATTGATAACCATGTGTAGAATCGAGTAGCTGGGCCATTTTGTCCGAGTCATACTCGTTCATTTGGCAGCCCCAGGTTTTGATAAAAAGCTTCTTAGTCATACTAAATTTAGGTACCTTTACGCAATATAGTGTGATGGTTGCTCGTCAAAGTAATAAAGACAGGGAGTCTTGAGCTTCGCAACATAACCATCAAGTCAATCTGTTGTCCCTAAAAGACGAGTGCTAAACACACGGTAATCTAGGTCGAAAACGAACCGCATATTTTACGGGTTATTTACGCGCTCCGCCACTTTAAAGCACAGTTAAGTGTTGCTTTATGTGTAAATAAATTGAATTTTGGATATTAAGCGCCTCTGGGCAGGTGATTACCTAATGACTATTTTTGCATTTACAAGGGGGGGGGTTGCCAGTAATAGCTGACAGTTCCGCTGTATTGTGCAAGTTGACAAGGCTGAAGTGCTCTACAACTTTCCCTAATTTTTCCCAATTTGGATAGCTAGGAGGTATCAAATTAGGCTTTAGATCTGTCTTGTTTCAATGGTTTGCCTATCTTAATTGTGTTGACGGGCTCATTGACTTTAGTTTGTCCGCTTGGTCTGGTAATGTTTTTGTTATACACATCAATTGCTGCTCCATAACAACTGCAAGACGCGCTTTCTAAACCTTCTCTAGACATAATTTTAATTTGTCCACGGCTGTAAGTTATTAGCCCTTGATGTTGCAATATACTGGCAGCGATTGTGATTGAGCTGCGGCGCACTCCCAACATCTTGGCTAGAAATTCGTGGGTTAAATAAAATTGATTAGAATGAGCCCGATCATGACTCATTAACAACCAGCGTGCCAATCGCTGTTGTATTGCATGAAAACAGTTACAAGCACCCATTTGCGCTAGCTGCAGCGAAACCACATACAGATAACTATGAATTAACTCTCGTAATGGCGCATTGGTTTCTAAACACTGATCAAATACCTCTGCGTCCATTTTTAAGGCACTACCTGAACCCTGAACAATTGATTGCATTGGTGCATGATTGTTACCCAAGGCCAATGTGGCACCTAACATGCCTTCATTACCAACCAAGCCCATTTCTATAGAGGGCGCATCGACAATATCCACTAACAATGAAATAAATCCACTTAAAGGGAAATATACATATTTCATTTCATCATCTGCATTATAAAGCACCTCACCAAACTCTAAGTGAATAGTGGTGCTATGACTCAAAAACCATTTATGTTGTGGTTTAGACAATGAATTTAACAGGTGATTAGTAATAAATAAGGACTTCACTGCAGACACTTGACTCTCCAAAAACGAATATGCACATTTAAAGAAAAATGCTTGTTTTCCGTTATGCGATTTACCTTGAACTAATCCTAAGCGTGAGTCTGTGCGATAGAGCACTGAGTTGCTTTTCTGAATTTGTGTTTGATAGCGAACAGAGGCGCAAAGTAAGGTTTGCTAGTATAGGGAGACAATTTTGCATTATATCCCAATTGGAGAGCAAGCATATTACGCACGACTGATGATTTACAAACATGTCAGATAAAGTCTACCAATGGTGACTTAGGTAAGATTAATGATTTGTATTTTGATGATGAAGACTGGGTTATTCGCTATCTTGAAGTCGATACCAGTAACTGGCTAATCAGACGCAAAGCACTCATATCGCCTGTCGCATTGACTGCGCCAGATTGGCAGAACAAAACAATTCAGACTAACTTGAGTCAAGAGCAAATTAATAATTGCCCCGGTATCGGTGTGCACAGACCTGTGTCACGCCAGCAGGAGATTAAGTATTTCGCTTATTATGGTTATCCCATTTATTGGGGTGGGAATGGTTTGTGGGGAGAGGGACTTTACCCAGATGGCTTAATGTCAGCAAACAGCAAAAGAGATCCTCAACCAAATGCAGTAGCTGCAAAAGCATATTCAATAGCCCAAAATGACGATCCACATTTGCGCAGTTGGGAGAAAGTTAAGGGATATCATGTGCAAGGCGCTGATGGAGATATCGGTCACATCGCAGCTTTTTTAGTTGATGAACAAACCTTTGCGATTCGTTATGTGATTGTGCAGACCAGCGATTGGTGGCTTGGCCATCAAGTATTAATTTCCCCTCTTTGGTTTAGTGAAGTGCAATGGTCTGATTCAAGGGTAATCGTTAAACATACTCGTGACGAAATACAAAGTGCGCCGACGTATAGTTCGACTGATAAAATTGAGCGTAGTAGGGAAGATAATATCCATAAACATTATGGCTTGCATGGCTATTGGCAAAATGAAGCGAGTAGCAGACCTCAACACAACATAAGCATTAACTCAAAATAGCCAAACCTTTTTGCTGTGTCTGCTGACGCACAGATAAATCCCTCTAAATATATTATTTTATATACAGGCTGCAGCGCGGCCCCTTATTTATTGGGTTGAAGTGTTAGCTTAATTAACAGTGAAATTTTAATTTTAACAGGCGTCATTTTTACACTCATCAGTGTGACGACTTGTGAGCGAGATGACAAAAGCCAAGCGGCTCGGTTCATTGAACTAGCTGTAACAGGAGTTTAAATATGTATGCATTTAGCACTCAGTTAGATCTACCTTTCAATACAGTGATTGAAAAAGTCATTCAAGCACTAGGCAGTGAAGGTTTTGGTGTACTTAGCGATATCGATATCCAAGCTACTTTAAAGACTAAGCTCAATGTCCGGCTGAAGCCTTACCGTATTCTTGGGGCATGTAATCCGCCACTGGCCTATCGTGCAATTCAGGCTGAACCAGACATAGGGTTACTTTTACCCTGTAACGTTGTGGTGCGAGAAGAAGCCGATGGCATCATTACAATTGCCTTTATGGATCCAGAAGCGGTTTTGCAGTTAGTTGACAATCCGCAAGTACATGCCTTGGCTAAAGAAGTAAAAACATTACTATTGAAGGTATCAAAACGACTACATGATGATGATTTGGTGCAAAAATAGTTGTTGGCTAACAGTCTAACAACCGCGACTTTTTAGTTTATCAAACACAAAAATAAATTGGCTTAGATAAACAGACTATCTGAATTTTCCAAAAGGAATCAATTATGAAAACGTATTTAAATATTATATTACTGAGCAGTTTTATATCTTTCTCTGCCGTATCGTCCCCTATGGAGGGTTTGACTGCAACCACTCACTCAAATACCCAAAGCATGATGGATCATTCAGGGATGATGGCGACTGAAGGAACAATGAACAAGCAAGTCAAAATGCGCGAAATGTCTGCCCTTATGCAAGAAATTGTCAACGAAGACGATGTGGAAACACGTCAAGTGTTGATGGCAGAGCATATGAAAAAAATGCAGGAACACATGCACGCGATGCGTAAGTTTATGCCAATGGATAAAGGTGAAGATAATAACCGCGAAATGCCGATGATCGAAAGAATGAAAAAGATGGAAGGGCGAGTTGATATGATGCAAATGTTGATGGACCAAATGATAACTCATTCTGCTCAGCAAGAAATGAAACCCAAACAACTGCATAAGGTCAATTAAATTTAACAATCTAGATTAGTCTGAAAATTAGGTGCCAATATAGCGCTTGATTGTCATGATCTTAAACGCATTGTTGCCGATGAACTTTTCCAAGGAGGAGGTAACAAGTGCTTATTTTCATTATTGTGTTCAAACAGGCATAGATTGATGCAAATCAAGTTACTCATCGAACTATCGGGTAAATTATATTCCTTTAATTCTATTTAAGTAGCTACTATGAACATAATGCATCGAATACGAATCTATCATGCAGCACTTGCTGTGTTGGCCATTCTAGCGTATCTGACCGGTGAGTTGGGTATTGTCCATTCATGGCTCGGTTATACTGTTGCGATAGTAATAACTCTGCGCCTGATATGGGCCTTAAGTGGCAATCCCAATGTGGGTTTGATGCGCTTTTATCCTTTATTCGACGGCTTGAAGTTATCAAATGTATTCACTCATCCCGCAGTTACCAAAATATTTATGTTGGGTATCGCTTTGAACTTATTGGCGACTGTGGCAACAGGCATCGCAATGGACAAAGGCGAGGCGATTGGTTTGGCAAATGTAAATGTGATGTCTATGGCTTATGCAGATGAAGACGAGCATACAGAAAATTATGTAGGCCAAACAGAAGATTCATTTGGTGAAGGGCTTGAAGACTTGCATGAGTTTTTTGCTAATTTTTTGCTCATATTTGTCGCATTACATGTTTGTTACTTGGTGTTATTCAAACGTTCATTAGCTAAATTTATGCTTTTCGTGCCAAAAAAATCTGCTAAAACGTCAAAGTAGTCGGGCTTTAAGTCGCAGATATTTGTTTTGACAACTTATCAAACTGCACTGTAGCCACTCTCACTGAATTTTATTAGCCTACCGAATTCTTAAGCCAACACGCGAAATCACATCCAATGTATTTTACTGGTGTGCGTCGCATGGCATAAAGTGCCCCCTTGCTTATATTCAGTGTGATACTTTGTTTTTTTCCAGTTTTTGCTGTTAAAAGAAAATGAGCGCGAGTTCAGTTCGGCATGAAATATTATCAATACCTTACTGAATTTGGCTTAACTAAATGATTTATATTGCTAAAATAAAAATTCTTCGACATTCATTAAGCCGAGTTTAGCTTAAGTAACTTGAACAAGCTGGCTCTTTAACTAGGCTTTTTACTTGTAATTGATATACCCAAGGTTGCCACGGCTTGATATGCTTATAATCTATTTTTCTGCTTAGAACTTTAAAAATGCAAAATTTACACACTATTACCATTGGTGATATTCAGGTCGCTAATGATAAGCCCTTTGTGCTCTTTGGCGGTATGAATGTGCTTGAATCTAGGGATATGGCAATGCACATTGCTGAATACTATAAAGAAGTGACCACTAAACTGGGTATTCCTTTTGTATTTAAGGCCTCGTTTGATAAGGCTAATCGTTCGTCGGTCAATTCTTATCGTGGCCCAGGTATGGATGAGGGGCTGAAGATTTTTGAGGAAATTAAAAGAACCTTTAATGTACCGTTAATCACCGACGTGCATGAAACACATCAGGCTGCACCTGTGGCTGAAGTTGTAGATGTCATCCAATTGCCGGCATTTTTAGCCCGTCAGACTGATTTAGTGGTGGCCATGGCCAAAACGCAAGCCGTTATTAATGTGAAAAAGCCGCAATTTCTAGCGGCTCATGAAATGCGTCATATCATTACAAAGTTTCATGAAGCGGGTAATGATAAAATTATACTGTGTGAACGTGGATCGTGTTTTGGTTATAACAACTTGGTCGTTGACATGTTAGGCATGGATGAAATGAAAGCCTATGCGCCGGTCATCTTTGACGCCACCCATGCCTTACAAAAACCGGGTGGTAGAGAAAATTCGGCTGACGGCCGTCGAGCGCAGGCTGCTCAGTTAGCTCGTAGTGGCATGGCCTTGGGGTTAGCAGGTTTATTTATTGAAGCTCACCCTGAGCCAAACCAAGCAAAGTGTGATGGCCCTTGCGCTTTAAAACTGGATAAGCTTCCCGCTTACTTGGAGCAAATGTTAGCTTTGGATGAACTAGTTAAAAGCTTTGCTCCCCTAGATACCAGCGCCCAATAACTCTGAATTATAAAGAGTGTGCATACTAGTTAGCGCACCCATTCGGGTGCGCAGATCAAATATAATCAATAGAAAGAGCTTTAGTAAGGCCTAAACACCTTATTCAGTAATAACGACCTTAAACTTGTATACTGGTAGTTGATCTGTGGCTTGTTTGAGGGCAGCAGCAGCGTGTTCTTCAGTGATACTGTGTCTAAGCTGTTTGTGGGCTTGAGGTTTAACATCAGTGACGCCAAGGTCTGCCAGTAATTCAGCAAAACCAATCGAGATTTCATCGACAATTTGCACTTGTTGAGTTTGAGTAAGACTATTGTCCACGTCTTTAGTCATAGAAGCGTGTGCCACTTGACTGAATAAATATGCAGATAAAACAGCGATAGTGCTAAGTTTTATGTTTAAAAATCGAATTTTCATTAATTTGCCCTTATATATTTAATGTTTAAAAAATATTTTGTTAGTTTTTTGTACTATTTGTGTAAAATACGTCGTTGATGTTACTTATTGTTTTAAAAAGATAAAATTTATTTATTGGGTAAATTATATACAGTTTCATTTGTTTTATGAAATGACATTTAGTATGGGTGTGCATTAGAAAAACTAATGGTGTAAACTCGTTTTATATCTTGTAAATTGACATTGAGCCATGAATCGCCGACTCCCTCCCTTAAATTCACTCAAAACCTTTGAGGCCGCCGCGCGACACTTAAGTTTTACCCGGGCAGCTGATGAATTATTTGTTACTCAAGCGGCAGTCAGTCATCAAGTTAAAGCATTGGAAGATTTTTTATCGATGAAGTTATTTTTGCGTCGTAATCGTTCATTATTGTTGACTGAAGAGGGGCAAAGCTATTATTTAGATTTAAAGGATATTTTTCGCAGTATTCAAGATGCCACAGAGCGTTTATTAGCCAAAGGAGCAAAAGGTGCCTTGACCGTTGCCTTGCCGCCAAGTTTCGCTATTCAGTGGTTGGTGCCTAGAATTAGCCGCTTTGGTCAACAAAATCCAGATATCGATGTGCGCATTAAAGCGGTTGATTTTGATGAAGGTTTTTTAAGTGATGATGTCGATGTCGCTATCTATTATGGTAAAGGTAAGTGGTCGGGTGTGGTGGCGGATAAACTGCACACCGAATATTTGACACCCATGTGTTCGCCTTTGTTATTTCAAGGCAATAAACCTCTAATGCAATTAGCTGACCTACGTCATCATGTATTGTTGCATGATTCTTCCCGCGAAGTTTGGAAAGGCTGGCTTAAACAGTTTAATGTGCTTGGGGTGAATGTGAATCATGGACCGATATTTAGTCACTCCATGTTAGTATTACAGGCGGCCGCATTAGGCCAAGGGATTGCCTTAGGACATAGTGTACTAGCGCGACCGGAAATAGAGTCAGGTCGCTTGGTTTGCCCCTTTGAAGAGAAACAAATTACCCACAATGCCTATTATTTTGTCTGTCATGAATCACAAGCAGAACTCGGTAAAATTGCTGCGTTTAGGCAATGGCTTATTCAGCAAGTAGAAGAAGACCAGCAAGACGAGGATTTTAATTAGTATTGCGTTTTTCGATTGAGTTAGTAGAGGATGGTTTATGCAGTTTTATTTAGTTAGCGCAGTGTTAAGTGCCATGTTCAGTGTGATGTTAGGCGCGTTTGCTGCCCACGGTCTCAAGTCTCGTTTAAGCGAGGCCATGTTACTTACCTTTCAGACAGGGGTACAATATCAGTTTTATCACAGTTTAGGCTTAGTGCTTATTGTACTGTTGTATCGTCAGCAACCTCATGGACTGATGCTTTGGAGCGGAGCATTTATGTTGGCTGGCATAGTTTTGTTTAGTGGCGGTTTGTATGGCTTAGCCTTAAGTCAGCTTAAGTGGTTTGGTCCTATTACGCCACTGGGTGGCTTGTGTTTTATTCTTGCTTGGCTATTGTTAGCCATCGCGGTCGTTAAAAATGGATAATAAAAATATGCTGGGATTGTTGTTGTATTGCCGCAGTGGCTTTGAAAAAGACTTAGCAGCGGAAGTGCAGGATAAAGCGAGCCAGCTTAATGTCTTTGGTTATGTGAAATTGATTGCCGATTCTGGATATATAGTCTTTCAATGCTATCAGCTGGAAGAGGCAGACAAACTAGCCAGAGAGCTTAATTTTTCTCAGCTTATTTTTGCCCGTCAAATGTTTGCCACCAGTCAATTGATTGAAGAGATGGATGTGAGTGACCGACTCACTCCATTGCTTGCTGCCAGCTTTGATTTTCCCTTGTGTGGTGATCTTAGAGTTGAATATGCGGATACTTCTGAAGGGCGTGAATTATCAAAATTTTGTCGTAAAATCAGTGTGCCCTTGCGCCAACAACTGCGTAAAACTAATAAGTTAAGCCACAAAGAAAATGCCAATAAACCGGTATTACATGTATTTTTTACCGCTACCGACGCTGCTTATATTGGTTACTCTTACAGCAATAATAATTCACCTCTGCCCTTGGGTATATTGCGCCTTAAATTTCCATATGATGCACCTAGTCGTTCAACTTTAAAACTGGACGAAGCCTTTCAAACGTTTATTCCTAAAGCTGAGCACGAAGACCGCCTAAGGGGCAGTTTACATGCAGTAGACTTGGGCGCATGCCCAGGAGGATGGACCTATCAATTGGTTAGACGCAGCATGTTTGTGGAGGCCGTTGATAATGGTGCAATGGATCAAGCCCTAATGGATAGTGGCCTAGTAACGTATTGCCCAGAAGATGGATTTAAGTTTAAACCTAAAAAAAATAACATTTATTGGTTAGTGTGCGACATGATAGAACAGCCACAAAAAGTAGCTAAGTTAATGGCGCAATGGGTGGCTAGCGGTCGCTGTAAAGAAGCGATGTTTAATCTAAAATTACCCATGAAAAAACGCTATGAATCGGTGCAAGAATCGTTGGCTATTATTGCAACTGAAATACACGCTCAACAGGCAGGGCCGTATCAGTTGCAAATTAAACATCTTTATCACAATAGAGAAGAAGTGACGGTTCATCTGCGCTTAATGCCTAAGTAAGCTAAAAATATAAATCACAAAAAAGGGCTGTTAAGCCCTTTTTTATTTGGTAGCGGCAAGTTGACGATATTGACGTTGGTGATATAACAAGGCACCGGCGTTTTGTTGATGTTTAATATCTACCACTTGACAGAAAAATACGTCGTGAGTGGCAACACTTAAACGCTCAGTAATTATACAATCAAAGGTGACTGCTGCACCCACTAGTACTGGGGCTCCAGTACTTAGTGTGTCCCATTGGGCACTAGCAAAACGTTCTTCCATCGTTGCTTTACCACCAAATAAGTTTGATATTGTCTCTTGACCTTGATTTAAAGTATTAATCGCTAAAGATTGGCTCTTATTGAAAACTTGATAAACCGAGGTTCCACGGTTTAGACACACCAATAAAGTTGGGGGATTATCACTGACACTGCACACTGCTGTCGCCGTAAACCCTGCCATTCCTTCCTCGCCCATGGTGGTAACCACGTTAACTGTACCAGGGAGTCCCGCCATACCATTACGAAAAGCTTCTGGAGACACACTGCTAAAGGTTGGGTCTGCGCTTTCGTTACATTTTCCACTTGTTGGCATCTTGGCTCCTTACTGCAAAAATGGCTGTTTTTTCACTATGTTTTACTACCCCAACACAAGATACGTAGTGGGTAGGTTTTGTTGATCATAAAAGAAGCACTAAAGCACTTTCATAACAGAGTGGTGATTTTTTCATGCTTAGCCCTTAACTTACAGCTTAATTTTGCAATATCAGCCTTTAGGGGCTATTTAGATTTCATTTGTTGGAAGATAGCAAAGGATTGATTTCCATTGTTTAGTGAGCAGACGACAATAAGGTGATTTTATTTTGAAAATATTATCTGGGTAGTGATAGTCTTGTTTTACATGCTAATTTTTAAACTAACAACATGGAATACAGAATGACATTGAGTCAAAGCGGGGTTGCAAGTTTGACGAGCGAAACAAAAAAAAGTAAAAAATCGTCAAGAACAATCAGTGCTAGTGTGATTAAACGCCGTAAGACAGCCAAAGAAAGTAAACGAAAAGTCATTATGCAAGCTGCTTTAGATTTATTTTCAATCAGCGGGGTGCATGGCACTAGCATAGAACAAGTTGCAGCACATGCAAAAGTATCCAAGACAAACCTACTGTATTACTTCAATAGCAAAGAACAGTTATATTTAGCGGTACTGCAACAACTACTTGATGTTTGGTTACAGCCTCTGCAAAGTTTTAGTATTGAGCAAGATCCGATGGTTGCTATTCGTCATTACATCCGTGTAAAGCTAGAGTTATCCAGAGACAACCCTGCAGAATCACGGCTATTTTGTATGGAAATACTGCAGGGTGCGCCCTTGCTTCTAGGGGAGCTTAAGTCACCCTTGCGGGAATTAATCGAAGCTAAGGTACAAGTAATACGGACATGGATAGAGGCGGGGAAACTTGCGCCTGTTGACCCCTACCATCTGATATTTTCGATTTGGGCAACCACACAACATTATGCTGACTTTCGGGTACAAGTAGAGGCAGTAACAGGTAAAAATCTTAATGATCCGACTTTTTTTGCCGAAGCCCTGCACAATGTTCAAACCATCATTTTGGGCGGCATAGTGCCACGGTTGTGAAACACGGTTGTTAAAATACAGTTATAAAACACGCTGGTAAAATAAGGTAATCTCTAAAGCTTATGATGGGATGTCTCTAAGCTGTTTTTTTAAGCGTTTCAACAGACTTTTCATTGTTTTTACGGTCTGATTGCTTGTCCTTTTATGTCCAGCCTTGGGTGACCCATTTTTATATAGGGCGTTTATGTAATGCTCGGTAATCGCATTAAATGTTTGGCTCGTTTTTGTAGGAAGTTGTTGTTCAACAATATTGCGAAAGCTTTCTGGACCTTGCCAAATAGGACGAATTCCAAGCTGTTTTTGGATTAACTTAAGGGCTGATTGGTAGCAGGCTTGAATTGGCTGCTTACGTTGATTTAACCAATGTGGAATAAAAAATAAACTGAGCAGTAGGCATATTAACAGCAATATGGCCAAGCCTAACAACGCAAGGCGCTGTGGAGTGAGTGAGCCAACAATACTTTTAAAAAATTCTTGTTGTTTTTGTTGATTAAAACCGATGACCCAGCGACTCCAGTTGTAATCTAAATCAGCTAACAATAAGCGCAGCTGGTTAAATACTGCAATATTAGTAAATTTTGCCAAAGAAAAAGGCGAATCCGCCAAAAAACTCCCTTCCTTTAACATGGCTTCACGCAAACCAAGCGTGAGTCGGTCTGGCGCCACTAGACTTGTTGGATCAATTCTTTGCCAACCGCTTTGTTTGTTCCATGCTTCAACCCAAGCGTGGGCATCGTATTGATAAACACTCAGATATTGTTTTTGATTAGACTTAGCGATTAATTCTCCGCCTTGATAACCAGCCACTACCCGCGCAGGAATACCTGCAAGACGCAGACTATAGGCGAGGGCACTTGCATAGTGGCTGCAAAAGCCCGCACGTTTATCAAATAAAAAGGTGTCAATGGGATCAATAAACATCGTACTTGGGCGCAGTGTATAAATAAATTGTTCACGACGAAAATACTCTAATAATGCATTAACTAAGTCAGCATCCACGGGATATTGTTGGCGAAGCTGCTTAAGCCATTTTTGGGTAAGAGGATTACCTTTTGTTGGTATTTGTAGATTGAGTTGCTGCTCAAATTCGTTGCTTGTTTGATAACTAATGGCTTGTGGATATGAACGCACAGAATATTGATATTTACTATGCAGTGTTTGCTGACTCATTAATAAAAAATCGTCACTTTGCCAAATCTCAGCTTGGCTTTTTGCACCCAGTGGTGTGGCTAAGTCAAGAGCATATAGCCATTTTTGCTGAGTAGGTTCAGCAATTATATCGTAGTCAAGATAGGGTCCATAGAGAAGAGGTTGGAATTCTTGTTGTTGGCCTTGAGTGTTACGCCTTTGCTGTTTACGCTCAGGATGAACTCGCCAAGTTCTGCCATCAAAATCCTCCATCACAATAGCCCGCCAATAACGCTCCGGAGCAAGGGGAACTTGGCTTTCGAATGTTGCCCTAAAGGCTAAGTCACTGGACTGCGACAAACGAGCAATGTCACCGGGTGTGATACTCTCGGCTAAGCCGGTTTCCATGCTCTTTGCCTTAGGTGTTTGCCATAAGGGCGGTAATTGAGGCAAGAGTAAAAATAACAAAATACCAATAGGTAGGGCCTGACTAGATAGAATAAGCGTGCGCTTAATTTGCTCTTTGGTGGCGACATTTGGGGCATGGAAAAAACCAAGTGACAGGATTACGGCTAAGGTGAGTAAGACGTAAAATATTGAATAAATAATCGATTGATTGAAAATAAAACCACAGCCAATGAGAAATAATAGGCTCACGACTAATTGATAGAAGTCTCGTTGAGTGCGAACCTGCATGAGTTTCAAAGCACAAGCTAACACCAATAAATTAACCATGGCGACCAACAAACCCAAAGGCCAAGCTGAATAAACTAAGCCTACTATACTGAGCAAGGCAAGTAGGTTGAGGGTGCGGGTCGTTGGTATATGTTTTTGATAGGCAAAAAAGATAGCGCACCGTATGACAACACTGCATAGCACCAACAAACTTATCCATCCAATCACAGTGTTAAATAAGCTAAGATTAAAGGTCAAAACAAGGATGCTGAGAATGATAAATGCGGGATTATTGCTTTGGTGCTGACGATCTTTAAGCGATATAGCGCGTTTTTTTGCTTTTAAGAGTGCAGCGATACGCATTTTGATAGCCATTATTTTTCATTCACTCCTGCAGTATTATTCTGAGGGTAAAGTGCGAGTGCTTGTAGACAGGCTATTCGATGAGATTCTCCTGAATTTGGCGCTAATTTTATAGAGCCCAGATCCAAGCCAAATGTACTGCCACTACGACTGAGTTCGAGTACTTGAAAGCATAAGGTACTTAAAGTGTATTCTACTGGAGTACTGGCATGTTTAGGCAAAATTAACCAGACGTCAATCTGTTCTACACCGGCAAATTGTTTAGTGAACATGCCTCGGCCTTTGGCGAGTTGTTTCCATGCAACATGACGTAAAGGATCGCCTATCTGATAACGCTTTAAATGGGAAAAGTCATCATGATTCTGTGCCCTGTTAAGTGTGGTCTCGCGCTGTTTGGTACTGTCTTGTTCACTATTCACCTCTTGGACATTAAGGGCGCAAGGAATGGGTTTGGGATAGACTAAAATTTCACGACTAAAGGCTAAATGTGTCCAACATTTATATAATCCTAGTGGATAATAGCTGCTAAAAGTGATGCGTGGCAGTTTATGCCATCCACGGTTTTGACTTGGATAATCTAACATAAGCGGATTGGTTAAGGTGCCACATTCAAACCAATGACTGACTTTTTCTCCTATCAAGCTGATATTAACTATACCGTGTAAGCCACTATCTTTGATGGTGTCTGCATTGATCCACAGGGGTAAGTGTACCTCGTCACCCGCATATACTTCTGGAATTCTGCCGAGCTTGACCGTCAAGTTTGCAAAATTGGTATAGCTGGCAAGTAAGTTAACCAGAAACAGTGCCAACAAAAAATAACATAACAACAACATCAAATTATTTTGATAATTAGTACCAAGTAAAAATAGCAATGCACATAGGGCCAAAAATAAACCGCCAAATTTCGCTGGAAAAATAAAAATACTGCGATGATTCAATTGAAATTCATTGGCTGCAGGGATGCGCTTGTCTAACCACTTGCGAATATATTGTTGCGCAAACATTAATTAATACTCATTAATTAAGGGGGTCAACTGACTCAAGTAAAGCTTGACTCAGATTGCCTTGTGCAGTGATATCACTAGAAGCACTGCGCAGTCTATGTTCTGCTACTGCGGGTAATATTATTTGTACATCCTCAGGTATCACATAATCTCTATGATTAATAAATGCCCAACTTTTAGCCGCACTCAGCAGGGCTTTGGTTGCCCGTGGAGACAAGGGATTAGCAAATTGTTGACTTTCTCGGCTAAAGGTCACTAATCGAATAATATAATCAAGTAATGCGTCTGAAGCATGGACTTGTTGAACCATAATTTGCGAGTCGATAAATTGCTGAAAGCTGAATACGGTATGAGCTTCTTGGCTGAGTTGCGTTTCTTGTTGGCGCAACATGGCTTTTTCGGCTGCTTGGTCTGGGTAACCTAATTGTATGCGCATTAAAAAACGATCAAGTTGAGATTCGGGCAGTGGGTAAGTTCCGGCTTGATGCATCGGGTTTTGTGTACCAATGACAAAAAAAGGTGTTGGTAAGGGGCGTGTTACGCCATCTAAACTGACTTGGCGTTCTTCCATCGCCTCTAATAAGGCACTTTGGGTTTTGGGACTGGCACGATTAATTTCATCTGCTAACACTAATTGGCTAAAAATCGGGCCAGGGTGAAACTGAAAATTTTGCGCCTGATTATCAAATATATTGATCCCCAACATATCAGCAGGTAATAAGTCAGACGTAAACTGGATGCGTGAATACTGCAGGCCTAGTACTTTGGCTAAGGTGTGCGATAGGGTGGTTTTACCCATGCCCGGTAAATCTTCTATCAATAGATGTCCATTAGCCAACAAGCAACTGAGGGCTAATTTAACTTGCTGCTGTTTACCGATCAAAATTCGGCATATTTGCACAATTGCGTCATCAAAAAGTTTATGGGCGCTAGCTCGATCTAAAATTTGTTGTGTCATTTTCATCCAATTAATGACTATAGTATCTACATACTTTAGCCTACCTGATTGAGTTTTAAGATAATTTACCTTAATACCTGCGTATTAATCGCTGGCAATATAACTCTTTTACAATTAATCGGTGATTTGCGATCAGCAATCCGTATAATTGCAGGTTCTGATCATTACACTTTAGAATTTCATGAAAAATATCGAAATAGAAGAAGACCTTTACCACTTTATTGCCTCAAAAACCCAACATATTGGTGAGAGTGCCTCTGACATACTGCGTCGTTTAGTGATGCCAGACTCCTTGCCCGCAAAAACGGAGCAGGTAGCGTTGCAAGAAAAACCGCAAAGCATGCTTAATATGCAATCTACTTTACTGGCTGAGTTGGCAACGTTAAAATTATTGGAAATGCCTAAAATGGTCGACCGTTTTTTGGCTATGTTGGCCTTATTACATCAATATCATACAGGTAGTTTTTCCGCAGTACTGACTTTGAGTGGACGTAATCGCACGTATTTTGCCACAACCAAAGAAGCGTTATTGGCAACAGGTAGTAGTACCAACCCTAAACAAGTTCCGCATTCAGATTATTGGGTCATTACCAATAATAATACCGTCAAGAAAGTTACTTTGGTTAAAGAAGTCGCGCAACTTTTAGGTTACTCTGAGGCACAAATTGAACAGTTAGTTACACTATTTTGTCCCGAGCCGGCATAACTTTATCGTTATCACATATTAAGGAATTTTATGGCACTTCATCCCGAGGCTGGTAAACCAGCAAGTAAAGATCAATTGGTTAATGTCGCGCGTTTAATCAGTGCTTATTATACTAATAAACCGGAAATAGGTAATACTACCCAAGCGGTCGCTTTTGGTACGTCTGGCCACCGAGGGAGTGCGTTTTTAAATTCGTTTAATGATTGTCATATTGCGGCGATTTGTCAGGCCTTAGCTGAATTCAGGTTAAGTCAAGGGACCACCGGCCCGCTATTTATGGGCATGGATACCCATGCATTATCCGAGGCTGCGTTTTCGACCGCGGTAGAAGTATTGGCTGCCAATGGGGTGCATTTAATTGTGCAAGTAGACCGTGGCTATACGCCTACTCCCGTTATTTCCCATGCTATTTTAAATTATAACCACAACAAAACTGCGCAATTAGCAGATGGTGTGGTGATTACGCCCTCACACAACCCACCGGAAGATGGCGGTTTTAAGTATAACCCATCCCATGGCGGCCCGGCTGATAGTGACGTGACCAATATAATCCAAATACGGGCTAATGAATTAATTACCCAAGGTTTGCTTGGTGTGAAGCGCATGGAACTGTCACAGGCCTATCAATCCGAATTTGTCCAAGAAATGGATTTTTCTGAAAATTATATTGCTCAACTTGATCAAGTTGTTGATATGCAAGCCATCGCTAAAGCGGGCTTGCGTTTAGGAACTGATCCATTAGGAGGAGCGGGTTTAGCTTATTGGGATAAAATTGCTAAATATTACAATATCAAGATTGAAGTAGTGAACAAAAATGTTGATCAGCAGTTTGGTTTTATGCGGCGAGATAAGGATGGCAAAATCCGGATGGATTGCTCGTCACCATACGCTATGGCGGGCCTTATTGACTTAAAAGATAAGTTTGATATCGCCTTCGGTAATGATCCTGATTTTGATCGTCACGGCATTGTCACCGCAAAAAGTGGCTTAATGAATCCCAATCATTATCTAGCAGTGGCTATTAATTATCTTTTTCAGCATCGTCCAGATTGGCCGAAAAACGTCAAGGTTGGTAAAACCTTGGTTTCAAGCAGTATGATAGACCGCGTGGTGCATGGCTTGGGTAGAGAGTTAGCAGAAATGCCTGTGGGCTTTAAATGGTTTGTGCAAGGTCTACTTCATCAAGAGATTGGTTTCGCTGGTGAAGAAAGCGCCGGTGGTATTTTTTTACGACGAAATGGTCAACCTTGGGCAACAGACAAAGATGGCATTATTTTATGTTTGTTAGCGGCAGAGATTATGGCGGTAACGGGAATCGATCCTGGTGAACATTATGAAAAATTGACTCAGCAGTTTGCCGCACCTGTTTACACACGAATCGATGTGGCGGCAAGTCATGAACAAAAACAAGTACTCAGTAAAATGGATAAAAGTGTCATAACCAACACAGAATTAGCCGGTGAAAAAATACTACAAATCCAAACCCATGCTTCAGGCAACAATGCCGCCATTGGCGGTGTTAAAGTGAGCACTGAAAATGGTTGGTTTGCCGCGAGGCCCTCTGGAACTGAAAATGTGTATAAAATATACGCTGAAAGCTTTAATGGCGAAGCACATTTGAATGCCTTAGTAAAAGAAGCCCAGGGACTTGTTGATGGTGTGTTCGAAAAGGCAAATGTGAAGTAAAAAGATCCTTTAGGTAAATTTAACGTTAAATAATGGAGGCTAAGCAGTGAAATTCTTAGCTTTTTTGTTTGTGTTAACAAATATTTAACAGTAATGTGGGAAAAATACTGATAAAACTAGACTCATAGCCCTAATATGTAATTTAATTACACCATTAGTTTTCATATTACTTGATATTGGCAAGACCAATCGTAGATATAATGACCAAGGTAAGAGGCAATTTATTATGAGTATTAGAACCACTAAGTCCCGCACTTTAATTAAAACGACACCTCCTGCTCAGCATGATAAAAAAGCCATCAAAGAAGCGATTGTTAGAAATCTGCATTGCTCACTAGGTACCGATGAAAATAAAGCGGATAATCACGCTTGGTGGAAAGCTACCTGTGGTGCAGTGCAAGAACAGGTGTTAGAGCAACTGCGTAAAACCCAGAAATCTCATTACCTTAATGATACACGTGCGGTGCACTATTTTTCTGCTGAGTTTTTAATGGGCCGTTTGATGTCTAATAACTTGCATAATTTAGGCATGTTTGAACAGACTGAACTGGCCCTAAAAGAACTGGGTGTGGATTTAAATGATGTAATGGAAGAAGAGCCTGATATGGCGCTGGGTAATGGTGGGTTGGGTCGACTAGCTGCGTGCTTTATTGACTCACTAGCAACCCTAGATCTTCCTGCCGTGGGTTATGGCTTGCATTATGAACATGGTCTGTTTCGCCAAGAAATAAAAAATGGTGAGCAAATCGAGCGTCCTGATAGCTGGCGCGATTATGGTAATCCATGGGAAATTTGTCGTCCTGAATCTATTCAAGAAATTCCGTTATTTGGTTATGTAGAAACCAAATACGGTGAAAATGGCCGTATTCAAAAAGAGTGGCACCCGGGTCATATTGTAAAGGGATTACCTTGGGATATCCCAGTGGTAGGTTATGGTGGTAAAACCGTTAATGTCTTACGTTTGTGGCAAAGTCAGGCTTCGGATTATTTTAATTTGGATGTATTTAATGCTGGCGGTTACGTTGATGCGCAAAAAGAAAACGTACTGGCTGAAACTATTTCAAAAGTACTGTATCCCAACGATGATACCGAGCAAGGTAAAGAATTGCGTCTTATCCAGCAGTACTTTTTCAGTGCTTGTTCGCTAAAAGATATCATCCGTCGTTATAAACGGGCCCATGGTGATAACTGGAGCCGTTTTTCAGAGCAAGTCGTCATACAATTAAATGATACCCATCCGGCCATCGCTATTCCTGAACTTATGCGTATCTTACTTGATCGTGCTGAACTAGATTGGGACACAGCATGGCAAATTTCTAGCCATACCTTTGCTTATACTAATCATACTTTGTTGCCTGAAGCACTGGAAAAATGGCCAGCGCGTATGTTCGAAAAGATCCTGCCAAGGCATTTAGAAATTATTTATGAGATCAATCATAGGTTTATGCTACAAGTAGAAAAAATGTGGCCGGGAAATGTAGCAATTAAACAAAAGCTGTCGATTATAGAAGAGAGCAGTGAAAAAATGATCCGTATGGGTAATCTCAGCGTTATCGGTGCTTTTGCGGTTAACGGTGTGGCTGAAATTCACTCGGCATTGGTCAAGAAAAATTTATTTCCAGAATTTGACCAAATGTGGCCTGGCAAGTTAATGAATGTGACCAATGGTATTACACCGCGTCGTTGGTTAAAGGCCTGCAATCCTAAGCTATCCAGTTTGATTGACAGCAAAATTGGTACTGATTGGCCTCTTGATTTAGATAAACTGCAAGGTCTAAGTCAATATGCTGATGACCCCAAGTTCCAACAGCAGTTTATGCAAATAAAACATGAAAATAAGATGGCGTTAGCAGCGGAAATTCTGGCTCTAACTGGCATTCAGGTCGATCCTAAGGCAATATTTGATGTGCAAATTAAACGGCTACACGAATATAAACGCCAACATTTGAATTTGTTGCACATCATGGCGCTATACCGTCGCTTGTTAGCTAATCCTAATTACGATATGCATCCTAGGGTTTTTATCTTTGGTGCAAAAGCTGCCCCAGGTTACAAGCTCGCTAAAGATATTATTTATGCAATCAACAAAGTAGCCAGTCGCATTAACCAAGACTCGCGGGTCAACCATAAGTTGAAAGTGGTATTTTTACCTAATTATCGGGTTAGCTTAGCCGAAAAGATTATTCCCGCTGCCGATGTATCTGAGCAAATTTCTACTGCAGGTAAAGAGGCTTCCGGTACTGGCAATATGAAGCTGTCACTAAATGGTGCCTTAACCATTGGTACTATGGATGGTGCTAACATAGAGATCGCCGAAGAAGTAGGTAAGGACAATATTTTTATCTTTGGACTGAGCGTTGACGAAGTTCATGCTTTAAATGAAAAAGGCTACAATCCATTTGATTACTACGATAATAACCGAGAAATTAAAGCCATATTGGATTGGTTGGAGACTGATTATTTCACTCCTGGCAAACCAGGAGCCCTAGCCTCTATAAAACACAGTTTATTAGAAGGCGGCGACCCCTATAAGGTGTTAGTGGATTTTGCTTCGTATTCACAAGCCCATGAAAAAGTCGATGCTGCTTATAAAGACAGCGTTAATTGGGCAAAAATGGCTATCTTAAATTCGGCAAAAATGGGTAAATTTACCTCAGATCGTGCTGTTCGAGATTATGTCGAACGAATTTGGAAGCTAGAACCCTGTAAGGTTGATGAATAAGTGCCCAAGTAAACAAGATAAACAGATTGTCTGTAGTCTAATTCAAAGCTTATAAGGTATGATTACCCTATACAACTAAGCTTGAACAAGTATTTAAGCTTAGTTGTAATAGATAAGATCAAAGGAAATCAATATTGAGGGACAGTGAATTTAACGGTTAGAGACGTAATTGGAGTGCATAGGACTTAATGATAAAGCGACATGATTCGTTACTTAGTATTCCTAATCGACACATCTTTTTAGAGCAAGTTAATCAAATCATTCAGGGTGCGCCTGAACAGTCTTTGTTGCTTATTGATGTCGTTCGTTTTTCTGACGTAAGTAGTAGTTTTGGTTATACATTTGGCGATAAAATTCTGCTTGAAATTGCCAATCGGATTGCTCTGCTGTTTGAAGATAAAGCCTTATTAGGTAGGGTCAGTGGAGATGTGTTTGGTGTGGTCATACACGGACATCATAATCACGAACAACTCCATCATTTTTACTGTTATTTAATTGAACATTTTAAAACGCCTATTTCTTGTGAAGATCATGCCTTTATCGCCGACTTTAATGTCGGTGGCGCATCAAATCCCAGTTCCAATAAAAACGTGAACAACTTTTTCTCCTTGGCAGAATCCGCTTTAAAACAAGCTAAGACCAATAAATTTGATAATTTTCAATATGCCCACGTATTTAAAGAGCAAGGCAGTGGACGGGCCTTGGCACTAAAGGCTGATATAGCTCGGGCTTTTAGTAACGATGAATTGGAAATTTATTTTCAACCTAAAATTGATCTGACAAGCTTAAATATTACTGGTGCTGAGTGTTTATTACGCTGGAATCATCCTCTTGATGGGGTGTTGTTTCCTGGCGCATTAATTGAGGCGGCAGAGTCCTACAACATGATGAATGAAGTTGGATATTGGACCTTAGAACAGGCGTTTAAAAGTGCCGTGATTTTTAATGCCAATGGCTTAAAATTAAAAATTTCAGTCAATATGTCACCTACTCAGCTATATGATCTGTCTTTTATCAGTAATTTAAAAAAATTGGGCAGTAAATATCAACTTAATTTCAAGCAATTTGAGTTGGAATTAACTGAGGATGTAGCCCTCTCCAATTCATTTTTAGTCAAAAATCAATTAGCAGAGATACGCGCTTTAGGTATGTCCATCGCCATAGACGACTTTGGTAAAGGTTATTCTAATTTGGCTTATATGCGTGATATCGTCATCGATACCATTAAAATTGATAAAACATTTGTAATGGAATTGGAACAGACCCCAATTAACCGCGCGATCATTGAAGCAACCCAATTGATTGCAAAAGCAGCCAACTGTGAGTTAGTGGCTGAAGGGATTGAAACCTTAGAACATTTACATATTTTGCGTGAGATTGGTATTACCCAAGGACAAGGCTTTCTTTTCTCAAAGGCTATTCCTCTTAAGGACTTTATTGAATTTGCCCAAAAAGAACTGGCAGTAGGCTCATCACTTATACGCATGCAGCAAACGGCCTCTTAATTCAGTGCGTACAATAAAGCGCTTAATCAAAGGCAATTTTGCGCTATCATTGTGCATCAGTTATTCATCTAAAATATTATGTCTACAGTCAAACTAACTAATTTAAAAAATGTGTCTCAGTCCCTCATTGATGAAGGACAATTTCTCAATCTATCTCGCTTCCATCCTGAACTATTTGTCAAACCAATCACATTTTCTCTGAGTAACGCTACAAAAGTCAGTATAAGTGCTCCTGGTATTATTGTATTTGAACCCAAGGCCTTAGGTGATAAAGATATCGTATTGTCTAGTGGTATTCACGGCAATGAGACAGCGCCGATTGAAATTTGTGATGCTTTTGTCCAAGGTATATTGCGTGGTGAAATAGTACTAGCAAATCGGGTTTTATTTTTATTTGGTAATTTGCCTGCTATGAATATCGCACAGCGCTTTATCGAAGAGAATATGAATCGATTATTCAGCGGTGCCCACAGTGCGCCAAATAGGATTGCAAATGTTGAATGCGTGCGTGCAAAACAGTTAGAAGAGGCTGTTAGTGAATTTTTTCTCGCTCACAACGCACGAGAGCGTATTCACTATGATTTACATACTGCGATCAAACCTTCAAAAAATGATAAATTTGCAGTCTATCCCTTTAGACACGGCCGCCCTTGGAATAAACAGCAATTAGCTTTTTTACTCGCCTGTGGGATTAATACTATTTTACTGTCAGGCAGTGCTACTACCACCTTTAGTTATTATTCTTCTAATGAGTTTGGGGCTGAAGCCTTTACGGTCGAATTAGGTAAGGTCTTTCCCTTTGGGCAAAATGATATGAGTCAGTTTGAGGCGGTTAAAGTCGCCTTACAAGGTTTAATCTGCGGTGAAAACCTAAACTTAAAACCTTTTAATAATGATGACTTTTTAATTTATCAAGTGAATCAAGTTATCAATAAACACAGCGAAGCATTTCGTTTTAATTTCAGTGATGAATTGCCTAATTTTAGCGACTTTAGTAAAAATTACCTATTAGCGATTGATGGCGAACACCGCTATTACTGTGAATATGACGGTGAAGCCATTGTTTTTCCAAATGAAAAAGTCGCCATCGGACAGCGAACCGTGTTGACCGTTATCCCCACAAAATTATAACTAGGAAGCAGTATGGCTATTTTTAATTTAGATCCACGCCTAGAAAACGATTGTGAGTGGGTCTGCGACCTGGAATTATGTAAGGTAATGTTGCTAAAAGATGCCAATTATCCATGGTTGATTTTGGTGCCATTGGTGAACGACTGTGTGGAGATAATTGACCTAGATAAAGGGCAACAGCAGCAATTATGGCACGAATCAAGTATTGTGAGTCGCGTCTTACAGCAGTTATTTAAGCCCGATAAACTCAATATTGCCGCTATTGGTAACGTAGTCGCACAATTGCATGTGCATCACATTGTCCGATATAGTTCAGACTTATGTTGGCCAAAGCCTGTTTGGGGTCAACACCCGGCAAAAGCCTATGAGACTGAGCAATTAGTCCAACGTGTATCACTTATCGCGCACTCACTGACGCAACTAACTAAGGAAAGCAAATGATCATCACGACCACTCCTAATTTAGAAGGTAAAAAAATAGAAAGTTATTTAGGTATCGTTGTTGGCGAGGCCGTTATGGGTGCAAACTTGTTTAAAGATATTTTTGCTACCATTCGCGATATTGTAGGCGGTCGGTCTGGCGCTTATGAAGATGAGTTAACCAAAGCTCGTAAAATCGGTTTTTCAGAGCTGGAACAAGAAGCACGTGCTATGGGGGCGAATGCCATTGTCGGAGTAGATATTGACTATGAAGTTGTGGGGAAGGGCGGCAGCATGTTAATGGTTAGCATCAGTGGCACCGCAGTGCGTTATTCTGATATTTAAAACTAGACCCATATGCCCTAGCTTATTTTATGTCAGTTTCCTGTAGGGATAAATCAACCGAATACTTTTATTTGTCTTTGTCGTAGTGAGCGTTGTTATCTTTATTAACCTTGGGTAAAGGGCGTTTGGCGCTTTCCTTTAACAATAAAATATTGCCAATGATCACGCCCAGTACAATTAGGATTATCACCACAGCCAACCAGATATTCATACCTGTCCTTTATTCAAAATAAAACGCTGATAAATATCTTCAAGCCTTAGAAATACTAGCTCAAGTCCAGGTAATTGAGCTTGGGTTAAGGCGTTTTTTAGTGCCCCAATATCGAATTCAGTGCTCACAAGACTAGAGATAGCCTCATAACTTAAGTGCCATGGTTCAGCAGCAACCCCTCCCAAGTAAGTGGCATAGGGCCGACTAAAACCAAATTGTTTGGCATGTTGGTCTAACCATTGGTTTAACTTAAAACAGGGGCCCTTGGGGTCTAGGTATTCTTGTTGAATTAACTGTAAAGTCTGTCCAGAGCGCACGATAGATTGTTGGTCGTATACATCTAAATCGGTGCCCCAATGATGGCGACTCGCGCCTGGTAAGGCTGACCAAGTGAGTATGGCCTCGAGTTTTTGTTCTTCACTTAAAGTATTGAAGGGCAGTATTTGCTCGTTAATATCCAATAATGTTTTTTCACCGAACCACTTTTTGCGCCAAATCACCTGTTGCTGAGTAAAACTGCGATAGCTACTGGCTATTTGGCAATCTACGCCATCGGCTTTTGCGGCCTGCTGCATCCTGCTGAACGCTTGGGCGACTACAACTTGTAATTTATGGCCTTGTTGGCAATCTACTAAATGACTGTCATCAAGGCCTAAAATGTTTTGCTGAGTGATCATGCCAGCAGACGTTGCAGAATATTGGCGTAGACAGCGCTTAATTGGCTTAAGTGCTCAATGCTGACACATTCATCAATTTTGTGGATGGTGGCATTGACTGGGCCTAGTTCAACAACTTGCGCGCCGGTAGGTGCAATAAAACGTCCGTCAGAGGTGCCTCCAGCAGTCGACAACAGCGTATCTAAGCCAGTACAATGTTTTATCGCTTCAACGGTAGCTGCGACTAGTTCCCCTGACGAGGTTAAAAATGGCTGGCCATTGAATGTCCATTTGATGTCGTAATCAACTTGATGTTTGTCTAACAGTTCACATACGCGTTTGATCAGGGCTTTATCAGTCACTTCGGTAGAAAACCGAAAGTTAAAACATACATGGAGTTCTCCAGGAATAACATTACCCGCGCCAGTGCCGCCAGTGATATTAGATATTTGAAAACTGGTAGGCGGAAAAAATTCATTACCGTTATCCCAATGAGTTTGGGCTAATTCGGTCAACGCAGGCGCGACTTGATGGATAGGGTTGCGAGCTAGGTGAGGATAGGCAACATGACCTTGTATGCCTTTGACTATCAGATCGCCTGTTAAGGAGCCTCTACGGCCATTCTTAACCACATCGCCTAGTAAAGTGGTACTAGAGGGCTCACCAACGATACACCAATCTATTTTTTCGTTACGGGCTTCTAGGGTATCAATAACTTTGGTGGTGCCATTAATAAAGGGACCTTCTTCATCACTGGTGATTAGAAACGCAATTGAACCTGTATGATGTGGATGTTGGGCAACAAATTGTTGGACTGCGATGACCATGGCAGCAATGCTGCCTTTCATATCTGCTGCGCCCCGGCCAAATAACATACCGTCTTTTTCAGTTGCTTCAAATGGCGGTGTTTGCCACTTTTCTGCAGGGCCAGAAGGCACCACATCCGTATGTCCAGCAAAACAAAAAAGCGGTGCTTCAGTGCCTTTTCTGATCCACACGTTTTTAGTATCGCCAAAATTTAATTGTTCTACTGTAAAACCCAGTGGGGTAAGTAATGTGCCAAGCAATTCCATGCAACCTGCATCTTCTGGGGTTACTGATTTCCTGTTGATCAGGTTTTTAGTTAAGCTTAATACGTCATTCATATATTGAAAATCTCTTGGTATTGCTCTGCGGCAAAGCCGCAATAGTATTGCTGCTGATGAATCAAAATAGGGCGTTTAATCAAAGCTGGTTGCGCTAGCATCAAATTCAATGCCGATGATGCATCTAGATTTTCTTTTTGTTGCTCACTGAGTTGGCGAAAGGTAGTGCCTCTTTTATTCAGCATCACTTCCCAGCCCAAGTTTAGTTCGGTTTGCACTAACCACTTCATGTCCAAACCATCTTTACGATAATCATGAAATTGAAACTCAATATTGTTCTGAGTTAACCACTTAATGGCTTTTTTTATGGTATCGCAATTTTTTATGCCGTAGAGAGCAGTCATATTAGCCTTATTTCTTTTTTATTAATTTATCACTTAATTCTATGTCGCAAACTATAACGAGAAACCCATTCACAGGTAAAGAACTGAACACGCTAACTACCAATAAACGGTCATAAGCTTATCTTGTCCAGCAAGTACCTTATAATAATGAGGAACAATCGCTTTTAGTTTGTCACTATTTAGCAATGTGACAGGGCATTGCACACTGCTGAGTTGTCTTTTCATCTGATTAAGGTCAAATTCAAGCAATACTTGAGCTTGGATAAATTGTTGGCCTTTTTTAACTTTAGCTTTAAAACCTAAACCCATCATAAGTTGGGAATCAAGCCCCATTTGTATCATCACTTGTAAGCCACTGTCAGCACGCAAACGAATTTGGTTTCCACTGGCACTTAAGTCTATAACAGTGCCACTAAAAGGGGCTAAGAGTTGATAGCCAGCCGGCTCGATAACGACGCCATCACCAAACATGCGATGGGCAAATAAGGTATCAACCGCACAGTCTATTGGCAGGACTTTACCGGCAAGCGGACTCAATAGACTAAAACTGGTTTTATGCTCAGGAACAGATGAGGCATCAACCATCTTATTAAATAGTTTCAATCGACGATCACTTTATAACCATCTTTGTTTAAAGCCTGAGTGGCGTTATCAAGATCCTGCTGTTTAACGAGAAAGAAGTCTGTTTCGAAGGTAGAGACAACAAAAATACTGATTTTGGCCGCAGCAAGTACCGAACCAATTTTTGCCATCATGCCGACCATGCTCAGACTAAGGGGACCGAGAACTTCAAGTGCTCGCCAATCACGGTCGCTGTCGTCACTGTCAATATGAATTGTATCAGGCACCACCAAAGATAATTCCTCTTGCGTTTTACCTATAAAATATATGGGAGCACAAAAAACCTCCTGCGGGATAAGCGCATCACTAGGTAAACTATGAATAACAAAGTGAATGGGTAGGACTTGCAAAGTTTGTTTTGGCATCGTATTACGTCACTCCTAAACTAGGCGAATTTTATTGTATTGAGGCTAATAATAAGTTAGCAGACCCACAATGAGATCAAACTTTATCCAAAAAAACACCTGCGTTATCCACGTAAACTGTGGATAACTCTGTTGAGTACTCGTTATATGTTCACTAAAAAGCTGATATATAACGAAAAAATAGGGTTGGTCGTTAATTGTTCGCTAAAAACGGGCATCAGCTAACTTTATAAAAAGTAAAGCTATAACTCGCTAATTTAGCAAAAAATAAGCGAAATAATTTCACTAAAATCAGCTTTAATCTACCAACATCACGCCTTCATTTAGTTAACAATAACAGCATTCTATTTACCTTAAATAGAGTGACTTATATTGCTTTTATAATGGAGAAATCAGGCTTATCTAAAAATTGCTTAAAGGCTTCTGCCAAACGATCTGTTTCACTGAGTACAGTGCGCCAATATTTGATCCGCGTATTAGCGTCAAGTTCAGTAAAGTCTTCTCTATCCGGAATTTTTCCGTAGGGAAGTTTGGCAATAAACTCAGCGGAGGGAACCAGTAAAACCGTATTGCCATAGTTACTCGGATTCACTTTGCGTTTAAGACTTTTATCAAACCAACCTGCTTTGGGATTACTGTTAAAATGCGGGTACAAGGTTAAGCCAACTTGATTTTCTAATTTAATGTCAAAGTGATAGTCGATAATGCCACCATCTCGATACATTCCGGGAGGGGAATCTGCAATATTTTTGATCCCTTGCATTACTAAGGGGATTGAGCCAGAAGCAAGGAGAGCATCTGCTAAGTTGCGGGCATTCAAATCTACGTAATGAGTAAGGAACTCGCTTTCATCATGGAACTTCAGATTACTCGACGCACAGTGATAGACAAAACGTTCATATTGCTTGTTTAATAATCGACGACTTAAGCGATTCATCGCGTAACTCTTTAATAAGCCCGCTAACTGCAGAGCTTTTTTTTCACTGGCAACTAAACCATTGGCCTTAGCCACAATAAAGTGGGCTTTAAAAACCGTGTTGTTAATAATTTCTTCAACGCCTGTTGGACCTAATACTTGGTCTAATAATACTCGTGCTTTTTGGGAGATCTCGGCGGGTGTGACCTTATCAGCATAGACAGTTTCGGAGTAATATTTAGCTAAACGGCTAATAGCAGCAACAGGATCGGCTTGAGCAAAACAGGCGGCTCTAAATGCCCCCGCGGAGGAACCAATTAAAGATAAAGGTGCTTGTCTATATTTAAAAAATTCACCAAATAGGTATTTATCTAGACCAAACAAACTGAACCACTTTGGGCCCCCACTGGCGCCTAAAAAGGCAGAGAATAAATGACTCTCAAAGCCCTCTGATTTCAGTGTTTTAAGCGCATTACTACCGGCAAAAATATCTAACATAAGACCTGTTTTCTTTTTAACTATATTGAATCAACCCAAACCTGTCTTTTGCCCGCCGCTTTAGCTTGATATAGAGCAACATCTGCGGCACTGATGAGTTCACTGAGTTTGTCATAATTCTCTGAACTCGCAAGCCCGGCACTAAAACTACAATTAAATTCGAATTCGTTAACGGTATAATTAATGTGCTGGAAGGCGGTTAAAATACTATTCATTTTTCGTTCAATTGTGGGGCTGTCAGCGTCACTAAAGACCACTAAAAATTCTTCACCGCCGTAGCGCCCAACATAATCGGTTTCACGTATGGATTGTTGTAATAATTGTCCCAGTGAAACCAGCACTTTGTCTCCACCAATGTGACCGTAGGTATCATTCACTTGTTTGAAGTTATCAAGGTCAATCATCACCACTACAATAGGTTTAATATGGCGGGCGGCCATACGCAAAGAATGGGATGCGGCTTCCATTATTTGTCCATGATTTAAAACGCCCGTTAAGCTGTCTCGTGATGCAGCAAAACGAATTTGTTGACTACGTTGGATGCGACTGTCTAGCTGACGTAGGATCATTTCTGGTGAAGTATCTTTTGGAATAACATCATCAGCACCCGCTTCCAAGGCTGATATTTTTGCCATAATATCATTGTCAGAGGTCAAGAATATAATGGGCACATAGTCATATTTTGCTTGCTGACGAATTAATCTGGCGACTTCAAGACCTTTAATATCGGGCATGTGCATATCAAGCAAAAATATATCTGGATGAAAGGATTCTAAAGAGTTCATGATTTGATTAGCTTGGGTTAGCACAAGTACTTCAATACCTTGTGACTCCAGCAAGGTTTTATAAAAAATACCGACGGCAGCCTGGTCATCGAGTAGCAATATTTTATAAGGTCTGATTAAATCAATTTTGAAATTCTTTCGAATTTTGCTGACCAAGGTAGTGATATTTATCGGTTTGAGTAAAAAGTCATTCACATTGGCTCTGACGGCTAATAAGCGTGCATCAAAAGAATCAAAGGACGATAAGATAAATACATCAGCATCATAGCTGGTAAGTTCTTTGGCTAATTCAAACACTTCATCATTGTCATGCTCAGGTGGCGCTAAATCTAGCAGTACTAACTTGTACTTTGTTAATTTAAGTCCTGCTTTTAATGCTTGAATAGACGGATAGTGGTTTATTACGAAGCCAAAGGTCGACAATAATTTAGTTAACAGTGAACCTACTGCTTGGTCTTTATCAACCACGGCAATAGATATTTTTTGATGTGATTTTAAATTGAGGTTAAGTGGTTCACTATCGATATCTTTGAGGGAAACCGTGCTTGGACTTGATATCAGTTCTTGCACTTCTAATAATGAATCGGGTGATTGCTGCATCGATTCAATTAAGTTTTTGATCAGTATGTCGATTAAAGGGCTCATAATGGCAAGATCAAGTTCATGAGTTTCACACTTGGCAACATGTTGCTCGATTTGACCCAGTAGTTCACTCAGTTTTAAATAGTGCAAGGCCGCACTTGAGCCTTTTAAACTATGTACTTCAAAGCGAAAAGTTTTAAAACTCGCTAATTGTTGGGTATCTTGAGCACGCTTCCATAAAGCGACTAGTTGGCTTAGTTTGTCTGGAAACTCTTGACTAAAAACTTGCCGAAATTCATTTATTTTTTGTTCTAATTTACTCGCCATTACATCGGGCTTATTTGGCTTTTGCACAATCTGTTTTATATTGATCAATGTGAATTCCGGATTCTATTTTAATATATTTTTCTCATTGTCCCTATCTAGATAGGGTAAATCAGCTAATAAGGTACCAGCATGTGCGGTTATGTGGAACTTGAAAATGGCGAAAAAGCCATAGAAGGCTTAAAACAGCTCAATTTTGATGATCTGATCCCTACTTTTTCCGCTCCCATAACCGAAAAATGCTATCCCGCTTTTGGTGGTGACGCCCAACGCAAAATTCCCATTATCATCCTTGAACAGGGCAGAATTAAAAAAGTGTATGCCACCTGGTGGTTTGATTGCTACCAAGACGTTGAGCAGCTTGTGGTTGGCAGGCGCACCACCTTTAATGCAAGAAACTTATCTAGTCCTTTTTGGCAGCATGCTTTCTATAATCAACGGGGCATACTATTGGCGACAGGCCTAGGCGAGTCAAAAATGGTGGGTAAAAGCAAACAGCAATTTTATTTTTCGTCTGAGCATGTGTTTTGTTTGGGTGTGTTATACAAAAGATTTGCCAATGGTCAATACAGCGCGGCTATTATTACTCGTGATGCCCACCCTAAATTTGTAGCCTTTCATGATAAAGCGTTCCCACTTTTTTTACCCTTACGCAGTGAGTTTGCTCGAGTGTGGCTGACACCCGAACAGGATATTGAACCAAGTATCAGCCGACTACTAGCCCATCCGGTGTTATACCCAGAGCTCAAAGTACAAAGGGTAAAAACCTTTAAAAATAAAGAAACGTTACGCTCTTTTAATCCCGTCATTCTGCATGCTGATTGTTAGTTTATTTGCTCACTTACGGACCAAGCGGCGGTGTATAATTCTACCATCTCAATAATATCGGGAACCCGGGGGTTGTTCGCTGGCGATCCTGAAGCCAAGGCTTGTTCCGCCATGGTCGGCAGCAAGGAGAAATAACGTCTTTGGTCTATTCCAAAATCACTTAAGCTTGGCACCTTGAGTATCTGGTTTAGGTGTCTGAGACCTTTCAATAAGGCTTGTTGAGCGGCATTTATGTCATCGATATTACTGACTAAACCCATGTGTAAGGCACATTCAGCATAGCGCTTAGGTGCATGGGAGATCGAGTACTCGGTAATAAGGGGTAACAACATTGCGTTACTCATGCCGTGAGGGACATGAAAATGCACACCCAAAGGCCGACTCATGCCATGAACTAAGGCTACCGAGGCGTTTGAAAAGGCAATGCCGGCCAAATTTGAGCCTATCATCATGGCCTCTTTTGCCACAAGATTTTCTGGCTGCTGACAGGCCAACTGCAAATTGGGCGCAATAAGTTTCATGGCCGCAATGGCTTGTTGATCACTGAATAGATTTGCCTTTTTACTTACGTAAGCTTCAATAGCGTGAGTCAACGCATCTAAACCTGTATCAGCCGCAACTCTAGGGGGTAAACTCAGGGTTAATTCGTAATCGATAATAGCCGCAGCGGGCATCAATCCGGGACCCATGCATAGCATTTTTTCGTCAGATTCGGCATCAGTGATCACTGTGACTTTGGTCGCTTCCGAACCGGTTCCTGCCGTAGTCGGTATAGCAATAACGGGTATGCTATGTTCGTTAATAATCCGCGGTACTTTATAATCTCGCATAATGCCATTATGGCTTGCCAACAGCGCGATGGCTTTAGCACTGTCGATGGCACTGCCGCCGCCCAGAGCAACTAAGCAATCGAATTTTTCTTTCCGCACGAGTTCAACGGCCGCCAGCAAGGATTGATCGTTAGGTTCCGGCATAACATCACTAAATACGCCCACATGATTGT
>Ga0163215_100489_pt1 | contig 64118 bp, 37 predicted proteins | sample SynspAceP_FD_185934 | JGI IMG/M metagenome (GOLD analysis project Ga0163215, IMG submission 185934) | Saline lake microbial communities from Ace Lake in Antarctica - Synechococcus sp. Ace-P (Hybrid Assembly) | ecosystem: Environmental > Aquatic > Non-marine Saline and Alkaline > Saline | place... | reverse complement strand
GTGCCGGCGGCAAACAAATCATTGGACTTTGAGTCCCAAAAAAACTACCCTATCGGTAGTGCCGCTATCGGTCTGCGCGCATCGTAAATTTCTAGTTTGACCATGACAGTGCTTTTCTTCGCCGTGGTTCAACGCTCGCTTGAACTTTTAACCTCCGATCATGTGCGATGTCGCATGCGATCGATCAGCACCGCGCCGAGGATGACTAATCCGAGCACGACTTTTTGCGTGTAGCTTTCGATGTTCGTGAGGTTCATTCCGTTTTGAATCACAGCGATAATAAAGGCCCCGATCAGCGTGCCAAGAATGCGGCCTTCGCCGCCACTCAAAGAGGTTCCGCCAACAACAACGGCTGCGATCACATAAAGTTCGTACATATTTCCGTACGTGGGCGAACCGCTTTTCAACTGCGAGGCCATGATGACGCCGCCAAGTCCCGCGAGCATCGAACACGTGATATATGCGAACATCAGAACCCGCTCCACCGAGACACCTGACAGCCGCGTTGCTTCGCGATTTCCGCCGACCGCGTAAACGTAGCGGCCGAGCGTCGTTCGCGACATCAATAGATGAGCGACCGCATAGAGCGAGAACATCAGCACGACGGCATTGGGCAGGCCGAATAGGTCGGCTTCGCGACCAATCCACACGAACGAATCGGGGATCTGATAGATCGACTGTCCGCCCGACATGATGTACGCCAGACCGCTGCCGACGAGCATCATCGCCAGCGTGACGATGAACGACGGAATTCCAAAGCGGGTGATCATGAGACCGGTAAAGGCACCTACCAACCCGCAAATGGCGACGGCAGCCGAACAGGCCACGATCATTCCCAATGGTGACGCAGCTTCGCCCCCCGCGAAATCTCGAATAAACTTGGCGGACAACACCGCCGAGAGCGCCAGCAGGCTGCCGACGGAAAGATCGATGCCGCCCGTGATGATGACCATCGTCATGCCGATGGCCAGAATCGCAATCACGGCAATTTGATTGGCGATGTTCAGCAGGTTGTCGGACTTCAGGAAGTTGGGCCAGTGATAGCTCCGGGGTGTCATGATGCGTGGCTCGCCGAGTGACGGAAAGTCGGTCTGCAAATCGGCGAAGACGAGCCACTGCCCGGTCGTTTGCGTTGCTGCAATGACGTCCAGCGGACGATTCTCTGCGGCGAGCTTCTGGATCGCTACTCGCGCGTCTTTCGGATCGCCTTGCGCAACAGCCACCACCGTGCCGCCATGGGCTTGGACATCGCGTCGCAGTTGCTCTGCAAACGCTACATCGTCGGGCAAGTCGCGTACGGCGATCAAGACGCGAGGCGTTCCGCCAACTTCCGCCTTGATTGCTGCGGCGAGTTGCTGACCGGCGGCGGCACCCGAAGGCGATTGTTCACGATACGTGAACACGCTGAAAACGACGCACAACACCAGGAGTACCAGGAGCATGCCGTATTCGGATAACAGGCGAGACAATATCGTTTTCAACTTTTATCCTACGGCCATGTGCATGATTTGTTGCTGAGTTGTTTGCCGTGCGTCGGCAATTTCACCGGTGATCCGGCCTTCGTGCATCACGAGAATGCGATCCGCCATTCCGAGCACTTCAGGGAGTTCCGAGCTGATCATCACGATCGCCTTGCCCTCGGCGACCAATTGATTCATCAGCAGATAGATTTCGTACTTCGCCCCGACATCGACCCCGCGCGTCGGCTCATCAAAAAACAACACGTCGCAGTTCCGAGCCAACCATTTCGCCAACACGACCTTCTGCTGATTGCCGCCCGAAAGATTGCAGGCACGCTGCTCCTGGTGCGGAATGCGAATGTTCAGCAAGTCGGTATAGCGTGAAAATTCCGCTCGCTCTTGTTGTTGCTGCACGAAGCCATAGCGGCTGAGACGCTCCAGATTCGGCAACGCAAAGTTGTCGCGAACGGATGCTCCTAAAACCAAACCCTGCAGCTTGCGATCTTCCGTCAGCAATCCGATCCCGGCTGCGATGGCATCGCGTGGATTACGAATTTTGATAACACGGCCATCACGCCGGACCTCGCCCGCGTCGCGTGAATCAGCGCCAAAGATCAATCGGATCGTTTCCGTTCGCCCGGCCCCGATCAGTCCCGTCAGTGCCAGAATCTCGCCGCGATGAACGGCAAACGAAACATCTTTGACAGCCCGACCTCGACACAGGCCGGTGACTTCCAGGCAAGGCGGACCGATCGTGCGGGTACGGGTGGGAAATTCATCCTTCAATTCGCGGCCCACCATGCGTTCGATCAGTTCACTGCGAGAGATCTCGGCGATTGGACGGTCGTCAACGTTGGTTCCATCGCGGAGGATCATCACTCGGTCGGCAATCGTGAAAATCTCGTCCAGTCGGTGACTGATATAGATGATCCCGATGCCGTTTTGCCGTAGATCTCGGATGATCTCAAAGAGCCGATCGGTTTCGTGCGAGGTGAGTGCGGCGGTCGGTTCGTCCATGACGATGATCCGAGCGTCCAGCGACAATGCCTTGGCAATCTCCACCAGTTGCTGGTGGGCTGTGGTCAGTTGGCGACAAGCAAGGTCGAGATCAATTTCCACCCCGAGTCGCTTGAACAACTCTGCCGCGAGCTGACGTTCACGACGCAGATCGAGAACACCACCGCGGGTCGCTTCTTGACCAAGAAAGATATTCCCGCTCGCTGTCAGTCCGGGGACGAGGTTGAACTCCTGATAGATCACCGCCACGCCGGCTTGCCGGGCTGCTTGCGGAGAGTTCAACGCGATCTCGCGTCCGTTCACGGTAATCGTGCCAGCATCGGGAATGTGCGCGCCCCCTAGCAACTTCATCAACGTGCTCTTACCGGCCCCATTCTCACCGAGTAGCGCCAGCACCTCACCGGCGTGCAGCGTCAGGTCAACACCACGTACAGCCTGGACACCGGGAAACGATTTGACCATCTGCCGCATAGTTAACAGCGGTGCCGCAGCGATCATAGGCCAAGCGCCTGCTCAAGTGCTCGCCGCATGACCGTTGCATCGGGTTCGATGCCGGTCCAATACTGGACAGCGACAACCCCTTGATTGACAAGCATTCCCAATCCATCCAGCGTTTCGCAGCCGCGTGCTGCGGCATCGCGTTGGAACCGTGTCCTGGGCGGATTGAAGATCACATCGGCAGCAATCATGCCGGGCTGCAACGTCGAGCTGTCGAGAGCCAATCGGGCATCCCCATCGTACAGTCCAATCGACGTGGCATTAATGACGATGTTGGTCGCCTCCGGGATCGTGTAGTCGCTGTTCCAAATCACCAATTCAACGTTCAAATTCAGCTTGTCTCGTAGGAGCTGGAGCAATTCCATTCCCCGGGTTTCCGAGCGATTGACGAGCGTGAGCTTCGTGATCCCTGCCAAGGCCAGCTCCACCGCGATTGCCCGAGCGGCGCCGCCTGCACCGAAAAGCACGACCGATTTTCCTTGCGTGTCGGTCACGGCAGTCAGTGAGCGCAGAAACCCCTTCCCATCGGTGTTCTCGCCGATGAGTTGATCCCCGCGGCGCACGACGGTATTGACCGCGCCCATCACGGAGGCTGATTCACCCAGACCATTAAGATGGGAAATGACGGTCACCTTGTGTGGCAAGCTGCAATTGAATCCTCGAAAGCCCATCGCCTTGGCGCCGCGAACCGCTTGGCCTAGATCCTCAGGTGTGACCTCCATGTTGATGTAACGCCACGGCAGACCGTGATGAACAAAGGCTGCTTCGATCATCGCCACGGTCGGATTACCGGCGGCCCCTTGCGACATCGAGCCGACGAGTTCATGCAGAAAGTTAGGTGTGGTGTTCATTGCGAAAACGACTCCTGGTCATACGAGTGGTCGCGGAGGTAAATAAGCTGGCATAAAAACCCGACTCGCAAGCGAGTGACTTACGGACCAAATGTCACTCGCTTGCGCGTCGGGCTTGTATTCGTCGTGTATTCACCCAAGGTCAATTCGTTCCGCAACCACTATTGAAGGTCAGGGTCTTTGTTCGCGTCATCGATGCGGTACAGGCTGGTGGGAATCAGTATCTCCGCGGGCAGCTCTTCCCCTTTGGAATGTCGCACGATGGCGTCGACAATTTGAATCCCCATTTTATCCGGAAACTGGATTGGATCGGCGTAGATTTTGCCGTCTTTAATCGCCTGCTTTCCTTCGGGTTGCCCGTCGAAGCCAATGATCTTCACCTGCGCGGTCTTACCCGCCTTTTCCAGTGCGGCGCGAGCACCCAGCGCGGCTGGGTCGTTGATGGCGAAGATGCCTCGGATTTCCGAGTTGGCTTGAAGCGCGTCTTGCGTCGCTTTGTAGCCCTGATCCTTGGCAGCGCCCGACTCCAGTTCGGCGACGATCTCGATCTTCGCCTTGCCCGAAGCGTTGTGCGCGTCGATCACCTCCTTGAACCCCTGCACTCGCAACTGGCACGACTCGGCTTGTTTGAAGTGCAGGACGGCGACGGGTCCTCCCGCCTCGCCGAGCGCTTCGATCATCGCGATGCCCGCTTCCTTACCGCCGCCGTAGTTGTCCGTGGTGATCTGCGTGACGATCTTCACCCCCGGCTCGTTGCAAGGAATATCGACGGTAAAGACTGGAATGCCCGCAGCGTTCGCTTCGTGAATGACGGGAACGATCGCCTTGGACTCGCACGGGCTAAGCACGATTGCGGCGACCCCTTGCACGATGAAGTCTTTGACCTGGTTCCCCTGCTTGGCGACGTCGTTGTCGGCGCTGACGAGGAGCACGTCGTAGCCCCGCTTTTTACCCTCTTCAATGACGTTGTCGCCGATGACCTTGAAGAACGGGTTGTTGAGCGTCAGCAGCGAGACGCCGATGGTTCGCGTCGGTTTGCTGGATGTGTTGCCAATCGAACTGGGCTCGAGATCACCCTTTTTATCATCTGCTTTGTTGCAACCGAGCGTCGCCACGACCGAACAGGCAAGCAGTAATGCGAAGCGACAAAGCACAAATTCGGCGGTTTTCATCAATAGTCCTTTTGGTGGAAATACTTCTAGAGTTTACCAGTTTTCAGAAACTCGTGGCGTACAGGCACAGTCATTCGTTCGCCGCTGGCCGAGATGAATGTCACTTCACCCGGAGTAAATTCCAATGTGCGGACGAGATCAAAGCCCGCCGGGATTTTAGCGGTTCCCTGGAGGTAGTTGATCGATGTTGGTCGATCGGCTTTGAATTCAATCGCTGTCGGCACACCGTCCGCCGTCAGTTTGTTATCTTCCATTGAGGCGGCCAAGCCATCCGCGAAATAGGCCGTCACATCTTCCAACCCGAGGCAATTGTTGCGTCCATTCCAGGGGTGGCCATGGCGACCGTGATTCTCCATCCAAATCACCGTGCTGTTTAAGACGCTCTGGTCTTTTAACGAAAACCAGAGGTAACCGTCATCAGTAAAAGTAGCTGTCGTCCAAGCGGGACCACTAGTCGGGGTTTGTGGTTCGTTCACCAGTTGCACCAAGTCCGCATGGCCGAAACGCGCGGGTTGCCGCGTGAGGTCCGCCGCTGGCGACCCCTGCCAGGCGACCGGAACTTGGGTCAGGTCTGTCCACTTCGTATCCGGTAACAACGATTGATACTCGGCCTGCTTGGGATCGCTGAACAATCCGGGGTAAGTCCGCCCGAAACGCAACGGACTCACAGCGATCCGCACCGCTCCTTCCTTGTCGGGCATCGCCAGCGTGGCATGATGTCCCAGTGGCACACGGCCCGCGAAGCCGGTGATCGTATGCCGCGAATAGACAACATTTTGTCCCGCCACGAGTGACAGTTCTTTGACGACTCGACCGGGGCGAACTTTGGTCTCGAGTGCCAGCGTCAGCATCGACAAATCGCCCGTTTGTTCGCTACTGACAAAACTCCACTGCGAGCCAGCCACTTCGCCATGCGGCGGATGCGTCTCGCCCGCCACCTCGTCACTGTTACCGCCGAACGGAAGACAGAAAAAATCGCCGCGCAGAGAAACGAGCAGCGGAACCGGCATCTCTTGCCTTGGTTCATCCTGCCAAGGGCTGATGTAATACGGGCGAACGGGATGATCCTCGTCACGAAAAAACGTCACCGGCGCCATGTGGCCACCCACTCGCGTCACGGCCAGTTCGACCTGCTGGTTCGAGAGAACAAAGCACGGCTGAGAATGAATCTTGTGAATGGTTCCCTTCTCCTCTGCTGCCACAGTCGTCGACAAGAGGGCAACGCTCACGGCCAGTGTTGTCGTCCAATGCGATATTCCCATCAAAACATTCTCCTCGGTTAAGTCCATAAAGATCAAGTCGCGCGGCATTACGCAATCAACGCGTCGACAACCTTACCATGCACATCCGTCAGGCGGTAATCTCGCCCACTGTAGCGGAAGGTGAGTTGTTCGTGGTCGATCCCCATCAGGTGCAGGATGGTGGCGTGCAAGTCGTGTACGTGGACTCGGTCTTCCACGGCTGAGCAGCCAAACTCATCCGTCGCGCCGTGCGAGTAACCCGCTTTCACGCCGCCGCCCGCCATCCAGACGGTGTAGCCGTAGTGATCGTGGTCTCGTCCAAGTTGGCCTTCCGAGGTAGGCGCTCGTCCGAATTCGCCGCCCCACACGACGAGCGTTTCTTCAAACAGGCCTCGCTGCTTGAGGTCTTTGATCAGTGCCGCAATGCCTTGATCGCAGGCCCGAGCTAATTTGCGGTGACCGTCCACAATGTTGCCGTGGCCGGTGTCCCATGCAATGTCATAACCATCAATGGAAAGCGACAACTGGACCGTGCGAACGCCTCGTTCGATCAAACGCCGAGCCAGCAGGCAGCCCTTGGCATATTCGGAATCGCCGTACATTTCGAGCGTGCTTTTTGATTCAGTCGAGGTGTCGAACGCTTCCGGCACGGCAAACTGCATGCGAAAGGCCATCTCCATCGCCTGTATGCTACCTTCGAGTTGCTGATCCTGTTGTTGACGCTGAAGGTCGAGCTGATTCAGCCGAGTCAACAGGTCGGCCTGACGTCGTTGAGGTTCTTTCGTCAACCAGTTGTTTTTCAGATCTGCTAACAAACGGTCGGGCTGCATCTCGTGAATGTTGACATACGTGCCTGTGTACGCGCTGGGCAGAAAGGCATTGCCCCAATTGGCCAGCTTGTTGCGAGGCTGAGCTCGGGGACTCATGGAAATGAAACCGGGCAGATCCTGATTCTCGGTTCCCAATCCGTACACCAGCCAGGATCCCATGCTTGGTCGGCCCGGCTGTAGGTGACCGGAGTTCATCATCATCATGGCACCGGCATGTTCTGGACTGTCGGTGTGCATCGAATGGATAAAGCAGATGTCGTCCACCATTTCGCCGACATGCGGAAAGATCTCGCTGACCCACTTGCCACTCTCGCCGTACTGTCGAAACTGATAGGGTGAGGGCATCAACCCGTTCGTTGTGTTGCGAAGAGTCTTGCGGTCGACAAGTTCCGGACGCTGACCGGCAAACTTTTCAAGCTGCGGCTTATAATCGAACGTGTCCACCTGCGACGGGCCGCCAGGCATGAATAACTGAATGACCTGTTTGGCTTTCGTCGGAAAGTGTGCCGGCTTCGGAGACAGGGGCGACGCCGGGACTGCATCGGCGCCTACTGCTGATTCCGACGAAGCCAGCAGTGATGCGAGGCTGATGCTCCCGAAGCCCGCTCCCATCCCGCGCAGGGCATCTCGGCGACTCAGTGGTGCGATCGGATTACGATGAAACATAGTGGCTATCTCACAAACATAAATTCGTTGGAACTAAGAAGCGTCTGAGCATACTGTTGCCATTGCGTAACTTCTACCGCTGCGGAATCGTCCGACGTTGCGGACAGAAATTCCAGTCCGATGTTCACTTCCACGTCAGACGGTGAGCGACTGAACAATATCTGATAAGCGTGGTGGATCCGCTGTTCATCAGTATCGGCCAGCGATTCCAAATGCGTGACCAGTGCCGTGGCTCGATCCAGCATGAAGGGGCTGTTCAACAGAAATAGAAACTGCTGAGGCACAATACTGCGAGGTCGTTTTGACACAGTGGCTCGCATGGCCGGAAAGTCAAAGCGGCGGAGAAATTCGTCGGAAGAAAAGACGTCGCCGCTGCGGCTGACACGAGCGTACAGCGTCCGCCGGTTACTCTTGGTGATGTCATCAACCGGTGGACCTGCGGCGATCGTATCCAGTTCACCAGTGACGGCCAACAAAGAATCTCGCCACGCTTCCACATCCATCCGCCGCGGAGTCATCCGCCATAGCAGTCGATTATCGCCATCGGCGGCGAATGATTCTTCGACAAACTGACTGCTGAGCTGATACGTCTTCGACGTCATGATCAACCGGTGCAGTTGTTTGATGGACCAGTCGTTAGCGATGAATTCGGATGCCAACCAGTCCAGCAGTTCCGGATGGCTGGGGCGTTCTCCGAGTATCCCGAAATTGCTCGGCGTGCTGACAATGCCTTCGCCAAAGTGATGCAGCCAGACGCGATTGACGAAGACTCGCACGGTGAGCGGATTCGCAGGATCCACAATCGCAGCGGCCAGTTCTCGACGGCCGCTACCATCGGTGAAGGGCGTCGGTTCCGGTCCCGCGACCACTCGCAGAAAACGCCGAGGAACAACATCACCTTCCTTACGTAGGTTTCCTCGAATGGCAACCTTCATGTCGCCACTGCCGGTATCACGCAGCGTGTGAGCCTGATCGATTCCGGGAGGAGCGTTCTTTTTAAGTTCATCCAGTTGCTGCTGCAATTCCGCCTTTTGACTCTGATCTTCCGTTTTCTTCAGCTGCTTGATCTTCTTTTTCAATTCAGCCACAGCGGCTTTGTGCTCGTTGAATTGTGCGACAACGTCGTCGGGCGACAAAGCCAGATCGTGCTCCTCGGTGTTGTTGAAAATGCCCGCCAGCGAGTAATAATCCTGCTGTGGAATCGGGTCGAATTTGTGATCATGACACCGAGCACACGAAGCGGTGACGCCAAGCAGACCGCGAGTCAACGTGTCAACTCGATCATCCAGCGTGTCGCCTTTGGCCAGAGCCACACTGTCAGGATCGCCACCGTCGGATCGATAAGAAGGTCCTAGCGAAAAGAAGCCCGTGGCAACGGCGTCGTGCCTGTCGCCCACCAGATCACCGGCGATCTGCAACGTCAGAAACCGATTCAACGGCAGGTCCTGATTCAAGGCGTTTACCACCCAATCACGATAACGCCAGGCGTCTTCAAAGCCTGAGCTGTCGAGAAATCCACCGAAGCCATCGCTGAAACGTGCCACGTCGAGCCAATGCCGGCCCCACCGCTGACCGTAGAGAGGTGATGCCAGTAGTACATCGATCAGACTCGCAATCGCTTTGTCATGATCTTCCGCAACTGCGGCTGCAAAATCAGCAACTTGCTGTGGCGTCGGAGGTACTCCGACAAGATCCAGGTAGATGCGCCGCGCCAGTACGGAAGCATCCGCTGGCGGAGCCGGCGGAATCCCGGCAGCCTGTCGCCGTGACTCAACAAACGCGTCGACCGGATGCTCGACCGGATGCTGTTGCTCGCTGCCGGTTGACGGAACGTCCGCACGCGCCACCGGTTGCCACGCCCAGTGAGACTTTCGAGCTTCGTCCCAATCGATCTCTTGTTCGGCAACCGAATGTCCGGACGATCTCGTCACCGGCGGCCACGGCATGCCTTTTTCAACCCACTTCACCAGAACTTCGATTTCGGCTTCCGGCAGCTTTTGATCCGGTGGCATTTCATACGACTTAAACTTGACGGCCTCGATGAGCAGACTTTCGTCCGGCTTTCCGGCGAACGCCGCCGGTCCACTGTCTCCGCCGTTGATCATGCCTTCTCGACTATCGACATAGAGTCCCGCTCGCAGCGTCGCAGCGTCGGTGCTGTGACAGTCGTAGCAATGCTCAACCAGCAACGGACGGACTTTGGCTTCGAAAAATTCAATGTCCTCAACGCTGAAGTCCTCCACGCTGAAGTCCTCCACGCTGAAGTCATCGTCAGCTACTGCCATGGCAGAGACGGATAGAACGACAAACGCGTGTAGGAGAATTCGAAGCACGAGAGAATCCGGTGGTGGGTCTGACTTGATTTAAACTTGCCGAATCTCAGCCGAATGAACAGCGGCTGAATTCCAGACGGTCTGCACTATTGAAGGCGGGCGGTGCGATGGGTTCGGTCAGCAAGGCGGGGGATCGGGGGAGAGTTAACAAATGAATTTTACACTTTACGATACCATCCGACAAGCCAATCCACTCAAAAACTGACCAGATTGATGTTGTTTTTGTGGAAAATTTGTGTAAAGTGCATTAGTGTGTGAAATTAATTAGTGTGTAAAGTGCATTAGATGGTAAAGAGACAGGTTTAGAATCGTACTTCGGTCACGCTGCGTCGTCCGACACAATCTGAGCCATGTAGGACGGTCTTTCAGGCCGTCGCTTAATCGGTTTCGACGCCCCGAAAACCGTCTTACGGTAAACTGCTGTCCGCCGCTCGTCTGACTTACCTCATCCCACTTCGACCCGGTTCCTGAAAGTTCTCCGAATGATCTCCTGCGTTGCAAGGCTATTGCTGTGTTGGCTCGCGTTTGTTTCGTCGCTGGTGGCTGCCGATCAGCCAAACATCATCATCATTTTCACGGATGATCAGGGATACAACGATCTCGGATGCTTCGGATCGCCGAACATCCGCACGCCGAACATTGACCGCATGGCGAACGAGGGAATCAGGCTGACCAGCTTCTATTCGGGAGCATCCGTGTGTACACCATCACGCGCTGCCCTGTTGACGGGATGTTATCCCGAGCGAGTAGGGAATCTGGGTGTTTTGTTTCCACACTCCGACGTGGGTTTGAATCCAGAAGAAACGACGATCGCCGAAATGCTGAAGTCCAATGGCTATTCGACAGCCTGTTTCGGCAAATGGCACCTGGGACATCATCAGCCGTTTTTGCCCACCGAACACGGCTTTGATGAATACTTCGGCATTCCCTACAGCAACGATATGGGCGTGGACGGATCCATGCCGTTGTCCGAGAGCATCAACCTGCGAGAAGGCCGCACCAACGATGACTTCCGTGCTGAGGCGGCGAAAGAACCGCCGCTGATGCGAGGCAAGCAGGTCATTGAGTGGCCAGCGGATCAGACGCAGCTCACCAGACGATACACCGAAGAAGCTCTGCGTTTTATTACGAACAATGCAGACAAGCCATTCTTTCTGTATCTGCCTCATACGATGCCGCACATTCCTCTCTATGCGTCAGATCGTTTCCGCGGAACCAGCGAAGCGGGGTTATATGGCGACACGCTGGAGGAAATCGATTGGTCCGTTGGTGAGATCCTGCAGACGCTGAAGAAACTGAACATCGACGAACGCACCCTCGTGATCTACACCACCGACAACGGCCCGTGGAATTTGAAAGGCAACGATACAGACAAAGTGAAAGGCAACATGAATCGCAAGATTGGCGGTTCGGCATACCCGCTCAAAGGTTTCAAGTTCAGCAACTGGGAAGGTGGCATGCGAGTTCCCTGCGTGATGCGCTGGCCGGGGCGAATTCCTGCCGGACGAACATGCGATGAAATCACAGCGTCGATCGATCTGCTGCCGACCATCGCGGAACTTTCCGGATCCACTGTTTCGTCAGAACGCAGCATTGACGGCAGCAGCATCGTGCCATTACTCGAAGGCAGGCCGGATGCGAAGACACCGCACGAAACTTACTTCTATCGCACAGCAGCAGTGCGTTCGGGCAAGTGGAAGTTTGTTGCCCAGAAGGATCAGTTGTTCGACCTTGAAGCGGATATCTCGGAATCTACCAATGTTGCAGAGCAACACCCGGAAGTGTTCAATAGGCTGAAACAACTGTTGAACGATCACAAGGCAGACATGAAGGCCAATGGTCGACCACCGGGAGAATTCCACCGGTCTGCTATGTTGATGCCAAACTGATCGACCCCAAAAGCGGATTAGGCATTATCGACGGCACCGAATGGCATCACATCAGGCTGAGCATGACAGGTGCGACCGTAGCAGCGTGAGTGGATGGCAAGCTAGTCGCTGAACTGACGCTTCGCCAACCCGCCACCGTGAAGCAAATCGCGCTCACCGGCCCGATGTCGAAGTCCGAATACCGAAGCTTGAAAGTCACAGATAAAGACGGCGACGTTCTGCTGGCTGTTTTGTCAGAAATTCCGTAGTGGAGTGTATTGGTTTGGTGTCAGTGCGTGAGCAAGTGTTTTTCGGTTTATTAGCCGTTTCGGCAAACGCTGTGAAGCATTTTTCATGACCCGAACGCGTGAGCGAGGGATTGTGCCTGAAAAGCCTAGTTCCTCGCTAAACGGCGTGTTGATTTAATCCTAACCCGACGCGTGAACGAGGGATTCCGGTCCATTAATCTGCATGAATGGGTCCCTCGCTCACGCGTCGGGTTATGATTCGAACTAAATCAACGAGCCGTAACACGTCGGGTTTTGAAAATCAGTAAATCGCGGCAAAAAATGCTTCACAGCGTTGCTTTTTGGCGCTAGCCACGGCTCCCGCCAACACCCGGGGCTAACACCCAAACGGCTAATAGAGTCATGCGGAATGAATTCCCCATGCCTGCTTGCGCCGCGTACTTGGTGTACCTTTTTCAGTCGAACCACAATAACAAGAGACAAACCATGCTCAAAGCCACGCTTACCTTCTGCTCCATGATTGCCTGCTATGGAATACTGGCACTTCCGAGTATGGCTGCAGACCGCAGGCCCAATATTATTCTGCTGATGGCAGACGATATGGGATACGAATGCCTGAGCTGCAATGGCGGTGAGAGTTATGTGACTCCTCATCTGGACCAGCTTGCAGCCAAAGGCGTGCGGTTTACGAATTGTCATTCACAGCCTGTCTGCACACCCAGTCGCTGCAAAATCATGACCGGACTCAGCAATGTACGAAACTATGTCGACTTTGGCCTGCTGAAGCAGGGTTCCCGTACTTTTGGACATATGCTGCAGGATGCCGGGTATCAGACTGCCATCATCGGAAAGTGGCAACTCTACGGGCGAGAGGGAAACAAGATTGGAAAGGGTACGCATCCGCGTGACTCAGGTTTTCATGAGTACTTTCTGTGGCAGATCGAAGGCCGAGGTTCGCGTTACTGGAAGCCCGATCTTGAACGCAACGGAAAAGTCCTTGAGACGACCGATGCCGATTATGGCCCCGATATGTTTGTCGACTATGCCAAAGACTTCATGGCCCGCAATCGGGACCAACCGTTCTTTCTGTATTATCCAATGGTGCTGCCACACTCGCCGTTTGTGGAAACGCCGGCGAACAAACAACGCGATGGAATCAAAGGACACGATGCCTTCGCCGGAATGGTGTCTTATACCGACGACATTGTCGGCCGGCTTGTTAGCCACATGAAGGAACTGAACATCCAACAGAACACCCTGTTTCTGTTTGCTGGTGACAACGGGACCAATCGCAGCATCAGTTCGATCCTCGACGGCAAGCCGATTCAGGGTGGCAAGGGTTTGACGATTGACTCAGGCACCCATGTTCCCTTGATCGTTAATTGGCCCGGAACGATCGCACCGGCGGTCTGTCAAGACCTTGTTGATTTCAGCGACTTCGTGCCCACGCTGGCCGAGATCTCCAGCGGAACGCATCCGTATGCGGAACTGGCGGATGGACAAAGCTTTTTGCCGCAACTGAAAGGGCAAAAGGGAAGTCCTCGCAGCTGGATCTACTGTTTTTACCATTCCAATCCGAAGAAGGGCACTGCAAAAATCTTCGCTCGCAACCACCGCTGGAAGCTCTACGCGGACGGCAACCTGTTTGACGTCCAGGCCGACCCTGATGAGTCAGCACCCGTGGTCACAGAGTCGGACGAACTGAAGCAAATCCGATTGCAGTTGAGAACCGCACTGGATTCGAAGCCCTCGCAACTGGCTGTGGACGCAACGCCATGATGAGACACACGGCGCAAGGGTGCATTTACTTCGAATCAAACTCTTTCAGCCGTTCGGTCAATTGCTGTGACAATTGATTCCGGGTCGCCGAATACTTCGGATCATCCGCTAGATTCGTGAACTGTCCGGGATCGTTTCGCATGTCGTATAGTTCAGACTCGTTGTTGGCATACTGAATGTAGGCCCAGTCCTTCGTTCGCCATGAAGTTCCCTTGGCAAATGAAATCGCTCCGACTTTGGTCCTGGCGGTATGATCCTTCAGAATCGGCAACAGGCTTGTGCCGTGCAAGCCGGGCGGTGCTTCCTTTGATGTCAGTTCGCAGACCGTCGGAAACACGTCGACCAGTTCAGCGATCGAGTCTGTTCGTCCGGGCAACATCCCCGGTACGGAAATAATCAGAGGCACCCGGGTGACCTGTTCGTGAACGTCGGATTTCTGCCAGAACGTATGATCCCCGAGATGATAGCCGTGGTCGCTGGTGAAAATAATGGCCGTCGATTCACGAAGCCCCAGACGGTCCAGTTCGTCCAGCAGTCGCCCCACCTGCTGATCCATGAAAGTGACCGCCGCATAATACGCGGCCCACATGCGCTGCTGGTTATCTGGATACTTGTCGATTCCATTCAGTGCCGAACGACTACCGTTAATGCCGGGTCGGGGGATGTCGTCCAAATCACCCTCGCGCTGTTCCGGGACGAGCATATTCTGCCAAGGATAAGGCTCGAAATATTGCTCAGGAGCCACCATCGGATAGTGAGGCCTGACAAAACCCGCGGCGATGAAGAATGGACCATTCCTGTGTTCTCCCAAGAGCTCGATGGTTTTTGTGGCGGTTTTGTGGTCCGGCTGATCCGATCCATCACCTTCATAGTCCACCGAAACAAACATCCGATGAGGCATCGCAGTGGATTGGCGGCCTTCGGCTTCGGTGGTGAAAATATTCAGGTTCAGGCAGGCATAATTGCCGGGCGTATGAGCTTCCTGGCCGGGCGAATTGAATCGCTGCGTCCATGTTTCCGGTACGTCCTCACCGTCCGTTCCGGCGATGATGTCACCGGGGACTCTCATGTGAAATATCTTGCCGACTCGGGCACTGTAGTATCCGTTATTCTTCAGATGCTCACCCAGAGTTACCGTGCCGCGCCCTCGGTAACGACTGTACATGAACGACTTCCGCGATGGTCTGCACATTGTGCCCTGACAGTAGGCGGAATCGAACAGCAGTCCCTCCTTCGCCAGCCGATCAATATTGGGTGTTTCGCAGATCGAATCGCCATAACAGCCCAGCACACTCGCACGCAGGTCGTCTGAGACAATGAAGAGAATATTGCGCACCTGAGCGGCTGACTTCGGCTGGTCTTTGTCTTCTGGTGTTTCAGCCGTCCGACCGTACGCCTGCAGATGCAATCCGCACAACCACAGCAATGCGAGACACGTCAGCCGAGCAGATGAGAATTGTGCGGGAAGGTAGTTTCGTTGATATGTCATGAAAGTAACTTTGGGATAGCCTAGCATGCGGTCAAGGACCTGGAACACTGATGATAGCGAATGACGGGGCCAAAAGCCAAAAGCCAAAAGCCAAAAGCCAAAAGCGGCATTCAAACGTAATATCAGCGTGAATCGTCGTCAATCAGCACTGGTCTTCCTAGAGCGCCGCACCGCTTGCCGCGCCAGTGGTTGAGGGATTCAGTTGTTGTATCCATTGCGCTATCATCGCCACTGCCTGGTGATTGACGACCGATGCTGCTTACCGCCACGGTTCCCGCAAGCAACCGGGGTTCGCGTCCAAACGGCTAATTTGGTTACGCCCATTGACTTTTGCTCACGTGCTTACCAGCGAATGGTTTCAACGATGAATGCAGAGCCTTCGGTTAAGTCCAGTGGCAAACGCAATTCAACGTTACCGCCAATGGCTACGACCTGCGGTTCAGGCAATCGGCCTGGGTTGACTTGGATTGAAAAGCGTTCGTCGACTTGGTACGCACCATCGAGCAATTCAATCTTCTTTCCTTTGGCAAGCTGCACGACGACTCCGGGAGTCGTTCCATTGACTCGCAATTCGCGTTGCATGATCACACCCTGCGTTGCGTCCTGCATAGGCCTGGCTGTGTCCTCCACGATTGTTTCGCCAAAGCGATATCGAAACGTGGGCACGCCGGCTTGATCCAAGCGATAGCCAAGGAAACGATAGTCTCGTTGACGGGCAGATGCGGAGGGCCAAGCGGCATCGAACGATGAAAGCTTGGCAACCGGTGAGTTTTCTTCAAGGCTCAATACTTGATCACCGAGCGGAGTTTGAGTGCCCGGCCCACGACCAACCCAGTGTTTGCTGGCATCGATAAACGAGCCACGCCAAATTTGCGCCAGCGACATAGCCTCGGCGTCCCAGGCGATGTTTCCACCGGCAGGATAACCGACGGCGATTCCACGTGCTGAAAGTCCGTTGAGAAAGTTGCGGTAAATGATTGGTCGCTCGTTTACGGTCAACTCAATCATTGCCGCTTCGGCTCCGATCGGTGTTTTGGCGTTCTGCCCGTCCGAAAGGTACTGCCACAACGCATCAATTTGTTTGCTGGGTTGTCCGCTATAGAATTGCGGCAACACCGACTTGCCCTCTGGAAAACTGGAGGGCATTCGAGTTCCGGGGCGATACTGAGTGGGAATCATCAAGTAGCGATGGAACCAATCTTCGCGCAGCCGCGTGGTCATGCGTTGCATGTCGATCGCTCGCAAGCCTGTTCCCTTTCCGCCTGCCGTGTGGCATTGAATGCACGACAAACCCTTCGTGCCGGCCAAGAGACGACCGGTTGCCTTCGAGCGATCGACGTGTTCATTAGATTTTTCAATCATTGCTTCGTTGCGCTGATCGAGCCTTACAACCGCATCCACAAAACTGTTGAGAGTTCCGACGCCGAAACCAGGCATGCTGACCTTCATGTATGTGCGTTCATCGGCTCCAGCTTGCAGTATCGAACGCACATAATCTTCTCGGAGCTTGTCGCCAACACCGTCCAAGGGCGGCGGCAGTCGACCTTCGTCGCCCATCTCAGGGATCGTTGACTTGAACGAAGCGTTGGAGGAAACATCGGGGCCGCCCACCCCACCTCGACGATGGCAGGCGTAGCAATTCATCTTGGCCATCGTGGTATGAACGAATTCGTCGTCACGGAGTTTATGCGGATCGGACTTGAGCGAATCGAGCGTTGCCTTCAGCGTATTGCGCTGCATTGCGTTGAGTTCATAATCCGCAAGTCCTTTGGGCACGGACTCAGCCAGACATCCCTCAGAGGACCGGAGAGCTTCCAGTCTGGGAGCTTTCAGTGCGGATGCGATTCTTCCATCTATTCCGTCGAGCTGATGGCAGGCTGCGCAACCGAGACTCGTAAACAAGCTTTGGCCTTTTTCAACGAGGCTCGGATTAGCGATAAATACGGATTCAACGATTGGTTTCGCTGCTTGACCGTTCTCTTCAAGCATGGCGACATTTTCCAAAGGTATGCGGTTCTGGTTTTTCCAGACCATTTCTAGCTCGAGTCCCTCTTCGCCATCTTTCTCAAAGTACTCGATGCGCACTTGGTGTACTTCGCTCGATAACTGAACCGTTCCTGTTCGCCAGCCCATGGAATGTACACCATCGTTCTCGACGACAACTTCTCCATCAACCAGGACACGGCTACCATCATTACTACTGAGGTGGAACTCGTATTGACCTTCCTCGGGTGCGTTAAAGAAACAATCGAATCGAGCGCCGAATCGATTCAGCTTTTTCTTGTGATAGGATCGAATGTCCAGACCGTAAGTCTCTGTCTCCTTTACGGGTTGCAGTTCGTCGAAGTTCGGTAACTTGTCCCAGTCGCCTTTGTAGTAAGCGACTCTCATGTTGTTAGTTAAGTCGCCGACGATAACATCGCGAAGAAGATAGGTCGCAACGTCAGCCGCGTCCTGGCCTTTGACCAACATCGGCATTCGCATTCCCGGTCGCACTTCATGTGGGTGCTCCAAGAAACGGATAAGTGAATCGAGCGTGTATTTGTCCGCGACACGAGCGAGGCTTACGGAGATCGCCAGCGGTTTCGCGCCGTCTTCCTGGGGAGAGTGGCAAGCAGTGCAGCCGATGGAGTGGAAAATCTCTCCACCGCGAGCGGCAGACGTCGGTCGTCCTCGATGGTCGATAATCGAGCCCGTCGACATCAGATAGCTCGTTAGTGCTTCAGCCGCCTGCTGACGCTCGCTCGCGGGCATCGAAGCAAGCAAGTCGGGCATGGGCGAACCAGGATTCGCGATATGCGGAGCCTTGATGTACTCGAGCAAGTAATCAGGCCGCACTCGACTTCCGACGTTGTGAAGGATCGGAGCGTGTTTCGAATCGAGATGGGAACTGGAGGATTGGTGGCAATTTATGCATCCCAACTCGCTCAGCAACACGCGGCCCTCCAAGCCTTGACCGCTATTGTTCGTTACCATCCGCTCAAAACTGGGGACCATCGGGCGGCGAGCTTCTTGACGCGAGTCGCGGCGAACTGCCCAGACATTGCGAAAGCGAACGGGATTGCCGTGGCCTTGCAGGAACACGGGCCCAGGGCCAGGACCTTCGTTGGCGGGAGCTGCGGTGGTTTTGTGTTTGAGTGCGACGTTGTGTTGCACGACGACTCCATTGAGTCGAACTGTCAAAGAGGCGTCAGTCGTCTTTTGGCCCTCAGCGTCGAATTCTGCCGCCGTAAAATCGGCGTCGTAGGTTTGCCATGTCAGCGGCGGAAAGCACATATTCAAATCTGGATCGCGAATCGAATAGATACCGCCGGCCTCGTTCATCTTGCCTTCGAGTCCGAAAGAGTCGAGGACTTGGGTTTCGTAGCGGCCTTGATAGTACACGCCGCTGTTACCGCGAGCTTGACCGCGAGCGTTGGGCTTAAAGGGCGTACGAAACTCGATGTGCAGTGAGTGGTCATCAAAGGTGTCGATACTGGTCGCACCAGCTTCGAGAAGCCCATCGTCGGTAATTTTAGCACCGGACTTCCAGTGTTCTTTCAGACGAGCTGGCGATCCATCAAACAAAACAATCGCTCCCGGCGGCGGCGGCATCGCGAGGGTCGGGCTCTTACGTTCAATGCGTTGCATTTTGTTGGATTGCGCCAGCTCGGCAACACCATCGGCATCGACATCCACACGCTGCGGCGACTGTTTATCCCAGCCAGCGCCTGGCAAGCCGCCTGAATAGACGACCGCTTCGAATTCGCCCCCTCCCAAAGCGATCACTTGCATGGCTCGGCTCGGTCCCACGTACTCGCCTTGGATGGCGAAGTCGGGATCTTTGGCGGCGTCGCTGGGAGAGCTGAAGGTCTTTTCGCCTTGCGCAAAAGTCGCCGAAGCGACGACAACGAAAATCGGCAGGATGAAACGCATAGGACTCTAAGGGGGGGGGGGGAGCGTGAAGTGAGATGGAGGTCTGGGAGGGCGTTTGCCTAAACCAAGCAACCGTCAGCTAATAAACTATCGAACCTTCGGGAACCGGTAGGGCGCAAGCCCTCCGGTTTTGCGGCACCGGACGGCTTGCGCCGTTCCGCTACTTTGTTAACAGCAAAACCAAGTCGGTCACATTTGAAACTCGGATCCTTTGGCCTGCGGTAATGTTCCAAGCCGGCGGATGGACTCCGTTGGGTTTGGAAGCGAGTGACCAAACGCAGCGGTTGGGCGTTAGCAATCTGGCAGCCCTCGCGACTGACTCCCGCCTGCCTAGATTCAGAAACGGAAAACGCAACCAGATTTTTTCTGGAAAACACTGGCGCGACTGTAAAATCGGGCAGCGAATTCCCGTTTACAGCGAGGTAAGCAGGTATGGGGAAATGTTTCGGTATATTAGCCGTTTTGGCGTTAGCCACGGTTCTCGCATTCAACCGGGGCTAACGCCCAAACGGCTAATAGAGTTATGCGGAATGAATTCCCCATACCTGCTTAACAGTGTTGTTTTCGCTCATTTACAGGAGAATTCGATGAATTCACGTCGGTCCCAGCCCTCGGGCTTCACGTTGGTGGAACTGCTTGTCGTCATAGCCATCATCGGCGTTTTGGTAGGACTGTTGCTTCCGGCGGTTCAGGCCGCTCGCGAGGCAGCTCGACGAATGTCTTGCAGTAATAATTTCAAGCAGATCGGCTTGGGGTTACATAATTACCATGCCGCTTACAATCAATTGCCGATCAACGGTACCGGAACCGGAACTCGCGGAGTGTCGATTTCCGCGGGCGCGAGAGGCTCTAACAGTGAGCGGTTGAGTTGGTTGGTGGGTCTCACTCCCTTTATTGAAGCACAGTCGCTTTGGGAGCAAATCTCGAATCCTAGCGACGCTGATCAGAATGGGACAGTCGATTATCCGGCGATGGGGCCAACCCCGCATAGAAACAATGATCGCAGCCCGGATTACCAGCCTTGGCGAACCGAAATTAAGACGCTGCGTTGTCCCAGCGATTCTGGCAGATCAGGAGTAAACGGTGCGGTGGCGCGGACCAACTATGCCGCATGTCTTGGGGATTCGATACAGCAGATGACGTACGGTGCCAAGACAGAACTTCTTGATGTCAATTCGTCCTACTCGATTACCGCTCGTGCTTCGTGCCGTGGCGTGTTTGTGATGCGTCAAAAGATGAAGTTTCGCGACATCCTGGACGGCACCTCGAACACGATTGCTGCTGGTGAGATCGCGACAGACCTTGGCGAGTCGACTGTGGCTCACAGAATGAACCTTGTTGGTGCTCTCTATACCAACCCGTCGGCGTGCCAGAGTGCTATTACCACAAGCGTCCCGCGACGTTGGACGGGGTTGAGTGGGAATGCTATGTCCAGGGATCATGTGAGTCGCGGGATGCGATGGTCGAGTTGTGGTGGTGTTTTGACTGGGTTCAACACGATACTTCCACCTAATCGTGAGATTTGTGGCGGCCCGAATACGCCGTCGCTTCCGATTCCGGCAAGCAGCATTGGTCGCGATACTGCTGATATGGCTGATGCGGTCTTGCCACCGAGCAGTCGTCACCAGGGCGGCTGTCATGTCTTGATGGCGGATGGTGCGGTTAAGTTTGTTACCGATTCCATTGACGCTGGAAGCAGCAGCGGTCCCATGGTCGCGATTGACGGCACGGGTGCAACTTTCCCCGGTTGTCTTCCAGCGGGATCAGAGAGTCCATACGGTATCTGGGGTCGGTTGGGTACACGAGCAAGCAAAGAGACGGTTGGCGAGTTCTAGAGGATCTCGTTGCCATTGTCGTCTTGAAAGTTGTGGAAAAGGAGTCGGTTGTGCGAATCTCCCGAAGGGCCGTTCCGGCAGTTGGCTCCTGGCCCCTTTGCCTTATCTGATTTCTGTATCGAACCGCTCGCTAAGCAGGTCTGGGGAGTTCATTCCACATATACTGCATTAGCCGTTTGGGCGTTAGACGCGAGAACCGTGGCTTACGCCCAAGCGGCTAATATACCCAAATACTTCCCCTCACCTGCTTAAAAGTGATTTGTCAACCTGTATGAAAAAGCATTCTACCAGCCGGCGCCGCTTTCTTGCTGCTGCGACGGCAGGGATCACGGCTCCTCTTTACATTCCGGCTTCCGCCCTTGGGCGGGACGGGCATACGGCTCCCAGCGAACGCATTGTGATGGCTACCGTCGGGACGGGTAGTCGCGGTACGGGTGATATGAAGTCGTTCCTGGGGTTCCCTCAAGTGCAAATGGTGGCCGCCTGCGACCCGGTTACCTCGCATCGCAAGAACGCTCGAGAGATCGTCAATCAACATTACAGTTCCAAGGATTGTCGAGACTACAACGACTATCGCGAAGTGCTCGATCGCCCGGACATCGATGCTGTCCTGATTGGGACGCCAGATCACTGGCACGCACTGATCTCTATCGCTGCTTGTCAAGCTGGGAAGGATGTGTTCTGCGAGAAGCCCGAGTCGTTGACCGTGAGACAGGGTCGCGCCATGGTCGACGCGGCGCGTAGGAATGGTCGGATTGTTTCAGGCGGCAGCCAACGTGTGATCGGTGACTATGGCGACATTCCACGTCTGGTTCGCGGAGGTGCGATCGGTGATGTGAAAGAGGTCTTTGTGAGTTGCGGTGAACCATCAGGGGAATGCTATCTGCCGACCGAAAAGATACCTGCTGGCGTCGATTGGGATCTGTGGTTAGGGCCAGCACCGTGGCGACCGTTCCATTCAACGTTATTGAAGGGCCAGTTTCGTCCTTACCGCGATTATTCAGGCGGCGGGATGACGGACTGGGGTGCTCACCGTTTCGGAGCGGCGCTGTTCGCGACCGGATTGCATCGCACCGGCCCCGTCGAAATCATTCCGCCCAATGGCAGTGACGTTGAGCGACTCACTTATGTCTTCGAAAACGGCACTAGAATGTACCGCGGAGGTACTGGCAACATTTTGTATCGAGGCACGGAAGGTGAGATTCCCGGTGTTTATCCGTCGATGCTCGCTCGTGTCGACATGGAAGGCTACAAGGGCTCGGGTGGGATCTTCGGTGATTTCCTGCATTGCGTGAAAACTCGCGAGCTTCCGTTCCGAGACATCGAGATCGCGCATCGAGCCGTCAGCGTTTGTCATCTAGGAAACATTGCCTACTGGCTAGGTCGTCCGTTGAAGTGGGATCCCGTCACGGAAGAGATTATTGGTGATCCTGAAGCCAGTCGTTGGCTCGACCGTCCGATGCGTGGCTCATGGTCTTTGTCATCGTGAATGACGGGCGAAACTTCCCACCGCTTCCTCAAGGTTCGATAGTCTATTAGCGGACGGTCCCTTGATTGATTATTTCCCGCCTACATAACGAGATGTTCTCTTGCTCCTTCAGTTACCTCGCGCCATGGCGCTGACAATCGTTCTCATTTTCAGTTCACTGACGTCATTCGCTTTGGCGGACCGAGCGCCTGGTTTGGACGACTACCCACAGTTACTTGCCGACTTCGGCTCGTCAGATAAAGATGAGCGATCGGTTGCTCAGGCTAAGTGGCAAAACATTTGTTTCGAACTGGGCCGCGCTGATTACGATCCGCTGCGTGCGAAGGCCTGCGAGAAAATGTGCGGATCGTTGGCGTCGGGGCAACCGCGTGAATCCGCTTTGTTTCTTCTCCGACAATTGGAACGCATCGGTCGCGATGAAACGGTAGCGACGTTGCAATCGCAAACCGCGTCCGACGACAAAGTCGTCGCAGATGCTGCGCGGCGAGCACTCCAGAATAATCGTTCCGAATCCGTCCACGAAGCCCTGGTCACGCTTTTGAATTCGGGCAATGACGCTGAGTTCAAAGTCAGGATCATCAACAGTCTTGCGTATCGAGCTGAAGCGAGGTCCACATCAACTTTGATATCGCAACTAGAAAACGGGGTGCCGCAAGTCCAGCACGCTGCCGCGAAAGCGTTAGCGAGTTTGGATTCGTTGCCAGCGGCCAAGGCTGTTTTTGCGGCTTGGGAAAATGCTTCCGGAACTCATGCGGATCAGCTCGCAGAGGCGGCGCTCGTCGCTGCGAATCGTATTGGCAAGCATGGCAACAAGCCTGAGTCTGCCGCGATGTTCAAGGCGATCTACGATGGGTCAGTTCTGCCTGCGGTCCGTGCATCCGCTCTTACGGGACAATTGGTCAACGCTGGCGACTCTGCGGTTCAGCTCATGGTGCGGGCCTTAAACAACGACAGTGTCCTTGAACAGCAAGTTGCCATTGGGCACGCCAGCGAATTGAAGACGGAAGACGTTGCGTCGTTGATTAAGAACCTGCCGAAGTTTCCTTCACGTGGTCAAGCATCGTTGTTGTTCGCGCTGGGAGCGAACCGCCAAAAGTCAGCTCTGCCAGCGATTGAACAAGCCTGCAAGAGTGACGATTCCGGTGTGAAGGTCGCGGCGATCACCGCACTGGGTTACGTCGGTTCAGCCGCTCATACACAACTGCTGCTGGATGAGCTTAGCGGTGAAGAGGAGCTACGATCGGCGGCCAAGACAAGTCTCTCAATGATTTTCGACAATGATGTGGATGGTTTGTTGCTCAAGCGTCTGGCGACATTAGACGATGAAAATCAGCGAGCAGAAATCATCTCCATTCTCTCCGCACGCAGATCGCCAGCGCTAGCACAACTGATGGTGGATACAAATGCACTTGATTCGTCGAATGCCGCTACACGTAAACGTGCTAACGACATCCTGAATCGTCTCGGAACTGTCGGGCATCTCCCCGCACTGATCACGTCAATGACCAAGGTTCCTGCGGAAGAACGAGATAGCATCGAGAAGACGGTCGTCAATATCTGTAACCGAATACCGAGCGCTGATGATAAGGCAGCGCCGGTAGCGGGTATGTACACGACTGCTGCCAACGAGCTGCGTCCGTACTTGTTGTCCGTAGCAGGGCGAATCGGTGGCCAGGCAGCCGGTGAGTTTATCGGCAGCAAAATTGAGAGTAGTTCAGCCGTCGAGAAGGATGCAGCAATCACCGCGATTTGTAATTGGCCTGACGATTCAGTGTCCGATCAACTGTTGACGATTGCCCAGTCCGGCGACACTGCAGCGCAGCGTAGAATCGCGGTTCGCGCGCTGGCGAGAGTCATCGTGTTGCCCTCAAGCCGACACTCGTTGGATGACCAATTGGCGATCTTGAACCAGACCATGAAGCTGGCGACGCAAGACGACGAACGCAAGTTGATTCTCGATCGTGTGAAAGCAATTGGCTTGTCGTCTGCTGTGGAGTTCGTGCGAGCATACTTCGATACTCCGACTTTGGGGCAACAAGCGGAGGCCTCGTTTGTGCATCTGGCTCGGATTCGAGAGCTTCGCCAGGCCGACCCACATATGCGGGCCGACTTAGAACGCATTCTAAAGAAATCTGCGGACGACAAGCTGCGGCAGCGCGCGCAGCAATTTCTAACGGACTATTGAGGAGGCGACCATGAGTACTCGAACCATTCGATTGATCGCGGCAACGTTTCTGTTGCTATCTGGCACGTTGCGAGCTGCCGAACGGCCACCGAATTTCGTCATTATTTTCACCGATGACCAAGGCTATGCTGACGTCGGTTGCTTTGGCGCCGACGGATTGGCGACTCCGCATCTCGATCGTATGGCCGCGGAAGGAATTCGGCTGACCGATTTTCATGTTCTAGCCTCGGTCTGTTCGCCGTCGCGAGCCGCATTGCTGACGGGCGTGTATCCGAAGCGAGCTGGGATTACGGGCGTTTTGTCTCCAAACAAACACAAGCATGGATTGCGCAAAGACCGTCCCACGATGGCGGAAGTCTTGAAGCCATTGGGCTACGCAACCATGTGCGTCGGTAAATGGCATGTCGGTCATACGCCCGAGCATCTTCCCACACAGAGAGGCTTTGACGAGTACTTTGGAATTCCTTATTCCAACGACATGGGCGACATGAATGGCAAAGGAATCATCCTTAAGGACCGCAATTTCCCACCGCTACCCTTAATGAAGGACTCAGAGATCCTTGAGCAAGAACCGGACCAAACGGGTTTGACTCGTCGGTACACCGAGGCGGCTGTGAGTTTCATCGACCGACATCACGATCAACCTTTTTTTCTCTACTTGCCGCACACGTTCCCGCATCGCCCCTGGTTCGCCTCCGATGCATTCCTCGGAAAAAGCCAACATGGGCTGTATGGTGATATGATCGAGGAGATTGACTGGTCGGTAGGGCGGGTGCTGGACGCACTCAAGCGGCATTCCATTGACGATCAGACGTTGGTCATCTTTTCGTCCGACAATGGGCCGTCCCCGCCATTAAACGAAGACGACACCGTGCCGCATGGATCTGCCGCGCCGCTTCGCGGCTACAAGTTTTCCATTTACGAAGGCGGTCATCGCGTCCCGTTCATTGCTCGCTGGCCGAAGCAGATTCCCGCCGGAGTTTCTTGCGACGAACTGGTCACCGCGATGGACCTGATGCCCACGTTGGCAAAGCTAGCCCAGGCTCAAACTCCCGAGACCGATGGACATGATATTTGGCCACTACTGTCGCAGGCTGAAAATGCGAAGAGCCAGTATGACTCATTATTTCACTTCTCCGGTGGACGTGTCGGCGCCATCCGTCGCGGGCCATGGAAGCTGATTCTCCCCTCGGGTAAGGCTCATCCCGAACCGGAACTTTACAACTTGAAAGCCGACATTGGGGAAAGCAGTAATGTCGCCGATCATCATCCGGAGCTAGTCAAAGAACTAACCGAACTCGCCACTTCTGCCTCAGCGATCGCGAAGCGATGGCCAGTAGCAGATTCTTCCCAAACACTTCTAAACCGAAAAAAATGACTTATGAATATGCGAAATTTCATTTACATCTGCGTGTTGATCACATTTGGATCTGGTTCCCAAAGATCATTTGCTGCCGACCCTCCGCGCATGTTGATGCTCACGCAGAGCGCCGGATTTGCGCATCGACCTGTTAAGCGAGAAGCGGAACCTCTGTCGGGCGTTGAAATCGCCATGACTCTACTGGGACGACAATCCGGTGAGTTTATCGTCGACTGCTCACAGGACGCCGCCTCCGCGATCACAAAAGAGAATCTTCAGAAGTACGAGATCGTCGCGTTCTACACCACCGGCGATTTGCCGATTGCGGAAGCAGACTTGGACTATCTGCTGGGCGATTGGATTCACCAAAAAGGGCACGGCTTTATGGGATTCCATTCGTCAACGGACACCTACAAGAACACGGAGCAGTACTGGGATTTTATTGGAGGCACCTTTGATGGCCATCCGTGGGGACAAAATACTGAAATCCACGTTGCCGTTCACGATACGGATCACCCGGCGATGAAGCCGTTTGGCAGCGAGTTTGAGTATCGCGAGGAAATCTATCAATATCGGAATTGGCAACCAGAAAAAGTTCATGTGCTGATGAGCCTTGATATGGCTCGAACCAAGACCAAGCGACCCTATCACGTGCCGATTGCGTGGTGTAAACAAGTGGGTGACGGAAAGCTGTTTTACAACAACATGGGCCATCGCGAAGATACATGGCAGGACGAGAAATTTCTGCAATCGATCATCGGTGCGGTTCGTTGGATTGCTGGCAAAGAAGAGGGCAGCGCTGTCCCAAACCCCGACGTATCGCAACTGCAGCACCAGCTAGCCATTGATGAATCGGCCAAAGTTGGCATTACCCCCAAAGCAGTTGCTGTTGCCGAGAAGGCTCGCAAGGCAGTCGCTGAGGCGAAGCGAACTGCCAAAGCCGCCGAAGAAGCCGCCCAGGCTGCCGCAACAGAAGCTGTTAATGGGCAGGCGGTTGTCAAAGTTCCTGAGAAGAAGCTTGAAACCTTGACTTGGACTGATCCAAAACGAGCTGCCGCTGAAGACCCTGATTTTAGCTTTCAAGGTGAATACGGACTCGATGCAGAAGACGCTCCTTGGGGAGTTCAAGTGGTCGCTTTGGGCGGTGGCAACTTCGACGCCTACGTACTCGAAGGCGGCTTGCCAGGGCTTGGCTGGACCAAGAACAAGTCGCGAGTCCGCCTGAGCGGTACCCGTACCAATGACGTCGTTCGATTCATTTCAGCAGATCGCAAACTGACTGCCACCCTCCAGGATCGCGAGATTTTAGTTTCCGAAGGCGGCAAGTTCAGCGCACGTTTACCAAAACTCGAGCGCCACAGTCCAACGCTGGGGGCAAAGCCAACCGCAGATGCCAAGGTGCTGTTCGACGGCAGTTCCGTTGAGGCTTGGATTGACGGTGTGATGGAAAACGGGCTGTTATTGAACACGAATGTGAAAACGAAAGAACTGTTCAACGACTACACACTGCATCTGGAGTTTCGAACGCCCTACAAGCCCTATGCGAGGGGACAACAGCGTGGCAACAGTGGTGTTTATCACCAAGGGCGATTTGAGACCCAGGTGCTTGATTCGTTCGGCTTGGAAGGACTCATGGACGAAACGGGTGGCATCTATACGATCGCAGCGCCCTCGGTCAACATGTGCTTTCCACCACTGGCGTGGCAAACCTATGATGTCGACTTCACGAGCGCCAGATTCGACTCTGCGGGCACGCTAACGAGTCCAGCCAAAATCACCGTAATGCTCAACGGAGTTGTGGTACACAAAGATCAAGAATTGCCAAAAACAACAGCGGCGGCACCTGTGAAAAAGATCACGCCCGAACCTGGCCCGTTGTTTCTGCAACATCACAACAATCCGATCTGCTACCGTAACATCTGGATCGTGCCGAGAAAATCATGATCCGCTCGTTCGCCAAGGTACTGTTGTTCGCTGTGTTGTTCGCGTTGCCGGTTGTCGGACAGGGGCCATCGAAAAAACCCAATATTGTCATCTTCTTAGGGGATGATTTGAACTATTGTGACATTGGGTGTTATGGAAATCCGGATGTAAAAACGCCAGCGATCGATCGACTGGCCAGTCAGGGGTTGCGTTTCACGCGGGCCTTCACCGCAACCGCGATGTGTGGCCCAACCCGCATGCAGTTGTATACCGGTATCTATCCGGTGCGCAATGGTGGATTCCCCAACCACTCGAGGGTCAAAGTCGGAACGCAGAGCATCGTGCATCATTTGACCGAGCAAGGCTACCGGGTGGCGCTTTCGAACAAGAGTCACGTGGGCCCGCAGGACTCATTCCCGTTTGAAATCATCCGAGGAATGAATGTCGAAGGCTGGCGCGAATTCATGACCCGGGATCGCGACCAGCCATTTTGTATTGCTATTTGTTCCAGCCAGCCACACGAGCCGTGGGATCACGGAGATGCCGCGCAGTACAAGCCGCACGAGGTCACAGTACCTCCGTTTATGTTTGACAATCAAGAAACACGCGAGGCCCTTTGTCGCTACTACGCAGAAGTAACCTATCTCGATGAGGAGCTCGATTCATGCTTGAAGATTTTGGCGAAAGAAGAGCTGGAACCAAACACGTTGGTACTCTTCTCCAGCGAACAGGGGGCGGGTGTTCCCAATAGCAAATGGACCTGCTACGAACTCGGTTTGCGAGTCGCTCTGGTGGCGCGCTGGCCCGATATGATCAAGGCAGGCAGTAACACAAACGCCATGATCAACTATGTCGATGTCGTTCCAACACTGCTTGATCTGCTGGGTTGTGACGCACGCCAATACGATTTCGACGGTTCCAGTTTCAAGGATGTGCTGCTCGGCAAAAGTGATACACACAACCGCGTTGCATTTGGCGTGCATACGCAGACCAATGCGATCGGCGCTCCCGAAACAGGTTACCCCGTACGATCAGTCCGAAACGATCGCTTCAAGTATATTCTCAATGAGAATTCGGAAGTGATGTTTAGCGACCACATCGTTGTGGCTGACCCCGAGCGGTTCTTTTTCTCTTGGCGCGAAGCTGCGGAGGACGGGAACTTGCAAGCGAAAAAGTTCGTCGACAAATATCTATTTCGTCCTCGTGAAGAGTTGTACGATCTCGAGCAGGACCCTTACGAGTTCAACAATCTGATCACGTCACCCGAATATTCCGCAACGGTTGAAGAACTGAAGCAGGAACTAAAAAAATGGATGCTTCAACAAGGTGACTTGGGACACGAAACTGAGCTTGAAATTATTAGAAAACGCTAAGCAGGTATGGGGAATTCATGCCGCATAACTCCATTAGGCGTTTGGGCGTTAGCCCCGGTTGAATGCGAGAACCGTGGCTAACGCCAAAACGGCTAATGAAAATGCTTCACAGCGTTTGTTAAAACGGCTAACAAAACCGAAATACGTACCTGCACCTACTTATCATCTTTCGGACAGGACATCCAATGACACTTTCCCGCCGTAATTTTCTGCGCGTCAACGGTGCGACACTTGCCTTGCCGTTTCTTCCCTCATTGGCATGGGCGGATGGGGTAGCTTCAACAGGCAAACCAAGCAAAAAGCTCGCAATCGTTTACCTTCCCAACGGCATCGTACGGCGATGTTTTTTTCCTGGCGAAGAAGACGCGGAACTACCTGCGTTCATTGGCGGCTTCAAAGCCGACAAGACTAAAAATGAGCAGCGGTTTCAGAACAAACCGGGCTTCTATCCGATCGAACTGACATCAACCATGCAGCCGCTGGCTGCCCACGTCAATGACGTGACAATGATCACGGGACTCGATCGGACCTATCAGGACGGTCAGGATGTTCATGCCCAGGGAGCGTCGTGTTATCTGACCAGCCTGTCGCCGGAACAGGCTCAGCGGCAGGGCATTGTTCATCCGAATGGTCGTTCACTGGATCAGGTCATTGGTGATGCAGTCGGTAACTCAACCATTTTCAATACATTGGAGATTGGTTGTAACGGTTTTACGGCGCCGAAGGAACCGATTGAGTTCGATAACATCTCGTGGTACGGTCCGGGCAAGATTGCCCCATCGATCCGGGAACCGCAGAAGTTGTATGACCGACTCTTCATCCGGGCAAGCTATCGCGAACATGTCGCCGACGTTACCGACCTGGTCTTGGCGGACGCACGAACGCTGTCTCGCAAACTGGCAAACGATGAGCGACACATTCTAGCCGAATTCATGCAGATGGTCCGTGGCATTGAATTGCGGATTAAAAAGATGGATCTGATGTTGTCCAACGTGGATGTGGATGTGCCAAAAAATGAAGTGCTGCCCCGAGGTGAGTACATTCGTCTGCAAATGGACTTGATGCTGCTGGCCTTCCAGATGGGCATCACCAACGTCTGCACGTTTATGCTTGGGCCGGAACGTTGGGATGCGACGCTGATGTACGAAGGTGTCTTCGATCGACCGGTGCAGCACCACAATATGACGCACAATCAGAAAGGGGATGGATATAAAGATCTGCAAAAGATCGACATCTTCTACATGCAGCAGTATGCGTACTTGATTCAGCGAATGAAAGAGATCAAGGAATCTGACGGCAGCACGATGCTGGACAATTCGCTGGTTGCTTATGGGGCAGGGCTGGGTGATGGTGCGACCCATCAATACTACGACCTACCGATGATTCTGGCCGGGAAGGCTCAAGAGCAAATCAAGCAGGGACGCTTCATCAAGATGCCCAGTGGGACGTTGAATTCCAACCTCTGGCTGACGTTCGCACAGTTGATGGGCTTGGAAATAGAATCTTTCGCCGACAGTACCGGAGTCGTCTCCGACCTTTGGACCTAAGCAAATATGAGAAGCATTGAATTATCCATATCGAAGCGATGTTGCGGTGTTGTGCTGTTGGTGGTTGTCGGCAGTGGAATCGTGCGGGCTCAAGCGGACGATTATCAGCGGGTATTGTTGCCGTTATTGCAACAGCATTGTGTTGATTGCCACGGTAACGACGAAGCGAATGCGGAGCTGAACTTCGATGAGCTGTCAGCGGTCGAAGATTTTCTTGATCGACCCGCGTTGATCGAGAAGGTTCTGGAAGCCATCGATAGCGCTGCGATGCCGCCCGATGGAGAGCTAGCGTTGGAGGAAGCGACGCGAATTAACGCAGCGAATTCGCTCCGATCGATGTTGCGAAAGGCAGTCGGGCGTGCTCCTCAGTCGCGCTTTCCTGTTAGCCGATTGAATCGTTTTCAGTACAACAATACAGTTCGCGACCTATTTCAGCTCAAGCGCGATGTGTTCGCGTTGCCCGAAAAGCTGATGACTCGGCATGACAACTATCTGTATCGCTCGACCAGCCTCGCGTCCGACGAGCAGATGCCTGAAACAGTACAAGTCGCGTCTCACTCTTTGTTGCCGCTGCCGGGTTTTAGAGCAGTGGAGTCGTTCCCCAAGGATCTGCGTGCCGAACACGGTTTCGACAACCAAGCCAGTCAGTTGACGCTATCGCCGTTGCTGCTCGATGCGTTCCTGAGATTGGGCGTTTCGATCGTCGAGAGTCCTGACTTCAATTCACAGACCGTTGGCATCTGGAACGAGTTCTTTGCCGAGCCTAATCCGCAGGGCGATCGCGATCACGAGATTCGAGTGCGGCTGCATAAGTTTCTGCGAGTTGCGTTTCGCAGTCCAGTCGACGACGCAACCATCGATCGGTACACCGCTTATGCCAAAACCAAGATCGACCAAAGTTCGTCGTTCCCGGACGGCATGAAAAAAGTCGCCGCTGCCGCGTTGTCGTCGCCTCTGTTTCTGTATCGTTCGCCCGCATCCGAACCGGCGGAACAGCAATTCACGCTCGCTTCGCGGCTTTCATATTTTCTGTGGGCAAGCTGCCCGGATGACGAGCTGCTACAACTGGCTGACGACGGCCAGCTCACCGACCCCAAGATGCTCGACGAGACCACCACGCGAATGTTGGCCGATCCGAAGATCGAGCGGTTTCTGGATTCGTTTCCGACGCAGTGGATGCAACTGGAGAATGTGCTGGCGGCAACTCCCGACCCGCAGATCAACCGCTACTTTGCTCTCTCGCCTGACCAGCCCGCCAGTCTGCAAATGGTTCTGGAGCCGCTGCTGCTGTTCGATACTGTGTTCGTCGAGAATCGACCGATTGTGGAATTGCTCGCTCCGGCATTCACTTACCAAAGCGAGTTTCTGAAGACCTGGTACCACAGCGATCTCTCGCCGCCGCCGCTCGATACGCAGTCGATTACCGCCGAGAACGATCACCAGGACGCACAACGACGTTACTTGCAGAACACGATCGCCGGTTTGCAAACGGAACTCAGCCAACTCGTTGGTCCAGTCCGCGCTCGCATCCTGGCAGAACGTCGGAACGCTGGTTCCGCACGGCCGACGCTCGACTTGAAACCTTACGCGGTGTGGGACTTTGAAAACGACTTATCCGATCCGATCCACGGTCTTGATCTATCGGCTCAAGGAGAGATTCAGTTTCGCGACGGTCGTGTTGTTTTGGACAACTCCTATTTACAAAGCCAGCCACTGCCGATCGACTTAAACGCCAAGTCGCTGGAAGTCTGGTTTCAGTTACAAAATCTCGACCAGCGCGGCGGCGGACTGATGGGAATTCAGGGCCCCGGTAATTTGTTCGATTCGATCGCCATCGGTGAACGCAAGATCCGGCACTGGATTTCCAGCAGCAACGGGGCCAGTCGTACGGAAGAATTCCCTGAATCCTTCGAAGAATCAGTCACTGACGATTTGCTGCATCTGGTGATGGTGTACCAGGACGACGGAACCACGACGTTGTACCGTAACGGGCAACCCTACGGCCAACCGTATCAAAAGGGTATGACGACGTTTGCTCGCGAGAGTTCATCCGTACTCTTTGGTCTTCGTCATCCGCCAGCAAGCGGCAAGCGGTTTCTCTCCGTCAGCATCGATCATGCGAGACTGTATGATCGAGCCTTAACCCCAGGGGAAGTCGAAGCCGCTGCGACAGATCGGAGCACCCTTGTGTCGACAGCAGAGCTCATTGCGGAGATGACGCCGGAGCAACAAAGCCAACGTGAAAGACTGATCGCAGTAATGAAACCTCTTTTTAATGAACTGGATCAGGTGCCCGCAAATGTAAATTTAAGATCTGTCATCAAGTCCAATCGGCAACAGTACGATAACACGATCCTCACGATGCTCCGGTCTCGTGAGTTTCACCGAGTCCCGCTCAGCGATCCGAGGTATGGAGGCATCATCACGAACGCCGCGATGCTGAGCATGACTTCCGGCCCGAAACGCACGCACCCAGTCGCCCGCGGCGTGTGGGTGATCGAAGTCATCTTCAATGATCCTCCCGAGCCGCCACCTAACGATGTTCCGCCACTCAACGAGGATGCGGGTGACAAGGATCTCACCATTCGAGAACAGTTCGCCGCTCACCGCGAAAACCCGTCCTGTGCCGGCTGTCACACAAAATTGGATCCGCTCGGCTTTGCGCTGGAGAACTTTGATATCACTGGAAGATGGCGAGACCGTTACGAAAATGGTCGAACGGTGGACGCCAGCGGCACGCTGATGCGAAAACATGACTTCGCCGAAGCAACCAGTTTCAAGGCGGCCATCGTCAATGACCAACCTCGTTTTGCCAAGGCGTTCACCAAGCATCTTCTGCGATTTGCGCTGGCTCAGGAACTGTCGCCCGCCGACACGATCGTTGTCGACGACATCCTCACACAAGCTGCTGAAGACAACTACTGCCTAAAGACTCTAATCCGCGAAATCATTCGCAGTGAGCGGTTTCGTTCCGCCGAGTCTGTTTCGGGAGTGCGGTGACAAGTCACCGCACTCCGAATGAATCGACCGCTAATCACTGGTCTTGACATTGAAATATGGTGAGGGAAACTGCAAGCTTGATCGTCCGCTGTCGATAGCGGTTAGGAATTGAGCCACTTTAGCGGTGGTGGCTGATGGTGTGGTTGCTTGATCTGTGGTGGATCAGGGGTGGTTTGGTGGTTGCTTGTTTTGATGCAGGCGTGCTTGGATCTCAAGGGCGGCGGCGTAGATTGGGAGGTGGCGATGGAGCGACCAGAGGTCTAAGGCGTTGCCGCTGGCATGGCACTTGAAACACTGAAAGAGATGCCGCTGCACGTTCACGGAGAACGTACGCGACACGCGGGGCGGGACGCCGCTGGTGGATGTCGCGATCGCGCGATCGCAGAAGGGACAGGCGCCCCGTAGTTGATCGCCAACTCGCTGCGTCGCTGACCAGGACATCCAACTTAAGACGTCTTCGATCCGTAACTCACCGCGTAACTCGCGATAGTTGATGCTCATCGAATCAATCACCCGTGGGGAACGCGGCTAGCGATAGCGGCTAACGATGCTGGCTACGTTCAGCGATGCTTCGCCGCCGCTTGCTTTTGTTCGGTGCGGTGCTTGCGATACGACTTGCCCTCGAAACGCAGCACGATCGTACTGTCAACCACCCGGTCAAGCATCGCCATCACCAGCGGTGGATCGCCTAAGTATTCGCTCCAGTCGCTGAAGTCCACGTTCGTTACGAATGCGGTCGAACCGCGACCATTGCGGGCGTCAATGACTTTGTAGAGTAGACTCGCCGACTCGGGGTACTCGCGGCGTTCGAGCTTGTCGAACCCGAACTCGTCGATGATCAACAGATCGAAACTCGCGTAGTAACGCACCTTCCGTGCTAGCGTTTTCTCGCCCATCGCGGCTGTCAACTCTTCCAGTAGCGTGGCACTGGTCACGTAATGAACGCGTACACCGAGCACACAGCACGCGCGACCGATCCCTTGAATCAGATGCGATTTACCGAGACCGCTCGTGCCAACGAATGCGATGTTGTCTCGGCGCGATACGAACTCGCCTGTCGCCAGCTCTTCATGCGGTCCGCGTGGGATCGTCGCCGCATTGAACGACCAGTCGAATGATTCCATCGTGGCATTCGTGGGGAACTTGGCCGAGCGGATCCGTCGCTCGATCGAACGCTCACGGGCGGACATCGCGGGAACGGCCAGGAACCGCTCAAGCAGTTGCCATGAAGTATAATTGTTCTGCGTCGCGTCGCGAACGATGCTGTCGAGTTCCTCTTCACTGAGTCGAATCTTCAGCGTCAGCAGATGCTGCAAGATCGACTGTCGTAGCGTCGTCTGAGTTGCCTCCGCTGTCGGCGTGGGCTGCTTGTTGCGTGGGCTGGGTTTCTTGTTCGCTGGGCTGGGTTTCTTGTTCGCTTCGCTGGGTTTCTTGTTCGCTGGACTCATTGGGTGCTTCGTCAGTCGAGGAGGTGCCGTAAAGGAGATCTTGATATTCTTGGCTGTGTCGCGCTCCGATCGGTTCGCTGTCGGAGAGTCGTTGCAACGCCGCTTGTTCTCGCTCGCCCAACTGCTGCCCGGCTGGTTTCGGTGTCGCTTGATGCGCGAGGATGCGTTCCAACGATGAGTAGCTGTAGGCGTAATACTCAAGCCCGCGCTGCATCGCACGTAGGACATCTTGCTTATGATAAGCGTGCAGAAGTCCCAGCACTTTCAATGCTTGGTGTTTGCTATTGCGTTGCTTGCTTTGAAGTCCGCTGAGATACTGCACGCCGATGTCGCCGAGTTCAGCATAACGCTGACGCAGGCTTTCCATTTGCTCTTCATGATCGCGCGGCGGTTGATGCGATGCGTCGGTGCGACTCTGTCCCGATTGTCCGATCAGCAGACCATGCTGGGCCACTTCGCCAAGCGAACGATCGTAAACCATCAGGCACTCGTCGGTGATCCGCACCGGCAACAGCTCACCAACCAATCGCCAAGGAACCGAGTAACGATTGTTCGCATACTGCACCGTGCCATCGGTATCGACAACGCGATAAACCACGCTTGCGGTATCGAATTGCAGTGACGGCATTGCAAGCAGATGCGGTAGTTCTTCCGCGTGCAGTTCCAACGGAGTCTTCTTGGTCGTCCCGTGGATGCGCACATCGGCGACCTGGGACAGCCACCAACGCGTCGTTTCATTGAGGTGTTCGAGCGAACGGAATTCACGACCGTTGAGTAGATTGGTTTCGATATAGTGAAACGGTCGTTCGACTTTGCCCTTGGTTTGTGGTCGTCGCACTTGGCAGGCCCACGGTTTGTAAGCATAGTGCGTGGCGAAGGCCAGGAAACGTGTGTTGTAAATCGGCGCGTCATCTTCCCAGCGTGTGACGACGACTTTCATGTTGTCGTACAGACACGTCGCGGCCACTCCGCCGAGATGCTCGAACGCCAGGATATGTTGCCGAATCGTGGTATCAAAATCCATCGTTTCGGTGAAGTGGATGTATTGACGCCGTGAGTAACCGAGGATGTAACTGAACAGATTGACGCGGCGACGTCCTTCCATGCTGAAGTTCAGCTCGTAAGTGGCCCAGTCCATTTGAGCTTGCACACCCGGTCCGGTTTCAAATCGCACGGTGAGTTGTTTCACCGGAGTTTTTCGGAGATAACGAATTCGTTCGCGGAGGATTGAATAGCCGCCGTCGTAACCGTCGCGTTTGAGTTCTTCCAAGACTCGTTGGGCCGTGATCTTTGGATAACGCTGAAGCAACTGTTTGATTTTGTCGGTGTGAGCGTCCAGCTTGCTCGATCGCGGACTGGGTGCGGAGCCGAGACTCGCTGGCGGGATGCCCGCCTCAGTCGCCAGTGCAGCGTCGCGGTTGTTGGTATGAGTTCGGATGACCCGCGCGACCATGTAGCGGGTCAGGTGCAGTTCGCTGGCGATGCTGCGTAATGATTGCTTGTTTTGCCAACGGTGGATGATCTCGTTTCGTTCTTCGCTGTTCATGGAAGCTTCAACTCTTTCAAGAAGTCCGAGGTCGCTTCGCTGACGAGTGTCGCTTCTTGCTGGAGTTTGACGAAGCCGCTGGTGAGTGGTTCGCGATCGACCGCTTGCAGTTCCGCTCGACCTGTGTACCTGAGCCAAGTGTTCATCTTGGCGAGGCAGTCCAACAGCAGCGTGAGCCGTTTGGCGACGCGGTTGCCCGAGGCGCTCATGCGTGGATCCCATTGATGAACGTAGTCGGCTTGCGATTGACGCAGAGCTTCGCGTGGTTTGGTGAGTACGAAGTTGGTCTGCTCGGTGGTGCTACTGGCGGTGAGCAAGTCGACGACATCGGAGAGTTCTCGCGAGGTCAGTGCGGCGTCGGTGGCTGAGGCGATTACCGCTTTCTGGTTGCCGCGCGGCAACCGGGTCAGATGGCGGGCTTGGGTGGGTGTCATCAGCCCGAGTCGTAGCGACTCGCGTGCTTCATCGCAGAGTCGTTCGATCAGTGCGAGCCGTCGATTGACCCAGCTCTTATGCCGACCGAGCATCAGGGCCGCTTCGACTTGTTGCAGTCCATCTTCGCGAACGAGTGCGAAGATAAGCCAGGCTTCTTCGAGTTCGACGGGACGACCGACGATCTGGTTGAGATTGAACAGTGCTGCCTTGGCCCCCTGTTCGTCAACCTCCAAGGTGCTGGCCTTGAGATGCGTGAATCCTTTGAGCGAGCGGGCGGCGTGTAAGCGCTTGAAGCCATCGACGAGTACCGTTTGTCCTTCCAGTTGACAGACGATGATGGGCGATACTTGTCCGTAGTCTTTGAGTGACTGCGTCATCTGCTTTTCCAGCTTGGGCTGGACGAGTCGATAACGTTGCAGTCGCTCATCGAGCTCTTGTAGAGCAAGTAAACGATCCTGGTCACCGCGCACGAAGGTTTGAATTTCGCGGGGCATCTGTTGAGATTTTGGCATCGCCGATGGCTTCTTACGCATTTGGAACCCGTATCCACCCTGGATCGGCCAGGCCGCCGGAGTGGATGTTGATAGTGTCAGGTTTAGAAGCGTAAGTGGACTGGCGATTGAAGCGATATGCGTCACACGAAAAGCCGGTTTCGTGACGGTTCAAAGCGGCCCGTCGCGAGGTCGTTGTGGTCCGCAGCGAAGCCTTGCCAGCCATCGTTGCTCACGGATCAGAACGGCACGTAAAGCCTTACGACAACGGCGGCAACAGAACTTTTGCCGCGGCGATCGCGGTGGTGGTGTGAAGCGTTTATAGCAACCTGGTCGATCACAGCAAGATTTTTCTTCGGACTCGTCTTGGTGATAGCCCTCGCGCGGCTGCTCGGGTGCGTCCAATGGGTCATTTTGGCAGGCAGTCTGTTGTCGAGACTCAGCGTCTTTTTGTTCTTTGCGGCGGACTCGATAGCGTCTGGCCTGGGCCTGTCGGGTTTGCTTTCCGAGTTCGGAGGCCCGATATTTCAAGTTGGCCTGTGCGCGCTGCCACCGTCGAGCGTCAGCCTTGCAATCGTCACCGCAGTAGCGATCCATGTAATGATTAGGCGAGAAAGAACGATCGCACCCCTTGAGCAGACACTTTCGGGGAGAAAGTCGGAGTGGTGTCCCTTGCGATTGGGACCACGAGCGATGATTCTGAAGTTGGGCCAAGGGGGAGCAAGAACTCCCAGGAGGTCAAGTCTTACCGTGGGAGTGCCAAGTCCCCGGTGAGGCGATTTTAGAAACGCCGCACCAGCCACAGCCAGCGATCGACGACAGCCTCTCAGCATAATTCGAAAACGCCCGCCCACCGCCATCGGCACCTAGTGCCGCAAATTGAAATTGGCCTGTCACCAGCAGCGACGCTTTTCCGTTTTATCCCGGAAAACTAATCTCCTATTCTGCCTATCTTTCCTGGTTGAAATTGACACAAAAAGGCCTTCCCTCTCCCATGTAGTCGAGAAATCTAACAATTCGACTCACAAAAAAGGGAAGGCCATGTCAGGCAAAGCAGCGAAGATTATTGTAACAGAGAAACAATGTGCCATCCTGGAACAAATTGTGAAAGCACCCACGTCATCGCAGCGACTGTTTCAACGAGCAAAGATCGTTTTATTGGCATTCGCTAAAATTCCGAATGAGCAAATCGCGTTGGAAGTCGGCCTGAACCGACAGCAGGTAGGGCTTTGGCGACGGCGATGGCCCGAGTCCTTCGACGCCCTTGTGGCGATCGAGTGTCGGGAAAATCGAGCCACTCTGAAGCGGTCGATTGAGGAAGTTCTCAGTGATGCGCCACGTAGCGGGTCACCAGGGAAATTTACCGCTGAACAAGTGACGCAAATCATGGCGGTGGCCTGTGAGTCGCCTGAACTCTCAAATCGACCAATCGACAACTGGACCCATCGCGAGTTAACCGACGAAGTAATCCAGCGAGAAATTGTCCCCTCGATTTCCGTCAGTCAAGTCGGCTGCTATCTGCGGGAAGCTGATCTGCAATCGCATCGAAGTAAGTATTGGCTGAACACGAAAGAGAAAGATCCAGAGATTTTTGCAAAGCAGGTGCAGACAGTTTGCCAGACCTACATGGACGCTCCTGAGCTGTATTTCCAAGCCAATACGCACACAATCTCGATCGATGAGATGCCCGGCATTCAAGCGACCGAGCGAATCGAGAAGACGATTCCAATGCAGCCCGGACAACCGGCCAGAATCGAATACGAGTACAAGCGTCACGGTACACTCTGCTTGATCGGAAACTGGAACGTTGTCACCGGACAACTGCTGACAACAACAATCGGAACGACTCGAACCGAAGAAGACTTCGTACGTCACATTCACAATCTTGTTGAAACCGATCCTAACGCAGGTTGGGTATTCGTGATGGACAATCTGAATATTCACTGTAGTGAATCTCTCGTCCTATGGATCGCAATGCTCTTAGGAATTCCGCGATCAACATTAGGCGTGAAGGGGAAATCGGGGATTTTGAAATCAGTGGCCTCCCGACAAGCGTTTCTAAGTGATCCGAATCATCGAATTCGCTGTGTCTATACACCCAAACACAGCTCTTGGTTGAACCAAGTCGAAATTGTTTTTGGTATCGTGGGCCGCCGTGCCGTCTCACGAGGCAGTTTCGCGTCGCAGCAGGCATTGAAAGATCGCCTTGTCGATTTTATTGATTACTTTAACCGCACATTTGCACGTCCATTCCGGTGGACATACACAGGCCGTCCTACAAAGTCTCAGAAGCCAAATCGACCACGCACCTGGCGGGAAAGCTGGGTAACAAAGAGGAAAGCTGGGCAAGAACCCGCTGTGGCGGCGTAGCATTTTCAAGTTGCGGCACTAGCAGCCAGCCTCAGCCAAACCGCTAAACTGGCTCAATCTGAAACCGCTGTCGACATCGTCCGCCTTTTATCCCGAAGAATCATGCAGTCTCCTTTGGGACGGTCGGGCGAAGCGAGGGGAGAGGGAACCTGTTATTGACAATCTCAATTTTTCAAAATTGCTCGACTTCTGTTTAGCGAGCTGTTACGATAGTCTTTTCCCGCCACCGTTACTTCTCCAATATCGCTCCAGTACTGTTCATTCATGGCAGTCTCCACACTTTCGGCCGAACTTCTGTCCCGGCTCAAGATGGATCCTGAGAAGGAATTGGCCAACATTTTTGTCGAACATCAAGCTCGAGTTGCCCGCCTAGTCGAACTGAAGCTAGATCATCGTCTGTATGGTCGCGTAGGAATTGATGACGTCCTCCAAGAAGCCTATTTGAATGCAGTCCAGCGTTTACACCACTACTTGGCGTCGCCCGGCTGTTCGCTCTTTATTTGGATTCGCGGCATCGTTTTGCAAACGATGGTCGATTTGCATCGTCACCATCTTGGGACCCAGAAGCGTGACGCGAGCCGTCAAACCAAATTGCGCGCCGAGGGACTCAATGGTGCGAGCTCCTTGTCACTCCTGGCTTCGCTGGCAGGAAGCGTTACCTCACCCAGTCGCGCCATGCGGAACGAAGAACTCGTTGGCAAGATCGAAAAAATCTTGGACAAGCTAAGTATGGATGATCGCGAAGCTCTGATGATGCGGCATTTCGAGGATCTGACGAATAGCGAAGTCGCCGAAACACTCCATCTTTCGGCGGCGGGCGCGAGCTTACGGTACACCCGCGCGCTGACGCGGCTTAAGGAGTTGCTTGCCGATTGCCCCGAACTTCTTACCGATTTTGACCCATGAGCCAAGACAACGAGCACCGAGATCCTGTCGAACTTTCGGCGTCTGAACTCATTGCTCACCGCCGTGGCCATCGCCCATCGACGGAGGAATTGGCAAGGCAACATCCCGATTCAGCGAATACCGTGCGTGGCTTAATGCCGGTCGTCAAGCTGCTCGAACGTGCCCGTGCCGAGCAAGGAAGTCAAACAAACTCCAGGCATTGCTTACCAGGATTTGCTCGCCCGGAAAGGTTAGGTGAATTTCGCCTGGGCCGCGAGCTGGGGCGTGGTGGCATGGGAGTCGTGTTCGAAGCCGAACAGGAGACGCTGGAACGAACCGTCGCGTTGAAAGTGATTGCTGACCAATCGAATTCCGACCACAGTGTTAACACACAGTTTCGCAACGAAGGCATCACGACCGCAAAACTTCACCATTCAAATATCGTTCCCGTGTACGGTGTCGGTCGCCAAGGACGCTACCATTATATGGCCATGGAACGGATCATTGGAGCGAGTTTACATGCGGTTATCCGCCAACTCCAGCGACTCGTTGGCGATTCAGAAACCTATGTCACGAAGCTCCCGTCAGACTTCGCGACGGATACGTCTGCGACTACCGTCCATCGTTTAGCCTTAATGCTATTGGGGGTGATTCCAAAAAACGAAACGTCCGTTGAATGCGGCGACGATGATTTGCAAGCATTCGACGAAGACGCATCGACTACCAATGTTGTCCTGACGCTCGGAGACACGTATTGGCGGAATGTAGTCGACTTAGTTCGGCAGGCTGCGTCGGCGTTGCACCACGCCCATACGTTCCAGATCCTCCATCGAGACGTGAAGCCCAGTAATCTGCTGCTGGACCTTTCCGGGCGACTGTGGGTTTCAGATTTTGGGCTGGCAACGGAATTTGCAAACGGAGAAAGCTCTCACGCGACAGCCCCTGGTGGAACTCTACGCTACATGGCACCCGAGCGATTCCAGGGCCAGTGTGACACTCGCAGCGACGTTTACAGTTTAGGGTGTACGCTTTACGAGTTGGTTTTTCTCCGATTGGTGCGACCCCATCGTAACATCGCGGGTGAGCTTTCGATCGACCACGAACACACTGGCAGCATCGATCGGCAAATCCCGCTTGATTTGGCAGCGATCATTCGCAAGGCCATGGCGATTGCACCCGGCGATCGTTATGCGTCAGCGATCGCATTCCGCGAAGATCTTGTCGCATTTCTTGGGCATCGCCCAGTGTCGGCGCGACCAATTGGGCGTTGGGAACAGGGGACGCGGTGGTGCAAACGCAACCCAACCCTGGCTGCGCTCACGTCGCTCGTTGGCTCGTCGCTCGTGCTAATCGCTTTGGTGACTTCGGTCGCCTTGTTTCTGACACAACGCGCAGAGGAAAAAGTCAGGCGATCGTTGGATTCTTTGACCCTTGAAACACAGCGAGCTAACCGGGTTGCCGCGATTGCGACGTATGCTTTGGACGATATCTTTGCCGAGATGGCACCAGCGAACCTGACCACCGTTCATGCCGTTCCCCGAAATTTGCGAGACTCTTCTCGTATGAGCTTCGTCTATTCATCAAAAAGCGTGACACTGCTTGAACAGCTTTATCAGTTTTACGGTCAACTCGATCAAGAATCGGGCCTCGATCACGATCTGATCGCACGAATGGCTGAAGCTAAGTATCGAATTGGAAGAACTTGTAACGCCATCGGCCAGGACGAACAAGCGGTGGCGGCATACGAGGAATCCGTGCGATTGTTTCGTTTTGCAACCAGTATCGATCCCACTCGCATCGATACGATGCACTCGATGGTGCTTGCGAGCTTGGATGCGGGGGACGTTTATTGGCATCAAGGAAACTACCAAGCTGCGATGCAAGCTTGCGACCAAGCATTTGCAAGTCTTCAAGAGGTGGCCGCTAAGAAGAGTGACCCAGATATTGAGACTGACCGAGAGCAACAATACTTGCGTGCGGCGATTCTCTATCGCCGGCGACCGCGACCACTTACGGGAGTCTTACCTCCTGAATTGGTCATGGCGTGTGCACAACAACGTCCGGACGCCGTGCAATGGCAAGGGAGTGAACAGTGTTTGCAAGATGCGACGACGATCCTGCGCCAGCTATCTCGACAACTTCCGGAAGAGCCCAAATATCAGTTTCTGTTGGCTCAGTGTCTTTGCGAACAGTCGGCCGAGCGCCAATTGCTGGGAGAATTCATTGATGTCAGTGAAGGTTTGGAACTGCTACGAGACTTGGTTGCAAAATATCCAACCGTAGCAAACTACCGCTTTTTACTAGGCGAGGCGCTCGCAAGCATCAACGTCTCGGGACCGCAGTTCGATCAACACAATCTGAAGAGAATCGACCTCCAGCTTTGGGACGCCGAATTCTATTTATATTCCGCTGTTACCGAACACCCAGAAATCTTAGACTTTGCGGAAACGCTAGCGAGGATCGATTGGCAATTGGGAAGTGAAATTCGCCTGCGGCGCACTCGTCTGACAAGGTCGCAAAAACTGTTTAACGCGCTTGAAATCCGACATCCCAACGCTCCCCGTTTTCGGATGTGGAGAGCGTTGGTATTGCTTGCCGAAGCTCGCTTTAACGAAAACGATGAAGACCGTGAAAATTCTCCTCAACTTATCGCACAGGCAATCGAACTCATTGGGTCGGTACCGGCAACTCTGATCGATACCAGCATTGTCCTGCAAAATGCAAAGAAACAACTGAGTGAACGATAGGTTATCGCTGGTTTGACAGTCGAATATATTTATCTGAAGCGTACTTTTTGCCCACGCCCCGCTGCCAGATGCGTTCGTCCGTGTCACCGTAAAACTCACGAGTTTTCTGGAAACGGGCCTGCATCGATTTGAGCTTCTCCGCGTAAGCCGTGTCGGTTGCGAGATTGCTCATTTCTTGGGGATCATTCTTAAGGTCAAAGAGTTCCCAGCGGCTTTTCTCCTCTGCTTCGTTCCGCGGTCGGTCAAAATAGAGCAGCTTGAAGTCGTCGGTGCGGATCGCGCTGTGGGGTGCGACGCCATGTCCGCCATCCATGTACCGGTAGTAGATCGTGTCCCGCCATCCCTTCGGAGTTGCTCCGGCATTGATTAGGAGTGGCATCAGGCTGATTCCATGCACATCCCAGTCCGTCGCAATCCCAGCTGCCTGCAGTAAGGTCGGTGCGTAGTCGATGTTCTGCACCATCGCGGGGCAACGTGTGTCAGGTTTGACTTTGCCCGGCCAGCGAACGATAAGCGGCATTTTTAGCGACTCTTCATACGCCCATCGCTTGTCGAACCAGCCGTGCTCGCCGAGATAGAAACCCTGGTCGGCGCAATAGACAACGATCGTGTTTTCGCTTAGCCCCGCCTTGTCAAGTTCCGCTAGCACGCGGCCAACATTCCGGTCCACGCCTGCGACACAGCGGAGATAATTCTTCATGTAGCGTTGATACTTCCAGCGTACAAGTTCCTTGCCCGTTGGGGGATTCGCCAGAAACGCCGCGTTCTCCTTTTCGAACGCCGCTAAGTACGCCTTGCGCTGTTCTGGCGTGAATCGGCTGATAACGTCCAGATCTTCCTGGGTACTTAACAGCATCAAGTCAGACGCCAATGACATGTGTCCGTCGATGCCCATCTTGTGGTTTGCGGCAGCAACACGCCCTTCGTATTCATCGAAAAGCGACGGCGGTTCGGAGAACTCAATATCTTCATAGAGTTCGAGTTCACGGAGACTTGGTTTCCAATTGCGGTGCGGTGCCTTGTGCTGCACCATCAACGCGAAAGGTTTCGATGTATCTCGCCGATCGAGCCAATCGAGCGCCAGATCAGTCACGATATTGGTCGAGTGCCCCTCAATGCGGCGGCTTTCGCCGTTGGAGAAAAAGAAGTCTGGGTTGTAGTAACTACCCTGCCCACTGAGGACAGCCCACTCATCAAAACCTGTTGGCTTTGTCTTCATGTGCCACTTGCCGAAAATCGCTGTTGTGTAGCCACCACTGCGAAGCGCCTTGGGCCAGGTCGACCGTTCGGGATCGAGAACCCCGCCCAGATTGACGATGCCATTCTTGTGGCTGTGCAGTCCCGTCATCACCGTGGCCCGCGAGGGAGTGCAGATGCTGTTTCCGCAAAAACTATTCTCGAACAGCATGCCCTCATGTGCTAAACGATCAATATTCGGTGTCGCTGGCAAATCAAGTCCGTACTGGTACGCCGAGATTGCTTGCGTCGTCAGATCGTCACTGAAAAAGAAAACGATGTTGGGGCGCTCCTGCGCGACGAGCTCAGTCGACCCGAAACCCATGAACAGGAGGGGCAGAATGATACTCGGCAACAGACAGAAAGCGGGAAACGACGAAATTGGCATAATTGGGAGCTGGTTGTTCACGGGGATCGTGGCTGGCATCCAAACGGCGAATGCGAGTTGATGCCGTGCTTTCAACGCCGTCTTGAATAACTTTGCTGTCGCAACTAATCCACTGGCTACGCGCACGAGCAAAACGCTACGGTTCATCAACGGGAAGTGACGGGTATAGAAATCCATAAAGCACTCAACACAATCATTGAGATTCATTTTTCGTCATACCCTAACTCAAAATCTGCGTTCTCAGCGTCCTCTGCCCGGTCGACAAAGCTTCCCCCTTTCATTTTCGCCGTTTGTGCTGGGGTGTATCCAGTCTCATTCGACAACGGAACCTCTGTGACTCCGTTGTTCGATCCACCGCAACCGCAGATCGCGAGACCACCAAACAGCAACAGCGATACCAAAATATTTTTCATGACAATACTCGATTATAAAGAGGTTGTTTCGGTTCCGTTGATAGTTCCTGCAGCGCCCCAAACTCCATAGGGACTGTTCCCGAGCTGCCCGACTGCATCTTGGTCGCCAGCATCGATACTCTCGGTAACGAAGCGAACCGCACCATCGGCCATCAACACTTGGACACCGCCGGAATGATGACTTGTTGCCGTAACTGCGGCGTTCGTTTCATTACCGCCGACGCAGGACGGACCATTGGGCGGCATGATCGTAAGGAATCCTGTATTCTTGACGTTGCCGTCAGCCCAGTCACCACCATGAGCGGTATCACCAATGAGGAAATAACTTGCAATGGGAAGTGGGTCCAAGTAGAATCTGGGTCGGGCCGGATCGACCGTCGCGCGACAATTTCTCGACGGTGGATTATTATTGTTGGCGATGTTGACGCCAACGATAACGTTGCCGATAACCTCTCTTGTCCCTACCGATAAGGCCACTTCACCCATCGCGATCGTATTGCTGGTACCATCACGAATGTCCGTCAACGATCGCCCAGCATGGTCGTTGGGATTAGAACTCGACGAATTTTGCGGAATGAACACGCCTCGTTTGTTGTTCGGGGAACCATCACGGGAAGTTCGAGACGAGATATCACCCCAGCACGCGGCATAGTTCGTCCCGGCCTTGAGTAGCGGTATAGCCGGGTCGCTCGGGCAGCGATACGCCGTCACTTGCGAAGCCCAAGGCGGGTAATCAGCGGAAGTTGTCCCACCTGGCGTTGGCCCCATCGCCGGAAAGACAAAGCTTGTCGTGGTGTTCGTGTAGGGATTGCTAATCGTTTCCCAAAGCGCTTGCTGTTCGACAAACGGAAGCAGTGCTACCAAGGCACTTAAATTGCCCGAATTACTTAAGAAGAGAGAGTTCGCGGCGATGGACCGAGTCCCCCCCTTACCACAAGGGAACATATTGAAGGCCGAATGATAGTTGTGCATGCTTAACCCGAGTTGCTTCAAATTATTGCCGCAACTCATTCGACGCGCGGCTTCTCGAGCGGCCTGCACGGCGGGGAGCAGAAGCCCAACCAGAACCCCAATGATCGCGATTACCACCAGCAACTCCACGAGCGTGAAACCCGCTCGTGAATTGCGTTGAAAAAGATGTTTGGAACTCACTGTGATTCTCTAGTATGGGAGGGAAAAGAAATGACACAATTTGTAATACGAGAAACCGAAGACAGATTTTTCGGCGTTGCTTGTGTTTTTCGGGAAAAGTCATGGATACCCACGTGCCCTCAGCACCTGAACAACTGTATTTTGGCTTATTGGCCGTTTTGGCGCTGGCCTGGGCTGCCGCAAGCAACCGGGGCTAGCGATGGGCTGTTGAAAATTTGGTGTTGACGAGGTTTTCATTACGCGAGTTGTTGTCCGAAATACCCTGGCTCCCCTCTCCCCCGCGAAGGAGACTGTTGCGTAAGTCGAAATTGAGAAAATAGTGTTAGCCGTTTGGACGCTAGCCCCAGTTGAGAGGCGTGGAAACCGGGGCTAGCGCCCAAACGGCTAACTTATGCAACAGTCTCCGAAGCGCGGGTGAGAGGGGGGAGACTGCTTGATTCTTCGGACTAGAAGCTGCGCAAGACTTTTTGACTGCAACCCCGAATTTTTAACAGACCGCTAGCGCCCAAACGGCGTAATTTGCTCACACGCTTAGCGCTATTCCCACGCGAGTTCAGCGTCATTCAAGGACCAGTCGTATCCGAAATAACCAGCAACTTGAACGATCGGCTGCGCGGCGGTTGGTGAGGCCTGATAGATCATTAAATCGGGGTATCGCACGAAGGGGACGAACAACGAAATCGGATTGGCCGCCCTCATCCCGACATTGCCACTGCCGCTGACCACAATCACGGACGCAAGATCGCTATCGGGCCTTGGTCGAATGAACATCGCTCCGAAATCGTTCCCTTGGTACGTTCGCTCGCCAATCGTGACTTTGCCGTTGCTAACCTGGATGGGCGAATCGGCCAGCAGGCTGTTCCAAGCCAAATTATTGTCCGCGTTGCCATAGAGTACGACTGTACGATCTTTGGTAGCCGCCGCATCGAACTGGGTATCGGCGATGAACTCGACCGACGCGTTGCCTCGGTACCAAAACGTTTCGGAATCAAAGCGTGCTTTGGCATAGACCCACGCATTTGTTTCCTCATCTCCGGCCGTTCCATAGACGAATAGAAAGCGGTGCTGAAGTTCAGCCTTCATCGCCCCGTAACGATGCGGCCCCTTGAATTGCGGTCCAGGAGGAGCGGTCACTTGCCATTGGTCGTTGTCCTTCCTCAGCCACAGTGGTGCATTGTTCTCCGGTCGCGGAACATTGTCGAGCAATTGGCTGTCAAGCTGCAATTGCAACGGCCCCGCGTCTCGCAAGTGCGAGGTCTCTAGGCGTAGCACGCGAACATTATCCGTCGTACCCACAAAGCGATTTCCGTTGGGATACGTCAAGATGTTGGCACGACTGAGTTGCTGATGTCGGATCTGGGCATCGATCCCCAACCAGTAGCACCTGGCTGAAACACCTGGGTTGGCCGTGACAAACTCGACTTCGCGAACCGTGTCCGCCGGCGCCAAGCGATGACGCGCGAACGTGTCGTACATCGCTGGCCAATCCAGACACGCGGCACCGCCATCTTTAAGGTCGTTGGTCCACCAGTGCTTCTTGCCAGGTTCTTCGTGATAATGCCAGTCATGATGAAAATCCTGCAACGTCTTGGCCATTAGCCGAGCATGGCTGGGTGGCACATTATCGTCGTTGCCTCCATGGAGAATATAGACGCTCTGATGTTTCAGGTTGCGTGACAGGGCGATGGTGTCGCTGGCAAAATTCCCACGCTGGATGATTTCGTCCAGCGGTGTTGGTTGCCGCTGCGGCCCATCGTTCATGCGATACAGTTTGTACGAGACCCAGCCCGCGCTGGGGCCAATCGCCGCGAATCGATCGGGAAAAGTGGCTCCGATATGCCAGGTGCCGTGGCCTCCCATCGAATGCCCAGTCAAATAGATGAGTGACGGATCATGTTTCAACGTGGCTTGAGCCAGTTCCAGCACTTCGATCGCATCGGCGCGACCAAAATCCTCCCAATCGAACCCGAAAGGACGTCGATTCGTCGGCGCCACCACATGCAGCCATGATTTCTTGGAGTACGAACCTGCTTGGCGAATCGCTTGCACGGAAGCTCCGTGGCACGACAGCACAATCCCCGCAGGCGGATCTTCGGGCGACATTGGAATCGCCTGTTTCAAGCCGTAATACTGTACCGATCCATCGATCTTGCTCACGAACGTTTGCTTCAAGACTTGATCGCGCCCGCGGACGGGAATCGTAAATTCGCGTGTCGCCACATCGCTGAGCCCTGCACCGCTCAATTCAATTCGCACGTGGACACCATCCTCCGTCGTGGGCGCAGCGCCGCGAATGCGAACACCGATTTTTCGAATCGTCATCGGCGGAATCGTAGCGATCGACGTCTGTGTCGTGTCGAGCATCACACCTGTGGCTGTGGCCATTAAACCGCTGAGCGGTTGATCGGAGGCATTGACCGCGACGATGCCAACCCACGTGTCGATCGGCTCGTTCAAGACCAGATGCGGCGCCGTCATATCGGCTCCCGAAAAGAACAACGACTGAGGCGGCTCGTACAACCGAATTTTCATCTTTCCCCGCCACGAAAGCCTCAACACGAGTTCGTTATCACCGCGTCGCAAGTGAACGGGTAAATGTCCGATCCCATCGCCATAAGTATCACCTCCGCGGGGTTCTCCGTTCCAAGAAGCGAACAAGTGCCCCGATGCATTGAGGATCATGGTGCGGTCGGTGTCTGACTTGATGACGATGTAGGCATAGCCACCGCGAGACTGGCTCCCCGCTTTGTCCAACCCGCCATGCTCGTTCAAGGCGACCCGTTTCCAGGTCAGCTCCTGGTTGTCAAATCCCGTCAACTTGTCACCCTCGCCGATGTTCAAGGGTTCACGGCCACGGCTAGCCAATAACACTTGAATTGGGTCGGCTGGCAATTGTTGACCGGCGTCCGACTGCAGGCCCTCGATCACGAGCGCGGACGTGGGGATAATGTCTTCTGCATCAGCGACGTCACAGCTCGCGCCGCAGGTCAAAAGACCAGCGAGGAGTGCAAACGAGTGCAGCAGGCTGTTGTTCAGTCGTTTCATCGTGGTAGCTCGCTTGATTGGTTTGATTCAGACAATGGGGGGGTAACTGGCGAAGTTGAAAACGTGACTAGCGGAAAGACTTCGGGGACATGCGAATCCCAGCAGCCGTGATGGCTCCAGGCCCAACCTTGGGAATCGCGTGCCGGGGTTGCCTCGGCGAACCGATTAAAACGGAAAAAGTTCATCCGCCAAGCGTCGCCGTCGTGGGGAGGAATCACGCGCGTGTCACCCAACGCGAGCGTCTTCATGCCGGCCCAGGGAAACGCTAGTTCGACCGTCCAGCCACGATCGCGGTCGCTGTTGTCGTTAAGCGTACCAGCGACTGCGACGGCCGACCTTGCTGCGGGAAAGTCCCACTTCAAAAACGCATATCGCGGGCCACGGGGGTGAGACTTGTAACCAACACCGTTAAAACCTTGAGACTTAACTTCTGGGCGTGAACGATCGAGTTCTGGTACTTTGGAAAAGCCGAACTTCTCGTATGCGTTCTGCCAAACGAACAGCCCTTCATAGATCGTGCCGAATGGATTAATCTCGAATTCGTAATACGCATGGTCCAACGCGAGAAAAAATTCGACATCGTTGTCCGTATACACACGGTCGTCCCGTTTGGTGACGTGCGCGCTGATCAGCGGATCTTCGACCCAGTAAGCAACGAACAAGTTTTCGTCGTCCCAGGTGACTGCGGCTCGTGTGTCGTGAACGGTCTCGTGACCTCGCACCAAATCAACGAATCGCGGTGAGCGAGGTGCCTGCTGCCAGGTCTTTTCATCGAGCTTCCCGTCAATCACGATGGGGTCGACGGTTCGATACGCGGTGTATCGCTTGACCTGCTCTTGCGGAACGGGAGGCCAGGGCACGTTCTTGAGTTTCCGCAAGTCGGACTTGTCAGCGGCTACCACAGCGGAAACCATGACGAACCATATCGATAGTTGCAATAAGAGATGACGCATCGGAAAAAGTGGCTTCCCTGTGATCATTGTTAATGGAAGAGGCCCCAGTGGAGGCGAGGCTCCGGTGGAACGGTGTCGCCCCATTTGTTTATCAAATACGATCGACCGAGTTTACTACAAGTCCACTGACTATACTCACAGCCATTGCCGATTTTCAACCCTCATTCTGGCCCACTCCATTGAAATCACCGATTATCTTATCACAATCGTCAACTCTCGTGCGATTGTTCCTGCTCGCTTTTTTCCTGCCGATTTTCGTGCCGATTGTTGTGCTCGATGCGGCCGAGCCGATTCCTGGCGAGCAAAAAAACTTTCACGGTGCCGCACTCTATTCGGTTCCCATCCTCGACGACACGGCTCAGGTGTTGGTCCCTAAAACGCCGATCCCAGGACACCCGTGGGTTCTTGCTGCGCAGCTTTACGACATGAATAGTCTGCCCGTGGCGGCGATGACTCGCACTGAACTGGAGTTGGTGAAACGAGGCTTTCACGTCGTCGCTTTGCCGCTTGGGAATACATTCGGCTCGCCCCAGTCGATTGAGAAATACGATGCCGTGTATCGAGAAATGACAGGCAAATACGGGCTCGCCAAGACGACGGCGTTGTTGGGTTTGAGCCGCGAGGGTTTGGCCGTGATGCGTTGGGCCGCTGCCAATCCTGGGAAAGTGAACTGCCTTTACCTGGACAAGGCAGTTTGTGATTTCAAAAGTTGGCCGGGAGGAAAACTGGGGATCAGCCAAGGGAATCCGAGCGACTGGGAGCGTCTGATCAAACGCTACGATTTCGAATCCGAAATGGAAGCGATGGCTTACCGTTGGAACCCGATTGACCTCGCGCCGAAGCTTGTTGCGGCTCAGGTCGCGATCCTGTACCTCGCTGGCGAAACGGATGCAATCGTCCCCTACAGCGAGAATGGCGAACGACTTGAAAAAGAATACCGGCGGCTTGGTGGTACCTTCGAATTGATTTTGCACCAGGGCGAAGGACATCATCCCCATGGCGCGGCCGATCCACGACCGATTGTCGATTTTTTTGAGCGACACAACGTCGTTTCCGCTGAGCCAGAACCGCGCTCGATGTGGCAACCGGTCGCTGGGCACTTAATGACCCCTTGGGCGGCTGACGTTGACCCGAGCCACCCGCAGCCCGAATATCCGCGACCTCAATTGGTACGCCAGGATTGGACGAATTTGAATGGCCTCTGGGACTATGCCATTCAGCCCATGGAGCGGCCACAGCCGGAGTCGTTCGCCGGAAAAATTTTGGTCCCGTTCCCAGTCGAATCTACCTTGTCGGGCGTGCGAAAGCCTGTCTGGAAGGACGAGCGGCTTTGGTATCGGCGATCATTTTCAGCTCCGACGCTGCCAGACAACGAACGTCTACTGCTGCATTTCGGTGCAGTCGACTGGGAAGCCAAGGTCTTCGTCAACGGTCAACCTGTTGGTGAACATCGAGGCGGCTTCGATGCGTTCACTCTCGACATCACGGATACGGTAAAGCCAGGAATCGAGAATGAACTGGTGGTTGCCGTGTTCGATGCGACGGGGCAAGGGCAGCCGGCTGGAAAGCAGAATTTCAACAAGTTCACCAAACCCAGTGGAATTGCTTACTCAGCCTCTTCGGGTATCTGGCAGACCGTGTGGATGGAAACCGTGCCGATGTCACACATTACGGGACTGAAACTTGTTCCGGATCTGGACACGAGCTGCTTGCGAGCGACCGTCATCGCTGCTGGTCCGACCCCCAACAAGTCCGTCGAGATCATCGCGTACAAGGGGCAACAGGAAGTGGCTCGCATCAGCGGCGAGGTGGCCGTGGAATTGGAGTTACCGATACCGAACCCTCAACTTTGGACTCCTGATGAACCGTTCCTTTACGACCTGAAAGTTCGAATGGGTGATGACGAAGTTCTCAGTTATTTTGGCATGCGAAAGATCTCGCTCGGTAAAGACGCGAATGGTTTTACAACTCTGCTGCTGAACAACCAACCGGTATTCCAGGCAGGACCTCTCGACCAAGGTTACTGGCCCGATGGGCTCTTCTCCGCGCCGACGGACGAAGCGCTGCGGTGGGACATCAGCGAGATGAAACGCCTTGGTTTCAATATGGTTCGTAAGCATCTCAAGGTCGAACCGGAACGTTGGTTTTATTGGTGCGACAAGCTGGGGTTGCTGGTTTGGCAGGATATGCCCAACGGTGGCGGCGGTCGCGGCGGTAACCGAGAAGGCGAAGGTGTGATGGCCGAACCCGCGGTCGCGCAGCAGTTTGAATCGGAGCTGCGGGAGATGATCGAACAGTTCAGAAACCATCCATCGATTGTCATGTGGGTCGTATTCAATGAGGCCTGGGGGCAATACGACACGTTGCGACTAGCGGATGAGGTCAAGTCGCTCGATCCATCACGCATCGTTAACAGCGCAAGTGGCTGGGCGGATGTCGGCGGCGGCGACGTTCATGATCGTCACAATTATCCTGCACCGGTGTGCGCTGAACCAGAAATCGCGCGCGCCTCGGTGCTGGGCGAATTCGGCGGAATTGGTCTTTGGGTTCCGGATCATACTTGGGCGGGACCGACTTGGGGTTATCGCAGTGTGACTGGCCAACGGTCACTCACACGTCGGTATCTGGAACTTTGGCGAGAAGTCTGGCAGCTCCGTGAGACAAAAGGACTCTGTGCCGCCGTCTATACACAGTGGACCGACGTCGAGACGGAAGGAAACGGCCTCTACACGTATGATCGCAGGGTTCTCAAGGTGGATGCACAAAAAGTAGCCGATGCACATCGGGGTCGGGTCGCGGCCGCAACCGTATTCGAAGTCGTTGTTCCGACCGCTCAGGACGACCCTGCTTCTTGGCGTTACACGTTGAATTTGCCCGATGCCCAATGGTCCGCTACCACATTCGACGATTCGAACTGGCTAGTGGGCGACGCCGGTTTTGGTTCCGCGGATTTCAATGAGGCGCCCGTACGAACATTGTGGCAGACGGATGAGATATGGTTGCGACGTCAAATCATTTTACCGGATGGAAAACTGCACTTTCCTTCGTTGCGAGTATTCCATAATCAACCGATCAAGGTCTACGTCAACGGCGTGCTCGCGGTGCAATCCAATGGTCGCACTCATGGTTACGGAGAGCTGGATATCCGAGAGGAAGCGATCCAGGCACTTCGATCTGGAGCGAACCAAATTGCCGTGCATTGTCGGCGCGGCAAACGGTTGCCGTTCATCGATATTGGTCTCGTTCAAGAACGAGACGAAACCATCCACTGAGCGACGATGGTACGATCGTTCATGCGATTTGTTCCCAATTGACCGGTCAGGCCAGCGTGCAGTTCGAACTGGCTGATGCAATTTTGTTTACGGAGAAGTCTCGGTGTTCTGATCGTCGTAGTCGGCGCCGAGGAGACTCGCTTCAACAGAAATCTTCCAGACGTCGAGTACTGAAGTCATTCTCGCCACTCGTTCGGGCTGGTCGGCAGCAAGATCAGTCGTTTCCATCGGGTCTGCGGATACGTCATAGAGGAGCGTCAGGAGTTTCTTACCTTCACGCTTACCATTCGCGTTACGAGGGGGTTTGGCATTGGTGTGCAGCTTGTAGGGCCATTCCAACAGCGCCGCATGTCCGGTGCGATCTCCCGAATACCTCCAGAAAGGAATTGGTTTGCTCCGAACTTCGGACTGACGATCGAATAACGGAATCAGGCTGACCCCATCGAGCGGCTGAACCTGATTGTCTGCCATGGTACTGGTCGCAGCCAGAACCGTCGGATAAATATCGAGCGTGGAACATGGCATCTCACTGATGAACGGCTTCGAGATACGAGCAGGCCACTCGACGATGCAGGGAACACGCAGCCCGCCTTCCCACAGCGAACCTTTTCCGCCTCGCAGATTGCCGTTGGAGTTTGGCCCAAATGAGCCTCCATTGTCACTTGTGTACCACACCAGCGTGTCGTCGGCGACTTTGAGTTCACGCAGAGTCGCTCGCACGCGACCGACGTTGCGATCGATTGCGGCAATCTCGCCGTAATAATTCTGGTCCTTCTCCAGCAGCGCACTGTAGTCAGCCTTATCGGCAGGTAACGCGAGGTGTGGCGAATGCGGCGATCCGTACCAGATCACCGTCAGAAATGGCTTGTCATCGCTCACCTGTTTGCGAATGAACTTCAGGGCCTCGTCTGTGGTGACGTCTGAGCCATCCCCGTGAAACTTTTCCGGTACTCCATTTCGTCCCAGGACAGGATCAAGATCAAAGAAGTTATCGGCAGAAACCCACTCATCGAAGCCCAGTTTCCCGGGCGACAGCGGATCATCGGCGAGGATCGCGCGGCCATTGCCATCAGTGGTGCTTTTGTCACCATTTTTTCCGTTGAGATGCCATTTCCCGAAATGCCCCGTCGCATAACCGCCCGCCTGTAACACTTTCGCCACCGTCAGTTCCTGAGCGCGAATCGGTGAGCCAGGGTTGAAAGTGCCGTAGCGAAACGGATGCCGACCTGTCATCACGCTGGCTCGCGTGGGCGAGCAATTGGAATGGGCCGCATAGAAGCGGTCTAGCCGCAGCGCACTCTTTGCCATCGCATCGAGATTCGGCGTTTTGAGTTCAGGGTGGCCGTTGTAGCCGGTATCTCCCCAACCCTGGTCGTCGGCCATCATCAGCACGACGTTGGTGCGATCGGTTGCTGCGACCACGGATGATAGTGCAGCAAAAATAACAAATAGCAAATAGTGTTTCATCGAGCTTCGCGCTTTCCATTTTGAGAGTTTTAGATAAATGCTGATCCACTTTCTCGTCGTTTTTCGCAGATTCAACGAAACGTTCAGCCCATCCGCAGGTTGACGCTGTTCGCGTTTGGTCAGCCGAGTCCACACGATCGCCGTGGTGTCTGAGACTTCTAACCACCTTGAATCCGCTGGCCGGAAACATGATAACGCCCGTCTTTGGATTCGCCCACCCAGCACCTTGTTGATAAGATGCCCGTCTGCGCCTCTCCCACGAATTCGCGCTGCAGCCAACACAGATCTACCCCTGACACTCCATTTCACTCTGAACCAAAACAGTGAGACCATGATGCGAAATATCTGTGCGCTAGCCGCACTCGTCGTTCTATTTGCCGCGCCGACCCTGGCAGAAGAAGCCGAACCCCGGGCGTTCGCACCGAAATTTTATGCATTTGAGAACGGAGTGAGCTTTGGTTCGGCGGAGGACAACGCGAAAACGCTCAGGGAACTGGGCTATGATGGTATCAGTCAGGTTCGTGCAAGAGGTGAGGAACTCGCCCAGCAGGTGGCGGTGTTTGAGAAATCCGGGCTGAAGGTTCTCAGTGTCTACCTCAACGTGGCCGACGTGCCACTCGCTGTGGACGTTGTCAAGCCGCTAGCAAATCGGGGCGCGATCATTGAGCTAACGGTGCGCACGATGACGCCCAAGACCGTCGAGGCCGTGAGGCAAACCGCCGAGAAGGCTGATGAGTTGGAGATCCGCGTGGCAATCTATCCGCACCATGGATTCGCCATCGCTACGATGGCACAGGCGATGGACCTGATTGCCAAAGTTGACCACGCGAATCTCGGCGTGATGTTCAACCTGTGCCATTTTCTCAAGAACGAAAATGCTGAGGACCTCGAAGGCGTGCTCGCAAGGGCCGGCACGCGTTTATTTGCGGTGAGCACGTGCGGCGCGAACCTGGATGGCCGAGATTGGAAAGCTCTGATCAAGCCGCTGGACCAAGGCACCTTCCCTCAGACGCGGCTCGTCGGCGCTCTCAGCCAGCTCAAATTTGCCGGTCCCGTGGGGCTGCAATGCTACGGCGTACGCGGCGATCAGTACTCCAACCTGAACAATTCGGCCGTTGCCTGGAGGAAAATTCTCGCTGAGCTTTGACGCCACCGCGCAGACGCAAACCGCAAACCGTAAACCGTAAACCCCGCGGAGCAAGCAAACGGGTCAGCAGCAATGGGTCAAGCCTCTTTGTTTGACTCGGCCCCATGCGATTTATCCAGCCCCGTTTCAAGTCAAAGCCGTTTGACCTTGAAACTTCGGTACATGACCGGGTCGTTATGTCCAGCGAACCCGATGTGTCCCTTCCGATTGTCCAGCCCTTTGGGTACGCTTCCAATCTGGGATCGGTCAAGCTTATCAATGTCAATATCGAGGATCTTCGTGCCATTGAGTGTCACCTCAATCCTCTGGCCATTGACCTCGACCTCTTGGTAATTCCACTCACCAACGGGACGCAGATAACCATGCTTCGCACCGACACAATGATAAAGTGACCCGTGATACTGGTACGTTTTTAGGGGCGATTTCGGATGCTTCGCGTTGTATCCATCGCTATCGATGACTTGCAATTCAAGCCCATCTCTGGCCGAGTGCCCGTTGAGCGGAGTACGGATGGCGATGCCATTGTTGCCAGCTTCTGGCAGCTTGAATTCGCATCGTATAACGAAGTTTTCATACTCCTGTTGAGTCAGCAGGTCACCGCCTTTGCCTTTCTTACAGACAACAGCCCCGTCCACAATTTCATAATTCTCGACCGCTCCTTGCCAACCCGAGAGATCCTGAGCGTTGATTAACTCCACAAATCCATCCGCGTCGCGTGCCGAAAGGAACTCGTTCGCTTCGTCAGGGGAGATTTCACGGAGAAAGACATTGCGCCAGCGAATTTCGCTTCCATGGGTTTGGAGTTGAATCGGACCTTTGGGATAGACCGAATCCTTCATATACCCGTTCGGTAGCTTGCCCCCGTTGGCGGTGGTCTTGTCGGCATTCGTTGCGGCGTAAACCGAATAGGCGTCTTTACGATTCGCGAAAAAATTTTCGATGACCGCGTGATCGACGACGACTTCGCCATTGAGCGACACGGTGACACGTTCCCCGATCATCTTGATCTTCAGGCTATTCCATTGGCCGAGTGGTTTGTCCATTTTCTTGAGAGGGTCTTTGCCAGGTGATCCGGCACGATTGTTCCAAAGTCCGCCGGAACCCAAAGCACGTCCGAGCCCTTTGGGATCTGGTTCGTCCGGGTCCCAAATCTGCACTTGGGGATTCCCACGTAAGTACACGCCGCTATCTCCATGGGGCAACGCCTTGTACTCGACATGCAGTTCGAAGTCGCCGTAATCTTTCTCGGTGGTGAGATAGAGTCCCCGGCCATCATTAACCAATTCGCCGTCCTGGACACTCCAATGGGCGTCGATATGGTCGTCAATCGGATTGCCTTTCTTGTCAAGCAAGCCTCCCTTAACAGACTGCTCTTTGTAAATAGCTTGCTCGGTCTCTGACATCGACCAAAGATCATTGGGGTCACGTGTGCGCCAGCCATACCATCCAGAGAGATCCTCTCCGTTGAATAAGGCCGTGAACCCCGACGGCGGAACGTTTTGATGACCTTGAGCGAGGACAGCCGAACACGAAAACGCAGTCGCTAATAAAAAGGCCGGTGCCAATCGTTCGAGTATCCGCGAAAAAATGATGTTCATCTTAAACTCTTTTGAAAGTGAAGCCGTCGAGAAATGTTAAGTCAAATGTTAAGAGCCTATCCGAAAAGGGGTCTGACCCTTTGGAGGCGAGTCTAAGTGTGGAGGCGAGTCTAAGTGTGGAGGCGAAATCACCGATTCGGGACGATCGCCGATTACGCTGGACGGTGCCGAATTCTAATCAATGGCTAGCACGAGTGGGCAACCATCGGGAAAGAACACTTTTTGATTCGACGCGGAGCCAAGTTCGTTAACTTGCGAACTCAGGATTATGAGTCCCCGACTCGAAGGCGAGCGTCAGCGTCAGAGAACGATTTTTCTTTAACGAAAACGCATGTCTATCGCCATTTCTGTCTCGATCTCTTTTCTTTTCTGTTTTGATAGACTATCATTGCTGCTGGTCGCGGGCGTGATCGTACCACGATTTCATTCAAGGCAAAACGATTAGTCAATTGCACGGACCGATAATCAGGGATAAAGCTACGGTGGATTTTCGAGTTGCTTGGCTCTGCGCGTTGGTCTTGGTTTGCATGCTGTTGGCTGCAGGTTCTGGGATGGGGCAAACCACCAGCACGCCGTCACCCACTGATCAAACTGATGCGGCGAGAGAGCCAAGTCAACATGCTCAGTCGGAGTTCGATTTCAACCAGAAGTCGCTGGAGGAGTGGAAGGTCGAAGGAGCGCTTCGCTCGACACTGCGAAACCTGGATCAGGTCCCTCTGACGACGAGCATTCCAGGGCCTCGGCTTGGCGAGTTCAAACGTGATATTGAACCGATCTTGAGACGTTCTTGTGTCAAGTGTCACGGATCAGAAGTGCAGGAAGGAAATATTCGGATTGACAACCTGGACCCCGATGTTGTGCACGGCGCGGACGTGAATTGGTGGTTTGAGGTCCTCGGTGTCTTGTCCAACGGCGAGATGCCACCAGCGGACGACGGTGAAATGCCTGACGCCGATCGCGCCCGACTGGTGGAGTGGCTTTCGTCGGAAATTCAACTCGCATCGGCCCTACGTCGAGACGAGGAAGGGCACTCTTCCTTTCGACGAATGACGCGTTACGAGTACAACTACGCACTCCAGGACTTGCTGGGACTGCCCTATGACTTTGCCCAGGACCTGCCCCCAGAGCCGATTTCCGAAGACGGTTTTCAGAACAGTTCTGAAATGCTGCAGATGTCGACCACCCAGCTTGAGTGTTACCGCAATGTGAGTCGCGAGGCATTGAAGAAAGCTGTTGTGCGAGGCGAGCGGCCCTTGCCGGTCCGTTGGGCCATCTCGATGGAGCAGGCAAGTGAAAAACAAAGGGCTGGACGCATTCGGGATTTGGAGCGGATCAAAGAGCGAAATCAGAAGGATCTCGACCAACTTGCTCGAGAACTCGATAGGCATGCAGCGGAAGGTCTTGTCAAACCTGCGGGCACGTACTTCAAGGATTTGGCCACGGGGCAAATGGTCAAGGCAAAATGGAGTTACAACAAAGCTCGGTACGCATGGAAGCCTACCGAGGACCCGGATGTTCCCCCCGTTTCTCAACACGTTGCCGTCATCCCGGCAGGGCAAAGGCTGATCGTTGAGTTGGGGAATTCGGTGCCCGATACCGGAATGATGCGTGTCCGTGTCCGTGCAGCGAAAACGGTTGTTGAGGAACAGGAAGCGGACCGAGTGGGGATCGAGCCGACGCTGAGTCTCGAATTCGGCTGGCAGGCAAGCAACAACTCGGCCGCGACGGTGCGGATCGCTGATTCAGAGGTCGCAGTCAATGCCGCTTCCGACTCGCCACAGTTCTATCAATGGGACATCCCTCTGAGTGAGATCTATCCTCGCAATCCGATGCGCGAAACCTCGCCGATGGGGCAGACGCCGAGTCCTTCCGAATTCCTGAGATTGCACAACACTTCGCTGTCGAAGTCGGATCTGCAGATTGACTACATCGAGGTCACAGCGCCGGTTAACGATCAGTGGCCACCTCGGTCGCACACTGGAATCTTTGTCGACAGTACCAACCGAGCCGATCAAGCGGCCTACGCTCGCGAAGTATTAACGGGATTCATGTCTCGGGCTTGGCGTCGCCCTGTCACGGCAGCGGAAGTGGCCCAGAAGTTGAATCTGCTGGAACGAGTCGAGCCCTCGTCGGACGATTTCCAGTCGGCAATGACCGAGGTTCTCGCCTCGGTACTCGCTTCTCCCAAATTCCTCTATTTGAGGCGAGATGAAAGTGGGCCCCCGTCAGATCGTTCTGGCTTCTCGGACGACGAGAGCCCGACTCGAGTCTCGGATATTGAATTGGCCACGCGGCTGTCGATGTTTCTCTGGTGCAGCGTGCCTGACGAAGAGCTCATGGAACTCGCGCGGCAAGGAAAACTGAGCGGCACGGATGTTTTGCTCGCCCAAGTAAACCGAATGTTGGCTGATTCCCGCAGCCGACGTTTTTCAAAACACTTCGTCCGCCAGTGGTTGGGAATGCAGCTGCTCGATTTTCTAAGTGTCGATCAGAAGGTTTATCGACAATTCGACTCCTCGCTCAAGGAAGCGATGCAACAAGAGCCTGTTGTGTTCTTTGAGCACGTCCTGCATGGCAATGGCAGTGTGTTGGACTTCATCCACGCTGATTACGCGATCGTCAATGAACGACTTGCTCGGCACTATGGATTGCCGGGCATCTACGGGAATCACTTTCGTCGCGTGTCGCTGCGGCCAGAAGACCGAAGAGGCGGACTGATGACTCAGGCCGGAATCCTGGCGATGAACTCCGATGGGAAAGATTCGCATCCACTGAAGCGGGGGATTTGGATGCTGGAAAGTCTTTTAAACGATCCTCCCCCACCCCCGCCGCCGGCTGTTCCGGAGATCGACCTTGCCGACCCCGAAATTGCTAAATTGACATTGAAGCAGCGGATTGAAGACCACCGCAATCACGCCGCATGCATGTCCTGTCACTCCAAGATCGATCCCTGGGGAATTGCGTTTGAGAACTACGATGCGATTGGAAGTTGGCGCACGGAGATCAATGGCAATCCGGTCGATGCGTCCAGCGTTTTGTTCAATCGGCAGAAGCTCAACGGGATAGATGGCCTGAAGCGGTACTTGCTAACGAACCGCCAGGACCAATTCGCGCGGGCGTTGGTGCATAAAATGACCACATACGCGTTGGGGCGTCCGTTAAGATTTGGAGACCGTTCTAGCGTCGATCAGATCACCTCAGAGCTCCGAAAGCAGGGTGACGGACTTAGCACATTAGTCACTCTGGTCGTGACTAGCGAACTTTTTAAAACAAGATAAGGTGGGCATTCCTGCCAGGGCATGATTTGTCAGGCATGGCCATCGGGATCGCTTTTAACAGAAGACGAATCAGAGGTCACTAAAATGAATACAAGACTCTCTTCCATTGACCGGCGTCGATTTCTGCGCGGATCGGGAATCGCATTGGCGCTGCCTTTGTTCGAAAGCTTTCCCAGCTTCGTCAATGCCGACGAGCGAGCCAACAATCGGAAACGTCTCGCCTGCTTCTATATGCCCGACGGCGTTCCGATGCCGCTCAAGGAGGATCCAGGCTACAAAGAATGGAGCTGGTTTCCGCATGGCCAGGGCACCGACTTCCAGTTCACCAAATGCCTCGACCCGCTGGAACCTCTGCGTCAGGACCTGACTGTGCTTGGCGGTTTGTCGCATCCCCAGGCACGGAACATTCATGGCCATTGCAATGCCGACCAATTTCTCACGGGAGCGGCGACAGGCGGATCGGGCGACTACGCAAACACCATTTCACTGGATCAACTATTCGCCGCCCACGTCGAGGAGCATACCCGATTTTCCTCGCTCGTGGTGTCGACGGACGGTGGCACGGGGACACCACGAGGAGCGCAGACGATGTCGTTCGATCGCAGGGGGCGCGCGATTCCGGCGGAGCATAAACCCAAGCGAATCTTTGACATGCTGTTCGTCAAGAGCGACGAAGATGCGGCGCGACGGTTGGCGATTGGCAAGAGTTCGCTCGATGATCTTCTGGCTGACGCGCGGTCGCTGCAAAGATCACTCTCGGCCGGCGATCGAAAAGCTCTGGACGATTACCTCCAGTCGGTTCGCGAGACGGAGATCAAAGTCGAGAAGGCAAAACGCTGGATGAATATTCCGTTGCCGACCGTCGACGTGGATCATTTGCAACTGGACATCACCCCGGATGATCCCCGCGTTTATCTGCGGACGATGTTCGAGCTGATCTTCCTGGCGTTTAAGACCGATTCAACACGAGTCGCAACGTATCAGATCGGCCGTGAGAACGGTGTCGGCGTCAGCGACTATCTGGCCAGAGCGATTGGATTCAATTTAACCCACCAGCTGTCGCACAAGACAAAGGAACCCGACGGCTGGAAGAATTTCGGGAGCTACTGCCGTTTTCTTAGCGAAGAATTCGCATGGTTTGCGGGCAAGCTGAAATCGACTCCTGAACCCGGGGGCGATGGCAGCATGCTGGACAACTCACTGTTGCTGTTCGGTTCCGCGTCAAGTGCATTTCACCTTTCGAGGAATTACCCAGTCATTTTGGCCGGTGGCAAGAACATGGGTTTCAAGCACGGACGGTTCCTCAAGTACGGCAAGGGAAATGAAGACAATCAAGCCGACGCCGGCGCCGCGTCGGACAGGAACTGGCGTGCCGAAATGGACTATGAAGAACTTCCGTTAGCGAACCTCTACATCACGATGCTACAGCGTCTGGGACTGGAGCATGAGAGCTTTGCAGGCAGCACTCACAGTTTGGTCGAGGTCTAGAGGCCGAGTGCGTTTGGGAATGCTTCTGATGTCGGGTGAAGCGAGAGGTGCAGAGTGAATGTGACTTTCTGGGCAAGGCATTCAACACTGGTTCGGCATCGCGGAAAGCCATTTCCTGGTGGGTGATTCTTTTGGCAATCTCATCATGCTCATTCCGGTGGTTGACCATCGGCGTGATCTCAAGACGACCAAGCGCGGCGTCTGACACGCGGGGACATGAGCGTCAGAACAAAGTACGCGTCATGCAAAACCTTCCGAGCGACCACGCAGATCGGACACCGCGTGCCCGCACACCCAACGGTTGTGGAAGATCAACGCCTGTTGTCGGATTGAGCGAGCTGATCACCAGCTTCGATTGACTGCATCAAGGCGTTCAGCTCGGCAACCTTCTCTGGATGTTTCGCAGCAACATTTGTCTGTTCCCCGAGGTCAGATTCGAGGTCATAGAGTTCTTCGACGTTCTGCCTGTCGCCCTCGACTGCATAGCTAGTGTCTGTCCGGAAATTGGTCCGATGCCCAATTTTGCGAGTTTTTAGCCTGCCTCTGTCGGTCGAAGATCAACGTCGGTGAGAATTTGACGGACGAGGATTTGCTGTTTTCAACGATTCCAGGTCGCTATTTCATGCTTCGCGCAGACCGGTAGCCGGGGCGAATTTTCATGCTTGCTTTTGGCTTCATTT
>Ga0163215_100488_pt1 | contig 64381 bp, 66 predicted proteins | sample SynspAceP_FD_185934 | JGI IMG/M metagenome (GOLD analysis project Ga0163215, IMG submission 185934) | Saline lake microbial communities from Ace Lake in Antarctica - Synechococcus sp. Ace-P (Hybrid Assembly) | ecosystem: Environmental > Aquatic > Non-marine Saline and Alkaline > Saline | place... | reverse complement strand
AGCTGGAATTTTCCAATTATGATCCCTTCGGGGGACAGAAGGAGAGTTCCATGAAGACGTGGAAGTTTTCTGAAGCGCAGATCGCGTTTGTTTTAAAGCAGGCGGAAGGTGATGTTTCTGTTGCTGAGGTCTGCCGCAAAGCGGGCATTGGCCAGGCGACGTTTTACAACTGGCGCAAGAAATACGCAGGGCTGATGCCGGCAGAGATGAAGCGCCTGCGTCAGCTTGAAGATGAGAACAATCGGCTGAAGAAGATAGTCGCCGATCTTTCGTTGGATAAAGCCATGCTGCAGGATGTCTTGTCAAAAAAGCTCTGAAGCCTGATCGCCGTCGCAAGCTGGTCGATGAGGTTCGTGAGATCTGGAAGGTTTCAACCCGGAAAGCTTGTGAGGCTCTGCGGATTGACCGTTCGCTCTACACCTACAAGGCAAAGCGTGGTGATCAGGCAGCGCTCAAACACCGGATCAAGGAGATCTGCGAGACACGTGTGCGGTTTGGATACCGCCGCGTGCACGTGCTGTTGCAACGAGAGGGCTGGGAAGTGAACCAGAAGCGAATACGGCGGCTTTACAACGAGTTGGGGCTTCAGCTGCGCAACAAGACGCCCAAGAGGCGTGTCAAAGCCAAACTGCGTGATGACCAGGCTGAGGCCACCCACACGAACCAGGTCTGGGCAATGGATTTTGTCCACGACCAACTCGCAACAGGCCGCAAGCTTCGTATTCTGACCATAGTCGACACGTTCTCGCGCTTTTCGCCGGCGACTGATCCGCGCTTCAGCTACAAGGGAGAAGACGTGGTGCAGACACTCGAACGGGTATGTCGGCAAGTCGGTTATCCGAAGACGATCAGGGTCGATAACGGCAGCGAGTTCGTCAGTCGGGACATGGATTTGTGGGCCTACGCCAATGACGTAGTTCTCGACTTCTCGCGCCCGGGAAAGCCCACTGACAATGCATATATCGAGTCCTTCAATGGCAGCTTCCGCAGCGAATGCCTGAACGCGCACTGGTTCATGAGCCTTGACGATGCGCGCGAAAAACTGGAAGCTTGGCCCCTCTCGGCGGCGCTTCGCTTGCCTGCCGGGCAGCGGTAGAGACGACAACACCGTTCGACCCCACAGTGCCATCGGAAACAACACTCCGATTTCACTGCTAAACTGCTCCGGAGGTGCCTTGGCACCCTGAGCAACAACCCCGGGAAATTTTCCAGCCGGGTGGTCCAAGATCGGGGAGCACTTCAATGAAAACCCAAGACTCTCCCGAAAACTGGAGGGAGCTCGGGTCTCAGGTCACAATTCAAAGGGGGAGGCTCAACAAAGCCACCACGTCTTTCCCCAATATGAAAGTCTCGAGCTGTCGAAGGGCTCAGCTTGCCATTTTCACATTATAGGGTGATCGCCATCCATGGTTTGCTGTTATCAGCAGCACAAAATACAGAGCATAGAGAATAACGTGGCGATCTATGACGAGAAGATAATGCAGCAGTCCGAAGCTGAACGTGAGAATCAGCATAAGCAATACGTTCTCCTTCATGCTCGGACTTCCGTATCGATAGATACGAAACAAGCAAAAACCGAAATATCCCAGAAGGAGTGCCAGACCAACCAATCCACGCTGTATGGCCTCATCAAGGATGAAATTGTGCACAAACGTGAACTGCGTCAAGTCTCCGCTAAATCCTGGCGGATTGTGTCTGCTAATTTCACTCGAGACACCCGCCCCACCTCGACCCAGCAGCTGATTTTCGGCAATCAAATCCACAGCTGCCCGCCATTGACCGACCCGCAGCGCGAGACCGGTTACATTATTGGAATCTGGATTCTGGACCGCAGCGCTAATCTCTTTGAAAGAGTACGCAACACGGTCTGCGTAAATTGGATAGATAACCGAGACACTTCCCAGACCGAATGCTAAAACAACCGCTGAGATCACAGAACTCCACCCGTAAACAGTCCGCCGACCCAATACTATACTTCGCAATAGCAGATATATATCAAGCGCTATTCCAATAACAAACACGGGAAGGACTGCACGCGTTTGAGATGCGAGTACGGCAACCATGCCCAGATAAAAAAATACAAATCGATTGGAGAGTAACCATGGCGCAGAATTAATGCTCAAGCGCGAAACGATTGCGAGGAATGTGAGGGCGAATGCGGCATTGGCTGGATTTGAGCCAAAACCGGGACGCCATGATCCCGCTGCGACTTCTGCCAGTCCCCAAAACGCAAGGATGACAAGTGCAGCGCGCGTGCCGATAACGAACTGCCGTAAAGGATCGCGTACCAGTACAGCACCTATGGCGATAGGTACGACGAGCAAATAATATAATGGGTAAGAACTCCAACGAAAATCTTCAGGCAGGCTTCCATTGGCGAAATTTATTAAAAGAGACGACGCAGAAAACAGCAAAGTGACCAGAACATATTTTTTATCCAAATGAGCAAGCGATTTCCTTGGCCTGAAAACCAGCAGATATATCCCTACGCACAGGAACACTCCGAAAAGGGTAGCACTTGCCTCACCAGAAAGAAGAAGCAAGAATGCAGCCGATGAGAAAACCAATCCGTCCATGCGTCGCCGCATCAGGAAGCATTTTTTCACTGAAACCGTTGGCAGATGAAAAGGCTGCATTATCAGTGTTTCCTCGACGAATGCAGCTTCCCAATTTGCTGCCTTGTTGCTGAAGGGGCTTGGTGGTTCGCATCTTCGTGATTTCCGACGAACACACCCTCCGGCGATTGTATGGATGCATGGCGGTTCTGGGTCAAGATTCTGTTTCGTAGCATGCGCTCAAAAACCGCCTTATCCTATTGAAATAAATAAAATAAGTATCTAACAATCTTATTGTGTCGACACCCCACGGCTTCACTCATCAACGAAGCGCTTGCAGCTCTACTCACAAGACACTTCGCACTTGAATATGGTGGCGTTCGCGGCTGCAATTTTGCGAATTCATGACGAGCAGTCTGCTGCGATCTTTGTCATGCAAGCCCGTGGTGTCAGACAGAGGTGGCTCGGTTTGTCTGAACAGGTCCCGGGGGTTCCTTAAGTGGATTTCCGCCTCGGTTATGCTGCCGCCATTATCGGTGACAGCGCGTTGAAGTAACGCCTGATCCGGTGTCTGCCGGTCAAGGGATGAATGTGGACGTCGGCTGTTATAAAAGGCCAGATATCGACCGATGCCCGCTCGGGCCTCCGGCACGCTTTTATAGGCGTGGAGATAGACCTCCTCGTATTTGATCGACCGCCAGAGCCGTTCGACGAAGACGTTGTCCCGCCATGCGCCCTTGCCGTCCATCGAGATTGCGATTTCAGCCTTCTTCAACACCGCCGTGAAGTCGATGGATGTGAACTGCGATCCCTGATCCGTGTTGAAGATGTCAGGCTTGCCGTGGCGGGCAAGCGCTTCCTCAACCGCTTCGATACAGAAGGCTGTTTCCAGCGTGATCGACAGCCGCCAAGACAGAACCCGGCGGGAGAACCAATCGACGACGGCGCAGAGATAGACGAAGCCGCGAGCCATGCATTGCCCGGCAGGCGATTGCGAAGCAATCTGCCGAGAGGGGGATGTAGGTGATGTCCGTTGCCCAGACCTGATTGGGTCTGGTGACCGCCAGCTTGCGCAGGAGATAGGGATAGACCTTGTGGCCCGGCGCTGGTTTCGAGGTGTTCGGACGGCGGTAGATCGCCTCGATGCCTATCTTCTTCATCAGGGTCGCGATGTGGAGACGCCCTGCTGCCAATCCTTCCGCTTTCAAGAGTCCCTGTAACATGCGACTTCCCGCGAATGGGTAGTCGAGATGCAGCTCATCAATCCGCCGCATCAGGGCAAGATCACCTTCAGGCACAGGACGAGGCAGATAGTAGACGCTGCCACGGCTGAAGCCGAGAAGCTTGGCCTGGCGTGCAATGGATAGTTGGTGATGACGGTTGATCATTTCTTTCCGCCCAGCAATCCCGCCTTGCCGAGCGCCCCTGACAAAAAAACGTTTTCCAGTGCCAGTTCGCCTATTTTGGCATGAAGCGTTTTGATGTCGACGGCCGAAGCCGCCGCTTCTGTCTTGGCGTAACCGCCGAAAACGCCCGTTGCCCCCTCGAGGAGCGCCTCTTTCCACTGCTTGATTTGGTTGGCGTGCACGTCGAACTGCTGGGATAACTCCACAAGCGTCTGTTCGCCTCTGATCGCGGCAAGCGCCACTTTCGCCTTGAATGCCGGGCTGTGGTTCCGGCGCGGTCGTCTTGTCATGGTATCTCCTGTTTCCGGCATCTAAGCCAAATTCAGGCGGAAATTCCACTTATCCCTGCTGTGCAGTTTTCCCGAGCCACTTCTATCCGTCAGATATACTATAAGAAAACCCTCACTTTGGGCGAGCCAAATTTCTGCAAGAACGTCATGTAAACGTATGCGGCGTCAGATTTACAGGATACGTGAAGAAGTTACGAGAGACGTGCTCGACTACATTGAGATGGTCTATAACCCAAAACGAAGGCCAGCTAGATACGGAATTTTGTATCAGTCGAATATAAAGGACACGTAGAAAACTCGGAACACTTTTACCTCACTGCTGGAGAGAGATCCCCATCACTGCCGCATTTTCGAAACAGCAATTGGCAGCCTCCGCATCAAGAACAGCTATGCCCTTAAAGCTATGACTACGAAGGGAAAATAGGCGCACCCTGTAACCGAAAAAATTAGATGGCAATCTAAATTTCGATGAAAATACCGAGTCCATTCTCAGAGAAAATCAGCGTTCATCCCAATAAGTCACGTTCTATCCGGCATTAAGTCATCCCTATGTGGATTTCCACTCTTTATATAATAATACACCAAATCGACGGGATAACCGTCCAGAAGATAATGGGCGGTTCGATATCCGTCTTTAACCATATTGCAGCTCTCCATGATGCGCACCATGGCAGAGTTTGCGGTCATGCATCCGCCCGTCACCTTGAAGATGTCCGGCCTAGCGGCAAGATAATCCAGCACCGTGCGCCAGGCGTCCCTGCCGTAGCCTTTGCCCTGAACGCCTTTGGCGCCGATGAGAATTCCGATATCGGCAAGACAGTTGTTCACATCATGCATGGCGGTGATATTGCCGATATGCTCGCCGGTATCGGCCCTGACGATTGCCCAGAGCTGATTGGGCGACGCATCAAATGACGCAACAAAGGCCTTGCAGGTTTCAAGACTGTGGTGCCTGTGCCTTTGTTCCGAATACCGCATGACGGACGGGTCATTCAGCCACCCGACATAATCTTCGGTGAGATACCGGTCAGAAAACGGCTCCAGCAGGACGTCACTGCCCTTCAGGCGCTCGGTTTTGGCCATTACAGTTTGTGCCTTTGATCCCAGACTTTCTCGATCGCCCGCACAACATCGTCGATGTCGGATTCCTGCATGCTCGGCACGATGAATTCATGCGAGATCAGCCGATTGAAGTGCAGGTCTTCTGCTACCGGGCACAGGCCAGGCGCGAAATCCTGCCCGGCGTTCGGCAGTGGGTTCAGATGTCCGCCCAGGGCGACCCGCTGCTGGAAGGCGGGAAGATAATAGATCGGCCTGACATAGCCAGCGCCTAGCTTGACGCCTTCCTTTTCGCGCAATTCGAAGCACGGCAATTCGGCCTTCACCGCCTCGACAAAGCGGTTTCGGTCAACTCCGGTCTCCATGTTCCACAGGCAGGGGTGAACATAGAAGGAGTGCACTGCCCCGTCGCGCACCTTCGGCATGGTGAAGCCTTCAAAGCCATCGAGCTTGTTTTCGAAGTAGCGGACCCGGTCCCAACGGTCATCCAGGAGGCCGCCGAGCTTGCGCAACTGGCACATGGCAATGGCCGCTTCGATTTCGGTCATGCGGAAATTGTGGCCGATCATGTTCCTCAGGTCGCTGACCCCCATCGGACCGACCACGCATTCGGCGTGATTGCGGATCAGCGCCAGGCGTTGCGCAAGATCATCGTCATTGGTGAGAAGAATGCCGCCCTCGCCGGAATGAATGTGCTTGTGATAGTTGAGCGAAAAGACGCCGATGTCGCCCAGAAGGCCTGCCTTCTCGCCGTTCAGCGAGGCTCCCGGCGCCTGGGCGCAGTCCTCAATGATCTTCAGATCATGCTTTTTGGCGAGCGCCCGGAGTGCTGGCGCGTCGAACGGCTGTCCGAACAGGTCGACGACAAGGATCGCCTTGGTATTGGGAGTTATCAGGCTTTCGATGGACGCCGGATCGAGGCAGAACATGTCGGGCTCGATATCGGCGAAAACCGGAAGCGCACCGTAAAACAGCGGCGCGGTGGCGGAGATCGACATCGAATAGCTGGTCACGATCACTTCGTCACCCGGGCCGATGCCGATGGCCCCGAGTGCTGCGATCAGTCCGGAGGTGTTTGAATTGACGCACAGGGCATGGGCCGCGCCGAAATAGGCTGCCCATTCGGCCTCGCATTCGCGCACAACCGGACCACCCATGAAATTTTCATGATAGGCCCCGAGATAATTGGACAGCACTCCACCATCGATCACTTTGGAAACCGCGGCTTTTTCCTCTTCACCGGCGGTGACATAGGCGGGGAACAATTTATCGCGGACTTTCTTGCCACCATGAATGGCAAGCTCATTTAGGTTCATGTGCATGATATCGCTCCCTTAAGCCGATGGCGTGCCAGACAGTAAACTAAACAATGCATCATGTCTGAGGTCAGCTTTACTTAATTGACGGTTTTTTGATTTCCACGGCAAGAGCCAAAACATTTTCGGCCGCATTCCTGTGCCGGCTCAGGACCGGTTGCGCCGGTCCCGGAGCGGCGGCCAGCCATCGTCCGATCGTCTCGTCAGTGCCGCCTTTGCGGTCGTGAAAGAACACTCCCTGACGGCGGGAGAGGGTTCTCAGCCCCGCGGCACCGAGGCCAGGCTGCAGCGACAGCGTCGGCCGACCGAGAAGCCAGCTTTCGTAAAGCAGAATCGATGTCATGCCCACTACGTGGCTCGCGCCATGCAGACTCCTGCGAACCTGGTCCGCCGGGACAATCTTCACCGGCATGAAGCCGCCGTGGAGTTCCATCAGACCGGTCATCCGCGTCGTCACTTCGGCGCGGTCTTCGCGCGGGTGGGGCGCGACCCATAGCGTCGCGTTGTCGTGCCTGCATCCGGCCAACCCGGCCACCAGCGCTTCCGCGACCCCGGCCTCGTCATAGCCCCGCGCCGAAAGCCCCTGGTCGGCTTTGGCAGGCTCAGAGACGAACAGGATGTCGGTCTGGCCCGAGAGCGCCGGAAAGGCCTGCGCTTCATCGGCGAGCGCCCCGAGATTCGGATGCCCTGTGACGTGAATGATGTCCTCGGGGACGCCGGCGGCAATCGCCTCGCTTCGCGCCAGTTCGTCCATGACCGCATAGGCATCCGGCACAATCTCAGTGATGCGCTCGGCATAGGATGACCAATTGTCCAGCACGTGCAGGCGGGGCACTCCGGCATGCCGCGCACGGGCTGCGATCTGCACGGCTTTCGGGTCGGATACGCTGGTGGCGTAGATCAGCATGTCCATGCCGGTCACCGCTTCCAGCGCCTGGTCGAAGCCATACCAAGCCCAGGCGCGATCGCCTTCGGCGGCAAATGTTCCGTGCTGAAGGGCGCTGACACTATGGCCGCGGGCAGACGCAAGCCGGGCCACAGGCAGAATCGCCCGCGCCCCGCCAACATCTCCGGCGGCAAGCAATATCCTCATGCCGCCAGCCCACTTTTTGCACTGACGCTTTCAAGAAGGGCCTGAGCGAACCAGGCCGACTCAAAGGTCGACAGTTCCGGCGCCTGCGGGTCCGTCAGGGAACACAGCATGCGGTACATGGACTGGTTCATCGCCGTTTCCCCGTCTTCGACACCCTTGAGGCCTTCGGGAGGAGCCAGATGGAAAAAGCCCGGATAGCCCGGATTGGGGACAGCCTTTTCCCAGACCAGATCACGACCGCCGCGCACAAGAGAGAGGCGACCGCGATCATCGGTGATGCTCAGTTCGATGAGATGATAGGGCAGATCATGGCCTGTCACCGTGACGGGATGCCCCGAAAGGCTGAAGCCGAACTGCGGATTGCCGTTGGGCCCCTTGCGCAGGTAATCGAGCGGCGGAACCTCGGTGGCGCCGGTCAGGGCGCTCAGCAGGTCGAGCATGTGCACGCCGTTCACCGCGAGTTGGCGGCTGTAGCTCACCTCAATGGAGATGTTTTCGGGCCGCGTTGCGCTTGCCGCAAGATGGCGTTTCATCTGGGCAAGCTGCGGCAATGCGCGGCGCGGATAGTTCACACAGGTCCGGGGCGGTTGCGGCATCGACTGGATGCGGTCGAGAAGCTGTGAATAGTCATCGAGTTTCAGCGTCACCGGCTTTTCGATCCACAGCCGCGGCACATTGGCATCCAGACACGCCGCGATATGGACGGCGTGATGCTCCGAAGGCGAAGCTATCGCGACCAGATCGAGATTTTCGGCGAGAAAGCCTTCCAGACCATCGTGTAACGCGACCTGTGCGCTCCCGGCATAGCCGGCGCGAAATGCGGCACGCGCCTCCACCACGGGGTCATATGCCGCCGCCAGTTCGGTTTCCGGATGACGTCCAAAGCATGAGGCATGGGTGAGCGCCGGCGCCGTGCCGTCCCAGCGACCACTGTCATAGCCCCAGGCAATGCGGCCCAAGCCGATAATGCCGACGCGCAGTGTCATTTCCGTTCCCGAATCTCACAAGGCACACCGATGGCGGTCGCGCCGGGAGGAACATCGCACAAAACCAGCGAATTGGCAGCCACCTGTGCCGCCTTGCCGACGGTGACGGGACCCAGGATCACCGCGCCTGTGCCGAGGACGACATCGTCCTCGATGACAGGGCGCGTCGACAGGTCATAGGCGCCGTCATAGCTGCGGGCCCCGAGTGTCACATTCTGGAAAATGATCACATTGGCGCCGATCCGGGCTGAGCCGAGCACGATACCGCCCGGATGCGGAAGCACCAGCCCCGGCGCGATGTCGACGCCCTTGGGGGCCTCGACCCTGAACCACCACAGGACAAGAAGCCGGATGAGTGGCGCCAGCAGCGAAACCGGGCTTTGTTCCGATGCGCGCGCACTGCGGATCAGGGCGACAGGAAGGGTTCTCGGATTGACGAACATGCGCCAAAGCGGCGCGCCCTCCTGCCGCTGGGCCAGCCGCAGGTAATGGTCGAAATCGGCACGCAGGGTGGAGGACAGGTTGCTCAAGTTTTTTCACCCGCTGTTGCATCACGGCCGGCCTCACCCGATTTTTCGATCAGGGCGGAACTCAGCCTGAGATAGCCGTACCATTTCCAGTTCATCGCCCGAAGTAAAACATCGAGCGGCCGCAAGAGGCATGGCCATGACGACAGCTTCATCAGCAGCGCGCTATAGGCGCTGTAGGCGGCCCTTTCCAGGGCTGACCGGAACGGCCGGGTCTCGAGACGGTAGAGACGGACAATATCGCCGGCACCGGGTGGAGGAAGTTTCGCGCCTTGCAGCACGTCGGCGATGTCATCAAACGCGGTGGCGGCACAGGTGCCGGCAGGCAGGTCCTCGACAGAGGCATTGACAAGCCCAATGCGCACGATCCTTGCCCCGAGAATTTGCCGCGCCAGGTGCTCAGCCGTCCGCTTTACGGTCGGGTATGTGTAGCACCGGGTGTGATCCGCTACATTTGCGGTGGCCGTCGAAACATAGACAAATGACCCCTTGCAGGCCTGTGACAGCTGCTCGAAGAGGTGCCGGTTCTGGGCGTCATCCCGCGAAAAAGACAATATCCATACCGTGTCGCCCTGGCGGAACCCGAAATCACCGATATCCGCGTGCCCGATCGCTGTGACGGACGCCATATTGCGTAGTGCAAGAGCCTTCCAGATCGATGAGTTGCGTCCGACGACGACACATCTTGCGGGTGAGGCGGCGCGCGTCTCAGACATAGGAGCGGAAATAGTGGATCGTGCGCTCGAGACCTTCGTCAAGGCTGACTTTCGGCTGCCATCCGAGCGTCGACTTGGCCTTGGAAATGTCAGGGCACCTCTGGAGCGGATCATCCGAGGGAAGCGGCATGTAGTTAAGCTTCGACCGTCCGCCGATCATCGCCAGCACCTTTTCGGCAAGCTCGAGAATGGTGAATTCGGACGGGTTGCCGATGTTGATCGGGCCGGTGACGCCGTCTGCCGCATTCATCAGGCGCATCATGCCATCAATCAGATCATCGACATAGCAGAAGGACCGGGTCTGACTGCCATCCCCGTAAATGGTGATGGGTTCGCCCTTCAGCGCCTGCATGATGAAGTTGGAGACGACACGGCCGTCATTTGGATCCATTCTCGGGCCGTAGGTATTGAAGATCCGCATGACCCGGATCTCGACTGCATTCTGCCTGTGGTAATCGAAGAGCAGCGTCTCGGCGCAGCGCTTGCCTTCATCATAGCAGGACCGGATGCCGATCGGATTGACGTGGCCCCAATAACTCTCTTCCTGCGGATGAATTTCCGGGTCTCCATAGACCTCCGATGTCGAGGCCTGCAGAAGCGTGGCATTGCAGCGTTTTGCCAATTCGAGCATGTTCAGGGCGCCGAAAACCGAGGTCTTCATTGTTTGGATTGGGTCGCGCTGATAATTGACCGGTGAAGCCGGGCAGGCCAAATTGTAGATCGCATCGGTCTGCACATGAAGCGGCTGGATCACATCGTGCCGCATCAGTTCGAAATTCGGCCGCGCCTGCAGATGTGCGACGTTACGGCGGCGGCCCGTGTAAAAATTGTCGAGGCACAGCACCTCGAAATCCTGCTCAACCAGACGGTCGCACAAATGGCTTCCAAGGAAGCCCGCACCACCGGTCACCAGAATACGTTTTTTGTCATAACTCACAGGAGGTCTCCTGACCGGATTATAGCTTGCCGATAAAGATCCGGGTCACAATCGAGACCGCGGCATAGCGAAGTATACGAGCAGGGAGCGTTATGCGAAACTGCGTTCGCTGCCCTTTCGCTTCAAAATAGGCCTGCTGGACGCGCATCACCTTGACCAGGTGCTTGAACTTGTTGCGCGAGATCGAGCCGGGCAGAATCCGGTAATGAACTAGTGGGGCCTTCAGCTTCACTGCCGGCAGGCCCGTCGTGCCCATGAGCCGCAGCCACATGTCGTAATCTTCGACTGCCGCATATGCGCGTTCTTCGTTGAAAAACCCGACCTTGTGGAACAGTGCCTTGGGCACCATCGCACCGGAAAGCCCAATCCAGTTTTTCACCAGCATGCTGTTGATCGGAATGATGTCGTCTTCAGGCGTGCCACCTGGGGCAGCCAGAGGCTCGATTGCATCGCCGTGATTGAAGTTCTGCAGGGTGACGCCATAGATCGACGCTTCGACCCGTTGTGCCAGTTCATGCTGCAGCCGCAGCTTGGACGGCGCCCAGAGATCGTCCGCATCGCAAAAGGCGATCCAGTCGGCCTCGGCCTCGCGGATGCCGAGATTGCGCGGGCCGGCCGGCCCGCCGGAATTGCGCGGCATCTGCAGCACCTTGATGCGCGGATCCTTCGCGGCCGCCGCATTGGCAATCTCCATCGAGGCATCGGTTGAGCCGTCATCGACGATCAGATATTCGAAGTCAGGATCGTCCTGAGCCAGAATCGAGGCGATTGTCTTGGCGAGCAGTGCCGCGCCATTGTAGACAGGAGTGATGATGGTCGTTCTTCGCATGGGATCCGGACTAGCTATTGCGACAATGATCGAGCCATGGAATAGGCGCGCGCCATGACGCGGAATGAATGGTGCTCGGGCCCGATGACGGACATGGCAGAAGAATCGACAACGTGCAGCACGTGCGCGTCGTTTTCAAGGGTCATCAAGTCTTTCAGCTCAGTTGTGTCAAGCGAGCCGTGCATGTGAATGCCCGGTAAATAGCGTTCGGGATGGTGCGACGGCATCAGATTCGCAAACGGCGCCTCCTGTTGCGCGCGAACTCCCAGTACCCGGATCGCATCCTGATCAACCGGGCCGGTCAACGCCGACTGCCGGTCCAGCGCATAGAGCCCCGGCACGGCGGCCTGGTAGTAGACGCTGTAGGCCTTCGCCTTGCGACCAATCGCTGCCTTGTTGAACAGAGCCTCTGCGATCAAGCCAGGCGAGACGCGCCCCTGCAGCCCGGCAAGGCCCCTGGACAAAGGCAGGCCAAACACCGCGCGTTTCTCGAACCCCTTGTCGAGCGTCGCAAAATCGAACATCGCCGGCCTGATAGTGTAGAGAATATCGCCGCGCTCATTGTAGAAAGCAGGAATATCCAGCCCTGCCAGATCCCGGCGGATGCTCCGCATGATGTCCTTGACGGCCGCGCTTGCAGGTATTTGTCCGGCATATCCGATGATGTGATCCGAGATCATTCGGCTGTCTGTCGAGGTCTTGCCGGTGAGCGTTTCCAGAAGCTTTGGTGTCGAGACCGCTCCTGCTGCCAGCCACAGGCGACTGGCCCTTGTTTCCGACCCTCCGGCCTCGACCACAAACCCGCCGGCTTCACTGCGAATTCTGGTGGCCGAAGCATCAACTGTTGTCAGATTGGGCCTTTTTTCTTTCAGAGCCGCCAATTCTTTGGTCGGCCTTATCGGAAACCAGGGAACAAACAGCCTGTTAGCACGCCCCTCAGGCCGGATCCGACTTGATGGATAGAAATGTGAAAACAGGCGCGCGAAGGCATCGCGATCCTCGACCAGGCTGGTCCTGTCGCAAAGTGGGATGACGCCATGCCAGTAGGCGCCGAGGCCGCCCGGACCGAAATGCGCATAGGGCGTCTGCGTGCCAGGATAGGACCGCAGGCCCTGACCATCCTGCCCGGTGAACACGACGACCTTGCGGGCGGGATCCAGTCCCACCACGACCGCCAGGCCAGTCAGCCCCGCTCCGATAATAATGTCGTCAATCTGCGATCTCATTCGCTGGTTTTTGCCGATGACTGACTAAGCAGTTCATAGCTCAAAGGCTCGCCACGGCGGATATCCCGTATCGCTGTCGAACCGAGAACCCGGTCAAGCGCTGCAGGCGTCAGGCCATAACCGGGCCGGATAGAGCGGACATTGCGCTTTGTGAAGGCTTCGCCGGCAGCGATGTCTTCGACGACATACAGCGAACGCCTGAAGACGATGTTTCCAGCCTCGGCGCCCTTTATGTCGTAGCTGACTTCGCCCAACGACAGCCAGGCATTGTAACAGTCATCGCACAATCGCTTGAATTCGTCGGGCTCGAGACTGAACGCCGCATCCGGCCCGCCATCGGACCGCGCAAGCGTGAAGTGCTTCTCAATCACCGCGCCGCCCAAGGCTATCGAGGCGACCGACGTCGCCGTCCCCAGCGTGTGGTCGGACAAGCCAGCCACAACGTTAAAAGCCTCACCAAGATGCGGAAGCGTCCGAATATTGGATTGGTCGGTCGGCGCAGGGTACGAGGATATGCAATGAAGCAGAATCAGGTCATCGCAGCCGTTGTCGCGCGCGGTGTGCACTGCCGCCTCGATTTCGGCCAGATTGGCAAGTCCGGTCGAAATGATCATCGGCTTGCCCTTTCGGGCGACGTAAGCGATCAACGCCAGATCTATCGCTTCAAATGATGCAATCTTGAATGCCGGCACACCAAGCTCATCAAGCAGATCGGCGGCTGTTTCATCAAACGGGGTCGAGAACATGGTGACGCCGCATTCCGCCGCCCTCGCAAACAGCGCCGCATGCCACTCAAACGGCGTGTGTGCTTCCTGGTAGAGGCTGTAGAGTGTACGCCCGTCCCACAGACCTCCGTTGATCCTAAAATCAGGTCCATCATAATCAATGGTCAACGTGTCGGGCGTGTAGGTCTGCAGCTTGATTGCATCGCAGCCTGTCTGGGCAGCAACCTCAATCATATGCAGGGCACGGTCGAGGGAGCCGTTATGATTGCCTGAAAGTTCACAAATAACATATGGCGGATGATCAGCACCGATCATACGCCCCTCGATCGTTATTGATCGCGCCATTATTTTCCATCCCTTTCCTTGTTGAGCGCCGGCCCAACATCATTGATAAGCAGGGTGAACCGTCTCCCGTGCAACTCGAAAAATGCCGGGTAGCGTTCATTATCAACCGTGCGAAGCAAGTTGAATTGCGCCGACAATGACAAATCCGGATCTAGGCGACTGTCTAACGAAGTCCGGCGTTTATACCAAGTCGCATCGCCAGTTTGAGGCGTTAATCGCGGAGGATGCTCTTCCACGGCAACCTCAAAACACATCTCAACAACTTTCCGACCAAGGGCGTCCCGGATTGCCGAATTCAATTCATTGCCTTCCAGGTTCAGCGTATGCCGCAACACTATATCGCCGGCATCCACAGCTTCAGTCATAACTATCAGCGTCACTGGAATTTGGCTGATGCCTTCCAGAATCTGCCATACGATAGGCGAAAAACCACGCCCTTTGGGCAGGTCACTAGCGTGGACAACAAAATTCCAAGTATTTCTTTGTAGAATGGCCGGAGGCGTGACTTTCATACAGCTTAAATAGAACGCGATGTCACCAACCGGTACGTCGATGTAGTCCCGCACTAACCGTGCTGTCAGACCATGTTTCTCCAAGCGATCCACCAACGCTTCAGAAAAAGGATCAAACCAACCAGGAGTATCAACCACGACCGCGATCCGTCTTTCTAAAGGCCAATCTGCCGGGTTCAGTGGTTCTGTTGCTCCAGTCATGGATTCGTTAGCCTCCTAGAGTATCATGGATCAGCACATCGCAAACGCGTCCCGCACCTTGGCCGTCTGCAATGGATGCTGCATGCTTTGCCATCTCGGCGAGACGGTCCGGCTTGTCCAGCACATCACGGAGCACCGCACCGGCGCCCTGATCGTCGCCAAACTGCACGCGCACCGCGGCACCGGCCTCGACCAGCGCCCGGGCGATACTTTCCTGATTGTCCGCGATCACCGCCACGACGGTCGGCAAGCCGAGGCAACAGCGTTCCCACGAGGTCGAACCCGCCGCGCCGATTGCCAAATCCGCATCGGCCATCAATTCGGCCATGTTGGTTGCATCGACGATCAGCGTGTTTGGGATCGTCATCTCCGACAGGGTTTTTCGAATGTTTTCACGATGTGGCGACTGACCGCCTATGACGACAGTCATCGACCACTCGTCCCCGGCAGCACAGTCCTGCAAGCGCTCAAGCATCCAGCCGGTGACATTCGGAAGATCGACACCGCCCATGGAGATCAGTATTCGCTTCAGCCCCGACCTCTGAGGGCACGGATTGCGTCGTTTTTCATCCCGCGCCTTGGCAAACTCCGGCCGCAGCAGGGCAAATGAAGGGCCTATCAGCAGCCGGGTTTCCGTGCCGATAAGTCCGTCATAAACCGTTTCCCGAGTGCCCAGGTTCTGGTTCAAAAGCACATCGCAGAAATGTTTGCGATTGGTAAAGTCGTCAATGACCATCAGCTTCGCGCATTGATCTGCCATCCGGCTTTCCCACTCATGGGGCAATCCGTAGTGATCCGCGACAAGCCAATCGACTTTTTGTCCTGACAAGGCGCTGATTGTTTCCGCGGCGTCGTCTTGCCATGTCGTCGGCAGGTCGGAGCCGTTGTCATACTTGCCGGGTGCAGGCAGAACCGAAACCTGCATCCCCGAGGCTGAGATCCGCTCGATCAGATTGCCTTCATGCTCGCGGCAAACAAACCGGCAGAGCGCACCGCGCGCAGCAAGTTCCGTTGCCAAGGTGAGACACCGCATGATGTGGCCCGCCCCGATTGACAGCGACGCGTCGGCCCGGAAAGCCACAGTCATGTTGAGCCGGCCGGCGGTCATCCCAGATTCTGCAGTGCATAAAACTTGGCTTCGGCCGTTGTCCAGTCTTCCATCGTGTCGATGTCCTGCACACGGTGCCGGGGAACAATCAGGGGTATGGAGCACGCGCCGAAAAGCATGTGGCCGCCAAGCCAAGCCTCGGGGCGGCCCCAATAGAATTGCCCCGCGTCGTGATAGGCCTCTTCAAGGTCCTGGCTGCGGGTCAGCGCATGTTCGGGCCAAAACATCTCCATCCGGCCATCATCGGTCAGGCGAACGCCGCGCTGGATCGGGAAGGGAAAGCTGGTGACGGGAAACACATAATTGGCATCAGACCCCGACAGAAGTTCATAGGCTTTCCTAAGATCTTCCGCCCGGACAAAGGGCGCCGTCGCATAGATGCAGCAGACTGCTGACGGCGCACCCCAATGCTCCGCGACCCATTGCTGGGCATGGGCTATCACCGGAACGGTAGGTGTATGGTCATCCGCGAGGTTGGCTGGACGCATGAACGGCACTTCCGCGCCGTGCTGTTTGGCAATCGCGGCCACATCTTCGTCATCAGTGCTGACGATCACACGGTCAAACACGTCCGACGCTTGCGCCGCGGCAATCGACCAGGAAATCATCGGCTTTCCAGCAAAAACCTTGACGTTCTTCCGCGGGATTCGCTTCGACCCCCCACGCGCTGGAATGACAGCAATCCTCATGCGGCGGCTCCGGGTAGGATATCGCGAAGACAAGATACGATATAATCCTGCTGGTCTTCTGTCATTGTCGGGAACAGCGGGATCGAAATCGCACGCGTGTAATAGTCCTCGGCGACCGGGAAATCACCCGTGGAAAATCCCATTTTCTGGTAATAGGGCTGCCGGTGGATCGGGATGTAATGCAAATTAACGCCGACCCCCACATCCCGCAGGAAATCGAACACGCGGTTGTGGAGCGACGCATCTTCGAGCTGTATGATATAAAGATGCCAGGACGAAGCCGTTTCGTCCATTTGACGGGGACTGCGCAAGGGCAGTCCCTCGAGAAGACGGTTATAGCGATCCGCGAGGAACGCCCGGCGCGCAACATAGTCATCCAGCCGCGCCATCTGCGAAATGCCCAGCGCAGCCTGAAGTTCGGTCATGCGGTAATTGAAGCCCAGCTCGATCTGCTGATAGTACCAGGCGCCATCTTTCTCACACGTCATCAGCGCGGGATCCCGCGTTATACCGTGACTGGATAGCAACGACATGGTCTGCGCCAAAGCTTTGTCATTTGTAACCGCAAGGCCACCTTCTGCGGTTGTGATGATCTTGACCGGATGAAAACTGAAAACCGTGATGTCGGCATATCGCCCGTCGCCAACATAGTGGCCGTCATAGCGCGCGCCGATGGCATGCGACGCATCTTCCAGAATCTTGAAGCCGTAACGGTCGGCCAGAACCCGGATTGCCCGCAGGTCGGCAGACTGGCCGCACATATCCACCGGCACGACGACCTTGGGCAAGGTGCCATTGTCCTGGGCCGCCTGGAGCTTCTTTTCCAGCGCCGCGGGCGACATATTGAAAGTCTCGGGATCGATATCCACAAAGTCGACGATCGCGCCGCAATAAAGCCCACAATTTGCCGAGGCGACAAAGCTGATCGGAGATGTCCAGAGCCGGTCGCCAGGCTCGAGGTCGAGCGCCAAGCAGGCAATGTGCAAGGCGGATGTCGCGCTGTTGACGGCAACCGCATGACTTGCGCCGACCTTCTCCGCTACACATTTCTCGAAATCCGGGACGCGGGGGCCCTGCGTCAGAAAATCTGATTTCAAGACTTCAATGACCGCATCAATATCGCTATCGCAAATATCCTGGCGTCCGTAGGGGATCATTTCAAAGAGCGCCTATCTTGTCGCCGTTGGCCGCAATCCACGCGCTCAATTCTGAATTCTGCATCCATTCCGGGTTTATTTCGCTCGAATAGATAAAGTTCTCCGACACCAACTTGCCGTCCTTGATGCGATCTTCGCTTGAGGCCCAGTTGTTGATCGCCGGCAGGATCTTGAAATGGTGCGGATATTCATAGGTGAACGGCGCGTCTTCAAAGCCGATCATCTGTTCGTGCAATTTCTCGCCCGGACGGATACCCACGGTCTTCTGCGTTGCCTCGGGTGCGACGACAGTGGCGATGTCCGTGACGTTCATGGACGGTATTTTCTTGACGTAGATTTCGCCGCCAATCATGTCTTCGAACGCATGCCAGACTAGCTCAACCCCCTCCTCTAGGGTGATCATGAATCGGGTCATGCGCGGGTCCGTGATGGGAAGCTCGCCGCTATCCCTGATCGACATGAAAAATGGAATCACCGATCCGCGCGATCCCATGACATTGCCGTAGCGCACGACCGAAAATGTGGTCCCGTGCTCACCCGAATAGGCGCTGGATGCGACGAACAACTTGTCCGATGCGAGCTTGGTTGCTCCGTAGAGATTGATCGGCGAAGAGGCCTTGTCGGTCGAGAGCGCGACGACGCGTTTGATCTTCTTGTCGATCGCCGCATCAATGACGTTCATCGCCCCGTTGATATTGGTCTTCACGCATTCGAAGGGGTTGTATTCGGCCGTCGGAACGATCTTCGTTGCGGCAGCATGAACTACATAGTCGACGCCATCCAGAGCCCGGTATAGACGCTCGCGGTCACGCACATCACCAATGAAAAAACGGACGCGGGAATCGTTCTGATACCCCTTGGCCATTTCCCATTGCTTCATCTCGTCCCGGGAGAAAATGATGATTTTCTTCGGGTTGTAGCGTTCCAATGTCATCGGGACGAAGGTTTTACCAAACGAGCCGGTGCCGCCCGTGACCAGAATAGTTGAATTTTCGAACATATATACCCCGTCAAATAAAGGCGGTCATGTAGAAGCGGCCGTTTGAAAGATCGTATAGTCCCGACCACTGGTGCAGTCAAATGTTAGCGCCCTGCGCCTTCAATCGGATGTACGCTGGGCAGGATCGCCGAAACCTTTCCCGAGAAACGTCAATAATACCATCTTGATATCATACGGCAAAGTGCGCAGTGCGATATACTCCGCATCGGATTTTGCCAATTCCACCGGCGTGCTCATGTCGATTCCCCGCAGCTGCGACAGACCTGTGATGCCCGGCAGCACTCGGAGCACCCCGAGCTTTTTGCGTTCCTCGATCAGGAGAGTTTGCATGGGAAGACACGGACGAGGCCCCACCAAACTCATGTTGCGCATGAGCAGATTGATGATTTGCGGCAGTTCGTCGATCTTAGTCTTGCGCAAGAAGGCCCCGATCGGGGTCAGCGACGTGCCGCGCAACTCGTGCGTGCCGCGTTGCGGTGTCCCCACCTGCATGGTTCTGAACTTGTAGCACTGAAATACCCTGCCATCGAGACCGACGCGGTCCTGAATGAACAGACCCGGCCCCTGGCTGGAAAAGCGAACAGCAAAGTAAGCGAAAAGCAAAAGCCACCACAACAGGATCAAGACGGCAAGCGCGAAGCCGATGTCGAGGCAGAACTTACCAAGACCATATACCCAGTTGCCGATCTGTCGGCTGGAAACAAACACAGTGCCGTGCGCCCGGTTGCGGGCGGCCCAGAACAAGCTGTCTGCGACATCGCCCGGACGGACCACAGGACGCAGAGCGGAAAGAAAATGCAGTGCTGAAAGACGTAAAAACGCCGGCAACTTATTGAGAATCGCAAGTTTGCCGCGTAACTTATTGTCGCCGGCAACGGCGGCAATGCGCATGATTATAACCGGCAGATCTCGCTTCCCGGCCAGCCACTCCTCGGCTTCCGCCTTGGTTTTCCCGTAGGGCGTTGCCTGGGACGATCGCCCGACGATGAAGGTCGAAAACTGGCAGAAAACCTTTGCGCCCGCAGACTGCGCCTTACCATAGAGCTCCTGCATGAATGTCACATTGACCGCGCGATACTCCTCCTCCGTGGCCTGGCTATCATTGTTGACCACCGCCAGATTGACAAACAGGTCGGCTGACCTGGAAGCTTCGACAAGATCGTCATATCCACAGACCGTGACGCCGGGGAAAAGCAGCCGAAGCTTTTCCGGATCGCGCCCGGCCAAAACCAGCTCCACGTCCTTATGGCCAATCAACGGAATGACCTGCTGACCGACGAAACCGGTCCCCCCGACAATTACGATTTTCATCATGAGACCCAACCTAGGAGTTGTTGCCAGCCGGTGGCTGGTTCTCTCCGGCCCCCGCAGATTTGTTCCGCCTGCCGGAGTACAGAATGGCGGCCAGCACAAGACCGAACGCAGGCGTTGAAACGTAGAACTGATTCATGAACACCACAAAACAGGCGACCGCAAGATAGCTGAGAACAACGTCACGCAGGCCGAAGAACCGGTAAGCGCAGTAAATGACGATTGGCACACCCAGGAAGCCACCCTGAACAATGAATAGGCCCCATCCGCTTGCCGGACCCGCGCCACTGAGATCCATGATCCAGGAATATTGGGGCAGGATCTCGGCTCGTATCTCGCCCCATCTTTCGATCGCCATTCCCTGAGGCGTCAGGAAATTCTTGAATTCGTGATAAATCGGCATAAACATGCCAGCCAAACGAATGTTTGTGCTGTAATCTTCCAGAAACAAGCCAATCCCACCATCATATAACTGCGCCAGTAGTCTGCCAATGCGAGTAGATTCTCCGAACAAATTCGTAAGCGGCCGAGCAACTACCGCCCCAAAAATCAACGCGCAGAGAATCCAGCTACGCCAAAATGGCCGCAGAAGTCCCCAGATGATGAGGGCAATCACAAAGACAAGTATCGCACTTGCAGAACGATAAACAAGAATGGTCGAACAGAAAGCCATCAATGTGACCCATAGCGGTCCGCCCAGGAAGGCGACGACAGCCCCCAAGAGAATGATGTGAAAAGCGGCGTGAGTCGGCTCCGGTGCAAGGCCGATGACGCCTCTGCCCGAAGCGACGATATCGGACCCCAGTTCCGAGTTGCTGGTTACGAGAAATGTCAGGAATGTCGGTGAAATAAGGTACTGCAGAACACTGACGCCGAGCCATGCAAAGATAGAATAAATCACACATTTTCGGACCAGATCCGGGCTTCTGCGGATGAATGCATAACACGCTGCGGTCGTCACAAGCGGCGTCAGATAGCTCAGCAGAAAGCCAACTTCGCGCAGGTCAAGCGCCCGGACGAATTCGATTGAAAACATCACGCATCCGAGGCTGGCGATGTAGACCAGAAAAACCAGATCCAGTTTCGGCAGTCGTGGAATGGTGCTCGGCCAGAGCATCGCAAGCATCGCCGCCGACAGGAAACCGTAAGGCTGCGTATAGCTGCTGAGCGTAATGAGCTGGACATAAGGGAAAAGGCAGAAAAACAAAACAGCAAGGTATACGAGACCAACAACCGGCGCGTGCGCCAACTGGCGTAACGGATTGTGGTCCGCCTCTTCAATCGCTGTTGTTCGAACAATCAAATAGCCGTCTCCGCAACCCAACGATCATTGGTGATTTCGGCAACCTTCCGGGCAGGAGACCCGACATATACACCCGATTCTGTGATCGATTTGTTGACCAGTGCGCCTGCGCCGATTACGACATTGTCACATATTTTAAGCGGCCCCAAGAGAATGCTGGCTTCACCCAACACCACGTTGTCACCCAGAACGAACACACGATCTTCAGCATAGAGCCGTTCGTATTCCGGGTCGCCGACGTCGCGTGCCGTCAGACGGACGCAGGCATTCATCCGGACGCGACCAGCCGAATAGATGCCATGACCGCCCAGATGGGCGCCCACTGGATGGCCCAGCAACAACCTATGAATATGAATGCTGTTGGACTGCATATCGATACCGTAAATGATCAGGATCAGCCGATCCATGATCATACCGAGATAGCGGCCCGCATAGGGTATCCGTCTGTTCAGGAACTGGACAAATGCGATATGCGCGCGAATTTGATACTCGATGAGCCACATCCTCAAAAGGAATGACCGGACATATCTTAACATCAGCGATTTCGCTTTCGTTTGGCTAAGTCTTGTTCTTCTCGATCAACGCCTTGATGATCTGGCTGGGCTTGATGAGTTTCGCACCCAGAAGAGCAAACTGAAACATATCTGCCGCAATGACCGATACGACGAATCCTGACAACCCCCAATCCATCAAAATCGTGATCGTGAACCCCAAATAACAAAGCACAGCGGCGCCAATCGAACCGTAAAGTATTGTCTTTTCATCATTCCGCGCGATCAAGGCAAACTGGAACACAAGATTAATCGGCAGGCACAGGGACACACCAACGAGAATCAACAATTCAGGTGGTATACCGTAGGAAGCCCAGAATTTGGCAAAGAACGGCACGTAGAAACTGCCGACAAGACACACAGTCGCTCCTGCAGAAAAAAGGATCATTAAAAGTGCAAGCAACCCGATCCGCCACAGCCGCATATTTCCCGTTGCCGCATCCTTGATCAGGGTCGGACCCAGCTTTTGCGCCAACACGCCGCCCAGCATCGTCCCCATCTGCTGGATAATACCGATCGTGCCAAAAGCGCCGGCGACGGCGGTCCCGTAGGACGCCGCCACCAGACTTCTACTGCCATAAGTGATCGAGGTGCTCGAAAGACCGGCGATGTAAAGCAGAAAACCGCCCTTTCCGGACGTTTCGTCAAGCTCACTTCGGGTGTCGAACGACGGCGGGTGATTGAATTTCCGGCTCCAACGCGAGGTCACCACAAAGACAATCCATGTCGCGACGATTTCCGCAACAATCACATAGTGCCAGCTGACATGAAGCGCGGTCGGAAGTGACAGGCACAGCGGAAACAGGCCGCGCATGAAGGCAAACATCAAAAGCATTCGCACGCTGCCGATCGCCCTGACAAGCGAGGCCATCAGCAAGAGCGCGCCGATGGCAATCGATAGCCCGCCTACGAGCACAATTGTCAGGTAGGAAAGCGACTGCAGCAGTTCCGGCAAGACGAACTTCACCGCGACGGCCACCACCACTAGAGCGACGATGCGCAATGCCAACACCGATATGACGCGCCGCATGTGGCTGCGAATGCCCGCCATATCGCTCATGATATACATGTGCGGATAGAGCTTGGTGGTGGATTCGATCAGGCCGAAGCTGACCAGAACGCTGGTAAGCGTCGCGATCCCCACACTCGAAATGTAAAGACCAAACTGCTCTGGCACGAAAATCATCGCCAGAGAAATGGATTTTATGAAGCTCAGGGATGATGCGGCCACCATCAAGACCGCAAAAACCGTCTCGTCGCCCAAGGCGCGACCAAACTTCTGAAGTGGGAACCCCATATTGTCTTACATCAATCTAGAGACCGAGGAGCCTGTCGAAAATCTTGGGATCAAGATCGGGGCGCAGTTTCTTGCCGACTTCCGCGATTTTCGCTGCGTTGTCGCGCACGAGCGGAACTGGCGCGACAAAGGGCGCATCGGAATTGAAGGTCACGAACACGGCCACCCGCGGCGTCTTGCACCGGCTACCATAGTGGTAGCAGGCAGCGGGATCGATCCACACCGATGATCCGGCTTCGCCGTAGATCGTTTTCTGTTCGGCATGACCGGATTCGATAACCAGCTGATCGTCGGGAATGCGGCGAATGGTCAGGCCGCGTCCGACGCGTTTCGACGCCTGTTTGTCGATGAACACGAAGGGACCGCCGGCATCGTCGACAACGTCGGTGAGGTACATGACGCAGTGGAGCGACCTGCTGTCGCCATAGTCCAGGTGCCACTTCTGACTTTCCTTCATCACCCCGTCATCGGTGAACGAGTAAAGCACCTGCAGACTGTCGAGGCGCAACCGGCCGCCGAAATAATCCAGGGCGACGTCAAAGACTTCCTTGGAAAAGGCCAGCCTGCAAAGCGGATTGTCGACCGTGAAGTCTTCGCTGTGCGAAAGATTGACAAAAGGAGCTTTCAGTCCGTCCGGCTTGCTTTGCGGCGATCGCGGCAAGAAGGTGTGCTTCAGCTCCTCAAGGTCTGCCCCTGCCCTGATCGGACCAGTCGCATAGCCGAGCTTGTCGACTGTCACACCGAGGGGGCTTTCCGGACGGGGTGCCTTGAACAGATGATGCGGACGGATATAGCGCATCCTTCCCATATACCGCACGGGAGTAAGCCGCCATTTGACAAAGCTCGCAATTTCATGGGCAGTCAGTGCCATTGTGGGAACCCTTTGTTTTGTGTCGTAGGTATAATTGCTGTCTTGGCCGTCGAGTGCAAATCAGAAAAAACCTAGCCTGTCAGTCCTCGATTGCCAATTCCGACCGAATTGCACGCCGCAGAGAGCCCAGATTCTCCTCAACGAAAAGTTCGTTGCTCGGTTGCGGGTCACCGGGATAGGTGAAGCGGGCGAACTTCCCGAGCGCACGCGCCAGAGCTGTAATATCACCTCGCCGGTTTTCTTCAACATAGTTCGTCATATCATTGAGGGCTGTGGCAAGATGGCGCGTGCTGCCGATCCGCACCGCGTCCGGGAAATCCTGATAATAGGTATCTCCCAGAACGAAGCATTTGCGGCCAAAGATCAATGCATCGAGACCTGCCGTGGACGAGATGGCGATTGCCAGACTGCAGCGCTGGATCAGGTGCCTGCCATTTTCGCGGCCAAAAATAAGTCGAAGATTGGAATAGCGCCGCCGGAGCCCTTGCCATGTCGGACCGGACAGCGGGCCGAACTGATTGGGGTGCTCCTTGACCCACAGCAGCTTGCCATCCGGCAGCGACTGCAGGATGGTTTCAATGACCGCGAACTGATTGCGCGCCCAAGGTGCGGCATAAAGCAGGGAGGCTTCCGGCTCGTATTGCAGCGGGAAGAAAATGTTGCCTTCATGGAATGCGCTTGGCGCTGCATCATAATGGGAGAGACTGTAGAACTGGTTGCGCAGATAGAAGTGGTGCTCAGCAGCCGATGCCGCGCTAATGTAATCGCCTGTCCGCGGAAATAGCGCCTTGAGCAATTGCGCCCGTCCCCACCGGGCGATCTGCAGGCCTTTCGACACCAGACCTGGTGACAGGACGAGGGCGTCCATGCCCTTGCGTTGACGGAAATAGGACCAGCCGGACTGTTTTCCCTTTGAAAACTTGTGGTGATAGACCGGACCGGCCTCATCGGAAGCCACTTTCTCCAGATAAGTCCGGATCTCGGTGATCAACGGACCATCCGCATCCAGCTCCTCGGGCACAACACGCCGCACCGGATTGACCATATTGATGGTGTGCGTGAAATAGAAGTGCCGCGGGAAATAGGTGTTTGCCCAGAAAAGCGGACGGGCGTCGTTCTTCTTGCACAAATACAGCAGGTAATGGGTCGGAAACAGCGCAACCGGCTCCGACAGAACCCCGGCGATCCGGTGGCTGGCAAAAATCTCCTCGAGACCGGCCTGAATGGCGCCGGCAATCCGCAGACGCACGTCTTGCGGAAATTCCGGCAGATACCGATCCGCGTAGATCGGGGAAAAATCGAAGCCTGTCAGGCTGCGCATGTCCTCAGGCTCCTGCCACATGGGGCTGCCCTCGGCGCGCGCCGCTTCCCTGCTTATCTTTCCCAGATTGAGCACGACCTTCTGGCCCAGAGCGACGATGTTGCGCTCTTCCTCGTCGGTCTGAACGATGTGCAGCGCCTCGATGTCCTTGTCCTCGGCCAGCAGCCGCGGCAGCAGCACCGACAGATAGGAACGGGAAAAACAAAGAACCGTCTTTTTCATGTTTGTCATTCTGTCCGACCGATCCAATGCGGGAAGTGAGTGTGGAGGCAGTGTCTGCTGTTCCAGCGATCACCGGCACCAGCACGAGTCATAAGGAACGCCTGCCTCATAAATATCCGCCCTCATCCTCCGGAACCGGTGGCGGCAGTGGATATTTCACGCCGCGTCCGACCGTGATCATCTTGCGTTCTGCGTCCTTGCAATGGGTCGAACAGCCGGGCTGGTTCCACGGAAGCTCCGGTTCGGAGTCGGGAATGCCGCCGATATCTTCCAGTTCCTCGGCTGCACCGGTCCCCGTGCGCCTGACCCAGCGGTTTGGCGAGACCTCTTCCCAAATCCTGTCATTCCGGTGTCGGTTGACGACCATTTTCAACGTGGGTTCCGGCACGCCAAACCATTTGGCAAGCAGATCCATGTCGGCAGGTTCTCGCGACTCGTAGTAGGATACCAGCGCCGCGGCCTGCTTGCGGTCAAGCCGGCCAAACCGGATCTCCCTGCTGGCCTGATCCCGGACCTTGCTGTAGCCGTGCTTGAAATATTTCAACACATCATGCAGCCCCGGATAGGCGTAGCAATCCGCGTGGTCGTAGATGTCAAAGGTCCTTGCCTGACGCCGGCCTTGGTAATCATGGCGGACGACCATATCGAGATGTTGCGCCAGCGGATCCCAACGAACGTAATTGCCGAGATAAATGCCGCGCAACTGCAGCGCCTCGATGTCGGAAAAAGCCGGATACCGATAGTTCAGGGTGTCTTCGTCGGTCACGTCGGACCACGCCTGGGTCAGGTCCCGCGCCTCGGTCCCGAAAAGATCGTGATCCTTCCGGTATCGCCGTGACATCTCGACCTCATGTTCATGCGAGAACATTCCGACCTGCTCAAGACCCTGATGCGCGCCCCAGATGATCAACGGTATCTTCATCATCACAGCGACCTGCACCGGGAACACCGTTTCGCCTGCCAGCGCAGGCCAGTACATGTTGCCGTAGCGATAGAGCGTGTGTTTCGAGATCCGCTTCACAACGTTGGGATTCACATTCTTCAACTGGAAATCGACGTTGAACTTGATCCTCAGGTTAGCCAGATTGGCGATGCCTTCGGGGGTGTTGAAAAACTTGTTGTAGGACACGACAAGCGGCGTCAGGCCAAGGCGGTTGACCACGATGTCGAGAATGAAATGTCCGTCCTTGGCGCCGGTGACCGGGACGATGCAGTCATATTGCGCGTCCTTGCGGTGATAGGGTTCGACCAGCCGCTCCAGTTTCGTCCAGCGGTGATCCCAATCGAGGCTGTCCTTTTCCTCATGGATCCGGCAACCGGAACAGATGCCCTCGTCATCGAAGATGATCCCCAGCGCATGGTTCTCGGTGTAGAGGCAGCGTTTGCACGTGATCACCATTGCCGCGCTCCTCGCGTCTCGACGCCATAGGTTATGAAACGGGTGTCGTCGATCGAGCCGGGCGCAATCAGGTTGCGGTTGGCCATCTCCCTGTAGCTCAGCGAATTGCCAACCGCGACGGCGGAAATACCGTCCCGTCCCAACAGTGCGGCAACCTGGTCGCGCTCGGTGATTCCGCCAAATGCGATGATCTGCAGGTGGCTGCCGGCGAAAGGCTCAAGCAGCGCCAAGTCGAAGGTCACCAGTCCACCCTCACCGCGGCGATCGACAAGGATCAACTCGGAAAACAGCGAACTCTGCGCCTGTATCTCGGCGACCTCCAACGGGCGGGTCTCGCGGCTGCGATAATCAAACCTGACAATGGTGCCGTCGGGTGCCTTCTCGAGCGGCATGACCCGCAACATCGCCTGAATGCCAACAGCATCGCGGATCGCCTCAAGCGCGTCCTGCTGTGCCTGTTTGTCCGGGCTGTCTGCATCAAATGCCGTTTCACAGCACAGGCGATCAGCACCGGCATGAACGATGTCGAGCGCCTGCGCGGCGTTCGAAATCCCGCCACCATATGCCAGGGGCGTCACCAACCGGCGCGACCCGATTTTGCGGATCGTCTCGAAGTCCGGACCGAGGCCTTTCGGGGTGCGGTCGATCGACAGGATCAGGATCTCATCAAGAAACCAGCGGTCGTAATTTTCAGCCAGTATTTCCGGGCGTCCCAGCGGCAGATACCGGCCATAGCCCATCGACTGGACTGCCCAACCGTCCTTGACCGTGATAACACCAATCAGCCGCTTAAGCATTTGCCTCTCCTCTTGCGCTGCCCAGCAGTCGCGCGATCAGCGTTGCGCCTGCTGCCTGGCTTTTTTCGGGATGGAACTGCACCCCGGTAAAGCACCCTTTCTGGACGATCGCGGCCATCGCCACATTGTCGTCGCCCGACACTTCGGCAATTGTGTAATCCGGATCAGCGGGCACGTAGTAGGAATGGTTGAAATAAAATGCAGCCCGCGCCCAGCTTCGCTCGTCGCCATCTTCTGCCAATGTCCGGGTGACATCCCAGCCGACATGGCAGCCATTGTCGGCAAAGCGGCAGACCTTGCCGGGCAGCAGACCCAGCGTCTCGGTGGGGCCTTCTTCCGACTGGTCAAACATCAACTGCATGCCCAGGCATATGCCGAGCATCGGCCGGCTGCCGATTTTGAAGCATTCGGCGATGTAGTGATCAAGGCCATTGTCGCGCAGCGTCTGCATGGCGACCTGAGCCGATCCGACACCAGGCAGAACCAGAGCATCGGCGGCGTCCAGGGCGGATTTGCTGTCCGACACGATGACCTTGAAGCCATGCCTCTCCAGCGCTCCGCGCAACGAAGCGATATTGCCGGCCTTGTAGTCGATCAAGCCGATGCAGGTGCGAACGGAACCCGGATTTTCTTCAGTCATAGTCCCTCACCGACGGTGAATTTCGGCTTGATCTGATTGCCCGAGACGTCGAACAGGTCTTTGTTTGTCACCGCCAGGATTTTCTCCCAGAACGCCGTCGGCGTTATGCCGATATAGTCGCAGAAATTCTGGATGTAGGTGTCCGAACACATGCCGTCATAATTCTGCACCAGCTCTATTCCTGTTTTTCTATCAACCGTGCCGAGCCGGATCATTTCATTGGCATAGTCCGTCGCCCGGCCAAAGCCGAACTTGTAGTACTTGATCATCTGGTTCAGCGTCACCCAGTCCTCATCAAGCGCCGTGACGCCATAAAGGTCACCCGTGTTTTCGGGCGGATCATGCCGGAACCTCAGGCCACTCAATCCCGAGATCATGCCGTTGTTGAGCAGCGACCAGTCTCCCAGGAACCATCCCAGATAGATCACCTGGATGCCATGCTGCTCGAACTCGCCCGTGGTCGGGTAGTCGTAGGGGATCAAGTTCTTCTCCGACAGCCCGGTTGCCAGCATCCAGTCCCTGTCGCCACCGGACAAGGTGTTCATGTTGCGCAGATTGTTGCCATCATACCCGGTGCGACCAAGCGTCCCGAGATCGCCAAGCTGGAGGCCGGGATTTTCACCCCAGAGAATGAGGGGAATCTTGTAGTCGATTGCCAAACGCGGAACGGCCGAGAACAGAGCCATTTCCGTTGCCTTCGCCCAGTTGGCGAAATTCTCGAACGCCACGCTCATCAACTGACACCAGGTCTGGGGACCGGGACAGCACTGGATCACGTCAAAGCCGAGCTCGATCAGGTTGGACAGATTGTCGACACCGAGCTGCGTGACCTGTTGCGGCGGATAGGACAGACAGACCAGTAATGGCCGCAGCCCGAGCTTGTCCCTCACCCAGACTGCCTGTCGGGTGCTGTCCTTGCCGCCGGAGACACCGATGATGCAGTCATACTGGGCATCTGGATTGCGGTAGGTCTCGACAATTTCCAGCAGGATCTCGGTGCGCTCGTCCCAATCGATCTCCTTGTGCTGCTGCCAGTAATTGCACGCCGGGCAGAGACCGGATTCGGTGAACCGCGTATTGGGCCTCGTATCGGGTTGAAGGCACTGGTAACAATATTTCATCGTGATGTTACGTCCGTTTCAGACATTGATGATCTATCCAGTATCATAGCGCCTGTACGCAGGAAATGCTCCTGATTCGGCACAGCCGCATCCGGCTCAAACCGGTGCACGGCCACGCCCGACCCCGTAATATTGTTCGAAACCGGCATTTTCGACATCCTTGGGCGCATAGACATTTCTCAGATCCGCCATGCGCGGCACCGCCATCACCGCCGCCAGTGCCTTGAGGTCGAGGCTGACAAAATCGCTCCACTCGGTAAGGATGACGACGAGATCACAGCCATCGGCGGCGGCGTAAGGGTCATCATACCAATGCGCACCCGGCAAAAGGTGCTCCCCCTCGCGCTGCCCCAGCGGATCGACCACATGGATGGTTGCCCCGCCGCCGATCAAAGCAGGCAGAATCGTCAATGACGGCGCTTCGCGCATGTCGTCGGTATCCGGCTTGAAGGTCACACCGAAGACGGCGATTGTCTTGTCTCTGAAGGAGCCGCCGCACAAGGCCTTGATGTTTGCAATCATCCGCGCCTTGACCTGTTCGTTGACGCGGACGACCGCTTCCACGATATGCTGCTGAACGGCGCTCTCCTGGCCGATCCTGACAAGCGCCTGGGTGTCTTTCGGGAAGCAGGAACCGCCATAGCCGGGACCGGGATTGAGAAAGCGTCCGCCGATCCGCTTGTCCATCCCCATCCCCTTGGACACCATGGTTACGTCGGAACCGACCTTTTCGCAAAGCGCCGCGATCTCGTTGATGAAAGTGATCTTCGTCGCCAGGAATGCATTGGAGGCGTATTTGATCATTTCCGCGGTTTCGAGATCGGTCAGAAGAAGCGGAAACCCCCTGTCCGTCAGCGGCCGATAGACCTCGGCCATGAATCCGCCGGCGCGTTCGGATTCCACGCCGACCACCACCCGGTCCGGCGTCATGAAATCCTCGATTGCCGTGCCTTCGCGCAAGAATTCTGGATTGGAAGCGATATCGAAATCCGCGGCGGGATTTGCATTGCGCAACACATCGCAGATTTTCCGGTTCACACCGACGGGAACCGTCGATTTGACCACCACGACCGTGTAGCCCTGCATCGCCGGTGCGATATCAGCGGCGGCGCGCATGATATAGGTCAGGTCGGCCTGACCATTGTCCGGACGGGTCGGCGTCCCCACCGCGATGAAGACAGCATCGGCCTGGCTAACGGCCTCCTGCAGATCCGTGGTGAAGGACAGGCGGCCGGATGAAACATTGCATTCGATCAGCAGATCAAGGCCCGGCTCATAGATTGGAACATGTCCGGCACGCAGGGTTTCTATCTTCTTGGCATCCAGATCGACGCAGGTGACATCATATCCGAGTTCTGAAAAACATGTTCCGGATACCAGACCAACATAACCGGTACCAATAACAGCTAGTTTCATTCTTCACGGCCTTTCAGGGACATCTGCCTGCTTGCAGCGGACTTATCTTGTACTTTGGCTATCACGGCGCCGGGTCCTGGCTTCTGTTGCAAATTGGCTGACCGGCAGCGGCGGCATCCAAACAACACCAGCCGCCAAGGCCATATTTCTTCACAAAGCCAAGTCACGGCACTGTGTTAATTGCCCGCCCTTCCTGACGACGTCGCGTATCGCGGCGCGACATCTTTGCATCAAATCTGAAACTACAGAGATCAGCCGGGCATCGCCATTTCATCGTTTACGGGCTTGACCACTGCAGCCTGCTGCGATTGACCATTGCACTTAGGCTGGCAGTTAACAGCCTTTGCTACGCAGTGCAACTCGTAGAGCAACCCTGTTTCACCCCGGCCCGCGGAGGGATCCGTCACACAATCCCGAGCCCTGTGCTACCTGCAATATCCACCTAGGAGAGCCAAAGCCGACATGATTTGGCGAGTTTTCTGGTCGTAGAGGCCGTGTCAGGCAGGTAAAGATGCTTTTTTCCCGCGCCGGTAATTGTTCACAGCATGGCCGGCCAGAACGATGAAGCAGCCGAGACCGAACCCCACAACCGCCGCCAGCAGGTAAATTCTGTCGGTCTTGGCCGGAAGCCTGGAAATGCCGGTCATTTGGCTTTCTTCGGGCCCAAGCGCCTTGCCGTAGATTTCCCCGGCTTCCACCCGGGCATCAAAGACCTCGAGATTAAACAGGGTGACCCCAAGCGGATCCGAACTCCGCATCGGATAGGGCATTTCCGTCGTCAGAATGGTTTTCTGGATTGCCACCAGCTTCTCTTGCGCAGCGACTACACGCTCCACGGCCTCCTTAACCTCCGTAACGTAAGGAGATATGTCGGCATCTTCGCCAATCGTCGCGACAACCGTTCGGATTTTTTTCGGAACAGGCAGCCAATTGACGCCCAGGGCCCAGCCTGGGCTAAGCTCCATCATCAATCTCGTGCCTTCGAAAGATTCGTCAAAATCCGATTGAATGGCAATTGATACTTGGTAGCTGTCCTTTTGCAGAGATGCAAAGCCTGCCCCTGCGATCAGCGCAACCACCGTGGCACCCAGAATTACATATTTTCCACGCCAGATAGCCAAAACAACATCGATTACGCTGGCCTCTTCTGAACCCTTGCTCACATACACTTATCAACACCCCTAAAAGAGACTTACCCTGCCGTCACACAGCCATGTACCTTTTTATTTTTAAGTCAGTGCTCACTGTACTATAATCAAAACTGGCTTCAGCACGGCATTATAGAGCTGGCAAAGTTCTTTTCAGTCAAGGCCGGGCGTCGGCATTGCATGCATTATTTGCCGTCCGTGCCTCCTGAGCCGCCTCCCGGCATCCACCAGACAGGATCTGCCCAAAACATTCAGGGCTTTTCCGTTCTGTTTTTCTGCCAGCAAGGACAGCGGAACCCTAATGGCGCGAGACGGTTCGCAGCCGCCCGGAAGGTCCTCCTTGGCAGGCAATGTCATGAATAGGCGCTATTCGGATGCGATCACGGCTCAAACGCTAAAGATCCGACGCTTTCCGTGATTGCGTTTTCCCGTGGTCCTGCTAAATCGCAAGCTATGACAAACACGCCTCTTTCCCATATTCGCAATTTTTCCATCGTCGCGCATATCGATCATGGCAAATCGACACTCGCTGACCGGCTGATCCAGACCTGTGGTGGCCTGGCCGAACGGGAGATGAGCAAGCAGGTTCTTGACTCGATGGATATCGAGAAAGAGCGGGGCATCACCATCAAGGCTCAGACGGTCCGGCTGCATTACACCGCCAAGGATGGCGAGATGTATGTGCTCAACCTGATCGACACGCCCGGCCATGTCGACTTTGCCTACGAAGTGTCGCGTTCACTCAGAGCCTGCGAAGGCTCGCTGCTGGTGGTTGACGCCTCGCAAGGCGTCGAGGCGCAGACACTGGCCAATGTCTATGCAGCGCTGGATGCGGACCACGAGATCGTGCCGGTGCTCAACAAGATTGACCTGCCGGCGGCCGAGCCCGAGCGGATCAAGGAACAGATCGAGGAAGTGATCGGTCTTGATGCCTCCGATGCGGTGATGATCTCTGCAAAATCCGGCATCGGAATACCCGATGTGCTGGAGGCTATCGTCAAGCGCCTGCCTCCACCAAAGGGCGGAACCGTCAAGGATCCGCTGAAAGCGATGCTGGTCGACAGCTGGTACGACACCTATCTCGGCGTCGTCGTGCTGGTGCGCATCATCGACGGCGAAATGAAAAAGGGGCAGCAGATCCGGCTGATGGGCACCGACGCCCGCTATACGGTTGAGCGGATCGGCGTGATCACGCCCAAGCTGGTGGCCATGGAGTCCCTGGGACCGGGCGAGATCGGCTTCATCACCGCCTCGATCAAGGAAGTGGCCGACACCCGCGTTGGGGACACCATCACCGAAGACAAGCGGCCGACGGCGACAGCTCTTCCCGGGTTCAAGCCGGCGCAGCCTGTCGTGTTCTGTGGCCTGTTTCCGGTCGATGCAGCAGATTTCGAAGAACTGCGCGCCGCCATGGGCAAGCTGAGGCTCAATGATGCGTCGTTTTCCTTCGAGATGGAGACTTCAGCAGCGCTCGGCTTTGGTTTTCGCTGCGGCTTTTTGGGACTTCTGCATCTGGAGATTATCCAGGAGCGGCTGGAACGCGAGTTCAATCTCGACCTGATCGCCACCGCGCCGTCGGTGGTCTACCAGCTCAACATGACCAATGGCGATGTTGTGGAGCTGCATAATCCGGCCGACATGCCCGATGTCGTCAAGATCAAGAGCATCGAAGAGCCGTGGATCAAGGCAACGATCCTGACACCGGACGAGTATCTCGGCGCAATCCTGAAGCTGTGCCAGGACCGCCGCGGCATCCAGACCGACCTGTCCTATGTCGGCAAGCGGGCGATGGTGACCTATCAATTGCCGCTCAACGAAGTGGTGTTCGATTTCTACGACCGGCTGAAATCGATCTCCAAGGGCTATGCCAGCTTCGATTACCAGATCACCGGCCATGAGGAAGGCGATCTGGTGCGGATGTCGATCCTGGTCAATGACGAGCCGGTGGATGCACTGTCGATGCTGGTGCACCGCTCGGCGGCTGAAAAGCGTGGCCGTGTCATGTGTGAAAAGCTCAAGGACCTGATCCCGCGGCACATGTTCAAGATTCCGATCCAGGCCGCCATCGGCGGCAAGGTCGTGGCGCGCGAAACGATCTCGGCGATGCGCAAGGACGTGACCGCCAAGTGCTATGGCGGCGACGCCACCCGCAAGCGCAAATTGCTCGACAAGCAAAAGGCCGGCAAGAAGCGCATGCGCCAGTTCGGCAAGGTCGACATTCCGCAGGAAGCCTTCATCGAAGCGCTGAAAATCGGCGACTGACACGGCAGCCGCCGGTCCCGGACCGGCGGCGCAGCCCCAATCGGGCTTTAATTGGGCAGCGCCGTGCGGCGGCTCAGGCGCCATTGCCAGAGGATGTGACCGAGGAGCGCCAGAAACACCACGCTGCCGCCCAGCAGCGTTCTGGGCGCCGGCACTTCTCATGGACCAACCAGACCCAGACCGGCCCCAGCACAGGCTCCATGGTCGATATCAGCGCTGCCAGCGCCGAGGGGATCATTCGCGCGCCGGTGACGAACATGGCCATGCCAAAGCCCAGCGTGAACGCACCAAACAACACAAGCAGCCCAAGATCAGTGACGCTGACCCGCATGCCCGAGGACAAGAGCCATCCCGCCGCACCGCTGGCCATGATGCCGAGACAGGCGGCAGGCGTCATCCGCACGCCGGAATAGCGGCGGGTGATCACGGTGGCTGCGGCGAACACCACCGCGATCAGCAACGCCAGTCCATCGCCGATAAAGGACACGCTGGCGGAAAAGGAATCTGACACCATCACGCCGATGCCGGCGATCACCGCAATGATTGCGGCCCAGGTGACGCCATCCACAGCTTCGCGCAGGAACACCACGCCGAGAAGGGCGGCGATCAACGGGACGCCCGCCTGCATCAGGAGGATGTTGGCGACACTGGTGTAGCCCAGCGCCACCACGAAAGAGGTCGTGGCTGCGGCCACGCACAGGGCAGCAAAGACGGCCCGCCAGGCAATGATCGTCCATGGATCGCTGACCTCCAGTCCGTGGGCGATGGCGCCGCCGAAGCTCCAGACGAGTGCAGCACCAAACACCAGCACCATGCCGCGTTTCGCATCGCCAGCGCCTGACTGAGCGGCCGAGGGCAGAGCTGACACAGGCGCAATGCCTGAGATTGAGGTTTTTGCGGTTCCATCGAGAAGCCATACTCACGCTACGGGACTTTGAGAAGCCGGGTAGCGCTACATTCGACGACGGAAACAGACAGGTCGGGCAGTCAGCAGATTGCCCTTCCGTTTCGGGCCGGACCGTGTTCCGCCCGCAGACCGGAGAGCTGTCAATCAGCTCAGGGCCTGAAATACAGCGGACAGGAACCGGTGATCTGCACGGTCGGCAAGATAATTGAGGCGGCTTTGCATTCTGCCGTTGACACAGCCGCGCAGACCCCCTAAATCCGCGCCAATGCCCAGATGGCGGAATTGGTAGACGCGCTACGTTCAGGTCGTAGTTCTCGCAAGGGAGTGGAGGTTCGAGTCCTCTTCTGGGCACCAATTTCATGTTCCGGATCATCCCGGAAAATCCAAAAACCCCGCGAAAGCGGGGTTTTTTATTGAGTTTCGTGGAGTTTGCATCCCTTAACGTCCAGCGACATGTTATGGCATCCAGAGAATTTGATGGCATTATTGATGGCATTCTGGTGCGATGCCATCACACCACCGATTCGGATGCCATCACATGCCACTAACTGACACCAAGATTCGCGCGCTCAAACCGGGCGACAAGCCAACCAAGCACGGAGACGGCGGTGGCCTGTTGCTCGTCGTCAATCCGAACGGCAGCAAGCTTTGGCGAATGGTCTATCGCTATGGGGGCAAGCAGAAGCAACTCGCGTTTGGTGCATGGCCGGATGTCTCACTCGCGCAGGCCCGTGCTCATCGGGACGCAGCGAGAAAGCTGCTCGCCGACGATTTCGACCCATCTCAGAAGAAAAAGCAGGACAAGATCGCAAAGGCTGATGCTGCGGCCAACAGTTTCGAGGCACTCGCCGAGGAGTTTCTCAAAAAGAACAGCCGCGAAGGAAAATCGGAAGCGACGCTGAACAAGAAGCGCTGGCTGATCGGGCTCGCGCTCAAGGATCTGCAATCCAAGCCGATAGGCGAAATCGACGCCGCCGATATTCTGGTGCCTCTTCGTCGTGTTGAAGCGCTCGGAAACTATGAGACCGCGCGCCGGCTACGTGCGGTGATCAGCCAGGTGTTCCGCTATGGGATTGCAACGGCCCGAGTCAGCAACGATCCGACGTTTGGACTGAGAGGCGCCATCATCGCGCCGAAGGTCACACACCGAGCCGCGTTGACTGAATGGGAATCTTTCACCAGGCTGATCAAGAGCATCTGGGCTTACACTGGTTCCATCGAAACACGGACAGCGATGAAGTTGATGGCATTGTTGTACCCGCGGCCAGGCGAATTGCGGCAAGCAGAATGGAGAGAATTCTATCTGGACAAGGCGACCTGGACGATCCCGGAAGAGCGGGCGAAGATGCGCCGGGTTCATCGGAAGCCGCTACCACCCATGGCAATAGACATACTGCGCGAACAGCAGCGGCACACCGGCAATCTGCGCCTCGTCTTTCCATCGAGCACATCGCTCGAACGGCCGATCAGTGAAAACACGCTGAACCAGGCCCTGCGGCGGATGGGTTTCGAGAAACACGAAGCAACCTCACACGGGTTCCGCGCGACCGCTTCCACGCTATTGAACGAAAGCGGGCTATGGAACGCCGATGCGATCGAGGCCGAGCTCGCCCATGTGAGCGGCAACGAGGTCCGCCGCGCCTACCACCGCGCGGCATATTGGGAGGAACGCGTCAGGATGGCCACATGGTGGGCTGAGCGGATTGGGGAGGTTTTGGGCGACCGCAAGTAGCGGCTAAGCACTTCGACTCAGGGCGCATCATGCTGCGTGTCAGCATATTTGCCGACAACGTTAGCATGAGCCCGCGCGCTTCTCAGTGGAAATCAACAACGACTGCTTCCCGGCGATGCGCATTGATCCACGCAAGGAGACAGAAGACGAGGTCCGGACCACTTCAGGCGGCTACAGATTGACGGCCACTGTTGGAGGCGCATTGACGGGACGCGGTGGATCGATCGTCATCATCGACGACGCCATGATGGAGCTGAAGGTTGGCACGGCGACGGGTGCTGCGCATGGTGAAAAGAGTCCTCTGCGGCTTGCCCAGCGCAACGGCTACCGAGATCGAGATTGGGAGGCGCGGGCTGGAACGGTCGAGTTGCGCATTTCCCAAGCTGCGGACTGGCAGCTATTTCCCGTCCTTCCTTGAGCCGCGACGGATGGCTGAAAAAGCGCTGACGGCCGTCATTCAGGAAGCCTACATTCAATGCATCTCGACGCTTTCGGTCGATGACCTGGTCAAGGCGATGGGCATGTCGGGCATCTCCAAGAGCCAGGTGTCAAGGCTTTGCGAAGAGATCGACGACAAGGTTAAAGCCTTTCTGGAGCGTCCGATCGAGGGCGATTGGCCCTACCTGTGGATCGACACCACCTATCTCAAGGTCAGGCGCGGCGGTCGCATTGTCTCGGTCGCTGTCATTATCGCGGTGGGCGTCAACACCGATGGAAGGCGTGAAGTGCTGGGCATTGAGATCGGCACATCCGAGGCCGAGCCGATCTGGACCGAGTTCCTGCGCAAGCTGACACGGCGCGGCCTCAGCGGCGTCAAGCTGGTGATCTCCGATGCGCATGAAGGCATCAAGGCCGCCGTCTCCAAGGCGCTCAACGCCACCTGGCAGCGCTGCCGGGTCCACTTCATGCGGAACGTGCTGGCGCATACCGGAAAGAGCGGCAGGCGGGTGGTCTCGGCCTTCATCGCCACCGCCTTTGCGCAGGATACTCCAGAAGCAGCCAGCCAACAGTGGCGCAGCGTCGCCGACCAGATCAGGCTGAAGGTGCCGAAGCTCGCCACCATCATGGACGATGCCGAACCTGATGTGCTTGCCTATATGACCTTCCCGAAGGAGCACAGAGCCAAGCTCCATAGCACCAACCCTATCGAGCGCCTCAATGGCGAGATCAAGCGCCGCACCGATGTCGTCGGCACCTTTCCCAATGATGACGCCATCATCCGGCTCGTCGGCGCGATCCTGCTCGAACAGAACGACGAATGGGCGGTCCAACGCGCTCGCTACATGACACTGGAAACGATCAGCCAAATGAGCGATGATCCCCTCATCAGCCTGCCTGCCGTGGCACGCTGATATCCCCTCCGGCTCACCCGGAAGGCACCGTGGATGTCAGAAGCTACACCACGCTACGGGACACGATCCCTCTCTCAACGTTGGATAAAGCCTGGGGTATGGTCAGATCACGTCAACGTCTGACTAACGAGTGACTTCTTCAACAGCCTGCTAGAAGTCGATGCCTTGTTGCAAAATAGCAGGTGGCTCAAACTGGATATAAAACATGACGTCGTCGGGAGTTGGCACAATTCGGAACGCTGGTTCTTCGGGCACCTCGAACGGGCAAGTTTTGGGAAGTTCCTCGGGCTGTAGAGCAATGGCATTTTCGGCAGCGGCGACTTCATCCAGAATTTGCTTTCGATAGGGAGCCAAGTTCTCGTTGTCTAGATTGGCTTGCAGGAAAGCGATTCCCTTTTTGTGCAAATCGATTTGTGGCTGGCAAATTCCCATGAAGAACGGAAAGAAATACTGGTGCGAGAATAGCGGCAGTAATTGCTTAGGGTAGGCGAGGCCTATGTACGCTTTTAGGAACTGGGTCGCACCAATATAACCGAATGGGTGAGAACGAAGCTCGGCGAGATCACCGGCGTTTATATTGTGGCCCACATCAATGCGATACCTGTTGTTCTCAAGTTGAAGGCCCTGGGCATTGTTGATTGATACTATCGCAAGAATGCTAATCAGATAGAATATCGACAACGCAGCAAATCGGCTGCCGTCGAACAATGAACTGACAAGATAGTAAAGTGTGAACGCCGACGCGGCCGTGCCAGAGGTGCTCTGAAGCCCCTGCGGAAAGATACTGACGCCCGAAATGACCTGCTGATTGACAATAAATATCTGCAGAAAAATCGCGATCAGCGCGGCCGCGTCCAGTGACTGAGGCCTGGACGTCCGGCCGAGGGCCTGCACAAGCAGCCAGCAAGCAACACAAAACAGCAGGTTGATGGACAAGGCCGGAGAATGTGTATGCCGATAGTGTGTCGGCAACGCCGCCCAGGAGTTGAACAGGCCAAGTTCGTCTGCGAGCCTGAATGAAAATGCGAGTGCAATTGTCACCATGACGCAAGCGGCCACGACAACTCGACTGTCCTGCCTGATTTTAAGCGTCGCGCCATTTATGGCGAGTAGGCAAACCACTCCCAGCACGAAAACATAGCCGAGCAGGACGGAATCGTAGAGCAGCGGTATAGGCAGAAACAGAACATAGATTCGGCGATGGAGCAGTAAATAGATCAACAACGCGATAATAATGAAGAGGTAGGAAAATTGTGGTTCTGGCGTTCGTATGTAGGGTGCGAAACCTTCCCAGGCGCTAACCCAGAATGTATGTTCCTTCCGGTAATCAGGAAGGAGCCCCTCCAGCAAAGGGTTGCTCTGATTGAACAAAACCGGACAAAAAACGATGATCCAACCAGCTATCAGCGCATGGACTTCGCCCCACAACCGCCTGACCGTCAAAGCCACCACAACCAGCATCAGTAGTGGCGTAGCCATGTCAAAGATCAGGTTGATAACGGATCCCGACAGCCCGATCTCATGCAGTGCCTTGACGACATAGGAACTGACGTAGCGGGCGCGCCCATCAAGCATTGATATTGCGCCTTGGTAGGTCAGGTAAAGATGTTCGTCGGATCCATTCATGTAACTGAAATATGGCCTGTAGTAATAGGCCATTGCCGGCTTGATTAGAAACGACAGCATCGCCAAAACGACAAAAATCAATGCCGAAAAACGGTGATATGCATCACCTTTCGGGGAAATAGTATTACCGAAAAAGAGCGCGCATCGTGTGCTAGTCATATGAATGAACCAATATCAGAAAAATCATTGACTGACCGGGAGCCGGGCGCGAATTATTGATCGCTTCAACGCCTCACCGACGCGGTCTTGCTCGCCTTGGGTCAGACCGTACCACAACGGCAGCCGTAACAGGCGAGCCGACTGTCGATCTGTAACCTCCATCGAGCCGTGGCTTCGCCCGAAACGCTGTCCGGCAGGTGACGAATGCAACGGCACGTAGTGAAAGACCGTACTGATACCGTCCCCTTTCAGGTCGTCGATGATCAATTGTCGCTCAACCTCATCCTTGAGCAACACGTAATACATGTGCGCATTGTGCTTGCTGCAGTGCGGCACGATGGGCCGACGCAGATAACCATCGATTTCCATGGGCGCTAACAGGTCATGGTAGTAGTCCCAGCATTCGAGGCGGCTCCGCGTAATGACGTCCGCATGTTGAAGCTGCGCATAGAGAAATGCTGCTGTCATCTCGCCTGGCAAATAGGACGATCCGATCGACTGCCACGTATACTTGTCCACCTCTCCCCTAAAGAATCGGCCCCGATCTGTACCTTTCTCCCGGATTATTTCGGCCGGTTGCGCAAATCGTGCGTCACTGACCAATAATGCCCCACCTTCGCCCGAAATCAGATTTTTTGTCTCATGGAAACTATAGGTACCCATGTGACCGATACTGCCCAAGGGCCGGTCTTTATAGGTCGCCATGACGCCCTGTGCGGCGTCCTCGATCACGGCGATTCCGTGTCGTTCCGCGATGGTTATTATGGAATCCATGTCGCAGCTTACACCGGCATAGTGGACAACTACGATGGCGCGGGTCCTGGAGGTGATAGCGTCTTCGATCAACGTTTCGTCGATGTTGAGCGTATCGGAGCGGATATCGACAAAAACGGGAATGCCTCCACGCATCACAAATGCATTGGCCGTCGACACGAACGTGTAGGACGGGAGGATGACTTCATCGCCCGCCCCGATCTCCAACAGGAGTCCCGTCATTTCCAAAGCCGTCGTGCAGGAGTGTGTCAACAGCACCTTATGCGCGCCAGAGTGTAATTCTAACCAGTCATGGCAAAGCTTGGTGAACGGGCCGTCACCCGCCAGCTTTCCGCAAGCGAGGGCTTGTGTTATGTAGATGTGTTCGTTGCCTGTAAGGTATGGTTTGTTAAATGGAATGACGCTGTTTGGCCCGTTCATGATCCGACTATGCCTCCGTCACTGGTCAGCACTAACGCTTTGGCTGCCGTGTCCAACTGATTTGCCTTCTGCAGCGCTCGGCTTTAGGCCAACACCGACATTAATGGCCGATTGGTCGCCCAAGCTCCATGATGCAATGAGTGAAAGGCAGCACGAGCAGATCGTGCCGGATAACCACCCTGACGTCCTCAAAAATGCCTGCGGGCGAGGTCGGCATATGCCTCGGGCGTACGCACATACTCGCCCCTATCCATTGAGGCCAGTAATAGGGCAACTGGATGCTGCCCCTTCACATATGCACAATCCAGAGTCACAAAACGCCCCTCGGGGTTCAACAGGCTCGCCGCTGCCGAGAACATGGTTTCTACTTCCGCGTCATTTAGATGGTGGAGTACCGCCAGAGACGAGATGACATCGAATGGGCCCAGCGAATTCATCGTCTCTGGTGCGACCGCACCAACCACGAATGTTCCACGCTCTCCATAGCGCGCCGTAGCAGCTTCGATGCAATTCGGCTCAACGTCAAAACCGTAACACTCAATGCTATCGGGAAGAAAAGAAAGGATGTCAGCAGGTACGCAGCCAATATCCAACACGCGCTGACCTGGCAAAATGCGCAAAACCTCATCCGCCAGAAGCTGGGAGGTATTGTCGCGCCTCAGGCGGGACTGCAGTGCTTTGTGAACGCTGCTGTTCGACAGGAACCTGCGGGGATCAAACGCGCTGGTCAACTGATCCACTCCGACGCCCGGGCAATACCGAAGCCCGTCTTGCCAAAAGTATTGCCCGCATAGAGCATATAGCGCGCGCCGCCATGATCGAACACGAATGGATATTCAACCATGTCCGAATCCCAGCCTGTTTCTGAAACAGATAGAGCCGGCTCATTTTGCCGGGTCCAGTTGATGCCATCGGGAGATTCTGCCTGATAGATGCGATATTTTTCGCCCCGCGCAGAGAACCACATACGATAACAGTCTGGATCCTTCGTGACGCATGGCTTGCAAATTGCATATTCGCCGGGATAGTCGAAATCTATGACCACCTGGTCATTGCGCGTCCAATTGATCCCGTCATCGGACTCTGCATACTTTATCAGGTGACGCATATCTGCCTTTTCGGGACCCCAAGCGATATTGGACCCGTACCACATACGAAACTTGCCATTGTCCTCCATCACCCAAGGGTAGGAGATAGTAAATGGATCAACCTCGTTGAGCGGAACAACGGGAAAGCGACCATGTCGCACGAACGGCGAATATTCGTTCTCGCTGATCGCTACACCGATCGCGTTTTGCCAAGGCACAGCAACCGTCAGGTGCCAGCCCATGTAGTACAGCATGCGTCGACTGCCGGATTTGACAATGCAACCTATCGAGGCGCCGCTGTCATCGAACATTCCAAGCTGACCGGGCATCAGCACCGGATCCTCCGCTACTCTGAGCACCTCCGTCGGACGCATAATATCAATCTCGATATACGAAATGCTTGACCGATTGTGATCGTCTCTGCAGCTGAAATAAATCCGAAACAGATCCCCATCTATATGCTCAGCAACTGGGTTTGCAGCATATGAGTGAGCCCAGGGTTTCGATCCGTCGGGGGCATAAATATGCCCGAGCTTGGTCCAGTTCAAAGCTTTCCCTTTCCCATCATAATGCGCATGAAAGATTTGCTGTCGAGGTCATTCGCTGTGGCCGCTGGGGCGGTGTGAACACTGCCTTTGGCGGTATCGGTCGCAATCAGCGCATTTGCCCCCACGAATGTACCCTCACCCAAGGTCAGCCTGTTACTGATGGTGGATCCTATGCCCAGAAAGCAACGGGGACCCACATCTACTTCCCCGGCAACCGTCACATGGGACGACACCCAGGCATGATCCCCAATTCTGCTCAGATCGCCAACATGGTTGCTCGACCACATAACGACATTGTCGCCGACCTTCACGTCTAGCGACAAGGACTGATTATCGAGAATGAAACAATTTTCTCCGACATCAAGATCTTCTGCCCGAAAGAAGCCGGAATTGACGTAGCTGATGCAGTCGTATCCCTTGGATTTAACGGCCAGATACTTTTCTGCCCTCAGCGAATTCATACGCTGATAACCCAAGAGCACCAGAAACTTGTACTCATCCGGCGGGAAGCGGTCTTCCACTGTCTCGAACGCGACCACGGGAAGATCATGCAGCCAGTCATGGGTCAGATGAGCCTGCTCTGTCGCAAACCCGCAGACCTGATGATCGCTGTCGCGCGTTAGAAAGCGGTAAGCGACATCAGCCCCCCTTCCACTTCCGAAAAGTATGATCTTGCTCAAGAATGTGGTCCACTGTCAGGGAGAGCGGAGACACTTTCTTTGCGCACAAGTTGGTCCAGCCAATCGTGCACGCTAAGGCCCGCACGAGCGGCCGCTTGCTTGGCAAGTTCTTTTGCCTCTGGTGTTATCCCCTCCATCACACCAAAATATCTGGAGCGCATGGACCCTCCACGCCATCCCTTATGCTTGAGATCGAGGTTTAGCGGGGGTGGGCCATCACCTTTCACAAAACTGATAACATAGAAGCAGTTCGCCATGATCCAGCGCACGTTGACGTCCCGCGCCGACAGTGGCAAAGCTTCCAGCGGAAGCGGATGAGCAAAGAGCGGATTGTTGGTCGTGACGATCTTGCCAAATTCTGCGTCGCGTAGCCAAGGGCCAACTGACTCATCGCCAAATAGCACTGTCCCGCCCAGCTTCGTGACCCGGGCAAATTCAGCTGCAGCCCGCGGCTTGTCAGAAAACTCGTTGAAACCGCCAAAGTGGAACACAGCGTCGAAAAAACCGTCAGAATATGGCAGATAGCCGGCGTTGCTGACCGAGTAGTCCAACGAACATGCGAAGGGTTGGTCAGCGGCAATTTTATTCATCCGCCGACGACACGAATGCACCATTCCGGGAGAAAGGTCCTGAAGATGAAGCTCTCCAGACGCATCCAGGCGCCGTGCCAACCTGTAGCTGTCCCGACCTGTGCCGCACCCGACCTCCAGAATACGCGCATCCGGCTTCAGCCCCAGCATATTTACCATCAATTCACGGACGTCCTCCTCCGTTTGGTGAAGAGCCGCGAATTGCCAATCCAGCGCAGCGTCGTAAATCTGTTCGGCCACCCGGTCATACTCAACCTGAGTCTTGTGTTCCTGATCGCTGAGTTCCTGAGGCCAAACCAGATTGGGAATGCCCTCAATCACCGGAAAAACACTTCCGTCTGCCGAGATCAGGCTGTCATCTTGAACAGACAAGGGCAAACCTGTGTCCGGTGCGCGATAGATTTCAAAACTTGTCATTGTGCGGTACCTACACGTCGGCAAACCACGATCCAGACATGCTCTTCAACACCCCAGAAATCGTTCTGGCAGGAGCCGATAATAGCGTCTGTGAACGCTGGTGATAATGCTGTCCGGATGTCTGCTTCGGTGTCGAATTTTTTGAGAATGCTACCATTGCGCACGCCATACGGGTCGTTGGCAATTTCCATGTGCCCATCACCAATATCACGGGCGCCCGAGAAAATGTAGCTCGTCGCCATAGGCAGGGACAGAATAAATTGTCCGCCGGGTCGGATCACACGCGCAATCTCACTCACATTGTTCGCAAATGTCTGACCATGGTCGACATAGTAGCATGCATGGCAGGCAACGGCCCGATCGAAGTAGCAATCTCCAAATGGCAGCGACGCATTTCGACCAACAGCTACGTTCGTCAAAATCCCGAGCCGTTCCATACGAGCAGCGGCAAGATCACAGATTTCCTGTGCGATCTCAACCCCATGAACTTCCATTCCCAGATTGTAAAGAAGCGGCATATTGCGGCCGTCCCCAAATCCTAGATCGAGCACACGCTGACCTGCATAGTTCGATGTGTCGGCCTTGTGCCGAGGATACGTGCCCAGCAATGCCCGAACGACAAACTCCACTGGATAAACATGATTGGGGTCGCGCTCCCGATAAAATGAGTTGTATGATTTAGTCGTATCGGCTGGGTGTTCATTTTTCATCGGGCTGGTTTTCAACGTTGGGTGTTATAATGGCGAAAATACGCGTTGCATTGTTTGGTGGCCAAGACCTTGGCTACGTCATGGCCGAATATTTTTCGGCGCGTGACGATATCGAGTTGTTTGTCGTCTCCTACCATTCGCGTCGTGACGCGATAAATGGCTACCGGTCCGCGCTCACGATCAGCAAAGACCTTGGTATACCGTATATCGAAACCTCCCAGCCAAACAAGGACGTAGTGTCTGTGTTGCGGGATTGGAAGCCTGATATCATAGTTAGTGCATACTATGCCAGACTGCTTTCTCCGGAATTGCTTCGGATTCCACGACTGGGCGCCATTAATGTGCATCCCGGAAAATTCCCCCGCTATCAAGGTCCGATGCCCACACCATGGTACATACTGAACGGTGAAAAAACCTTTGGTATTGGCATTCTGCAAATCGATGACGGCGTTGATACCGGGCCGGTCTTTGTGGAGAGGGAATACCCCTTCCCCGGCGACGAGACTGGTCACGGTCTACTGCTCCGGACCCAGCGAGCGGCAGCAGAACTCTACAAGGAGTTCTTCGATGCGATAGTTTCCGGCGAGATCATTGCGAAACCCCAATTGGGAAAGCCAGAGGTCTGCCCTCGCATCAAGCCTCAATATCAGATCGACTGGAATGACACAGCTGAGATGATAAGTCGCCAGATACGGGTGCATGCCAGGCCATACTTTCCCGCGTTCTCCTATCTCTATGATCGAATGATCTCGGTCAATCGGGCGGAAGTCTCGGCCCAAGCACTCCCCGATCGCACACCAGGAGAAATTATCGCCGTTTCGAACAACGGGTTGTCAGTGGCCTGCGGCGAAGGGGTCCTGACCGTGACCAATTGCGAGTTTTTTCCGGCAATGAATCCAGAGCAAGCCCCCCTTTACCTTAGGACCGGATCGAGGTTTGGTTGAGAATCTTAGCTTTTTTCGGCCTTGTGAACCCGTCGAACAATTACATAGGGCCGGTTCTTGGTCTCGACGAAGATTTTTGCAACGTAGATCCCGATGAGACCCACGCAGAATATCAGTATGCCGCCTAGAAGCCAGACCGAAAGCATCACCGACACCCAGCCATCGAGCAAAGCACTGTATGCCAACCGCTGGATAAGCAACCAGATACCCATCAGCACGGACATACCGCTGATCAGGATACCTAGGTAGAAAATCGCAACCAGTGGCAATTCGCTGAACGAGGTAATGCTGTCCACGAGCATCCGCCAGCGACGCCACATGGAATAGCTGGTATCGCCACGTGAGGATTTGGCAACGGGAAGCGCGAGCTGCCGAAATCCAGTAATGACCCACAGGCCGCCGATGACCGTCGCCTGTTCTCGGTGCAGAACGAGAGCATCAACATAGTTTCGGCGCATCAGACGAACGGTCACGTGATTGCGTGGTATTTTGTAGGGAATCATCAGATCAAATAACCTGAATGCAATACTACCTAAAGCCCGTTCGACCCAACCGCCCTTGCGCTCAGTCTGAACGCCATAGATCACGTCCGCCCCGGTGGCCTGAAGGTGGGCATGAAACTCAACGAGTAGCGCTGGATCCTCTTCAAGGTCACTATCGATCAGGAAAATGAGATCACCTTTCGCCTGATCAAGTCCTGCCATAAGCGCCTTGTGGTGGCCAAAATTCCGGGACAGTTCGACGACGCTGAGATGCGGATCACTTGCTGCAAGTGCGCAGGCAATTTCCAGCGAATTATCCGGTGAACCATCGTCGACCATGACAAACTCATAATCGTCCGTTATCTGCCGCGCAGCACTCGAAACCCGTGCATGAAACGATTCTACATGGCTCGCTGACTTGTAGAGGGTCGTTACGATGGACAATCTCATTGCAGTATTTCACTCTCAATGCGGGCCAGCACCGCTTTGCGATCAACTTTGCCGTTTTGGTTGCGCGGTAAGTCCGACAACTGGAGGACTCTCGCTGGGCGCATGTAAACAGGCAGTTTCGCCTTGCAGGCAGCCATGACTTCGTTTGCTCCAACCGGCCTGTCAGCAATGTAAGCGACAACGATCTCCGCACCTTCCGCGGATTGCAACAGCACTGAAACTGCGCGCCGAACGTCGGTTACACTTTGCACCGCAAAATCGACTTCTTCCAATTCGATCCGGTGACCACGAATTTTGACCTGATTATCTACCCTTCCCTGGAACCAGAGCCAGCCCCTGTTGTCTTCCCGTACAAGATCGCCTGTTCGATACCAGATGGATCGAAACGCATCTTGGCGTGGGTCTTGTTTGAACTGCTCGCTCGTTTGCTGAGGTTGGCCAAAATATCCCAGCCCCACACAGGGCCCGCCAATCCAAAGCTCGCCAGATTCGCCAACAATGCAGGGGCTACCATCTTGTCCCATGATGAAATAGTTGAAGTCTCGGTGCATGGGGCCCAGGGGAGCGAACTCCATATCTGTAGTCGCCAGGACTTCGGGTGTCACCTTGATGCTGGAACAAATACAGCTCGTCTCGGTCGGGCCGTAGACATTTATCAGATCCGCCTGCTCAGCAAACCGAGATTGAAGTTCCTTCAGCCGCGTAATGGGGTATCCCTCGCCACCAAACTGAAAAAATCGGACATCCGGTAATGAAGTGGCAGTCAACAGGCCCAACTGATCGAGAATGAGGAACAGCGTGGGTACTGCAAACATCACTGTCGCCTGGCTATTCCGAATGGTCTTTACCCAGGTTACCGGATTGCTGATTTCGGACGTTTCCAGCGGCACCAACGCAGCGCCATTGAACAGGCTGCAATAGATGTCGAACACAGAATTGTCGAAATGAAGTGGGTTCAGCCCTGTGAAGCGCTCCTTCGGTGAACCGTGCCCCATCTCCCGTGCCCACGCAATCAGGCTCGCTACACCTTGATGCGAGATGACCGCTCCCTTTGGCTCACCAGTGGAACCAGAGGTAAACATCACATAGGCCGGATCGGTCCCTACAGCCGAACAAGCAGGTTCGCTGTCTGAATAGGGTACGAACTCTTCCAACCATCGGTCTCCGCTGAGCTTGTCAATAGTCAACGAACTCCCATGGGGATTGTCCAAAACTCCCTCACCGATCAACACCTTCGGCCGCAACTGGTCGACCATCCTCTTTGTTCGGTCAGGCGGATTTTTTGGATCAAGGAATACATAAGGAACGCCTAACCGCAAGCATCCCAATAGCATCGCATAGGCAATCCGTCGCTTTGGCAGTTGCAGAGCCACCACGTCGCCGCGCCGCACGCCGTACGACACCAGAGCAGCAGCGCTCCGCTCGGCAGCCAGTTTCAACTCATCAAATGACATGATGGAGTCCGAAAAAACCAACGCCGGAGACTCACCGTTGACTTGTACCTGAGAATCAAAGGCGGCCCAAAGATTGGACATCAGAGACGCAAGCCTCCGTTGAGCGGAAGGATTGTACCCGTCGCAAACGCGGCAGACGCAAGGTATTCGACCGCATCGATGACATCCTCGACCTCTCCCAAGCGACCAACCGGCGTCTTCTGCACATATCCAGATAGTACGGTGTCAGCGACATGCGCTTGGGTGGATGATACGTTGATGAAACCCAAGGCCAACGCGTTTACTCGCACGCCAAAGGGACCAAGCTCGATGGCCATAGTGCGGGTTAAACCCTCTATACCTGCCTTTGCAGCGCTATAGGCTGCCTGACCTGCGTTACCCTGCGCGGCGATGGAAGAAAAATTGACAATTGAGCCGCCACCACTACGCACCATACGGGCCGCTACCCGGCTAGCCACGACAAAGGGCGCTGAAAGGTTAGCATCAAGGACCGTTTGCCAGGATTGAAGACCGTGAGGAATGAATTTTCCTGCTCGAATTTGCAGCAAAGGCTCATTCCAGATCAATCCAACCGCATTTACGAGCATGTCAATACTGTCACCAAGGGGAATGGCATCGGCCAAAGCATGCGTCACGTCCGCTTCATCGAGCAAATCGGTGGCGCGCCGGACGATCCCAGGTTGACTTGCATCTGTTTCCGTTCGGTCAAGCGCCAGAACACGGCGGCCACGGTCCGAATAATAACGCGCGAGAGAACGGCCCAGCGCGCCCGAGGCCCCCGAAACCACGACCCATCCGTCATCGTCCATTGCCATCCGATCAAGTCTCCGCTAGAAATTTTTCGATATCCCCGACGGAAACAATTTTCTCTATTTCGTCCTCGGACAGTTCACGGCCTGCAATCTGCTCCAGTCGCAGGATGATACGAACACCCTTCAGCGAATCCCAGCCATCCAAATCGGCCAGCAGCGTACCACCCGAGCTTGCGTCGTTTTGCTTGGAGATCACTTCTGAGATCAAGTCTTTTGCGTTCATTTCAGCCTCAGGTTTGGGGCGCCAAGGGTCTCCTCAGCTCCGATGCCTCTCTCTATTAATATTTGGCTTGCAATGCAACGTTCCACTAAACGTTATTTCTGTCGGTTCAGGTAGCGAAGCGCGTCTGGTCCCGTGTTGAACATGAGGTCGAGTATTGTAACCGCAGGATCAAATCCACCATGGAGCTGTTTGTATTCGGGATAGTTCGCATAGTTCATCCACGTCACCTTAGTGCCTGCAGCCTCAAACATCGATTCGTCCAGATAGTCCTTGGCTGATGGCCCGCTCAGATAGTGGTCAGCGCCCGCCGCACGCGTTATGCCAAGCAGTCTCTCCGTCTGTCGGCCATTTGCGGGATACTCCGTATCACGTGTGATCTTTGTCTTGATCCCCATATGAGCGCAAATACCCCTGAGAAACAATTCGTTGATCTCAGTCAGTAGCGGCAACTGCCCAGCCTCTTTGAACCAGTTTTCAACCATGGGGGAAAGCTCTGAAAAATAAGGCGCGCGCTTGTATGCCAGGGCAATTGATCGCCAGTGTTGCTCGGCCCAGGGCTCGGACACTTCCACCTCCGCGATGCTTTGATCAAACCGCCCCTTGCTCACTACTGGAATGGTCAACCACTGGACACCATGGGCCGTCACGATGCGATTTCGATTATGCCAATGTCGGCGTGCATACTGCACACTGTCGAAAATAACGTACTCGTCGCACTGCCGGATAAGGTCGATAAAACCTTTCCAAGGGATATAGCAGGATTGGATTATGCATATCTGCACGGTAGGGTTACCTCGATTCGAGCTCATAGTCTGACCGGCATGCCCGGTCCATTGCAGGATGATTTTATGTTGGCGCACCTTCAGCTTTTCGCAGTTCTTTTCCTCAGTGTATACAGCCAGATCATGATGAAGTCGCGCTCAGCAAATTTCGTTGATTTGCCTGATTCTCCTAGCGGGTATTTGGAGTATCTTGTCCGTATGGCGTTGGACTGGCGCGTGCTAAGTGCTGTCTTCGCAACAATTATCGCCTCGGTCTTGTGGTTGCTGGTGATTCGCACCATGAATTTGGGCTATGCATATCCCTTCATGGCCCTGTCATTTGTTTTGGTGCCTGTGGCCGCATGGTTGTTCCTGCGAGAGCCGATCCCCCCAATCCAGATTGTTGGTATGTTGCTGATTGTAGCCGGCATAACCATCAGCGCGGTATCGCGATGAGGGAACTGGCTGGCCCTGAACGGCAATGTCCAGCGTGTGGCGTCTTGGAAACAATAGACCCCGGTTCGGTAGTATTCCCATTGGGTTGGGTATGTGGAAAATGCGGTGTGGCCGTTGCGCACCGCGATGGTATTCCGATGTTTGCCCCTGAACTGGCCGACAGTGTCAGCGGCATGGATCCGGCCAATTTCCAAGCTTTGGCGGACGTGGAAATGGAACACTTCTGGTTTGTGCCGCGCAACCGGCTCATTGTGGGCCTCGCTGCCAAATACTTCCCCGACGCCCGCCGCTTCATGGAAATAGGATGCGGCAATGCTGCCGTCCTCTCCGCCATGGCGCGATCGAGACCATGGGAGCGCCTGGTAGGGGCGGAACTGCATCCTTCGGGGCTATTGTTTGCGCGGCAACGGCTGCCCAACGAAGCTGAATTTGTCCAAATGGATGCACGCGACATTCCGGCCAAGTCCGTATTCGATCTAACTGGCGCTTTCGACGTCATCGAACATATCGCAGAGGATGAGACGGTCCTCCGGTCTTTGCGTGAAGCAACCCAATTGGGTGGCGGGACCATCATTGCTGTTCCGCAACACCCATGGTTATGGAGCGCCACTGATGAGTTGGCCCACCATGTGCGGCGATATCGCCGAGGGGAACTTGAGACCAAGTTGCGCCGAAACGGTTTTGAAGTTCTGTTCTCGACCTCCTACACGGTATGTCTGCTACCGTTTATGGCCATAAGTCGACTGGTAAACCGTGGCGCGGGTGAGATGGATCGAGTCAATCAAGAGCTGATGCCAGATAAAAACGTTAACGCCGTGCTCAAAGCGGCCCTAATGGCCGAGGTCAATTTGACCCTTAAGGGGTGGCGTTGGCCAGCAGGCGGGAGCCGGGTTGTCGTGGCACGAGCCATTTGACCGGAGCGGTGGCTCAACAGCCAGAACAACTGCGTTTCCGATCTGGGCAGGCGTAAACCTTGATCCTCGCAGAGAGTTCGGATGCCGGGATAACTAGGTCGCCTCAAGGCGTTGCATGGTTTTCGGGTCCTCAAACTTTGTGACGCCCCGCTTCGGCGGCGACGCTTTCAAGATAGGCTCGATACTCGCAGGGCGGCAACTTCGCAACAATGTCGGCAAATTGCTCAAGATTGAGAAACCGGCGGACCAGTGCCGCCTCTTCCGGGCATCCCAGCTTTATGCCCTGACGACGCTCCACCATGTGGACGTATGCCGATGCTTCCTGTAATGCACTGCTTGTCCCCGCGTCGAGCCAAACAAAGCCTCGGCTCAAACGACGCACAAAGAGTTCACCATGTTGCATGTAAGCAAGGTTTACATCTGTAATCTCCAGCTCACCCCTGGCCGATGGCTTGAACGACTTCGCGAGACCTCAGCATAACAACGCATTCTGACGGACCGATTTGTATACGGCGCTGTTATGCAGGGCCTTCAGCGGTTTTGAAGCCGTGAGCCGTGCGATTTTGTGGGCTATTTCCTGATGTGGCGCACTGCCTCAGAAATCGTCGCCCCTTGTCCTTGCAGAACTTCAACCTGCCGAAGCTTCGATACAATCTCTTCCGGCTTCTCTCGTTTTCCAGTCATCGCTGATCCTCCAATCGCGGGACAAATCTATCCCAGTTGGTGGACCACTTTCAGGGGGCAACTCCCTAGCAACTCCCAGATAGTGATGTTATTAGTCCGCCTCATATTGGCATGAGCCATAATCAGGCTGCTCTGGCAATGCCCCTTTTCTCGCACATCAGGATCAATGGAGGTTCCGCAACTGTCGCGAGGAGGACACGATATGTATCTTGACTAGAATGCGTATGTGGTCCCATAGCCTCTAGGCTAAATGGCGAGATGAACTCCTTCCAGCGCGCATCTGGCATAAAACGCAGTTAGATTAAGGTAAAGGCAGCTCTGAAATATGACAATACTCGTAACGGGGGGCGCTGGATTCATAGGCGCCAATTTCATATCGGAATGGTTGTACGGCACTGATGAAACAGTCGTCAATCTAGACAAACTGAGTTACGCAGGAAGCTTGAAAAATTTAGACAGACTCGGTGCAGATTCTCGCCATGTTTTTCAACTAGGTGACATAGGCGACAGAGAATTTGTTACCCAACTGCTGGAAACTTACTGCCCTCGAGCGATAATAAATTTTGCAGCCGAATCCCATGTTGACAGGTCGATCGACGACCCCAGCCCATTCATCACAACGAACATACTGGGCACATTTCAGCTTCTTGAGGCAACACGGTCCTACCTTGAGAAACAAAACGACACCTTCGTGGCGGGATTTCGCTTCATCCAAGTATCAACAGACGAGGTTTTTGGATCCCTCGCCGAAAATGACGCACCATTTGTCGAAGCCAGCCCATACCGACCCAACAGCCCCTATTCGGCCTCAAAAGCATCTGCAGATCACCTCGTTCGCGCCCATCACCGTACATACGGCTTTCCGGCGATTATCACCAATTGCAGCAACAATTTCGGCCCGATGCAATACCCAGAGAAGCTCATACCCGTCGTCATAAACTGCGCTTTGTCAGAAAAGGCCATTCCTATCTATGGGGACGGACGTAATGTTCGCGATTGGCTGTATGTCTCCGATCATTGCGGGGCCCTGCGCGACATTCTTGATTGCGGCCGACCTGGTTCGACATATAACATTGGCGGCGGCATCGAATTGTCCAACATGGAGCTCGCGCGGCGAGTTTGTGACATCCTGGACGACCTAAGGCCTCGCTCTTCTACTTTGTCGCACTCTGCCTTGATTCGGTCCGTGGCAGATCGGCCTGGGCATGACTTCCGCTATGCAATCGACAGCTCCAAACTGCGCGATGAAATTGGCTGGACCAGTTCATTTGACTTTGATGACGCACTTGCGGCGACCGTACGTTGGTATGTCACCCAGCATCGTGCTGATTGAATTGGAGGGCACTGTCAGAACAAAAATCTTGAGCGGGATAAGGCGGCGGCCTAGCGCCGAGGAATGACCTAGCTGGATACCCGCAAGAACTGGGTGATTTCGACCACGCGCTAACTGGTAGGATAGAAAATTGCAGGTTTGTCGTTGAGAGCGTCGGAGATGGCTGCTTCGATGCATGAGTGCCGAGGTTTTCGGCCCGTTTGGGCGGTTCTGGCCGCACCTATGCCGCTCCATGAGATGGGCGACGGCTTTCCGCTCGGCAGCGGGCGTCACCATTTCTTTCCCAACAAGTCCTTCAGCGCCACATTGTCTAGCATCGCATCGGCGAGCATCCGCTTGAGCTTGCCGTTCTCCTCCTCAAGAGCCTGGAGCCGTTTGGCTTCGGAGACTTCCATTCCGCCGAACTTCGCTTTCCATTTGTAAATGCTGGCGTCGCTGACACCATGTTTGCAGCAGAGCTCCGAAACCGCAATCCCGGCCTCTTACTCCTTCAATATTTCAATATCCCGATAATCTGCTCTTCTGAAAAACGGCTACGCTTCATGTCTTGGTCCTCTGATTGACGTGCCCCCAATAGGTTGGACCATTTTAAGCTGGAATTTTCCATTTATGATCCCCACGGGGACAGAAGGAGAGTTCCATGAAGGCATCGAAGTTTTCCGAAGCGCAAATCGCCTTTGTCTTGAAGCAGGCAGAAGAAGGAGCGGCGGTCGCGGACGTCTGCCGAAAGGCGGGTATTTCTGACGCCACGTTTTACAATTGGCGCAAGAAGTATGCGGGCCTGAAGCCGTCGGAGATGAAACGGTTGCGCCAGCTCGAAGACGAGAACGCCAAGCTCAAGCGGATCGTCGCCGACTTGTCTCTCGACAAGGCCATGCTTCAGGACGTGCTGTCAAAAAAGCTCTGAAGCCTGCCCGCAAGCGGGAACTTGTGGACAGGGTCATAGGCGACTGGAAGGTATCGACGCGCCGGGCTTGCTCTGCGCTGCAGATCGACCGGTCCCTTTATGTTTACAAGTCGAAGCGTGGCGAGCAGGCTGAACTGAAGCTGCGGATCAAGGACATCTGCCAGACGCGTGTCCGGTATGGCTATCGGCGCGTGCATGTTCTGCTCCAGCGGGATGGATGGGCGGTCAACCCGAAGCGAATCTATCGCCTTTACAAGGAGATGGGCTTGCAGCTCCGCAACAAGACACCCAAGCGGCGCGTGAAGGCAAAGCTCGGGGAAGATCGCAAGGATGTGACCCATTCCAACCAGGTCTGGGCGATGGATTTTGTGCACGACCAGTTGGCGACCGGCCGCAAGATGCGCATTCTGACGGTTGTTGATACCTTTTCACGTTTCTCGCCGGTGATTGATCCACGGTTCAACTACAAGGGAGAGGATGTAGTGCAGACCTTGGAGCGTGCCTGCCGGACGGTTGGCTATCCCCAATCGATCAGGGTCGACAATGGCAGCGAGTTCATCTCCCGCGACCTCGATCTGTGGGCCTATCAGAAGGGCGTTGTTCTGGACTTTTCCCGGCCTGGCAAGCCGACGGACAACAGCTTCATCGAATCCTTCAATGGCAAGTTCCGGGCCGAGTGCCTGAACACTCACTGGTTCATGAGCCTTGACGATGCCCCGACAAAATTGGAGGATTGGCCCCTCTCATCGTTTGCGAGCAAACGACTGCCGGGCAATGGTAGAGACATAACGAGTTCCGGCCACATAGCGAGATCGGCACCGCTGCCGGCATGAGCCTCAACCCCGGAAAATTCTGGCTCACGCTGGCCCAAAATCGGGGGGCACCTCATGATTTGGCCAGAACGAACTTCAAACTGGATTAGATCGCGGGGCAAGGTCACACCGGCGCTGCCCCTCGGAGAACGAAAGCATTGGCTGTTGACACGAAAGTATAAGACGGCATGATCACTTCGTCGCCCGGAGCTATATCTAACAGGAGCGCGGCCATCTCCAGCGCCGCCGTGCAGGAATGTGTCAGAAGCGCCTTGCTGTTTCCGCTACGTCGTTCGATCCATTCGTGACATTTCCGCGTAAACAGCCCATCCCCTGCAAGATGACCGCTTTTAAGTACCTGCGCTATATAGTCAAGTTCGTTACCGGTAACATTAGGTCGGTTGAATGCTATCCGATCCTGTCGCTTCATGGTCATGGTTGCCCGCCCTTTACCCGCTGCATCTCGGTCGCAATGGTTTCGAGGTAGAATCGGTACTCGCAGGCAGGCATTGCGGCAACCACTTCTACAAATTGCTCCAAACTGAGGAATCCGCGCACAAGAGCAGCCTCTTCCGGGCAGCCAAGCTTCACCCCCTGCCGCCGCTCAATTGTCTCGATGTAAGCCGACGCCTCCTGTAGGGAACGACTCGTTCCTGCGTCGAGCCACGCAAAGCCACGACTGAGACGTCGCACATAGAGCTCGCCGATCTCAAGGTAGCTGCGATTAATGTCTGTAATTTCGAGCTCGCCCCGTGCCGAGGGAATAAGCGACTTGGCGAACTCCACGGCCCTGTTATCGTAGAGATAAAGGCCGGGGACGGCGAAGTGGGATCGGGGTTTCTTCGGCTTCTCCTCAATCGAAATCGCTCTACCGTCTTTGTCGAACTCGACGACGCCGTACTCTTGGGGATTGGTCACGTGGTAAGCGAACAAAGTCGCGCCGTAGCGAAACTCTGCCATTGCGCGCGGAAAAGCGTCCCCTCCGAAAAATATGTTGTCGCCAAGCATGAGCGCGACGCTGTCGGTTCCGATAAAGCTTTCTGCGATAAGAAAAGCCTGCGCTATTCCCTCTGGGCGAGGCTGCAAGCGGTATTCGATTGAAATACCCCAATTCCGTCCGTCGCCGAGCAATTGCTCGAATCGCGGCAGATCTATCGGCGTGGTGATAATGCAAAACTCTCGAATTCCTGCAGCGATCAGAACCGTCAGCGGATAATATATCATCGGCTTGTCGTAAACTGCCTGAAGTTGCTTACTAGAAACCTTCGATAAAGGGTATAAACGCGAGCCGTTGCCGCCCGCCATAATGATCGCTTTCAAGGGAGATTCTCCGTTGCTTGTACTTCGCCATACACTTCCTGGATGACCGAGCGGGATCGGTCTTTACCTCTTCAAGGACCTTCTTTACGTACAGTCCTATTAACCCCGTAAATACGGCATTGAGGCTGAAGAAGAAGACGACTACGGCCATGAGTGAAGACCACCCATCTTGTGGGTTTCCTGTCAGAGCTTGTATAACCACATAGGTGCCAAAAGATAGACCGAATGCTGAGAGCAGAACGCTAATGAAGAACATCATTTTTGGAAGTCGTCCGCTAAAAACTGAACCGCGCCGGGTTTGCCGGAGGCTCCAACTCCTGAGTAGGATGGAGCATCATGAGCAAGACAACGAACAAGTTTTCCCCCGAAGTGCGTGAACGCGCGGTGCGTTTGGTTCTGGACAATCAGGACCAGCATGAATAGCGTTGGCAGGCGATCCTGTCTATTTCATCGAAGATCGGCTGTGCGCCGCAAACGCTGAACGACTGGGTCAAGAAGGTCGAGGTTGATACTGGCCAACGTGGCGGCATCACGACCGAGGTGGCCGAGAAGATGAAGGCCCTCGAACGCGAGAACCGTGAGCTCAAACAAGCCAATGAGATTCTGCGTAAAGCGTCCGCATATTTTGCCCAGGCGGAGCTCGACCGCCCATTCAAACGATGATCCGCTTTATTGAGGATCACCGTGCTGATCATGGGGTCGAGCCAATCTGCCGTATGCTGCCGATTACCCCTGGCACTTTCTATGACCACCTGGCCAAGCGCGCTGATCCATCGCGGCTATCGGATCGAGCGGTGCGTGATGCACAACTCAAGCCCGAGATCGAGCGGGTCTTTGAGGATAACCTCAGCGTCTATGGCGTGCGTAAGGTCTGGCACCAGATGCGGCGAGAAGGCTTTGATATTGCGCGATGCACCATAGCCAGGCTGATGAAGGATATTGGCATTGAAGGCGTCATACGCGGTAAGAAGCCCAAAACGACAATCCCTGATAAGGAGCTCCCTTGCCCGCTGGACCGGGTGAACCGTCAGTTCCACGCGCCTGCGCCAAACGTGCTGTGGGTCAGCGACTTCACCTATGTCGCGACGTGGCAGGGCTTTGTCTACGTCGCTTTCGTCATCGATGTATTTGCGCGCCGGATTGTCGGATGGCGGGAAAGCCGCACGGCTAATGCGGGGTTTGTTTTAGATGCACTGGAACAAGCCATTCACCAACGCAGACCGGCACAGGACAAGCTTGTTCACCACTCAGACCGTGGATCGCAATATTTGTCGATCAAATACACGAAGCGGCTGGCGGAAGCCAAAATCGCGCCCTCCGTGGGCAGTGTCGGGGATTCCTATGACAACGCTCTGGCCGAGACGATCAACGGCCTGTTCAAGGCGGAAGTCATCCATCGACGCGGCCCCTGGCGAAGCTTCGAAGCCGTCGAATACGCCACCCTCGAATGGGTCGACTGGTTCAACAACCGCCGCCTGCTGGAACCCATCGGAAACATCCCGCCAGCCGAAGCCGAAGCAAACTTCTACGCCGCTCTGGAAAGATCAGACGTGGCCGCATAACTTAAACCAAACAGCCTCCGGAAAACCTGAGGCGGTTCAGTGCCGGACGCCAAGACGATCTGGCTGTTCCGCGAAAGTCTGGTGCGTGCCGGTGCGATCGAGAACCTGTTCGCCCGTTTCGACAAGCATCTCTCCAAGTCTGGTTATCTTTCCAAAGGCGGCCAGATCGTCGACGCCACGATCATCCAGGCGCCCAGGCAGCACAATAGCCAGGACGAGAAGCAAGCGATCAAGGCGGGCGAGATCCCGGAAGGTTGGAAGGACAAGCCAGCCAAGCTTGCGCAGAAGGATCGCGACGCGCGGTGGACAGTAAAGTATTCCAAGGCAAAACAGCCGGCGGAAACGCCGACATCAGCCGCGACCCGGCAGCACGACATTGCCATTCCGATGTTCGGCTACAAGAACCATGCGGGCATCGACCGGGCCCTCGGTTTCATCCGGGGATGGACGGTGACGAGTGCGAGCGCCCATGACGGAGCCCAACTCAGGAATGTCGTCGCCAAGAACAACACGGCATCGACAGTCTGGGCCGACAGTGCCTATCGATCGAAGACCAACGAGGAATGGCTGGAAAAGAACAGCCTGACGTCTGATATTCATCAACGCAAGTCGAAGGGCAAGCCGATGCCGGAAGCGATGTCGCGGGCCAATGGTCGCCGCTCAAAGGTTCGCTCCGTTGTCGAGCATATCTTCGCAAGGCAGAAGGACAAGATGCGGCTCTTCATCCGAACCATTGGCATGAGCAGGGCGACGGTGAAGATCGGCATGGCCAATATCGCATACAACATGCTGCGCTATGTCTGGCATCAGGGGCGAACTGCGTCCATATGAGCGAAGCCTGGGTGAAATCACCCGAAAACACCCCAAGCAACCGGCAGAAATGGCCGACATTCAACGTCCGAACGACAAAACAGTCGCGCTGACCGCCTCAACGCCGCCTCTCGAACCGGAAAAGATCAGTAAATCGAGGTGTCCGATTGAATGGGACGGCCGCACCGATGCTCCTCGATGGCCCGAACCAGATGCGGCTTCAAGTCATTCGGCCTAACATAGCCGGTCTGGACTAAATCATCTAAATCCCCTATAAAACTTCACAACTCGGCCATCCCTCAAGATCGTCAAGAAAGAGCATACAACCCATATCGTAGAAACGGGTCCGGCCTTGAATGCGTTTATCAAAGCGAACTCAACTACATTTTGGTTGTGCGTACTGTTTGTCGTGTCGTCGATATTGGTCTGGCTCCCGCTCACAGGAGTTGAGTTTTCTGAAGTGGGCGCTTCAGTTCTTCACATATTACTGTTTTTGATGATTCCTGGCCTAGCGCTTGCTTTGAAGTTGGGATGGCATAACAGCGCGGGCTTGTTGCTAGTCTGGGCACTAGCTCTAGGTGTCGTGCTTCTACCAATCGCTCTTTTACCCTTTTGGATAGCCGGATGGGAAAGCGGCCCCCTACTTATTCCAATTATTGGAGCAATTTTCCTGTTTCAATACAGGGAAAAATTGAAATTATCCTTTTGTTACGCCCCCCTATACTCGGTCTTTAGCTATTCCAAGGGTGTTATTTTTTCGATATTTATTCTGATAACAATTTTTTTGTGCGTTGTTGATCCGTTTTCTATTGTCCCACTCGAAGATCTCCTGGTCCATCAGGGAGTGCTGATGCGAGCGGTTCAGGCAGGATTCCCCCCTGAAAATCCGCTGGTTGAGGGAGTAAATCTCTCCTACAATTATGCTGCGCATCTGATGATGGCTCATTTTACCAAACTCTGGGGAATTGCCCCAGTCGCGTCTGTCGGGCGGATCTTTCCTATCCTTTTGTTGAGCGCCCTACTTCTCTCCACGTTTGCTTTCGCAGTGGAGGTACTCCGAATTCCCATGTGGGCAGCACTGATCGCAATGATCAGCGCATTTTGGGTCGTTGGCTATGGCCCCTTGAATATGCAGTTATACGGTGCCTTGTTGGCTCCGCCAAATATTCGATTGATCGGACCATTGGGTGCGCTTGTCACTTTTTTGGTTGCTGTGCGCCTCATCTCGGCAACAGGTACAATCGATGGTGCCCGTGGTACTGGCCGAGCACTGTTGTTCGGAGCCCTTGTTTTTTCAGCAACTGGATACAGGGCACCCGTAGGGCCAATTCTCATATGCTCCGCATTATTTGTCGGATTTTTACCTGTTTTGCGGACGGAACGACCCAATATTGGCGCAATAGTAATGGCGTTTTGTGGATTGGTTGGTTTCACGGGAGCGGGTTTTATATTTTTAACATTCGGCTCTAATATTAGTGGAACATCTTTTGCATCTATCAATACAACTTTTTACTGGCTTTCGGAAAGAGATAATATTTATCCGCTGGCTAATTTACTGAAAAGTTTCGGTTTTACAGAATTGCTTGTTGGTATCGTAACCTTTTTAGTCATGGCAATTATGCAAGCAGGATTTCTAGTGCCGGCGTTCATAGCGCAGATATTTGAATTTCGGCATAAACAACCTTCGACTGCTGTATTGGCACTCATTGGAGCATCGATTGCGGGAATTTGCGGAACAATGTTGACGTCAGCCCCGGGAGGTAGTCATTTCTCGTTCATTAATTTAGCTAATCTTTCCATGTCGCTACTCGGTGGATGCGGTCTGGTGGTCCTTATTCGCTGTGTAAGTTCTCCTGTTCGACGAACTCGCCTCTGGGCCCGTTTGGCAATATTTGGGTGCGTGGCCCTAAGTGCGTTGAGCGTCTGGGAGATTACGTATCAGTTAGACAGGTTCGGCTCAGCAAGGATTGCCAACTTGTTCGTCCGCCCACATGTAGAGCGCGTCGAAGAATTGGAGCCGCTTCTTGGAATGCTAGAATCCTCTGACTTGACGCTTTTTCTCGGAAACGATGATCATGAACTAAACGATTTGGCAATGAACTATAATTTGAACTTAGTCGCCAATCTGCATGCATTAACCATGTATTCAACATGGGAATCGCCCATTTCTGCAGTGTTTTCCAGGCGCGTTGAGGTAGTGCAACGTCTTCGTTCTGATGCCGCTTCTGGCATGGTCCGGGAGGAAGTTCTCCATTTGCTTAGCGAAACGCTAGTAGACCGGGATAGGTCATATTTCGTAATCGCACCTACTAGTGCGAATGCAGACGAGGTGTCGTCGCTTTTGTTGATTGATCAAACATCTAGCTACAGTCTCTACCGATGGAGTCCGCGGTGATTTGAATAGGAGGGATATGGCCAACACACTCATCAAACTGGACCGCAAATGGAATGGAAATAGGTTCGTGTCCGCAGGCGTGGTGTAGCTGGCAGGGTGGCCAACTGTTTTCTCAGTTAGAGTTGGCGTTGCTAACGACCAATCTGTAGGACGCGACCGTAAGCAGCCCAATTGAATGGTCCATAAGGAAATTTGGTGCATAATCGGCCCTTGTGAGAGCGGCGGTGCAAAATTAGTCCACGGTAGCGGCGGGATTGTCCCGCTTCGGGCGGTTTAAAACCCGGCCACCTATTTTCCTTCTGCGACGAGAGCAGGAGGGCTGAGGGATCTATACCGTGGAACTTTATCTGAAGGTCCGTCTGGCTTGTTCTGGAGGAATGAGCCGGCGTCAGGCTGCAAAGCATTTCAACATATCGCGCGACAGCGTTGCGAAGATGATGGCGTATTCGACGCCGCCTGGCTATCAGCGGCAATCACCTATCAGGCGTCCGAAGCTGGATGCGTTCGTGTCGACGATCGAGCACTGGCTTGATGAGGACATTAAGGTGCCGCGCAAGCAGCGCCATACGGCCAAGCGGGTGTTCGACCGTCTTCGGGACGAGTGCGGGTTCACCGGCGGCTACACGATCATCAAGGATTACATGCGCGAGCGTGATCAGCGTCACCGGGAGGTGTTCGTGCCGCTATCGCATCCGCCAGGGCATGCGCAGGCCGATTTCGGCGAGGCGATGGTGGTGATCGGCGGGGTGGAGCGGAAGGCGCACTTCTTCGTGCTCGACCTGCCGCACAGCGACGGTTGCTATGTGCGGGCCTATCCGGCGGCGGTGTCGGAGGCTTGGGTAGACGGTCACGTCCATGCGTTCGCCTTCTTCGGGGCCGTGCCACAATCGATTGTCTACGACAACGACCGTTGTCTGGTGGCGAAGATATTGGCCGATGGCACACGCAAGCGCGCCACGCTGTTCAGCGGTTTCTTGTCTCATTACCTGATCCGGGACCGCTACGGCCGTCCGGGGAAAGGCAACGACAAGGGAAGCGTCGAGGGGCTTGTCGGCTATGCCCGGCGCAACTTCATGGTACCGATCCCGCAATTTGCGACATGGGAGGCATTCAACGTCTGGCTGGAAGAGCAATGCCGCAAACGTCAGTGCGCCAGGCTCCGCGGTGAGAACGAGACGATCGGAGAACGGCTGCAGCGGGATCTGGCGGCCATGCGCTCGTTGCCAGCATCGCCGTTTGATGCGTGTGACCAGGCAAGCGCCAAGGTAACGGCCCAGTCGCTGGTCCGCTACAAGACCAACGATTATTCCGTTCCTGTCGCCTATGGCCATCAGGACGTCTGGGTGCGTGGCTATGTCGATGAGGTGATGATCGGCTGCCGTGGCGAGATCATCGTCCGCCATCCCCGAAGCTGGGAACGGGAAGACGTCGTCTTCGATCCTTTGCATTACCTGCCGCTGATCGAACAGAAGATCAATTCGCTGGATCAGGCAGCACCTCTCCAGGGCTGGAACCTGCCCGAGGAATTCGCCACGCTGCGCCGGCTGATGGAAGGCCGCATGGCAAAGCATGGCCGGCGTGAGTATGTTCAGGTGCTGCGTCTGCTGGAGACTTTTGAGCTTGCCGATCTGCATGCGGCGGTGAAGCAGGCCCTTCAACTCGGCGCGATCGGCTTCGACGCAGTCAAACATCTGATCCTGTGTCGGGTGGAACGCCGGCCGCCGCGACTGGACCTGTCCATCTACCCGTATCTGCCAAAGGCGACGGTCGAGACGACCTCTGCAAAGTCCTACATGCGCCTGCTTGACGGTGTTGAAGGGGAGGAAGCGGCATGAGCACCGAAGCTCCCGAGATCCTGCTCTCCCACTATCTCAAAACCCTCAAGCTGCCGACGTTCCAGCGTGAGTACCAGAAGCTCGCCCGGTTGTGCGCCACCGAGGGCGTCGACCATGTCGGATACCTCACCCGGCTTGCCGAGCGGGAGATGATCGAACGTGATCGGCGCAAGGTCGAGCGCCGCATCAAGGCGGCAAAATTCCCTGTCGTCAAAAGCCTCGACAGCTTCGACTTCGCTGCTATCCCGAAGCTCAACAAGATGCTGGTGCTGGAACTGGCCCGTTGCGAATGGATCGAACGCCGCGAGAATGTCATTGCGCTCGGGCCAAGCGGCGCGGGAAAGACCCATGTCGCGCTTGGTCTCGGCCTGGCTGCCTGCCAGAAGGGTTTGTCCGTCGGCTTCACAACAGCCGCCGCACTGGTCAGCGAGATGATGGAGGCGCGTGACGAGCGCCGTCTGTTACGACTTCAGAAGCAGATGGCTGCCTACCAGCTTCTTATCATCGATGAGTTGGGCTTCGTGCCGCTCTCAAAGACCGGCGCGGAATTGCTGTTCGAGTTGATCTCGCAACGCTACGAGCGCGGAGCCACCCTGATCACCAGTAACCTACCATTTGACGAATGGACCGAAACGCTCGGATCTGAACGCCTCACCGGCGCGGTGCTGGATCGTATCACCCACCATGTCAACATCCTTGAGATGAATGGCGACAGCTATCGTCTCGCCCAAAGCAGCGCCCGAAAGGCCGGCTGAAACCCTCTCAGAAAATCACCGTGCGCGCATGAGACCCCCGCTCGGGCTACGCCCTCCCGGAGGTCTCATGCGCGCACCATAACTGGCCGACTTTTACACCGCCGCGTGGCCGGATTTTACTCCGGCGTTGACA
>Ga0163215_100487_pt1 | contig 64510 bp, 53 predicted proteins | sample SynspAceP_FD_185934 | JGI IMG/M metagenome (GOLD analysis project Ga0163215, IMG submission 185934) | Saline lake microbial communities from Ace Lake in Antarctica - Synechococcus sp. Ace-P (Hybrid Assembly) | ecosystem: Environmental > Aquatic > Non-marine Saline and Alkaline > Saline | place... | reverse complement strand
ACAATGACATCGAGTTGTTGCTGGCGGTGTCGGTTGTGTCGGTGGTGGTGGTGCTGATGACGCAGCTCATCTCCGACATCGGCTACGTCTTTCTCAACCCGCGCATCCGCATCTCATAAGGGAGGGCAAGATTATGGAACAACTCACCTGGACGGGCGCGCTGGCGCCGCTCAATCTTTTCCTTGCTCTTGCGGTGGCCGTGCTTGCGATTGCCATCGCGGTGCAGATCGTGCTGAGCTTTGTGCCTGCCAGTGGCAGCCGCGCGGTATATGCGGATGGCACCATGGCGGCCGACAAGGGGCTCCCGGGCTTTGTCGGGATGATTGTACACTATGCGCTGCTGGTAACGCTGGGCATTGTCGTGCTCTACGTTTTGGCGGGGATCGTGATGGGCACGAACGCGGGCATCATCGGCGGTATGGCACGCCAGTTATTGCCGGTCTGGATCGCATTGGCAGCCACCTTTGCCCTGTCCGTTACCTTCAAGCGGAACCTCGGCCTTTACGGCAAGCTTTTCGACAGCACCGTGGGCATGATCGGCTTCGGCCTTGTGATGTTCTGGGTTTATGCGGGCTTTTTTGGTGGCGTGCTGGATTGGGTCACGACCCATGACACACTCAGCCAAGTATCAGGCATGAAGAACAAGGCCCCTGGCACACCGCTGAGCGGAGCCACCCCAGAGGACTACCAGTGGTTTCTTTTGGGTGGTGACAATCTGGCGCGCGATGTGTTCAGCCGTCTGTTTGATGGCGCGTGGGTGGTGGTGAAAATTGCACCTTTTGCGACGCTGTTTGCCTTTATGGTCGGCATCACGCTGGGCCTGCCTGCGGGATACTACGGCGGACGTCTGGATACGTTCCTGTCGTTTCTGGCCAACCTGATCCTCGCCTTTCCGGTGATCTTGCTGTTCTATCTGCTGGTCACCCCCGAGATCGTGCTGACCGGCATCCCGAACTACATGGCGCTGGTATTGTTCATCTTCCCGCTGGTGTTTCTGGCGATCCTTTTGAACTCGCGGTTCTACACACAACCCTCCTTGCGCACGCCGTTGCTGATTGTGGTGCTGGGATTGGGCGCGTGGTTGTATCTGAGCCTCGTCAGCACCGATGGCGCGGTTGTGGCCACACCGGATTACGCTATTCCCGGCCTGCCGGTGTTTCTTGACGGGTTTGACATTGATCCCAACCTGCTGGTTGTTTTTGTCTCGGTGGTGTTCGTGAATGCGCCGACGGTGTTCCGGATCGTGCGCGGTCTGGCGCTGGACATCAAAACGCGGGACTATGTAGCGGCAGCGCAAACGCGCGGTGAAGGACCCTGGTACATTATGCTCTGGGAGATCCTGCCCAACGCACGCGGGCCGCTGATTGTCGATTTTTGTCTGCGGATCGGGTACACAACCATCTTGCTGGGAACCTTGGGGTTCTTCGGGTTGGGGCTGGCCTCGGAAAGCCCTGACTGGGGGACCACAATCAACGCGGGGCGGCGGTTGCTGTCGATCTATCCGCATGCGGCGATCGCGCCGGCGGTGTCGCTGTTGACGCTTGTGTTGGGATTGAACCTGTTGGCGGATGGTTTGCGAGAAGAGAGTTTGCGGGATTGAGAGGGGCGTTTCGGGGGCTCTGCCCCCGGACCCCCGGGATATTTATAGCCAAAAGAAATAGGGTAAAGCGCTATTTCCGGTCCTCCACCTTGGGAGAAATGTGATGCCTAAAACTGACTACGACGGACCTATTCTTGAAATTGACAAGCTGTCGATTTCCTTTTTTACGCGGTTGCGTGAAATTCCGGCGGTGATGGATTTTTCCGTTTCTGTGAAACCCGGTGAGGCCGTGGGGCTTGTCGGCGAGAGCGGGTGCGGAAAGTCCACCGTAGCGTTGGGGGTGATGCAGGATCTGGGCAAGAACGGGCGCATTGTTGGCGGCTCGATCAAGTTCAAAGGGCGTGATCTGGGCGAGATGAGCGATCAGGAGTTGCGCAAGATCCGCGGCTCGGAGATTGCAATGATCTATCAGGAGCCGATGGCCTCGCTGAACCCTGCGATGAAGATCGGCAAGCAGTTGATGGAAGTGCCGATGATCCACGCAGGCATGTCAGAGACGGAGGCTTATGAGCGCGCCTTGATGGTGGTGACGGATGTGAAGCTTCCCGACCCCAAGCGCATCCTGAATGCCTATCCGCACCAGTTGTCGGGCGGCCAACAGCAACGGATCGTCATTGCAATGGCATTGATGAGCGAGCCTTCTTTGTTGATCCTTGACGAGCCGACGACCGCACTGGATGTGACTGTGGAGGCGGCCGTGGTTGAGTTGGTCAAGGATCTGGGCAAGAAATACGGCACATCGATGCTGTTTATCAGCCACAACCTCGGGCTGGTGCTGGAAACCTGTGATCGCATCTGCGTGATGTATTCCGGCGAGGCAGTGGAGCGGGGTAGCATCGAGGACGTGTTCGACGAGATGCAGCACCCTTATACACAGGCGCTGTTCCGATCGATTCCGCTGCCTGGGGCGGACAAGAATGCACGCCCGCTGATTGCCATCCCCGGCAACTTCCCCCTGCCCCATGAGCGGCCCAAGGGCTGCAACTTTGGTCCCCGCTGTGATTACTTCGAGGTGGGACGCTGTGATCAGGGCTATATCCCTATGCAGGACGTGCCCGGCAACGAGCGGCATGCGACGCGCTGTGTCAAGTTTGACGAGATCGACTGGAAGGCGCCGCTTGAGCTTGCGGAGGTGAAAAAGAAGGGCGAGATCGGGGATGTTGTCCTCAAGATGGACAACCTCAAGAAATACTATCAGGTCGCTGCCAATGCGATGTTTGGCGGCGGAAACACAAAGGTGGTAAAGGCAAACGAGACGCTGACATTCGAGGCGCGCGAGAGCGAGACGCTGGCGATTGTGGGAGAATCGGGTTGTGGAAAATCTACGTTCGCCAAGGTGCTGATGGGGCTGGAGACGGCCACCGACGGCACCATCATGCTCGACAACCAGAGCATCGGTGATGTGCCGATTGAAAAGCGTACGACGCAGAACGTGGCGGACATCCAGATGGTGTTCCAGAACCCGTTTGACACGCTCAACCCCTCGATGACCGTGGGGCGCCAGATTGTGCGCGCCTTGGAGATCTTCAAGATCGGCAAAAACGAGAAGGAGCGTTGGCAGCGGATGCTGGAATTGCTGGATCTGGTCAAGCTGCCGCGCGAATTTGCCACGCGGATGCCGCGACAATTGTCGGGCGGACAAAAGCAACGGGTGGGCATTGCGCGTGCTTTTGCAGGCGATGCGCGGATCGTGGTTGCGGACGAGCCGGTGAGCGCGCTGGACGTCTCGGTGCAGGCGGCTGTGACCGATCTGCTGATGGAGATCCAGCGCGAACACAAGACGACGCTGTTGTTCATCTCACATGATCTGAGCATCGTGCGCTATCTCAGCGACCGCGTGATGGTGATGTATCTGGGCCACGTGGTGGAGTTGGGCACGACCGATCAGGTTTTCAGCCCGCCTTATCACCCCTACACCGAAGCGCTGCTCTCGGCGGTGCCAATTGCAGACACGAGGGTGAAGAAAAAGCACATTGTGCTGGAGGGCGATATCCCTTCGGCAATGAACCCGCCGTCAGGCTGCCCGTTCCAGACGCGCTGTGGCTGGAAATCAAAAGTACCGGGTAACCTGTGCGAGACCGAAGTGCCGCCCATGCGGATGATGCCTGGACACCACCAGATCAAATGCCACCTAAGCCAGGATGAGTTTGACGGGATGGAACCCGTGATCGAGATGGGCGACGTCGCGGCAGAATAATCCATTTGCGACAGGTGGCGCCTTTGGCCTGCCTGTCACGCACTGATGACGCCGACTATGCCTTGAAGCCCGCTCAGCTTTACATAAAATCATCCCAATCCGATGGGGTTGTGATTGGACCGTAAACAGCACCGGCGCGCGACCTTATGCATCCAAGGGAAATCCGCCCTTCCGCACCGGCGCCATTATCAACGTGATCCTTGTTGATCAAAACAAGACGTTAACTGCCGATACCTACGGAAACAGCACGGCCTGAGAGACGGATTGATTCATTGTGTTTTTCAGCACTTCCTACCTAACCTTCGATGTTTCGGGGCGAGAGTCGCGGGGGGGGCTTGCATCGGAAAGTGGGTCACCTGCGTTGCCGGTTTCTGGTCGCTCACACCCTCCCAGCGATCCAAACGCGAGCTTTGGACAAAATTGCGCCTTGCAGGATATGTCACTTGGCAGTCAGGGCAAGAGGCGCTTGCTCAGGTTGAACGCCGTATCAAGAACTGGTTGCTGCTGTTGGGCATGCCAAGGTGACAGCTTTTCAATCACAATGAAAAAGACCCGACAGAGGGGCGGGCCTTTAAGGTCTCAATACTTCCGGCGTAACCGTAGCGTTAGAACAGCGGCAGATCGGCCAGAGCCAGCGCAATAACACAGGGGAAATAGGCGGCAGAGAAGAAGAAGAAAGCGGGAAAGTGCTTGCGCATCGCGCTGCCCGCTATGGCCATAACCGGGCCGGCTACAAGCGCCAGAAGGGTAGGCAGAATGATCAAGTCATTGTATGCAAAGCCCGGCCCCCAAGGCATCTGTGGATTTTCCAGACCCGCGGCGATGGTGCCTACAATCATGCCCAACACCGCGCCCATAAGCAACGGCTTGAGATTGCGCCGCGCGCCGGGAGCAGCCGTCTCAACCACTGGAGAGCTGAACATCGACGTCGCCGTCCCTTCGCCACGCGCCAATTCCGTAGCACTACAGCCTGAGTGGTTGTTGATGCGTGCAAGTCGTTGATTGAAAATGTCCTGGCTCATGGCGTGTTCTCCGGTCCAATCTTTGTTCAGAGAGGGTATTACGTGCCATAAAGGCTATAATAGGGCTAGATAAGGCCAATTGTGGCCCAAATGAGGCCTCAGTCAAATATGTCCGGGAACGTCCGTTATTTTTATGTAAAAAATATTAATACCAGCCAGATCAGAGAAACCGGCTTTACGTAAAGTCATTCAGTGTCGGCCAGGCCAGAATCAGCTGCCAGCAATGATGCGAACGTAGTTTTTGGTCTCACGGAAAGGCGGGATGCCGCCGTATTTCTTCACCGCACCCGGACCCGCGTTATAGGCTGCCAGTGCCAGACGCCATGTGCCGAACTCCTCATACTGTTGGCGCAGATAGCGTGCGCCGCCGTCAAGGTTCTGCGCTGGCACGGTCGGGTCCACCTTCAACAGCGCAGCCGTGCCCGGCATCAGCTGTGCCAGACCGATCGCACCCGCATGACTGACAGCGGCATGGTTCCAGCGGCTTTCCTGATGGACAAGTCGAAGAAAAAGATCCTGTGGAACTCGATGTTTGTCCGCAGCAGCCCGTGCCATCGCAAGGTAGGGGCCTTTGTAGCGGCCGCGATATTTCTTGACCGTCTCACCGCTGCCATCATCCCATTTGGTGGGGGTGACCACCTTGGGCGGCTGCAATCGCGCAGAGCTGTGATATTGTTTCGATGCACGCGTATCGAGCAGCTTTTTCTGGCTCGCGAACAATTTGCTCCGGCTTTTGGAGGAGAAGACATCCGCCGAGGCAGGACCGCCCAGACACAGTGTTCCTGCAATGACTGCCACTATCGCAATGCGCATATTGCCCCCTGCCCCCGAATTGGAGATTGTGGACATTATACTAAACTCAGACGCGGTGACCAGTCCTTGATCCTTTATTGCAGCCACGCACCAAATCCGCCGATAATCCGGTGTCGCTGGTCCCTGTTACCGCTATAAAGGCGCCTGAAACGGCAGGGTCGGGATTCGGGGCTGCTGCACAACGGACCACACAACAACGACCAGAAGGAGAGCAGCATGGCCGGCTCGGTAAACAAGGTAATTCTCATCGGCAATCTGGGGCGCGACCCCGAGGTACGCAGTTTCCAGAACGGCGGCAAAGTGTGCAACCTGCGCATCGCCACCTCCGAGAACTGGAAAGACAAAAACACCGGCGAGCGGCGCGAGAAAACTGAATGGCATACCGTTGCGATCTTTAACGAAGGTCTGGTGCGCATTGCCGAGCAGTACCTCAAGAAGGGCTCCAAAGTGTACATCGAGGGCCAGTTGCAGACCCGCAAATGGCAGGACCAGTCCGGCGCGGACCGCTACTCGACCGAAGTTGTTCTGCAAGGGTTTGGCGGCACGCTGACCATGCTCGACGGCCGCGACGGTGCTGGCGGTGGTGCTGGTGGCGGCGGCGGTTATGACCAGGGTGGCGGCTATGACCAAGGCGGCGGTGGCTACGATCAGGGTGGCGGCTATGACGGCGGTTCTTCGTCCTCAGGCGGCGGCGGCGGTGGTCGCAGCGGCGGCGGCGGAGCGCGTGATCTGGACGATGAAATCCCTTTCTGATCTCCCTTTCCAGCGCCCGCAAATTGACGAAGTCAGACGCGGATCAGGCGTTGGTTCTATATAACGAGCTTACCGTAGGGCCGCAGGTAACATTGCCTGCGGCCATTGCCGTGGTAATGGCGCATAGCCGCACATCCGTGTCTGGCACATTTGTGGCGGCAATGGTCACGGGGCATGTGTTGCCAAACGTGCTCTAGGAAGTGCGCCCTTACGCCCTGATCGGAGATTGTCGTCACACGCGCAAGCCATCAACGCCAGGGCTTTGGACAACAGGCGATGCGCGCCGGTATTCACCACGCTTGGGCAAAAATACGTTCAAAATCATTTTGATAAATGGCAAGGGCCGCAAAGCTAGGGGTTTCCACGACACCTTCGGCTTTACCGCGAAGGGCAAGATCGCAAGGAGTCTGCGGCGGGCCTAGCGCTGCGCCAATCCGTCCGACAACACAGCCAGCACATCAGCCGCGGCAACATCGCCGGTCACGAAGGCCTCGCCGATGCCGCGCGCAAGGATGAAGCGCAACTGGCCTTCGACCACCTTCTTGTCCTGCCCCATCAGCGCCAGCAACGTCGCAGCATCCGGCAGATCACCTGCGATGTCTACCAGATCCACCTTCATGCCCATGTCGCGCAGATGCGCGCGCACGCGGCTGGGGGATTCCTGCGCACACAGCCCCATCCGCGCGGACAATTCAAACGCCAGCGCACAGCCGATCGCCACACCCTCGCCGTGCAGCAGCCGGTCTGAATACCCCGTCGCCGCCTCCAGCGCGTGACCGAAGGTATGGCCGAGGTTCAACAGCGCACGCTCGCCCTGCTCGGTCTCGTCTCGCATCACGATGTCGGCTTTCATCTGGACGGATCGGCGCACGGCCTCCACGCGGGTTGCCATGTCACCTGCGGCAAGGGCGGGGCCCTGCACCTCCAGCCAGTCAAAGAAGTCAGAATCCCCCAGCAGACCGTATTTCACCACTTCGCCATAACCTGCGAGGAAGTCGCGCGCCTCCAACGTGCCCAGAACTGCGGTATCCGCTAACACCAGTGAAGGCTGGTGGAACGCCCCAACAAGGTTCTTGCCGTGCCGCGTGTTGATCCCCGTCTTGCCGCCGACCGAGCTGTCGACCTGTGCCAGCAGCGAGGTGGGCATCTGCACAAACCGCACGCCCCGCCGCAGCACCGAGGCGGCAAAGCCCACCAGATCACCGATCACACCGCCACCAAAAGCCACAACGACATCGCCACGTTCGACCTGCTGGTCGAGCAGCCATTCCACGCAGCGCGTCAACTCGGCCCAGCACTTTGTCGCCTCGCCCGCGGGCAGCATCAGCGCCTCCATGCTGACGCCGGATGCGTCCAACCCGGCGCGCAACCGCTCCAGATGCAGCGCGCCCACATTCTCGTCGGTGATCACGGCCACACGCGGACGGCGCAGCAGCGGTGCGACATGCGCGCCCGCCACGTCCAGCAATCCGGGACCTATCAGCACATCATACGCACGGCCCGGCAGGGCCACATGGACGGTCTCAGTCATCTTGTTCTTCCAAAACATCGGGGCGCGTCAGCAGCGTCGCAATCACACGCTCGGCCATGGCATCAATCGACAGATCGTGGGCGCAGGCCACGCGCAGTTCGGCAAGCCGGTAAATCGGAGTGCGGACCTCGAAAATCTCGCCCAGCGTTGCGCGGGGGTTGGCCGTGCGCAGCAAAGGGCGCGAATCTTTGTGCCGCACGCGTTGCCAGAGCAGATCCAGCGGCGCATCGAGCCACAGCGCCACACCTTTTGCAGAAATATTTTCGCGGTTGACCTGAGCCAGAAACGCGCCGCCGCCGGTGGAGAGAATCCCGCTTTGCGTCTCCAGCAGGCGGCGGATCACCTCGCTCTCGCGTTTGCGAAAGAACTCCTCGCCGTCGCGCTGGAAAATTTCGGGCACCGACAGGTTGGCGGCGGCCTCGATCTCCGCATCGCTGTCCAGAAACGGCACGCCCAGTTTGAGCGCCACCGCACGGCCCACCGCCGTCTTGCCAGATCCCATCATACCCACCAGCGCCACCGTCTTTTTCAGACGGAAGCTGCGGGTCGGTCGGCGGATGTCAGCCGTGGAGGGATCATTTTCACGCATTTGCCCCTGAATGACGTGATCTTGCCGGAAAGGCCATATATAGTTTAGAAAAATAATGGCAGATCGGGCAAAAAACTATGTTAGGCAAACTCTTCAAGCTTCTGTTTATCCTTGCGATTCTCGGATTCATCGGACTTGTGGGCTTTGCGTATGTCGGACCCGAACTGGGGATCGACTTTGCGCCACCGGCCACAGAAATCCGCGAACCCGTCACCTTGCCGGGGCAATAAAGCGATGGGGCGCGCATTCGGGCCGGTTCTTTGCGGTGCAGCGCTGTGCGTCATGATGCCCATGGCGCTGACCGCCCAGAGTCAGAGCGCCTCGCCTGCGCCCCTTTCGGTGATCGACTGGCTTGATAAACCTGTGCCCGCAGCGCAACTGCCCCGTGCGCCGCAGGTGACTGCCGTGGCTCCCCGCCGCTTGAACGAGCCAGCAGTCGCCAGCAGCGGAACGGTTCCGCAAATAACCACACGCCAACTTGAGGACAGTGCACAGCAAGACGTAGGCTTGGTACCGCCCGCCATTACCGGCATCCAGCCGGACCTGTGGTCGGGCAGCGACGTGTCGGTGATTGCAGGTCGCATTGCCGATATGCCTCAACTGGATCTGCCTGCGGCCAACGCTCTGCTCTACACCGTCCTGCTGGCCGAGGCGGCAGCGCCGTCCGGCGGGCTTGCAGCACTGGACAGGCTGAGCATTGCGCGCATCGAAAAGCTGATGGAACTGGGCGCAGTGGACCCTGCCCTTGCGCTCGCCGAACAGGCGGGCGCGCCCACCTCACCCGTGCTCTTTGATCTCTGGGCGGAGTTGAGCCTGCTTGTAGGGACCGAGGATACCGCCTGCGCGGCACTGTCGCGCGAACCTCATTTGACACAAGACATGGGCCTCAGGATATTTTGCGCCGCGCGCAACGGGAACTGGGACACCGCCGCGTTGACCTTTGGATCGGCCCGCGCGCTGTCGTTGCTGCCGCGCCAGACGCTTGATGTGCTGGACCGGTTCCTCAACCCGGACCTGTTCGAGGAGTCGCCGCCCCTGCCCGTACCCCGCAGCATGGACCCCCTCACCTTCCGCCTGTTCGAGACTATCGGAGAGCCGCTGCCCACGGGACCGTTGCCGCGCACCTATGCGGTCGCAGACCTGCGCGACATTGCGGGCTGGAAATCCCAACTCGAAGCAGCCGAGCGGTTGACCCGTGCAGGCGCCCTGCCCGACAACCGCCTTCTAGGCCTTTACACAGACCGGCAGCCAGCCGCCTCCGGTGGCATCTGGGACCGGGTGCGCGCGATCCAGCGTTTTGACACGGCCCTGAGCGCCGGCAGTTCCGATGCCGTGGCCAAAACCCTTCCCGACGCATGGAACGAGATGCACAACAATGCGCTGGAAGTCAGCTTTGCCGCCGTATTCCAAGAGCGGTTGGCGCCAGTCTCGCTGTCGGGCCGTGCCGCAGAATTGCAGGCGCGTGTGGGGCTGTTGTCACCCGACTATGAAACGGTAGCGGCAAACCTGCCCGATACCCTGTCGCTGGGCGATGATACTGCGCTCATGCATGCTGTGGCGCGCGGCGATGTGGAAACCACCACCTTCGGCATCCCGCCCGATACGGCCCTGCCACGCGCGATCTATGATGCGTTTTCAACCCCGCGCCCGCGTGAGGACTGGATCGCGATGGCCCGCGCCGGACGCTTGGGCGAAGCACTTCTGGAGACGCTCTATGCGCTGCAAGACGGCGCGCGGGGCGATTCGCTGGGCCTGCGCGACGCGTTGGGTACCCTGCGCGCGCTGGGGTTAGAGGATACGGCCCGCCGCGCCGCGCTCCAGATCCTGCTTCTGGAACGCGCACCATGAGTGTGCGCGCCCCTTCATCTTGGATTTCCATGTTTCTGGAGGCACAGGCAGCCGAGTTGGGCGCTGCCACCAACACCCTGCTGGCCTATGGCCGCGATCTCAAGGACTTCGACGGGTGGCTGGCGCGCCAGAACCGCAGCTTTGATCAAGTGATGCGCGCGGATGTGGAGGATTATCTTGTCCATTGTGACGCGCAGGGCCTTGCAAAATCCACCCGCGCGCGACGTCTCTCTGCGGTCAAACAGCTCTACCGTTTTGCGTTTGAGGAAGGTCTGCGCACCGACAACCCCGCGCTACAGATCAGTGGTCCGGGACAAGACAAAAGCTTGCCCAAGATCCTGTCGGTCGAAGAAGTGGACCGCCTGCTCACCGCCGCGCGCAGCACGGGGCGGAGTGACGCAGACCGCGTGCGCAACACCTGCCTGATGGAGCTGCTCTACGCCACCGGCATGCGGGTGAGCGAGCTTGTGGGCCTGCCCGTCAGCGCCACGCGCGGTGATCCGCGCCTGCTGCTGATCCTCGGCAAGGGCGGCAAAGAGCGTATGGTGCCCCTGTCACCCGATGCGCGCGAAGTCCTATCTCTCTGGATCCGCCTGCGGGATGAGACAGAGGCTGCACGCGCCGGCAAAAAGCTAGCCGCCTCGCGCTTCCTTTTTCCGTCGCGCGGCAAGGAAGGTCACCTGACGCGCCACCGCTTCTATCTGCTGATCAAGGAAATCGCCGTGGCCGCCGGTGTGGACCCGTCGAAGGTCACGCCCCACACCCTGCGCCACGCCTTCGCCACCCATCTGCTGGCCGGCGGCGCCGATCTGCGCGCGATCCAGACCATGCTGGGCCACGCCGATGTCGCCACGACCGAAATTTACACCCACGTCCTTGAGGCGCGCCTGTCCGAGCTGGTGCTGGAGCATCACCCCCTGTCAGACACCGCCACCCGCAAGGCCGCTGGCAAAACATCCTCGGACGGCCAATAGCCCGAGGCCAGCGCATCACGGTAGTCCACCGGCAGACCTGCCGTCGTCATATCCGCCATCGCGCCCGCCACATCATAGTCGAGCATCTCGAATCGCACGCCCTGCGCGCCCAGCACGGCAAAGCGCGTCTGCGGCGCGCCATCATGGGGCGGCATCCCGATCACGCCAGCGTTCACCCACAAGCCCCGCGCGGTCTGGCGCTGGAACGGCAACCCAGAATGCCCCGCGATGATCGCGTCCACAGGTCCGGTGACCGCCTCAAGTGCCTCCCATTCCTGCGCGAAAACATCATCCGGATCCGTCTCCCACACAAACCGCGCCACATCTGTCGCCCCGCCATGCATCACGCCATAGCGCTTGCCCTCATGGCGAAAGCTCAGAACATCGGGCAATTGACCCATCCACGCCCGCGCATCGCTGTCCAGTTGTGCCTGCGCAAAAGTGTACCACGCCACGCTCAAACGGTCGCAGGTCGTCCCTTCCTCGAAGCCACAGCCGCAATCTGCCGCACCTTGCGCCAGTTGTACCTCGCAATTGCCTGCCAGCACTGCGCAGCCTTGTGCGCAAAGCTGTGCGACACAGGCCGCAGGTGCGCCGCAGTAGGCTACGACATCGCCTGTACATATCATCCGCTCCGGCCCGATGCCTGCCGCCCGCGCATAAGCCAGCATAGCATCCAGCGCCTGCACATTGCTGTAGGGACCACCAAACAGCAGCAGTTCGCCCTCCAACAGCCCCAAATCACGGTGTTTCATGTGCACGCCTCCTTGAATGACACGGTCACGCCCTCCATAACAGGACAAGTATCCGTAGAAAGGTCTCCCACATGGATTTGCCTCAGGCAACCGCCGACACGGCATTCTGGTTTTCAATCGCCATCATCCTGTTCCTGCTGATTCTGTCCGGCTTCTTTTCAGGCTCGGAAACCGCACTGACGGCGGCTTCCCGCGGCAAACTGCGCATGCAAGCGGACAAAGGCTCGGCCGGCGCACAGCGCGCGCTCAAGATCACCGAGGATAACGAGCGGTTGATCGGCTCCGTCCTGCTGGGCAACAACCTGGTGAACATCCTCGCAGCCTCGCTGGCCACGGCGCTGTTCACCCGGCTCTTCGGCGAAAGCGGTGTGGCATTGGCCACGCTGGTGATGACGCTGTTGGTGCTGATCTTTGCCGAAGTGCTGCCCAAAACCTACGCCATCACCAATGCCGAACGCGCCGCGGCCCTCGTCTCACTGCCGATCAGCATCGTGGTGCTGGTCTTCGCGCCTGTGGTCAGCGTCGTGCGCCTGCTTGTGCGCACCATGCTGCGCCTTTTGGGCGTCGCCGTGGACCCCGACAGCAACATTCTCGCCGTGCGCGAGGAAATTGCAGGTGCGCTGCAACTGGGCCACTCCGAAGGCGTGGTCGAGAAAGAAGACCGCGACCGCATCCTTGGCGCGCTCGACCTGCGCGAACGTGTGGTTGAGGAAATCATGCTGCACCGCTCGCAAATCGAGATGATCGACGCGGCCGATGCGCCCGAGGATATCCTCGCACAATGCCTGCGCTCCAACCACACACGCCTGCCGGTCTATCGCGACGACTATGAAAACATCATCGGCGTCATCCACGCCAAAGACCTCCTTCGCGCGATGTACAAACTGATCGGTGGCGCAGATGGCAACGCTGCGGCCCTCAAGGACTTCGACGTGTCCAAAGTCGCGATGGAGCCCTATTTTGTCCCCGAAACCTCCACACTGGACGAACAAATGCGCCAGTTCCTGCACCGCCGCACCCATTTCGCACTGGTGGTAGACGAGTACGGCACGCTGCAAGGTCTAATCACTCTGGAAGATATTCTTGAGGAAATCGTAGGCGAGATCACCGATGAATTCGATCCGTTGGCCGACCATGTGATTAAAACCGATGCCGAAGGCCATTTCCTTGTAGACGGCGCCATGACCATCCGTGACCTCAACCGCGCCAATGACTGGACGCTCCCCGACGACGAAGCCAACACCGTCGCAGGGCTTGTCATCCACGAGGCCCAGATGATCCCGACACGCGGCCAGGTCTTCCTGTTCCACGGCTTCCGGTTCGAGGTTCTGGCCCGCGAAGGCAACCGCATCACCAAACTCAAAATCCGCGCACTCTAACCACTTATTTCTTTTGGCCAAAAATATCCCGGGGAGTCCTTGCCCGAACAGGGCAAGGCCGGGGCAGCGCCCCTTCCCGCTCAACTTCGCAACCGCGCCCCTGACGGATCAAACGGCGCCTCTGGCAGAACTGTGGCTTTGTGCGGCACACCCAGTACCATGACCTCCACCACATCGCCCACGTTCACCCCTTTTACAAATCCCAACGCCAGAGACATGCCGACAGAATACCCGTACGCGCCGGAGGTCACCCGACCGATCCCGATCCCGTCCTTGAAAATGGGCTCTCCCCCCGTTGCATCCGCATTAGAGGCGTTGGTCTGTGCGCTGTCCAGTGCCAGCACCACGAGCGCTTCACGTGCCGGTTGCGCCATCGTCTCCACCACGGCATCCCGGTTCAGAAACGGCTTGTTGGTCTTGCACAAACGCGCCAGCCCTACTTCCTGCGGCCAGTACTCGGGACTGTATTCACGGCCCCAGCTGCCATAGCCTTTCTCGATGCGCAGGGACATCAACGCGCGGCTGCCCACCGGCCCCGCACCAACATCTGCCCCCGCAGCGAGAAGTGCTGCGAAAAGCGCTGGCTGATCATCCGCATCGCAATGCAACTCCCAGCCCAGATCGCCTGTGAATGATACCCGGAGTGCCAGACAGCGCACGCCGCCCAGTTCGACCCATTTCGAACGCATGAACGGAAAATCCACTGTCGCAAGCGACGTGTTGGTCAACCTTTGCAGCATCTCTCGGGATTTGGGGCCAGCCACATTGAAACCGCACATCGCGTTTGTGTAGCTCTCGAAGGTTGTTCCTTCAGGCACCGGTACCTCTTTAAAGAATCGCTGATGATACCGCTCGGCCATGCCCGACCCGATGATCCAGAACTCGTCCTGCGCCAAACGGGTCACGGTGAAATCCCCCGCGATACCGCCCCGCTTTCCAATCAGAGGTGTGAGGCACGACCGCCCCACTTCGCGCGGTATTGTGTTTGCGAAAACAGCGTTCAGCCAGTCCTCGGCTCCTGTCCCTTTGCAGCGGTATTTGGCGAAATTCGAGATGTCGATGATGCCCGCCGATCCTCGCAACATCTTGCATTCGGCCCCAACCACATCCCACCACGGCTGTCGGGTAAAGCCGTGCGTCTGGTCCTCGGCCCCTACGTTCGCACCGTAATACAACGGATGCTCCCAGCCGTAATTGAGCCCGAACACCGCGCCCATCTCCTTTTGCGTCTCATAGACGGGCCGTACACGGGCGGGGCGTCCTGCGCTGCGTTCCTCATTGGGAAAGTGGATCTTGAAGCGGTTGGCGTATTGGTCGCCGACACGGGCGCGTGTAAACGCCTTATCCGCCCAGTCGCCAAACCGTGCGACGTCCCATGCGAACATGTCATAGCGGCTCTCGCCCGTCACGATCCAGTCGGCGGCGAGCAGCCCCATGCCGCCCGACTGGCTGAACCCTGGAATGATGCCGTTACAACAGAAGTAATTATGCAATTCCGGTACAGGGCCGAACAGCACGTTGCTATCCGGTGACCAGATCATCGGGCCATTGATCACCCGCTTGATGCCTGCCGTGCCCACCACAGGCACTCGGTCGATCGCACGGAGCATATTTTCCTCGATCCGCTCCAGATCATCGGCAAACAGCTCATGCCCGAACCCCTGCGGCGTGCCATCCTCGGCCCAGAAAACGGGCGCTTTCTCATAGGCGCCCACCAGTAGCCCCTTGCCCTCCTGCCGTAGATAGTACTCGCCATCGCGGTCGGCGACGGAGGGTAGACGCCGGTCCAGCCCTGCGATCTCGGCGATGGTTTCGGTTACGAAGTACTGATGCTCGGTCGGTTGCAGCGGCAGGGTGACGCCCGCAAGTGCCGCCACCTCGCGCCCCCAGAGACCTGCGGCGTTCACGATCCATTGCGTGCGGATGTCACCCTTCGTTGTACGCACGATCCAAGTGCCGTCGGGCTGTTGTTCGGTGCCCGTAACGGGACAAAAGCGGATGATCTCGGCCCCGTTTTGCCGCGCACCGGCTGCATAGGCATTTGTCACGCCCGAGGGGTCCACGTTGCCGCCGTTCTCCTCAAACATGATGCAGCGAATGCCATCGTAATCCACCAGCGGATGCAACGCCTCGGCTTCGGCGCGGTCCACCTCACGGAAGGGAAGCCCATAGTATTTTGCTTTCGCCGCTTGCAGGCGCAACTGGTGCTCGCGCGCTTCCGTCTGCGCCAGATAGAGGCTGCCGGGCTGGAACACTCCGCAACTCTGCCCCGTCTCGGCCTCCAGCGCATTGTACAGGTCCATCGTATAGTTCTGGATGCGCGTGATGTTGTTGTTGTCATGCAGCCCGTGAATATTAGCCGCCGCGTGCCATGTGGAGCCGGAGGTCAACTCGTCCCGCTCCAGCAGGATCACATCTGTCCATCCCAGCTTGGTCAGGTGATAGAGGATGGAGCAGCCGATAACGCCGCCTCCGATAATGACGGCCTGGGCATGGGTGCGCATGGATGGGTCCTGACGATAGCTGGTTGCGTAAGCCTACCGTGACGGGCAAATGGCCGCGCCGATAGCCCTTTTGCGACATGATCGGTCGCCCAGCTACAAGGATACTACTTCGGGCGCACTTGCGGATCGGCACTGGCAATCAGCGCCACCTGATCGGGCACAAAGCTCATTGCTTCCAGACCACGGGCCAGTTCCTGTTGTGCCATCTCGCGCGCGGCTTTGCACAGCATCTTGTCAGGATGGCGCATCAGCCCGCTCAGGGTCTGCTGCAGGCGTTGCTGCACCTCGAGCGTGCCTGCAGCGTCCCGTGACAAGGCGCCGAACCCGTCGCGCAGAAGCTTGGCCGGATCAAGCGGGCGCACATAGATGTGTTCAAGAACATCTTCCGGCGTCGTCTCCGTCTCGTCCCGATAGGACGACATGATGCGCCCGATCCGTGTGATTACGTCGATCGCGGTGCCGGGATCATTGACACCGGGCGACATCGCCTTGGACCCGACCTCGCCCATCACCAGCAGACCGAAACGCGGATCCTGATCGTAGGTCCGCAAATCTCCGAGGATCAGCGATTTAGGCACCGCCTCGCACAGCGCGTCCCAATCGAGCGCATCGCCTTTCTGGCGGACCTCCAGAACAGGTTCATTGAGGAATACAAACTTTCCGATGTCTTTGATCAGATAGATTTCGACCTCATGCTCTTTGGCCAGCGCGTTCAGTGCCTCGGGGTAGATATGCTGGATATAGCCGCTTTCCCACGCGTGCAGCGTGCGTGTACCGTCAGGCAGATCGCCGGTAAAAGGGCGCGCGCCCAGACAAGGCTGCGCCAGACGCTCCTTGAACTGGTCGCGGGTGGTCTGCTCGATCTGGCGGGTGATGTCGATCAATTGGCCAAAACCCTGCAAATGCAGCACCCAGCGGATCAGATAAATCACAATGATGCTCAACACCGCGACGGTCATCCAGAAAAGGACAAACGCGTGTTCATCGTCATAAATGCCCGTTTCGCGCAAGATGATCCCCAGCAGGGCATAGACATAGGCACCGATAAACACCGCCAGCGTGTTTTGGGTGTGGCGGTCCTGCATAATCAGCCGGTGGATACGCGGCGTCCACTGCGTGGAGGAGGATTGATAAACCGACACCATCACCGTGATCGAGAAGATCGTCGCCGACAGCATCGCGCTGGCGATAATATCCAGCAGTCGGTCCGCAGAGGATCCAGTGACGCTCTTGGCGAGCTTCTCGGGGATCACATATTCGACCAGTTGCGTAATCCCAACGGCGACAAAGGCCAGCAGCCCCATAAACAGAACCCGCACCCAGAGTTTGCGTGAATACTGGCGCGCCTTGCGCAGAAGCGTCTTTGGCGCTGATTCGAAAAGGCTGACAAGATTTTCCATCTCTATCAAATAACACGATTTTTCACGCTGGAAACAGGCGACTGGCCCGCATGGCGGAAACGACATAGAATGTCGCAAGCGTACATGCCAATGCCCTGCCCCTGTCACAGGCTGGGGTAAACTGCTGGAGTTGCGATATGAAAACCACCACCCGCGTTGCGGTCATTGGCGGCGGCGTTGTTGGCGCCTCCGTGCTCTATCACCTGACCAAACTAGGCTGGTCCGACGTGATCCTGCTGGAACGCTCGGAGCTGACATCAGGGTCCACCTGGCACGCGGCAGGCGGGTTTCACACGCTGAACGGCGACACCAACATGGCAGCCTTGCAAGGCTATACCATCAAGCTTTACAAGGAGCTGGAGGAAATCACCGGCATGTCCTGCGGGCTGCACCATGTGGGCGGTGTGACGCTGGCCGACAACCAGGACCGCTTTGACATGCTGCTCGCCGAGCGGGCCAAGCACCGCTTTATGGGGTTGGAGACCGAGATTGTCGGGCCTGAAGAAATCGCAAAAATCGCCCCTGTCACCAACCTCGATGGCATTATCGGTGGGCTTTATGACCCGCTGGACGGGCATTTGGACCCCTCCGGCACCACCCACGCCTATGCCCGCGCAGCCAAGAAGGGCGGGGCCACGATCGAGACACACTGCATGGTGCGCGAGACCAACCAGCGCAGGGATGGCACATGGGATGTGGTCACCGACAAAGGCACGATTCACGCCGAGCATCTGGTGAACGCAGGTGGCCTCTGGGCGCGCGAAGTGGGCGCTATGGCCGGTGTTTACCTGCCACTGCACCCGATGGAGCATCAGTATATCGTGACCGAGGAAGTGCCTCTGATCCGTGAAATGATGGCGGATGGTCACGAGCATCCGCATGTGATGGACCCCGCAGGCGAAAGCTATCTGCGGCAGGAAGGTATGGGTCTTTGCATTGGCTTCTACGAGCAGTCCTGTCGCCCCTGGGCAGTGGGCGGCACACCTTGGAGCTTTGGTCAGGACCTGTTGCCGGATGACTTCGACAAGATCGAGGACAGCATCACTTTCGCCTATCGCCGCTTCCCCGATCTGGAGCGCGCGGGCGTGAAAAACGTGATCCACGGGCCTTTTACTTTTGCACCGGATGGCAACCCGCTGGTCGGGCCCGTGCCGGGCCTGCGCAACTACTGGAGCGCCTGCGGTGTCATGGCGGGCTTTTCCCAAGGCGGCGGCGTAGGCCTCACGCTGGCGCAATGGATGATAGAGGGCGAGCCGGAGCGCGACGTTTTCGCAATGGACGTGGCGCGCTTTGGCAAGTGGATATCCCCGGGCTACACCCTTCCCAAGGTGATCGAGAACTATCAAAAACGCTTCTCTGTCAGTTACCCGAACGAAGAACTGCCCGCCGCACGCCCGCATCAGACCACGCCGATGTATGACATCTTCAGCGATATGGGCGCGGTCTGGGGCCAGCAATTCGGGCTGGAAGTGCCGAACTATTTTGCGCAGGACGGCGAGCCTGCGTTCGAGACCCCCTCCTTCCGCCGGTCGGACGCGTTTGACGCCACAGGTCGCGAGGTGCGCGGGGTGCGGGAAGGCGTCGGCATCAACGAGGTGCAGAACTTTGGTAAATATCTGGTGTCGGGCCCGAACGCGCGCGCATGGCTTGACCGGATCATGGCGGGGCGTGTGCCCGCTTCCGGGCGCATCTCGCTCACGCCGATGCTGTCCCCCAAGGGCCGTCTGATCGGGGATTTCACCATCTCCTGTCTGGGCGAGGAACTGTTCCAGCTCACCGCTTCCTACGGCGCGCAGGACTATCACAGCCGTTGGTTTGCGCAGAATATGGACGATGGCGTGACGGTCGAGAATGTCTCGGACCACCGCACCGGCTTCCAGATCGCGGGACCGCGCGCGCGCGATGTACTGGCAGCCTGCACGCTGGACGATGTCGCGGGGATGAGTTTCCTTGATGTGCGCCCTATGACTGTCGGCCAGACAGATTGTCTGGTGCAGCGCGTCAGCTACACCGGTGATCTTGGATATGAGATTTATTGCGATGCAATGGCCCAGCGACAGCTGTGGTGGACCCTGTGGGCAGCTGGCCAGCCGCACGGTATGGTGCCCTTCGGCATGCGCGCGATGATGTCGCTGCGGCTGGACAAGTTCTTTGGTGCCTGGCTGCTGGAGTTCGGGCCGGATTATACGGCTGCCGAGACGGGGCTGGACCGGTTCATCAGCTTCAAGAAAAACACAGATTTCATCGGGCGTGCGGCGGCCGAGGCAGAGCGCGCCGGAGGCCCCGCGCGCAAGCTTATGGCTTTCGAAGTTGATGCCTTGGATGCCGATGTGCAGGGATACGAGCCGATCTGGCTGGAGGGCGAGGTCATCGGCTTCTGCACCTCGGGCGGTTATTCACATTATGCGGGTAAATCCATTGCGCAAGGGTTTATCCCCACTGCGCAGGCGCGGGATGGACTGGCCGTGGAGATTGAAATTCTCGGGCAGATGCGCCCTGCCCGCCTGATCACCACACCGCTGTTTGACGCCGATGGCGCGCGGATGCGGGGCTGAGCGTGATCGCGATCCTGATCCTTGCCGCAGGGGCATCGAGCCGGAGGCGCGGGCGCGACAAGCTGATGGAGGAGGTCGACGGCCAGCCGCTGCTGCGGCGTCAGGTGATGCGCGCGCGGGCGACCGGCGCTCCCGTAGTTTTGACACTGCCGCCAAAGCCTCATGAACGTTATAGCGCAATTGCAGAGCTGGATGTGCAATGTGTGCCCGTCCCCGACGCAGCCACCGGAATGAGCGCCAGCTTACGCGCAGGACTGGCGGCCTTGCCGCCTGAAACGCAAGCGGTGATGGTGCTGCTGGCCGACATGCCGGACATCACAACAAACGACATAAACACTGTCCTGCAAGCCGTTGATCTAAATTCAGATAAACTGATCTGGCGGGCCGTGACCCCTGACGGCAAGGCCGGTCATCCGGTCATTTTCCACCGCCGCTTGCTGCCGGAACTTACCGCGTTGCAAGGCGATCAGGGCGGCGGAAGTGTGGCAAAATCCCATGTGGCGTCAATGCTGCCGGTTCCCCTGCCAGACGCCCGCGCCCGCACGGATCTTGACACGCCCGAGGACTGGGTCGCTTGGCGCGCCGCGCGCGCCTCTATCTGAGCGAGACCACCTCGCCCGACCGCACAGTACGCCGAGCCGTGCCGTAACCCCGGAGACCTTCCGGCGTTGAAAGTTCAGGGAAAAGCTCCAGTATCTCGAGACGTTGCGCATTGCCGATCCCCGCCAATGTCTGCGCATCGGGCTGAAAGCTCTCCGACCATGCCCCGTCCGACAAGATCACCTCGTGACAGTCGAACATCAAGTGAAGATAGGCTGTTTGCACGTCATAAACCACGTTCACACCGGCAAGCCCTGTCAGGTGCTTGGCCGCCACCAGCACCTCGGTGTCCTCGAAATGCAGGGCGGTTTTATCATTGGCCACCAGCATCCTGTGGTTGGGCGAGACCATCATGTCACGTTCGGGCAGATCATTGCCCAAAGCCCCTTTCCGGATGCGAACCGGAGCCAGATGCCTGTGGGTCAGGCACAGGTCAGAGTTGATCCTGCGGCCGCCAATCCAGCGAATTATCTGCAAGCCGCTGTCGCGGGTGATGACCTTGTCGCCAACGGCCAGACGCTCTACCGCGATCTCGCCGCGCGCGGTGGCGATCATCGTACCGCGAGTGAAACAGGGGCTGATGCCGTCTGCGCCAGAATATGGGAACTGAGCCACGAACCCATCCTGCGCGTCCAGAAACCGCATCATCCCGCTGCCCGGCCGCTGCGAATCTTGCAACGGCACAAGGCGGTCACGCGCAGAAAAACCTACGGTCCTGTCGTCCATGGATACCCTCTCAACTTTTCTTGATCTGGACCCAATCTAGAGCCGCCTCATTTCCCCAACAAGGGAATGCGTCTTTTTAGTGCACATTTTCAATATGTTGAAACAAATATCAGCATGTCAAAAGATTGAAACCATTTCGCAAACAATCAAATCAAAAGATGAAAAGCGGAGTCGCACGCGACTCCGCTTCCACTCACTCAGGGTCACTACGCCCGAATGATGCTGCATACCTGTTAGCCTTCAGGCGGACCCGATAGGGCCCGCCTGAAGGAAACATTTTAGGAAAAGTTAGCTGTTCTTGATGATCAGCTTGGCTTCATGCTTTTTCAGTGACTTGCGGGCAGCGGCGTAACCCTCGATGCCCTCGCGTGTGGCCAGTTCCGGGAAGAGTTCCAGAATTTCCTCGCGCGACGCATCGCCCACACCGGCCAGCGACATGTCACCGGGCTGGAAGCTCTCGGTCCATGTGCCGTCGGACAGGATCACCTCGTGCTGGTCGAACATGATGTGGATGTAGGTGGTGTGCGACACGTCAACCACGTCGATCCCTTCCATATCCGTCAGATGTTTCGCCGCCACCAGAACCTCACGTTCCTCGAAGTAGAGGGCCGTTTTGTCGTTGGCGATCAGCACACGGTGCTGAGGCGATACCATCATGTCACGCTCTGGCAGATCGTTGCCCAATGCACCCTGACGGATCAGGACCGGACGCAGATGCTCCTTCGCAGCCAGTTCTTCACCGGACATCTCGCGCTTGCCGATCCAGCGGATGACTTGCATGCCGTTGTCGCGTGTGATGACCCGGTCACCGACCTCCAGCTCCTCCACCTTACGCTCGCCCTTCGGCGTCGCGATCAGCGTACCGGGAGTAAAACAAGGAACTACGCGTTCGATATTGGTGAACACAAGCTGACCTGCATCGGACCCGTCGGCGTTGAAGTAGTCAACGACACCGTTTTCGACGTTTTCTGGGCTGAGAGTAACACGAAGGCTGCCCCCCTCCGGCGCGGACCCTGAAAGGTCAAGCACGTCAAAGTCGTCACCGCCTTCGGAGCCGTCCACAAGATCCCCTGCATTGACGTCGACAAAGGTATCACGGTCATCGCCGCCGGTCATCGTGTCGTTGCCCTGACCGCCAATCAGCAGGTCATTACCGGTGCCGCCCTGCAAGATGTCATCATCAATGCCACCGTCAAGGACATCGTCGCCAGAGCCACCGATCAGCAGGTCATCGTCATCGCCGCCGAAGATCAAGTCGTCGCCTGCACCGCCATCCACTGTATCGCGGCCGTTACCGGGACGCAGGTCAGGACCGAGCGGGTTTGAGCCGTCATCTTCGATTTCCAAGAAATCGAGGCCGAGTTCAGGATCATTGTTGGCGTAGATCGTATCGTTTCCATCGCCACCAAGGATACTATCGTTACCTTCGGCACCCACAATGCGGTCGTTGCCGTCGCCGCCATCCACAATGTCGTCGTCGATCCCTGAGTTGATCACATCATCGCCCGCGCCGCCGTTGATCGTGTCACGGTCATCGCCAGTTGTGATGGTGTCATTGCCATCGCCACCGTCTACGCTGTCGCGGTCGTCTTCTGGATCAGTATCGGCAGGGAAGACACCGGGATAGCCGATATCAGGCAGCGGGGTGTTGCCACTTGTGTCAATCAGATCGTCACCGCTACCACCCGTTACAGTATCCGAGCCGTCACCTCCTGTGAGTGTGTCGTCACCTGCATCACCGTCCAGCTCGTCATCGCCAACACCGCCATCGATATCATCGTCGCCGTCACCGCCGGAGACATCGTCGTCTCCCAGACCAGCGCGGACTGTGTCGTCACCGCCACCTGCAACAATGATGTCGTCGTTCGGGCCTTCGCCCGGCAGGAATTCATCGAGGTTGTCGACCAGATCACCTTCAGGATCGCCGGTATAGCTCTCGTCGATCAGATCACCGTCGTCTGTACCCGTCACAATACCATCGCGCACGTTGACAAAAACCACTGCCGGATCGGTCAGTTCGCCATCGGAGATGGTATAGTTGATCACCGCATCACCGGTGAAGCCATCCGCAGGAGTAAAGCTGAGCGTGTTATTGGGATTGATCTCGACAGTGCCGTTGGGGCTGCTGGCGCTGATCACGGTCAGCGGATCACTCTCGATATCGCTGTCGTTGAGCAGGACCGGCACAACCACGGTGCTCCCTGCGTTGACAGTTGCAGTGTCATCCTCTGCCAGCGGACCGTCGTTGACAGGGTTCACAGTGACAACCACCTCGGCCGTGTCCACACCGCCGTTTCCGTCAGTGATGTCATAGGTGATTACAGCCTCGCCGTTGAAATCACGCGCGGGCGTAAAGGTGATGGTGCCGTTGTCGTTGATCACAACATCGCCGTTCGGGCTGGTTGCGGCCGTCACTGTCAGCGGATCATCCTCTGGATCGGTGTCGTTCGCCAGAACCGGAATGGTAACCGCTGTGTCCTCATCCGTGACTGCCGTATCGTCCACCGCCACCGGAGCCCCGCTTGTTTCGCCGACCGAGACAGAGACCTGCGCGGTATCCGTGCCGCCGTTGCCGTCGTCGATGGAGTAGTCGATGGTCGCATCGCCGGTGAAACCGGGCGTAGGCGTGAAAGTGATGGTACCATTGGGGTTGACCACCACATCGCCATCGGGCGACGTCGCATCAGTCACTGTCAGCGGATCATTGTCCGCATCGGTATCATTGCCCAGAACAGGAATGGTAACAGACTCTCCGACACCTGTGATCGCAGTATCGTCATTGGCAACCGGTGCATCGTTGATGTTGTTCACTGTCACAAACACGCGCGAGTCGTCAAAGCCGCCATTGCCGTCGGTGATGGTATAGTCGATCACCGCTTCGCCAAAGAAATCGGGGTTCGGCGTGAAGTCCAGCGTGCCATTTGGCAGGATTACGACCGTGCCGTCTTCCGAGGTGGCCTCGGTGATGGTCAGCGGATCGTCTTCCGGATCGGTGTCATTGTTCAGAACCGCAATGTTCACCAGCGTTTCTTCGTCTGTCACAGCCGTGTCATCGGTTGCCACAGGTGCAAAGTTATCGGGATCTACAGGATCTACAGGATCTTCCGGAAGGATCAGCGTCTCGATCTCGGTGAAGGTCATCGAGCCGGAGACTGTGCCGTCCTCGTTCAGGAACTCGACAGTGCCGGAGGTGGAGTCACCATCCGCATCCAGCGTCTGGTCCACAACACGCAGCGGTCCGCTGTCAGACAGATCAAGGGTATCACGGTCATCACCATCGGTGCCACCGTCGACCACATCACCGGCGTTGCCACCTACAAAGAGGTCCGCATCGTCGCCACCGGATAGGCTGTCGGCACCAACTCCGCCGAAGAGCGTATCATCGCCGCCCTCGCCGAAGATAGTGTCATCCCCCTCATCGCCGGACAGGTTGTCATCACCTTCCTCGCAGATCGCGCCTGCCTCACCGGGAGTAAAGAAGACATCCGTGATGTTGACGCTGGTGTTGTCGGGACCGTCCTGTTCGTGCGTGATCTCAATGCGCGACACGGGGCCTGCGATGTTCACGGTCATGGAGTAGAACGGGTTCGGCGCATCGGCATAGCCACCGGTGCTGTCAGCGGTGTCCACCCCCGGTACGCCGTCAGTGTCCAGCAGGGTCAGGCCGTCACCGCCGACCAGCATCACGCCAACCGGGGCGCCAGCGGCAGAAAAGGCCTGCACGCGTACAACGCTGTCACCGTCGATGTCATTGATGTTGAACTCGACATTGCTGACCGGAGTATTAAAGCCCAGTGCGTAGAGCGTTTGCTGATCGCTCAGAAAGCCTTCGCTGGAAAGCGAACTGGTGCTGCTGACAGTCTCGGTGCCGCCGTCAACATTTGTGGTATTCTGCTCGTCTTCGGAGAAGGACGTAACGAATTTTGGAGTGGGTTTCACATTGGAATAGGTCACCTTGACCGTACCGGTGTTCTGCGTGAAGTCGGTCACAGTCTCGCCGTCGACGAAGCCTGCCTCGCTCCAGTCGAAGCTCTCGCGTTCAGCGCTCCCGGATGTATCGCCCGCCAGTGTGCTGTCACCATAGATCAGGTCGTTACCTGCGCCGCCCGACACAACATCGTCCCCGCCGCCTGCGTAGACATCATCATCACCTGCGCCTGCGGAAATGGTGTCATCTCCGCAGTTTGCGTCGATGATATCATCATCTGGCGCTTCGCCGGCCAGTACTGCATCGCCCGCATCAACGCGGTCGCCTTCCGGATCGCCGGTGTAGGCCAGATCGATTGTGTTGTCCGTATCGTCCCCGGAAACGATACCGTCGCCTGTGGGATCAACCGGTGGCACGGGATCTACGGGATCAACAGGGTCAACAGCGTTCTGGTCGTCAAAAACCAGGTTGTCGATGGCGCCTGTGCCTTCCATCTCGACCTCGAACCGCACTGTGCCCGGCACGAACAGTTGTACCACGCTCTGGCCGTTGTCACCTGTTGGTGCGACCCACTGTTCGCTCAGCAGGCTGCCATCGGCACCGTAGAACAAAAGCCGCGCACCGCCTTCGATGTCGAGGAAAGTAAGGGATTTAATCGAAACCGGATCGTCGAACTTGAAGGTGAATGCCCCGCCAGTCTCATTGTCGTTAGGCGCGGTCGCATCACCGTCTTCCGAGATGATCAGGACATTATCCAGATTGTCCGTCGCCAGATCCGTATCGCCGCCAGTCGGAGCGTTGCTGTCGAAGATCATCGCCTGGTCCTTACCAGGAGGAGTGCTGGTCGCAGAGACACGAACGCCGATGTCCTCGTACTGGTTGGTTACGTTTTCGCCTGTGGCGAGGTTGTTGAAATCAATAGTTCTGATCATGTCATGTGCTCCTATGCAGCGGTGCGCGCGGCACGCGATGCGGCCGGATTGTAAAATGTCGAAATTGTAGCGTTATGGTGCGTCCGTACGGCAGATACCGCCGAAACGCGGAAACTGTGTAGTGATCGGGCAGAAAAAAAGGCCGCCATTTGGTCTTCTCCGTTCAAACTCATCAACCCCGCAAGGTAGCGAAAACTAGCCAGCAAGCGGCACACACACTTCGAAACCGAAAATGGAGGGAAAGACGGGCCGCATTACGACCGGGCTGTGCAACATCGAAGATGCTCCACAACTCTTTATTGCAGCGGTCGCATACACGCAGCCCTGCACCTTTCCCACACCATAAGATGCAGTTAGTGTGCGGCCGCCCCCGGACCTAATAATCGTCAACCCCCCAGTTGGGCTGCGTTGTTAATACCTTCAGGGACCACTGGCACAAAGGGAAAAATGTTTGAAAAGTGTCAGCATATCGGTGAAACCTGTCCAGCATGGTTAACGTGTATGACCGTTTTTTTGACCCTCGCATGACTATTGTTTCCAAATAAGAGACACTGATTTGATGCCGAAAACCGGTGTTTGAAGTGTTTATCGCTCAATCCATAAAAAAATCTCTACCGTGAATTGCGTGATGATTGTTTCCCTATTGGCCACAATAACTCGACAAGCACACTTCATGCCTACGCGTGCAGCGCAGAATCGCGCAGATCACCCCTGTTCACAACTTGGCACCAATGGCCGAAAATTTCAGGAATTGCCCCAAGATTGGGCAGGATGACGCCATATTCTTCCGAATCAACCGGGCAGACACGCTCTCACAGTGCGATGTGCGAACCCGAGCGCGTTGGGCCGCAAGGCGCTACCTATCCAGTCCCGCTATATCTGGACTGAAGTATCAGCCAAAGGGACTCGCACCCAGCGCTGACGATATCGAAAAATACGGAAAACCTGATTACAGGCTGGTACCCAAGGCCGGACTCGAACCGGCACGCCTCGCGGCGGGGGATTTTGAATCCCCTGCGTCTACCATTCCGCCACTTGGGCACGCGGCAGCACTTAGCCTGCGTATCGGGCCGGAGCAAGTCAAATCTTCACGCCTGTGCCCAAGAGCATGCCCGTCTGCGCATGACTATTGACCTGACGGCCTGCAAATGGTCTTGAAGCAGCCAATTGCACGGAGCACGCCCGCATGATCCAACGCCTTTACGACTGGACGCTCAGTCTTGCCGAGCACCGCCATGCGCTCTGGGTGCTGGCGCTGGTTTCTTTTTTAGAAAGCTCGGTGTTCCCCATTCCGCCGGACATCATCATGATTCCGATGATCATCGCCCGTCCCAACCGCGCCTTCCTGATTGCGGTGGTGGCGCTGGTGTCCTCGGTGTTGGGAGGGCTGCTGGGCTATGCAATCGGGGCGCTGGCATTTGATACATTGGGCGAGCCTATCCTGCGTGCGCTGGGCAAGGCGGATTCAATGGCCGAATTTGCCACCGTCTTCAATGACATGGGCTTCTGGGCCGTTCTGACCGCCGGTGTCACGCCGTTCCCGTTCAAGGTCATCACCATCATGTCGGGTTGGACCGGCATGCCGCTTGTCACGTTTATCGCCACGTCGATCCTGGCGCGCGGATTGCGGTTCTTCCTTGTGGCGCTGCTGCTGTGGAAATTCGGCGCCCCTGTCCGCGACTTCATCGAACGTCGCCTGCCGCTGATGTTCACCCTTGCGCTGGCCTTGCTCATTGGCGGCTTTTTTGTGATTAAACTCCTGTGATGCGTCTTGTTCTTCTTGCCACGCTTGGCTCTGCTGCCCTTCTACTGGGGGCCTACGGGTTCCAACATCTGGGTGGTATGCCTCCCTGCAAGCTGTGTCTATGGCAGCGCTGGCCGCATGCGACGGCGATCGTAATCGGGCTGGTCATCATGGTAACGGGCGAGGTTAAGGCAGCATGGCTGGGCGCGGTCGCCGCCCTCTCCACCGCTGCAATCGGGATGTATCATGTGGGCGTCGAACAAGACTGGTGGGAAGGCCCGACCAGTTGCACTTCATCCAGTGTGTCGGGGATGAGCGCGCAAGACCTGATGAACCAGATCCTGGCTGCGCCAATTGTCCGCTGTGACGAGATCGCCTGGCAGCTGGCGGGCATCAGCATGGCCGGCTGGAATGCCATCGCCTCGCTGCTGCTGGCAGCCATCTGGATCGGGGCCGCGCGCCGCGCCTGAAGTTAGAGCCTAGCCCGCCTTTTGCGTACTCAGCAACAGGCTGGTCTCGGATGCCACCACCCCTTCCAGCTTGCGGATGCGGTCCAGTACGCGATCAAACTCCGCCAGCGACGCCGTGCCTATTTCGACGATCAGATCCCAGCGGCCGTTAGTGGAATGCACCGCGCGTAACTCGGCCATGCCCCCCAGTTGCCGCTTGATCCGCTCCGCCCCGCGCCCCTCGATCCCGATCATCATCAGGCCGCGCACTGGATCGCGGGCCACATCCGCGCGGGTGATCACGGAAAAGCCCACAATCTCGCCGCGCTGCTGCAATCGCGCCAACCGTGCGCGCACCGTGGTGCGCGACATACCCAGCCGCGCCGCCAGATCCGACAGCGAGGCACGGGCATCATGGCGCAACGCCGCGATCAGTCTGTCGTCCGTTTCGTCCACTTTGATCTCCGTTTTGAACAATCAGTCCTCGAACCGGTCAATTTGACGGCTGTTCACGATTCATTAGTGCCATATAGAAACAAGAAAACCAATACAGGAGAAACCCCGTGAAACCGCAACATTGTATCCTTCAAGGTGCGCCACTGGATTGTGGCAAGACCAACCGTGGCTGCATCATGGGTCCTGACGCCTATCGCACCGCCGGTCTCGCAGAAGCGCTGCGCAGCCTTGGCCATACGGTCACAGACATTGGGAATGTCGCGCCCGGTCCCTTTGACGACACGCCGCACCCCAAACTGCACCGACTGTCCGAGACCATCGCCTGGACCCATGCGCTGGCCGACACGACCGAGGCCTCTTTTGAAAAGGGCATGCCCATCACCATGGGCGGCGATCACGCGCTGGCCGCAGGCACTGTTCTGGGCGCGATGCGCCATGCAGCGGCAGTGAGCCGCCCGCTGTTCGTGCTCTGGCTGGATGCGCACAGCGATTTCCACACGCTGGAGAGCACCGAGAGCGGCAACTTGCACGGCACACCGATGGCCTTTGTCACAGGTCGCGGCGACTTCCCCGACTGGCCCGCATTGCCTGCCCCGCTGCCGTTCGAAAACATCGCCATGATAGGATTGCGTTCTGTCGATCCGGCCGAGCGTGCAGCGTTGCAGGACACCGCCATCACCCGCGTAGACATGCGCCAGATTGACGAGACGGGCATCGCCCAGCCGCTTGGCGCGTTCCTGGAGCGTGTGGCAGCGGCGAACGGTATGCTGCATGTTTCGCTCGATGTAGATTTCCTCGACCCCGCAGCAGCGCCCGCCGTGGGCACCACCGTCCCGGGCGGCGCGACCGTTCGCGAGGGCCATCTGGTGATGGAAATGGTGAACGACAGCGGGCTTCTCACCTCGCTCGATCTGGTCGAGTTGAACCCCTACATGGACGAACGCGGCCGTACTGCGCGGCTGATGGTGGATCTGGCGGCCTCGGCGCTGGGCCGCAACGTGTTTGACCGCCCCACCCGCGCCTATTGATCCTCAAAGGAGCCACCAATGAACACCCCTTCCCACAAGGCACTTGTGCCATTCGTCAGCGTCCACCACATGATGCAGTTGATCAACCACACCGGCCTCGCACCCATGATGCAAGGCATCTGTGACCGGATCGAGGCCGACTTCCGCCGCTGGCCGCTGTTTGACAAAACACCGCGCGTGGCGTCCCATTCGGACGTCGGCGTGATCGAGTTGATGCCGACGTCGGACGGCGATGTCTATGGGTTCAAATACGTGAACGGCCATCCCGGCAACACGAAAGACGGCTTGCAAACCGTTACGGCCTTTGGACTTTTGTCCGATGTGGCCAACGGATATCCGGTGCTGTTCTCGGAGATGACGATTCTCACCGCCCTGCGCACGGCGGCCACTTCGGCGCTGGCGGCACGGGTGCTGGCGCCCAAGGGCTCGACCGTGATGGCAATGATCGGCAACGGCGCGCAGTCGGAGTTCCAGAGCATCGCGATGCAGGCCATCGTCGGCATCACCGAGGTTCGGCTGTTTGATACCGACCCGGCCGCCACAGAGAAATGCGCGCGCAATCTGGAAGGGTCCGGCCTCAAGGTGGTGCCCTGCAAAACCGCCGAGGAGGCGATCCTTGGCGCACAGATCATCACGACCTGCACTGCGGACAAGCAATACGCCACCATCCTGACCGACAATATGATTGGCGCGGGTGTGCATATCAACGCCATCGGCGGTGATTGCCCGGGCAAGACCGAATTGGCCCCCGCCATCCTCCACCGCGCCGACATCTTTGTGGAATACCCCGAACAAACGCGGATCGAAGGCGAGATCCAGCAGTTGGCCCCCGACCATCCCGTGACCGAGTTCTGGGAAGTGCTGGCCGGTACAGCGCAGGGTCGCAAGGATGCCAAGCAGATCACGCTGTTTGACAGCGTCGGCTTCGCGATCGAGGATTTCTCGGCGCTGTGTTATGTGCGCGATGCAATCAAGGGCACGGATTTCTTCACGCCGCTGGATATGCTCGCAGATCCGGATGATCCGCGTGATCTGTTTGGCATGGTCGCGCGCGCAAAATAACCTCTGTTAGCGCGCGGTCACGTCAAAGCCATAGAGCCAGTCGAACGCGCCCAGCATCCGTGAAGGTGCCAGCCGCCCGCCCAGCCGTATGGCCGTGTGGGCGGCAAAACGCACCGGTCCGGGGTGCAGATGGAAGCGCCAGGCGTTGCTCTCGGCGGCCTTGATCACACGGCTTACACGCGGCTTGCGCGCGGCCTCATAGGCGGGGAGTGCTGCCACGCCGCCCTTGGTCACGCGGTCTGCCAGCACCCAAGCATCCTCCAGCGCCATATTGGCACCCTGTGCCAGAAACGGCAGCGTCGGGTGCGCCGCATCGCCCAGCAACGCCACGCCGCCCTTTTGCCAGACAGAAGCAACGGGATGACGGTGCAAGCCCCAGAGTGTAGGTGCGGTGACAGACTCGATCATCCGTCCCGCCATACCGCCCCAACCCGCAAAGGCCGCGCGCAGGTTGGCGGGATCATCCGCATGGTTCCAGCCCTCCGCGGCCCAGCTTTCGCGCTCTTCCACAGCCACGAGGTTCACCAGCGCGCCGCCCCGTAGCGGATAGCTGACCAGATGGCGGCCCGGCCCCATGGTAACCATCGCATGGTCACCGTGACCGACCGTATTGGGCACGGTTGCACGCCACGCCACCTGCCCCGTAAAAAATCCGTCATCCGGCGCGTTTAGCGCACTACGCCCGCGCGAATGAATGCCGTCCGCGCCCACAATCAACTCGGCGCGCCGTGTGCTGCCGTCCGCCATCGCCAGTTGCGGCGTATCTCCTGCGGTGATGTCGCGCACTTGAGCCCCCATCTCGAAAGTCACGTTATGCTCGCGCGCCGCTCGGGCCAGCACATCGACCAGATCCGCACGGTGGATAAAGTAGTAGGCCTGCCCCTCCGGCAAGCGCGCGAGATCCAGCCGCGCCAGATCCTCCTCGCGGTCAAAACTGCGCATCACTACCGCCTGACCACGCACAGCACCGCGCGCCAGCAAGCGCTTCTCCAAACCCAGATCGCGCAGTACGAACAAACCGTTGGGGCTGACCTGTAGCCCTGCGCCAACCTCGCGGATGGCCTCCGCCTGCTCGAGTACCGTCACAGCAGTGCCTCGGCGGGCCAGTGCCACGGCAGCAGTCAGACCGCCGATACCTCCACCGACCACAATTGCGTTCCTGATCTGCATGGGCGTCTCCCTCTTACGGAAAAACGCCGCAACTTTCGCTGCGGCGTCCTGATCTTGCTAGCGGCACACGGCCGCATGTCCTGTTCTTGCCACGATTACTCGTCGCGGTGGACTTTTTCGCGGCGCTCGTGACGCTCTTGCGCTTCAAGGCTCATGGTGGCGATGGGGCGCGCATCCAGACGCTTGAGCGAGATCGGTTCACCCGTAACCGAGCAATACCCAAACTCACCTTCATCGATGCGGCGCAGCGCGGCTTCGATCTTGTTGACCAGCTTGCGCGCGCGGTCACGGGTGCGCAATTCAAGCGCGCGATCGGTTTCCTCGGAAGCGCGGTCATTCACGTCGGGAATGTTGCGGGTGCCGTCCTGAAGCGCCTCGATCGTCTCGCGGCTCCCCTCCAGCAGTTCCGCCTTCCAGTTGCGCAGCTTGCGGCGGAAATACTCGACCTGACGGTCGTTCATGAACGGCTCGTCTTCGGCGGGTGTGTAGTCATCTGGTAAAAAGCTCTGCTTTTTCACTTTAGTCTTACCCTCAGCGTATGTGGTCATTGTCATTTGGAAAACTCCGTCACGACATCTCCTGATGTGCGCCGTCTATAGGACGGATCGGCGATTGTCACTACACAATGATACGCTATTATGCCCTCCTGACTGACGAACAAATGCTTGGACCAAAACCGGAAAGTTGATGACGATATGAAATTTCAAGGCACTGCGGATTATGTCGCGACGGATGACCTAAAGATTGCGGTGAATGCGGCGGTGGCGCTTGAGCGCCCGCTGCTGGTCAAGGGCGAGCCCGGCACCGGCAAGACCGAGCTGGCGCGGCAGGTCTCTCAGGCGCTGGGTCTGCGGATGATCGAATGGAACATCAAATCTACCACGCGTGCGCAACAGGGTCTTTATGAATACGACGCCGTCAGCCGCCTGCGTGACAGCCAGCTGGGCGATGCGCGCGTGCATGATGTGTCCAACTATATCCGCAAGGGCAAGCTCTGGGAGGCCTTCGAGGCTGGCGAGAAGGTCGTCCTGCTGATCGACGAGATCGACAAGGCGGACATCGAATTCCCAAACGACCTCCTGCAAGAACTTGATAAAAATGAGTTTTTCGTCTACGAAACTGGCGAGACGATTAAGGCAAAGGTCCGCCCCATCGTCATCATCACGTCCAACAACGAAAAAGAGCTGCCTGACGCCTTCTTGCGCCGCTGCTTTTTCCACTACATCCAGTTCCCGGATATGGAGACGCTCAAGAAGATTGTGGAGGTCCACCATCCGGGTATCAAGGCCGAGCTGCTGACGACGGCACTCACGCAGTTCTACGAAATCCGCGATCAGCAGGGCATCAAGAAAAAGCCCTCGACCTCGGAAGTCATCGACTGGCTCAAGTTGCTCTTGGCAGAAGATCTGGATGCGGCGGACCTCAAGGCGGATGGCAAATCCGCCCTGCCACGCCTGCATGGCGCGCTTTTGAAGAACGAACAAGACGTGCATCTGTTTGAACGCCTTGCGTTCATGGCGCGCGGCGGGCGCTAAGCCTGCGAACTGGCGCGCTCTGAACCAGACCGCGCCGGTTTTTCCAGCCTGCCCGCTCAAATGCGCTTTATGATAGAATCCCCGTCATTGCTTCTACTCTGACGGGTTTTTTATCAAATCACAGGCGAGATCATTTGCTGAGCAAATGCGGCAGGGGCAAAGACCGGGTTTCCGGGATTTCCTTTCTTCCGTGCCTTGGTAATCTGCCTGCTTTTAAGGCCTATACAGGCTCAGCCGTGTGCGTTAACGACAGCGCTTATCCCCTTTTGAATTGTGGCTTTTACGCACCTGTGACCACGGGCCTGCCCCATTCCATAAAATTTGCCACTATTTTGCCTTAATTGCTCCCTACCGAGAACAGGTTGAGAGGCGAAAAGATCTCCAATTGAGGCTCTAAAGGGCAGGCAAACAGAGTATGAGTATCTTTATCGCACCGCTTGTGCGCGTGTTTTTCACGCGTTTCACTATAGCATATGCACATTCTTTACTGTCGGGACAAGCAACATGAAGGCCCGCGCAGCGCTGCTGCTGGCGATGGCCTTGAACGCGTGTACCCCGACCACCGGCGGCGATGTTTCGCGGGCAATGTCCTTCTCGGACAGCTCGCTCCCCCCGGTCAAATCCTTCTCTACCGGGTATCATGCAGGCCCGGTGCGGGCAAACAACGATCTGGCGCTGGATTTTATCGAGCTGTCCTTCAAGCTCGAGAGCGGTCGTGAATTGCCGGTGCTGACCCGTTTCGAGGGGCCGATCACCGTGACTGTCACTGGCAACCAGCCTGCCTCGCTGCAACCCGACTTGCGCCGCCTTCTGGGCCGTTTGCGCAACGAGGCACGGATCGACATCACGCAAATAACCGCACCGCGCGCCAATATCACCATCAACGCCGTGCCACGCAAAGCTATCCGCGAAATGCTGCCGCAGGCCGCCTGCTTTGTCGCGCCCAACGTCAGCTCTATGGAAGAATACCGCAAGACGCGCAAAACCCGACAGGCCAACTGGTCACAGCTGCGCGAGCGGACACGTCTGGCGATTTTCCTGCCCAATGACGTGAGCCCGCAGGAAATCCGCGACTGCCTGCACGAGGAACTGGCGCAATCGCTGGGCCCGCTCAACGATCTCTACCGTCTGCCCGATTCCGTGTTCAACGACGACAACGTACACACGGTACTGACCGGCTTTGATATGCTGATGTTGCGGACCTATTATTCGCCCAAACTGCACAATGGTATGACCCGTGGTCAGGTCGCAGCCACCCTGCCCCATATCCTGCGCGACATAAACCCGCGCGGCGAGACAGTCATGGCGCGCTTCTCTACCCGGACACCGATCCAGTGGAAGCGCGCGATCGAAACTGCCCTTGGACCCGGTTCCAAGAATAAAACGCGCTCGGCTTCGGCTGCTGAAGCGCTTCGCATTGCCGAGGCCATGGGATGGCAGGACCAGCGCCGTGCCTTTGCACATTACGCCATGGGCCGAGTAATCCAACATGAAAAACCGCGCGAGGCGCAGCAACATTTTCTTGCCGCGAAACGCTTCTACGAGGCCACGCCCGGCACCAACCTGCATCAGGCCTATGTGGCGGCACAGCTATCAGCTTTCGCCATCAGCCAGGGTGACGGCACAGAAGCGCTCAGCCTGATCGCTCCTCACGTCGAGATCGCCCGCCAGCACGAGAACGCAGCACTGCTGTCCACCCTGCTGCTGCTGCGTGCCGAAGCACTGGATCTGGAAAACCGCCCCTCCGAAGCACAGGCTGTGCGTATGGACAGTCTGGGCTGGGCGCGCTACGGATTTGGTTCTGACTGGGCTGTGCGGGCCAAGTTGCGCGAGATCGCGTCCCTCAGCCCGCTCAAAGGATAGCCCGCAACCAAAAAGGGCGAAAGAATGATTGTTATCGGGTTGGCGATACTGGGCATGATTATCGGAGGCATGACGGCCAAAAAACGCCGCGGCAACCGCAAGGATATCGCCCAATACGCTGTCGGTTACGGCATGGCCTTTTTGATTGTGGGGATGTTCCTCACAGTTATCATCGACAGGCTGACCAGCTGATGTTCTTGCCGTTTTTTGAGCAGCTGCGCGCCCATAAAGTTCCCGTTTCAATGCGGGAATTTTTGGCGTTTCTGGATGCCATGTCCGCCGGTCTGGCCACCTATGACGTCGAGGCATTCTACTACCTTGCCCGCACGTCGATGGTGAAGGACGAGCGCAATATCGACAAGTTCGATCAAGCCTTTGCCGCGGCGTTCTCGGGGCTGGAGGCGATTACGCTGGATCAGGTGCTGGAAGCCGTGGACATTCCCGAGGAATGGCTGCGCAAAATGTCCGAAAAGCACCTCAGCGCCGAGGAAAAAGCCGAGATCGAGGCATTGGGCGGCTTTGAGAAGCTGATGGAGACGCTCAAAGAGCGGCTGAAAGAACAGGAAGGCCGCCACGAGGGTGGCAACAAATGGGTCGGCACCGGTGGCACCTCGCCCTTTGGCGCCTACGGCTACAACCCCGAAGGGGTGCGCATCGGTCAGAAGGAGGGCCGCCACGGCAAGGCGGTCAAGGTCTGGGACAAACGCGAATTCCGCAACCTTGACGATAGTGTCGAGCTGGGCACCCGTAATATCAAGGTAGCACTGAAACGCCTGCGCCGCTGGGCACGCGATGGCGCTCAGGAAGAGCTGGATCTGAACGGCACCATCCGCTCCACCGCCGAGCATGGTTATCTGGACGTCAAAACCCGTCCGGAGCGGCGCAATGCGGTCAAGGTGTTGCTGTTCCTCGACGTGGGCGGCAGCATGGACCCGCATATCAAGGTGGTAGAGGAGTTGTTCTCCGCCGCGCGGTCCGAATTCAAGCACATGGAGTATTTCTACTTCCACAACTGTCTTTACGAGGGCGTGTGGCGCGACAACCGTCGCCGCTGGGACGCGCAGACGCCCACCCATGAAATCCTGCGCACCTACGGCCCCGACTACCGCTGTATCTTTGTGGGCGACGCCAGCATGTCCCCCTACGAGATCGCCTACCCGGGCGGCGCGAACGAGCATTGGAATCCCGAAGCAGGCTCTGTCTGGCTCACACGCGCACGCGAGCAGTGGAAATCCAGCCTCTGGATCAATCCCATCCCCGAAAAATACTGGCCCTACACCCAGTCTATCTCGATGATTCAGGAAATCTTCAAAGATGCGATGGTGCCGATGACGCTGGAAGGCTTGTCGCGCGGGATGAAGGCCCTCACCAAGTAAGCGCTGGAACGACACGGGCCCCGCTTGCGTTCATCCTTTGACACACATCAAAGGAAGGATATTCCATGACCATCAAGAAATCAGGCTCCGCCCATTGGGAAGGCAACCTCAAAAAAGGCAAAGGCACCGTCTCTACAGAAACCGGCGTATTGGACGCGCAGCCCTACGGCTTCAATACACGGTTTGAAGACGGCAAAGGCACCAATCCTGAAGAGCTGATCGGTGCGGCTCATGCCTCATGTTATTCCATGGCTTTGTCGATGATCCTTGAGGGAAGCGGTTTGATAGCCGACAGCATTGACACGAAAGCGACCGTACACTTGGATGAGAAAGACGGCGGATTTGCTGTGACAAAAGTGCATTTGGACGTGAGTGCCAAGATCCCTGACGCGACGCAGGAGCAGTTTGACACGGCGACCAATACGGCAAAAGAAAACTGTCCGATCTCGAAACTGTTAACCGCACAGATCACCATGGATGCCAAATTGCTGTAGTTGGCGTCGGTATTTATAGCAGCGCAGGGGCAAAAGCCCTTGCCCTGCACTCCAACTCCCCCATATTCGAGGTATGATCAAAGTCATACCCATCCTGTTGGCCGTGCTATACGGCCTTGTCATGTACCGCTTTTCCGTGTGGCGCACGGGTCGCGAACTCGATGAAAAGTCGACAGTTCTGGCCGATCCCAAGCTGGTGGAGATGAGCAACCAGATGGCACGGGCGCTGGATCTCCCCCGCATCCGCGTCCACATTTACGAGATTGAACCAGTGAACGGCCTGGCCGCGCCCGACGGGCGTATTTTTATCACACGCGGATTTTACAATAAATTTCGGGCGGGTGATGTGACTGCGGAGGAACTCGCCAGTGTGATCGCGCACGAACTTGGGCATGTCGCCTTGGGCCATTCACGCCGCAGGATGATTGATTTTTCTGGGCAAAACGCCATGCGTGCCGCTTTAGGAATGGTGCTGAGCCGGTTTATTCCCGGCATCGGCATCTGGATCGCCAACATGTTGACCTCGCTTCTGGCGGCAAAGTTGTCGCGCAGTGACGAATTCGAGGCGGACGCCTATGCAGCCGCATTGCTGACGAAGGCGGGAATCGGGATCGCGCCGCAGATATCCTTGTTCAAAAAGCTTGATGCACTCACAAAATCGGGGGGCGGTCGGCCTCCGGCATGGTTGTTGACCCATCCACATACAGAAGATCGGATTGCAGCACTAACCAAGATGCAGGTGAAGTGGGATCACTAGATATCAGAGAGGCGTTTGATTTGGAGGTGATGGGGCGCTGCCCCCGCCGCCTTCGGCTGCTCCCCCGGGATATTTGTGGCCAAAAGAAATGAGAAAGTGGGTCTAGCTTGTGAGGGCTTTGCCGAGACGAGGGAGACGTGCTTTTTTCATCAGGGACCGGAGGTTCCAGTCTTCGCCAGAGAGACGGCGGGCTTCTGCGAGGGTCTTTTGTCCGACCAGTGCTACGGACTCGGGGTTGGCGTGGAAATGGCCGAGCAGAAACGCATCGGGATCATTCCGGCTCAGCCCTTCTTCGGCCAGTATGCCGCGCGGGAAATCCTTGGCGTTCATGGTGATTATGCCGTCTGCGTTGCCGTTCACAGCGGCAGCGAGAACGTGGATGTCATTGGTGTCTGGCAGCCACAGGCGCGCCTCCAGTCCTGCGTGGGGTGGTACCAAAGCATCTGGAAAAGCGGCTTGCAGCATGGCAATTTCGCCGCGCGCGATTGCTTCGCCCTGCGGGCCGATTTTGCGCGCGGCCAGTGCCCATTCCTCAAGTATGCGGGCGGACCACAGGGGCGTATAGGCACCTGTCCGCGCCACGCCCAGCAGCATCTCCCGCATCACAGTGGGATAGATCACACAGGCATCCAGCAGCATTTTCATAAGCTAGAGGTGGAAGAACAGCGATTTAAGGTAGCCGGTTTCGGCCAATTGCGGCAACTGCGGATGGTCCGCACCTGCAAATCCGGTGTGGATCAGGCTTGGTCTGCGCCCTGCCCGCCCGATTCCGCGCACGGAAGCTGTACGGAAAGCAGCCAGATCGGCGGCATGGGAGCACGAGCAGAGCCCCAGAATGCCACCATCGGCCACAAGTGGTGCAGCAAGCCGCGCGATCCGCTCATAGGCGCGCAGGCCCGCTTCGAGCGCAGGTTTCGCGGGAGCGAAGGCAGGCGGATCGCAGATGATCACATCGAATTCCGCACCTTCCGCGCGCAGGGCTGTCAGCACGTCAAACGCATCGCCCTGGCGTGTGGTGACGCGGTCCGAAACGCCCATTGCTGCTGCGCCTTCCTCGGCCAGTGCCAAGGCCGGAGCAGAGCCATCGATGAACAGCGCGGAGGCGGCACCGGCGGCCACTGCCGCAAGACCGAAGCCCCCCACATGTGCAAACACATCCAGCACCCGCGCGCCGCGTGACAGCGACGCCGCAAAGGCGTGGTTGGGCCGTTGGTCATAGAAGATACCGGTTTTTTGGCCGCCGGTCAGATCGGCCATGTAGGTGGCACCGTTCATCAGCACCGGCACCGCCGTGTCAGGCGCGCTGCCTGCCAGAACGCCGCTCACATCATCCAGCCCCTCGAGGCTGCGGGTGCGGCCTGAAGCGTTTTTCAGCACGTTGGTCACACCAGTGACTTCGATCAGGGCCGCCGTCAGCGGCTCGATCAGCGCGTCGGACCATGCAGCGTTCGGCTGGATCACGCAGGTATCGCCAAAACGATCGACGATCACACCGGGCAGCCCATCGGCCTCGGCATGGACCAGCCGGTAGAAAGGCGCATCATAGAGGCGCTCACGCAGGGCAAGAGCTCGGCGCAGGTGGCGCGCCATCCATGCTTGGTCGATGCTGGCCTCCGGATCGGCGTCCAGCATACGCGCAATAATCTTGGAGTTGGGATTGACTGTGACCACCCCCAAAGGCTGTCGCAGGCTGTCCTCCAGCACCGCGATGCTGCCGGGCGCCAGCGCCTTGGTGCGCCGGTCGGTGACCAACTCGTTTGCATAAACCCATGGGGCGCCATGCCGGATGGCACGCGCATTCGCCTTGGGGATCAGGCGAACAACGGGAAGCGGGGCGGATGTGGGAAAGGGCGCTGTCATAGCGCCCTTCCCTAGTCTGTTCCCGCAGTAAGGGGAAGCTATAATCTGTTGACCAGCTGGTAGAAGCCAAGCGAAGCGTTTTTATAGCCTTCCGGCTCGGTCATTTGCTGGCGGATTACTTCGGCCAGATGGCCCGAGATTCGCACTTTCTGGGTCAGGCCACGGGCCTCGGCCATCAGCGCCTGCTGGCCGCCGAACCCGTCCAGATCGGTAGCGATGCGGCGCGGTTCGGACAGCGGCTCGCCTGTGGTGCCGTCACGCAGCACCATGTTGAACACGACGTGGTGCACGCCGCCCACGGTATAGCGGGCCTTTTCGCTGAGCGCGTGGAAGCGGACCAGCTCGATATCGAGGATCACCGGAACCGGACCGGTAAAGCCGGCAGTGCCCGCAGTCATCGCGTCATACATGATCTGGGCCACCTGCGCGTGGCGGTTACCCATGGGGTCCTCGCGCCAGACGATGTCGCCGCTGGGGTAATAGCGGTTCGCCTCGGAGACTTTCAGGCTGGTCGGCACCCGAACGTTGATCTTGGCAACATTGATCTGTTTGAGGATCGACGCGGGCAGGATGGTACGCGAGGTGTGGTTTTCATCAGTTACGGTGCGCACGCTGCGGTTCGCGTCGGGCTGCGCCACCATCTGAAACGCCTGGGTCGCTGAAACGGGCGCAAAGGGCACCTCCCGGGTCACAACGTCCGATGCGCCGCAGGCACTCAGGACGGCACCGATGCTCAGGGCGCATGCAAGCTTGATCGTTTTCATCTCTATCTCCTCGGGGCAAAGCGCCACTACTGGTCACACCAGAGGGTTTGCACCCCGAATGAGGCGGGTTTGAGACAAATTACAGGAAATTCCGGTACCAATTCGCGGCACAGATACGCGGCACAGATACGCGGCGCGGGTTCAGTCGCGTTTGCGTGCACGCCAGCCACCGCGCCTGCGCGGGGTCGCGATGGCGTGCAAACCTTCGGCCATGACTTGGGACATCGGATGGGCTGCATCGCTGCCATAGAGCGCCAGCAGATTGCGCAGGGCACCATGGGTCTCGCGCTCCACCCCGAGGCTCAGTGCCCAATCCAGAAATATCGTGCGGCATTCGGATTTGGAAATCCCGTCGATGCGGTAGGCCTCATAAATGAGGCCTTTGGGGTCATCCGGCGTGAATTTGTTCATGATGTCTCTCCGCTGCTGGCGTGGGCCGCGAGGGCTGCGGTGATGATACGGTCTGCTGCCGCATAGGTCTGCGCCAGTTGCGCCTCCAAATCCTCAACAGTGTCGCTTTGGACGAATTTACCAACTGAGGACATCAGAAAATGCAAGGTAGCCGACCGCAGGCCGCTGATGTCGAGCGGACGCGAGGACAGCAGCCGTGTGGCAGACTGGAGCGCCCAGAGCGTCTCGTAGGCGGCCACTAGCGCGGCCTCGCCATCGGCGTCGACCAGCCCCGCGCGCCGCGCTGCCACCAGCCCCGCCGGAATATCCCGCGCCAACGCCCCGCCAACCAACGCACCCGCCTGCGCGAAGAGTTCGATATCCTGCAATCGACCTGCCCCGATCTTTGCGTCCAGCACGCCTTCCGGCGATTTGGCTGCGGCGATGCGGGCCCGCATCTCGGTGGTTTCGTGGCAGACCCGGCCCATGTCATGCGCCGCGCCCAGTATCTCGGCGCGCAACGCCTCCACCTCATCCGCCAGCGCCTGCGGCCCTGCGATCACCTGCGCACGGGTCAGCGCCAGATGCTCCCAGACCCATGCCTCGTCCCGCTGATAGCTTGCGTAGGATTCGATTGACGTGGCAACCGGTCCCTTGTTCCCCGAGGGGCGCAGGCGCAGGTCCAACTCGTAAAGCCGCCCTTGGGCCATCGGCGCGCTCATCGCGGTGATCATCGCCTGAGTAAGCCGTGCGTAATACTGCCGCGACGCAAGGGGGCGTTTGCCGTCCGATGCCTCGACCCCGTCCGCGTCATAGATCACGATCATGTCCAGATCGGATTGTGCTGTCAGCCGGCCTGCCCCGAGCGAGCCCATGCCGACAATCACCGCGCCCTTACCGGGCGGCGGGCCATGGCGGCGCGAAACCTCGGCGATGACCACGGGCCAGAGCGCGCACAGCACCGCACGGGCCAGATCGCTGTATTGCGCGGACGCGCGCGCGCCGTCGGTCAGGCCGCGCAGATGGTGAACCCCGATGCGAAAGTGCCACTCGCGCGCCCAGGCCCGCGTACCATCGAGCTGCGCCTCATAATCGTCCAGCGCTGACAGCCGCTCGGCCAGATCCTCGAACAGCGCGTCCTGCCCCGGCCAGTCGGCGAAGAAATCACCGCCAATCACTGCATCCAGCACGGCCGCGTTGCGCGACAGGTGCGCCGCCAGCATGGGGGAAACCGAGACGATGGTGATCAGCAGATCAGCAAGTTGCGGATTGGCCTTGAGCAGCGAGAACAGCTGCACACCCGCAGGCAGGCCCTTGAGGAAGCCATCAAACGCCAGCAGCGCCTCGTCAGGTTTGTCCGCCTGCGCCAGACGGGCCAGCAGCTCGGGCTTGAGCCGCTCGAACAACTCCGCACCGCGCTCGGACCGCAGAGCAGGATAGCTATGCCATGCATCGATCACCGAAGTATCAAAGCTGTGCGTTTCCTCGGGCAGCGGTTTTGACCCGCGCGCTTCGGTAAAGAAGCCTTCGGTGATCTCGTGTACGGCCCCCAGCCGGTCGCGCAGTTCGGCCTCCAGCGCATTCTGGTCCATGTCCATCATCGCGGCAATGCGCGCCATGCCCTCGGGCGTTTGCGGCAGCGTATGGGTCTGGGCGTCCTGCACCATTTGCAATCGGTGCTCGACCGTGCGGTGGAACGTGTAGTGATCGGTCAGCGAGTCTGCTGCGTCCTGCGGCACCCAGCCCTTGGCGGCCAGCACCGCAAGCCCGTCTTTGGTGCCCCGCACGCGCAAGTCCTCGTCGCGCCCGCCGGCGATCAACTGGCGGGTTTGGGTGAAAAATTCAATCTCGCGGATGCCGCCACGGCCCAGTTTCATGTTGTGGCCCGGCAAGGTGATCGGACCGCCGAGGCCTTTATGTTCGCGAATGGCGAGGCGCATGTCGTGCGCGTCCTGAATGGCGGCAAAGTCCAGATGTCTGCGCCACACGAAAGGCCGCAGAGTGCGCAAGAACCCCTCGCCCACGCCGATGTCGCCCGCACAGGGCCGTGCCTTGATATAAGCCGCGCGCTCCCATGTGCGGCCAAGGCTCTCGTAATACCGCTCCGCTGCCAGCAGGCCTACGCAAACGGGCGTGACAGCCGGATCGGGGCGCAAGCGCAGATCGGTGCGGAAGACATAGCCGTCGCCTGTGATATCGTTGAGGCTGGCAGCCATGGCTCGGGTGGCCTTGATCAGCCCGGCGCGCGCCTCCTGAAAATCATCCGCGTCATAGCGGCCTTCGTCGAAGAGGCAGATCAGGTCAATGTCGGAGGAATAATTCAGCTCCCCCGCGCCCATCTTGCCCATGGCGAGCACGGTCATCCCGCCGCCGGTCTCCGCGTCCTCGGGCACCAGCCCCGGCAGCTTGCCGCGCCGGATCTGTGCGCCGACGGCCACGCGAAGCGCGGCATGCGCCGCAGCATCCGCATAGTCCGTCAAGGCACCGGTTACCTGCTCAAGCGACCATGCCCCACCCAGATCCGCCAGCGCCGCCAACAGCGCCACACGCCGCTTGCCCTGCCTCAAACCTGCATTTAGGGTCGCGTCCTCCAGTGTCTGCGGCGCTGCCAACACGTCCGCCAACGCGGCCTCTGGTGTCTGCAATGCCCCTTCCAGCCACTCTGCCTCTTTGCTGATCAGCATCGACAGATATGGCGCAAGTGACGCCGTTCCAGCCAGCAGCGGGCGCAGGTCTGCATCAAAGCGGCCAAGCGCAAGCGCTGCATCTTCGGGGGCGCGGGCGCGCGGACATCGGGTCAGCCGTTTGGCGAGAGGTATATCGGTCATACTCCACATTTGCGCGTGGGCGCGGGGCCGTCAATGGCTTGAACAGCAGATTAACAATCTACTAACCCACTGATTTAAAATATCTAACACAAATAATGTAAATATCATTCACATAACCTCTTGCAAAAACCCTGGCAATCGCCAAATTGTAAGATGTGAAAGGCATTAACATGAAGATCCTTTCGCCGGTGAAGCGCCCCACCTACGGCGGCAGCACACCGCCAAACCGAGGGATACCTTATGACTACGATGACTGACACCACCACCTACCCCTCCGGCCGCAGCACCCGTGAGGGTTGGTTCACGCGGACCGAAAACTGGCTCGATGCGCGCGGCAAGGGCGCATGGATCACCGCGATGGTTCTGGGGTTCATCTTTTTCTGGCCCGTTGGCCTTGCCCTTCTGGGCTATATGATCTGGAGTAAACGTATGTTTTCATCATCTTCGCGCAGTTGCAGCCGCAAAATGCAGCACAGCATGGCCATGGGCCGCCCCACCGGCAACAGCGCGTTTGACGCCTACAAGGCCGACACGCTGAAACGCCTTGAAGAAGAGCAGAACAACTTCGAGACTTTCCTCGAGCGCCTGCGCGCAGCCAAGGACAAGTCCGAGTTCGACGCCTTCATGGACGAACGTGCCACACGCAAGGACGACAACGCCGAGGCGTGAGCGCCTTGACACATCCCCCGCGCCCTCCCAGATCGGGGGGGCGTATCTCTGTTCCCGGAAAGACCATTATGACCCCCGATCCCGACATGCAGCCACAGTTCTACGATGGTGTCCCCACCAAACGCCTTCTGGCGTGGGTGACGGATGTGCTGATCATCGCGGGGCTAACCTTGCTGGTGATCCCTTTCACTGCGTTCATTGGCCTGTTCTTCCTGCCCGCCCTCTATGCGGTGATCGGTTTCGGCTACCGCGTCGTGACCCTGTCGCGTGGCTCGGCAACCTTGGGCATGCGGCTGATGGCAATCGAGCTTCGCACCCGCGATGACACCCGCTTTGATCTGCCCATCGCATTCGCCCATACGCTCGGCTACACCGTGTCACTGATGATGCCGCTGCTACAATTTATTTCCATCGTTATGATGCTGGGCACCGAGAGGCGACAAGGCCTGAGTGATATGGTTCTGGGCACTGTAGCTCTCAACCGCCGCGCCTGACCGGCGACATTTAACCACTCCATCAATTCGGGGTTTGCCATCAGTGACAGGCAGGCTATGATTTTAATCAAATCAACCACATCAACCCTGAGGACCAGATCCGCCCCATGCGTCACACGCTCCCTATCGCGCCGCAATTCTATGTGACGGCTCCGCAGCCATGCCCCTACCTTGAGGGCCGGATGGAGCGCAAACTGTTCACAGCTTTGCAGGGCGAGAACGCAGAACCACTCAATAACAGCCTATCGGCGCAGGGGTTCAGGCGCAGTCAGAACGTTCTATACCGCCCGTCTTGCGCCGAATGTGCCTCCTGCCTGTCCGCGCGCATTGATGTGGCCCGGTTCAAGCCAAACAAAAGCCAGCGCCGTACAATCAACCGCAACAGTCATCTGACGCGCCGCGCCACCTCGCCTTGGGCAACAGAGGACCAGTACGAACTCTTCCGCCGCTATCTCGACAGCCGCCATGCGGATGGCGGTATGGCGGATATGGATGTCTTTGAATTTGCCGCGATGATCGAGGAAACCCCGATCCGCAGCCGCGTGATCGAATACACCGACAAATCCACATCCGAGCTGGTAGGCGTTTGCCTGACGGACGTGCTGGGCGACGGGGTGAGCATGGTCTATTCCTTCTACACCCCCGACCGCCCACGCGACGGGTTGGGCAACCACATCATCCTGGACCATATCGAGATCGCCCGAGAGGCAGGCCTGCCCTACGTCTACCTTGGCTACTGGGTGCCCGGCAGCCAGAAGATGGGCTACAAAGCCAAATTCTCCGGTCTGGAAGTTTTTATGGGCGGAGAATGGCACCCCATGCGGGACCCCGAAGGCTTCGCCCTCGACCCCCACCCGCTCAGCAATGATCCGATATCCGAGCAGGTCGCAAACATTTCGCTGCCCGATCTGACACCCAAACGCGGCTGACGAAGTCGGCGACCAAGGCGATCGCCTTTTTCATTGTGCCTTTAAACTCAATCCCGTCTCGCCCCCGAAGACCGACATCCACAAACTAGAAAAAAGGGCGCCTCATAAGGCGCCCCTTTCTTTTTTCGCGCCCCTGTCCCTTACGGGATCAGGTCTGGAATAATCGTAACAATCGAAGGGAAGAACCACAGGAGCGCCAGCCCTGCCACCTGGATCATCACAAATGGGATGATGCCCCGATAGATGTGCTGTGTCGTAACACTCGCCGGAGCGACGCCGCGCAGATAAAACAGTGCAAAACCGAAAGGTGGTGTCAGGAAAGAGGTTTGCAGGTTCACCGCAATCATGATCGTCACCCATTTGGGATCGAATGTGCCGCCGTAGATCACCGGTCCTACGATGGGCACCACGATGTAGATGATCTCGAGGAAGTCCAGCACGAAGCCCAGCACAAACAGCACCAGCATCACGAGCAAGAAGACCTGAACCTCGTTATCGAAAGAGCGCAGGAACTGCTGGATGTAATGCTCTCCGCCAAAGCTGATGACCACTAGGTTCAGCAGCTGCGACCCGATAAGGATGGTGAACACCATCGAGGTCACCTTTGCGGTCTCGCGCACGATAGGGCTTAGCACCCCCGAAGTGAACAGGATCCAGCAGCTGAACAGCAGCCCGAAGATCGCGTAGAGATAGGCGCCATAAGCCACAAAGAAGCCGACCCAGTTCTCGAAGCCCACATCTTCCTGATTGATGCGCAGGTCAAAGTTGATGCCAACGAGGATACAGACAATAATCGCGAGCGTGGACCAGATGATCACCTTTGGCGAGCGGTCGAGGTCTTTAAGCTTGCGGTAAGCCGCCAGCATGATCGCCCCGCCTGCGCCAAGTGCGGCCGCGGGTGTCGGGTTGGTGATCCCACCGAGGATGGAGCCCAGCACAGCGACGATCAGAACCAGCGGCGGGAAAACGACGCGGATCAGTTCGTTCTTTGCGCACAGTCCAGTGGCATAAACCACGCCGTACATCACGGCAACAAAAGGCAGCGCCATCAGCACGACCATCACACCGGGCGATGTTGTTGGTCCGACCAACAGGATATCCACCAGCAACAGCAGCACCACACCGATCCCGCCGATGATCAGCGGCTTGGTATCCGAGGACGGCGATACGCCGCGCGCAGTGGTCAGGATCAGACCCAGCAGGATCATCATGACCGCGATGCCGGTCCCGATGGGGGCCGCATTGTCGATCTTCTCCTGCTGCGCCGTCGCCAACTGCTCTTCGGTCAACCTTTCGCTGGCGGTGATGCCGCCTGCTGCCTCAATGGCTGCCTGCTGCTCCAGCGCAAGATCCCAGCGTTCCTGACCATGCAATTCAATCATAGCGGCCTGACACTCGGGGCCCACGTTGGTGCGCAGGGTGGCGCTTTCTCCGATGTCGGAGAAGCTGGAAATGCGCATGTCCTGACTGCCGACCATGCCGAGGTTGCCAAGCACGATGGTGCCGACAATCATCAGCACCGGCGCGCCCACGAACCATGTGAAGGCCTCGGAGCGGGTTACGGGCTCGGCGTTGGTGGTACCCATCTCGACGGCGGGCGCCTTGTCCGGCCTGACCAGCGCATAGCCAAAGGCATAGAGCCCGTAGAGCAGCGCCAGCAGAATCCCCGGCAGCAGCGCCGCCTGAAACAGTGTACCCACAGAAACCACCGCAGGCTCACCCAGATAGGTCAGCGCATCGGTACAGCCCAAGGAAGAGGCGCGTGCCTCTTGCGCGGAAGAGTAAAGATCCCCGGCCAGCGTGCCGAGCAGAACGATCACGATGGACGGCGGAATGATCTGCCCCAAAGTCCCGGAGGCCGCGATCACACCTGTCGCCAGTTCCGGCGAGTAGTTGTTGCGCAGCATCGTCGGCAAAGCCAGCAGACCCATCGTCACAACGGTCGCCCCCACAATCCCTGTGGAGGCTGCAAGAAACGCGCCCACAACCACAACAGATACTGCCAGACCGCCCGGCAGCGGGCCAAAGACCTTTGCCATCGAGGTCAGCAGATCATTTGCGATCTTGGAGCGTTCCAGCGTGATACCCATGAGGACAAACATCACAACCGCCAGCAGCGTCTCGATGGACTGGCCCGCCAGAACACGCTCGTTCATACGGTTCACAACGAAGGAAATGTTGCGGTCCAGTGCCACTTCCCAGCCCTGCGGGAAAACAGGTTCGCCTATCCTAGGCAAGTCCGGATAGCTGAAAACCGATATGGTCTCGTATTTGATGCCTGAATCCACCAGCGCACGGTAAGCCTGCGACGAGGTGTCGATGGCTTGGTGGATCAGCAAACCGGCACTATCGAGCGCCGCAATGATCCCGAATGAAATCATACCGGCGCCGCCGATGGCAAAGGCCACCGGAAAGCCGGACAGAATGCCGCCGAAGAGACAGACGAATACAATAATCAGGCCGACTTCGACCCCGTCCAGACCAAAAAACATCAGTGTGTTCCCTCATAGGCTTCTTCGCCCTCGCCAAGTGTGTCCTTGTCGAGATATTTTCCTTCGCTCTCCTCGCCTTCGCGGAATTCACACCACGAACGGTAAAAGAGTGCGATGGCTTGCAGCATGACCATGGCGCAGAACAGGCACAGCAGGACCTTGAACAGGAAGTAGCCGTTGAACCCGTTGGGCGAGAAGCCGATGGTCTCCACGTTCCATTTCAGCAACCGCGCCTTGCGCAACAGCAGCTCCAGCGTGTCCGAGGCCGAGGGGTTCGGCGTGACCAGATGGCGCCACAGGAAGTACCAGCCGTACATCCACGTCACGATCGCGAAAGGTATCATGAAAATCAAGGCGCCGATCATGTCCACGATCTTTTTGGTGCGGAACTTGGCACCCGCATAGAACAGGTCCACGCGCACATGCCCGCCCTGCACAAAGGTGTAGCTCACGCAGAGGCAGACGATCAGTGCGTTATAGAGCTTCAGTTCTTCCGCAAACCAACTGATGTCGAATTGCAGCGGAATGCCAAAACCGAAGGAAATGTCAGGGCGCGTAAAAATACGCTGCATGAAAACGATGATGATCTGCTGGATCACCATGATCAGACCGGCCCAGGCAAAGAGCCGTCCTGTGCTGTTGCCGATGGTCTCCAGCCCACGCACCATTCGCCACATGAAGGCGCGGTTACGCATGCCGATGGCGGTCACGATGACAAGCACGGTGGCCAGCACAAAGAACAACTCGACCGAACCGCCGTAATAGATAAAGCGCATCAGCGCCTGACCGTCGGACCAGTTCAGCCACATGCCCGGATTGAGCAGTGCCGCGAAAAAATTGTAAAATGCCTCTAGCGTGTTGCCCAGAACAAACTGGATCAGGCCGCTGTCCTGGAATTTATCAAGACAGCTGAGCTTGGCACCCTCGGCTGCACGGAAAAATCCCGAACATACAATATCATCAGCCATATCTTACCCCTCCCTTGCGTGCCGGGCCTGTTGCCCCGCTTGCGCAATCAACCGGCATCGCTGCCAGCCCATACCAGTGCACAAGGGCCGCGAGAATTTGCGGCCCTTGCAGAGTTTTCAGAATGTTTGCTTAGCCCTGACCAAGCACGCGCTGGCGCTGCTCGACATAGAAGGCGTCGGATTTGGACAGCCATTCAGCAGAGGCCTGCAGGGACTCTTCAAAACTGCCACGGATATCCGCATACAGCGTGTCGTCCATGTTTTCGTCCATGACTTCCTTGGAGGCTGCACCGAAGGCATCCCATACGTCGTCGGGGAACTGCATCGTTTTGACGCCCTGCTGCTGCAGACGCGACAGTGCCGCACCGTTGTTGGCCAGCGTTTCGGCCAGACCGGTGTGCGTTGTCGCCATCGCTGCGTATTCGATGATCTTCTGCTGCGCTGTTGTCAGCGAGTTGAAGACATCGAGGTTAACGGAGGCCGTCAGACCGGAGCCTGGCTCGTGGAAGCCCGCTGTGTAATAGACTTTGGCAACTTCCTGGAAGCCCGCACGTTCGTCCGCGAAGGGACCAACCCATTCCAGACCGTCCAGCGCGCCCGAGGACAGCGCCTGGTACAGTTCGCCACCGGGAATGTTCTGGACAGATGCGCCCAGCTTGCCCAGCACCTTGCCGCCCAGACCCGGCATGCGGAATTTCAAACCGTTGAAGTCTGCGGCCGATTTGATCTCGTTACGGAACCAGCCACCTGACTGCGAACCCGAGTTACCGGCCAGGAACATCTTCATGTTGAAGACTTCGCCCAGCTGGTTGTGCAGGTCATGACCGCCGCCGTGGTGATACCAGTTTGTCAGCTCCTGCGCGGTGCCGCCAAATGGCACAGCCGTGAAATAGGCAAAACCGGGGTGCTGGCCGATGAAGTAATAGTCGGCCGCGTGATAGATGTCAGCCTGACCGGAGGAGACAGCGTCAAACACTTCGAACGCGCCGACCAGCTCGCCGGGGGCTTTCTTCTCGATCGTGATCGAGCCGTCGGACATCTCGTTGACCATGTTGTTGAAGTAGGTCGCCGCATCGTCCAGCACGGCAAATCCGCGCGGCCATGATGTGACCATAGTCAGCGTCCGTTTGCCCTGTGCATAAGCAGGAGCGGCGAGCGTTGTGGCGGCAGCAGCAGTGCCGCCAAGTGCAGATGTCTTCAGAAATGAACGACGATCCATAAAGGTATCCTCCCGGAATTATTGCGCTTGCACGATTTTGATCCGTGCAAGTCGTTACAAGTAGGCAAAGATTACCGAGGCGGCCCCGTAATGAAATACCTACTACTGCGTAGAAAATCCGTAGAACGCCTTTTTCTGACTGCATGGGCGCATAAATTTTTCGCAAACAGCGGCCTGCGGCGGCCGTCCGGCGGTGCCCGCACGGTTTTCCCGGCCCTCGCTTAGGCTTTGAACGTCGGGCGGATTCGTCGTATCGAATCAAAATGAAATTGGAACGCTCCCGCCTGCACATCCCATACGCGCAAAAACTGACGCTGCTGGCGTCGGTGCCGCTGGTGTTGGCGGTGGCCGCGATTGCCCTGGTAGTGGCCGCCCAGTCACGCGCGCTGGCCGAGCGCGAGATCGTGGCGCTCGAGACCCAGCTGATCGAGGCCAAGAAGGTCGAGCTGCGCAATTACGTCACGCAGGCGCGCAACGGCTTCTACTTTATCTACGGCTCTGCAGCGCCTGACGACGCGGAGGCCAAACAGCAGGTGGCGCAGATCCTGTCGGCAATGATCTACGGCGAGGAAGGCCAGTTTTTTGTCTATGACTATGACGGTACTGCCATCGTCTCTCCGCGCGAGACGGGGCGCATCGGCATGAATTTCAAGGGCGAGACCGACAGCGATGGCACACCCGTGGTGGACCAGCTGATCGAGATCGCCCGCGATGGTGCCGGCTATCACACATATATGTGGCCCAAACCCTCCAGCGGCGAGATGGCGCGCAAGATCGCCTACGTCACCTCTTTCCCGTCCTGGCAGTGGGCCGTGGGCACTGGGGTGTACATCGACGACATTGTGGCGACAGTCGCGACAACCCGCAGCGTGGTGGAGCAGCGGGTGGAGAAGACATTCCTTTATATCGGTGCAATCACGCTGGCCGCACTTCTGGTGGTGTTTGCTACCGGCATGGGCCTGAACCTGCGCGAAAGGCGGCTGGCGGATGCCAAGCTCAAGAAGCTCACCCAGCGGGTGTTTGACGCGCAGGAAGAAGAACGCGGGCGCGTGGCACGCGAGCTGCACGACGGGATCAGCCAGATCCTTGTCGGTGTACGATATGCGCTGGATAACGCGCGCCGCCGTCTGGACCGTGGCGACCCGGAGGCCGGTGCGCCGCTGGCCAAGGGGATCGCCTCGCTGGCCGAAGCCATCGCCGAGGTACGCCGGATCAGCCGCGATCTGCGCCCCGGCGTGTTGGACGATCTGGGGCTGGGCCCTGCCCTGCGCATGCTGTCGGAGGAATTCGGCGCGCGCACGGGGATCGAGATGACCTATGCCACAGTTGTCTTCCGCAACCGGTTGGACAATGATGCCAAGATCGCACTCTACCGCATCGCGCAGGAGGCGCTGACCAACATCGAACGCCACGCAAACGCCACCGAAGTCACGATCGATCTGCGCGGCCACAGGCACGGCGCCACCCTGCGCATCACCGACAACGGACGCGGCATCGCGCAGCGTGAAGGCTCGCAAGGGCTTGGCCTGCGCAATATGCAAGAACGTATGGAACAATTGGGTGGCCGGTTGCAAATCCGCTCCGCACCTGGTGACGGTGTCGAGATCGAGGCAACCGCGCCGCTTACCCATATGCTGCCCCCTACCCCAGACACCGGAAAGTCCCCCTCATGACCGAACCCCTGCCAGACCGCCTGCGCATCGCCATCGTCGACGACCACCCGATGGTGGCCGAAGGCATCCAGTCGATCCTCGAGAGCTATGACGACGTGGAGGTTGTGGGCACGCTGAGTGGCGCGCGCGCGGCGATTGACCAACTCGACACGCTCGACCCCGATGTGATCCTGATGGATCTGAACATGCCCGACATGGGGGGGCTCTCGGCCACCGAGATCATCCTCGAGCAGCGACCCGGCACCCGCATCGTGATCTTGTCCATGCACGACAGCCCCGAATATATCTCCTCTGCGCTGAACCATGGCGCGATGGGCTATCTGCTGAAAGACGTCCCCACCGACGAAATCAAGCTGGCCATCGACACGGTCATGCGCGGCGAGCGGTATCTGTGCACCGGCGCGCAAGGGTCGCTGACCCTCAAAGGCGGCGGCGCGCGCGAGACGCTGACGGGCCGCGAGCAAACGATCCTGCTGCAACTGGCACAAGGCCAATCCAACAAGGAGGTCGCCATCGCGCTTGATATCTCCGTCCGCACGGTCGAGACGCACCGCAAGAACATCAAGCGCAAACTGGGGATCAGCAGCACCGCAGGGCTGACACGTTACGCGTTGGAGCACGGTGTTTTGCAGGGAACCGGAGTTTAGCCTGCTCCTAATCTCGCGGCGAGACCGGAACAAGGCCGCCCTTAAGGGCGGTGCGCCCGAAGCGCTTCGGGTAAGGCGATCAGCAGCAACACAACTGCGGCGATCATGAAGATCGAAGTTCCGATATATTGAAACAACAATGCACCACAGACACCGCCAATGGCAAAGCAGGCGAGTGTCAGGCTGTGCAATCCGAGCTTTGGCACTGCGTCTTGACGCGACCTGGTGTCGCCAACCAATGCTGCCAACTCGATCCCGATATCTGTCGCCATTCCCGAAACATGGGTCGTGCGGACCCGTGCACGCGATATCATCGTTGTAACTGCGTTTTGAAGGCCCATTATGAAGCTCAGCACAATAACCAGAACGGTTTCGTGCAGATTGGCTGATGAAAAGGCAAGCGCTGTCCCCAGCACCAGAAGTATGACAGCCTCGCCGGTGATCGCCAAAGCGTAGATGGAGCGGATGCGCCTTCTTTCACCGCTTTGGATCGCCAGTGCAGCCATGCTCGCACCACCGATGAAAGCGGCCACCAGCCCAAGGAAAGAGAGCGACGTGAGGATCGCGCCATTTGCAAGATGGTCCGCAGAGGCTGAAATGTTGCCCGTCATGTTTGCAGTAAACGATCCGGCAATCAGGAACCCGACCGCATTCAATGCCCCCGCAATCGATGACAGCAGACCTGCCAGAACCAGATCAATGTTCGAGGTGCGGTCTTCGCCGACTTTAATAAGCATTGTGGACCTTCCGGGGTTCGCTTCAGCACATCAACAATGGCTCATCTTCTCAATATACATCCTTCAAGGGTATTCTATCGCTGAAACAGATGCACGACCCACTTCGAGAGACGAGATCCCGACTGCTCAATAGACTTCAGCCCTCCGGAGAAGATTTCAACTTTCCTGAGTTCGCCGCAAATCGCGCAGGCACTGCAAATTGGCTGCGCCAGATGTTTCTCAATTACCGAAAATTAGTGCAAAGTCATTACCAGCGAAATAAAATAACAAAAAGCTCACCCCCTGCGACATTTTTTCTGCGGTTTGGCGGTTGACGCCCCCGAAAACCCCTCATAATGTCGCCTCAGGTGTAGAGGAGCCCTTGGGCATGATCGATCTAGTCGTGATTATAGGAAACATGCGCATGGGCCGGTAACGGTAAACCATATTCGATCCCATGCGCCCCCGACACCCTCGGGGGCTTTTTTGTGCCAAAAACAGATATTAAACTGCCCAGACGGAGCAAGACCATGACACGCCAAATGACCGGAGCCAAAATGATCGTTCAAGCCCTGATTGATCAGGGTGTCGACACCGTATTCGGATATCCAGGCGGCGCTGTCCTGCCGATCTATGACGAGATTTTCCAGCAAAACAGCATTACTCATGTGCTGGTGCGCCATGAACAGGGTGCCGTGCATGCGGCCGAGGGCTATGCCCGCTCGACAGGCAGACCCGGCGTTGCGCTGGTGACGTCCGGCCCCGGCGCAACCAATGCGGTGACCGGCCTGACCGACGCGCTGATGGACAGCATACCGATCATCGTTCTGACCGGTCAGGTGCCCACATTCATGATCGGCTCCGACGCGTTTCAGGAGGCAGACACCGTTGGTATCACGCGGCCCTGTACCAAGCACAACTGGCTGGTAAAAGACACCGACAAGCTTTCAGGCGTGATCCACGAGGCGTTCCACATCGCCACATCGGGCCGCCCCGGCCCCGTTCTGGTGGACATCCCAAAGGACGTGCAGTTTGCCAAGGGCGAGTACACCCCCAAAGCGCCCTCCAAGTCCCATTACAAGCCGCAACTCAAAGGCGACATGGACGCGATCGTCGAGTTGGTGGAAGAGATCGAGAAAGCCAAGCGCCCCGTGTTCTATACCGGCGGGGGTGTTATTAACTCCGGCCCCGCGGCCAGCCAGTTGCTGCGCGAACTGGTGGAGGCCACAGGTTTCCCGATCACCTCCACACTCATGGGTCTGGGCTGCTATCCTGCGTCGGGTGACAAGTGGCTGGGCATGTTGGGCATGCACGGGCTTTACGAGGCCAACATGGCGATGCACGGCTGTGACCTGATGATCAACATCGGCGCGCGCTTTGACGACCGTATCACTGGTGTGGTTGATAAATTCAGCCCCAACTCGACCAAAGCGCATATCGACATTGATCCATCATCCATCAACAAGGTTATCCGCGTGGACATCCCGATCATGGGCGATGTGGGCCATGTGCTGGAAGACCTGCTGAAGGTCTGGAAATCCCGCGGGCGCAAGACAAACTCTGCCGCTGTTGCCAAATGGTGGAAGCAGATCGAGGAATGGCGCGCGGTCAACTGCCTCAAGTTCGAGCAGAAGGGCAAAGTGATCAAGCCACAGTACGCGCTGACGCGGCTGCAAGAGCTGACCAAAAAGCACGACCGCTATATCTGCACCGAAGTCGGCCAGCACCAGATGTGGGCGGCACAATACCTTGATTTCGAGGACCCCAACCGCTGGATGACTTCCGGTGGCCTTGGTACCATGGGCTACGGCTTCCCTGCGTCCATCGGCGTACAAATGGCCCACCCGGAGGCTCTGGTGATCAACGTCGCGGGCGAGGCGAGCTGGCTTATGAACATGCAAGAGCTGGGCACTGCGATGCAATACGCCCTGCCCGTCAAACAGTTCATCCTCAACAACGAACGGTTGGGCATGGTACGCCAGTGGCAGGAACTGCTGCACGGCGAGCGATATTCATCGAGCTGGTCCGAGTCCCTGCCAGACTTCGTGAAACTGGCCGAGGCCTTCGGTGCCAAGGGCATCCTGTGCTCGGACCCCGATGATCTGGATGACGCAATCATGGAGATGCTCAACCATAACGGTCCCGTGCTGTTCGACTGTCTGGTGGAAAAGCACGAAAACTGCTTCCCCATGATCCCGTCGGGCAAGGGACACAACGAGATGATCATGGGTGAGGTCGATACTTCAACCGCGATTGATGCAGAGGGAAAGGTGTTGGTGTAGGCCGTTTTCTTTCAAAGAAAACGATCGGAATTTTTGAAAAATTCCGGCTCCCCACCTCAGACGTAAAGGAATTAGACAATGTCAGCTCTCAAAATCAAAAAAGGCGCCAACAGCCATTCCGCCTACAACCTGCGCCCCAATTTTTCCGACGTGGAGGAGCGCCACACCCTTGCCTTGCTGGTCGAGAACGAGCCGGGTGTGCTGGCGCGGGTTATCGGCCTTTTCGCCGGGCGCGGCTATAACATCGACAGCCTGACCGTAGCCGAGGTAGATCATACCGGCCACCTCAGCCGCATAACCATCGTCACGCGCGGCACGCCGCAGGTGATCGAACAGATCAAGGCGCAGACGGGTCGCATCATCTCGGTCCGCGAGGTCCATGACCTTACCGTCGAGGGCGCCTCGGTCGAGCGCGAGCTGGCGATGTTCAAGGTCACCGGCACCGGCGACAAGCGCGTCGAGGCGCTGCGGCTTGCGGATATCTTCCGCGCGAATGTCGTCGACAGCACGCTGGAAAGCTTTGTGTTCGAGATCACCGGCGCGCCGGAAAAAATCGACGCCTTCGCCGAGCTGATGCGCCCGCTAGGCCTGTCCGATGTGGCGCGCACCGGTGTCGCGGCCCTCTCGCGCGGCGCATGATCCAAGCTGCGGTCCGTCCGGGCCGCAGCCCTACGCCTTTTCCCATCTGTGTCGCAGCTGCGCAAAACGGGTCGCTGATGGCGCAAAAAACCCAAACTCTCCGTGGTAATCTGCCCTAAGACCACAGGAGAGCCCCTATGACCCAGACCGACCTCAGCTCTGTCCGCCGCCCCCTGGCCTCTGCAAACGGGCTGCCCAACGCCCACTACATTGACCCCAAAATGTTTGACGAGGAACGTCAGGCGGTGCTGTTTGACAACTGGGCCGGCCTTGCTGTAACCGCAGATGTCCCCGAAATTGGCGATGCCAAGCCTCTCACTTTTCTGGATATGCCGTTGCTTCTGGTCCGTGACCGCGCAGGCGCTATCCGTGTGTTCCAGAATATCTGCCGCCACCGTGGCATGATCCTTGTCGATGCCCCTCGCAAGATCGAAGGGGCGATCCGCTGTCCCTATCATTCATGGTGTTACAGCACCGAAGGAAAGCTGGTCAGCACACCCCATGTAGGCGGTCCGGGGCACAACACAGTTGACGGGATCGACCGCGCGCTGCTGGGCCTGATCGAGGTACGCAGCCATATCTGGCGCGATGTCGTCTGGATCAACGTCTCGGGCACAGCGCTGCCGTTCGAGAAGGCCAACGCCGATCTGATGGCCCGCTGGGCAGAGTTCGACAAACCCCTGCACCATGGTGGCGCCGACAGCCGTTTCGAGCTGGCGGTCAACTGCAACTGGAAGCTGGCGGTGGAGAATTACTGCGAGAGCTACCACCTGCCCTGGGTCCACCCTGGCCTCAACAGCTACTCCCGACTGGAGGATCACTATCACATCGAGCAGCCGGGCAAGTTTTCAGGGCAAGGCACGCTGGTCTACCGCCAGCTCAGGTCCGAGGATGGCAACGTATTCCCCGACTTTGACGGCCTGAACCCCAAGTGGGATACCGCAGCGGAATACGTCACCGCCTACCCCAATGTCTTGCTGGGCACCCACCGCGACCACGCCTTCGCGATCATTCTGGTGCCCGAGGGCCCCGAGCGGACAGTGGAGCACATCCACCTCTATTATGCCCGCGAAAAGACCGATCCCGAACTGCGTGCGCGCAACACCAGCCAGTGGAAAGAGGTGTTCGAGGAAGACATCTTTGTGGTGGAAGGCATGCAGCGCGGACGCCATGCGGTCGGATTTGATGGCGGACGATTCTCGCCCGCGATGGACGGGCCGACGCATATGTTCCATGACTGGGTCGCGGCGCAACTGGAACGTCATCGCGCCCTGCCCCTTGCTGCGGAATGAACGCGCTGCATGATCAGATGTTGACCGCCCATGCGGCGGGTGACGGTCCGGCGTTGGTCACACTTTATTCAGCAGCGGCGGCACAGGCGGGCGATGTGAATGCCGCATGTTTCTTTCTCACCCATGCGTATATCTTCGCACTGGAGCTTGGCGACGCACGGGCACAAGGCCTACGCGCGCAACTGGTCGCCCATGGCCGCGAAACCGCAGATCAGCCGGATTTGAGCGCCGCGTAGACATGCCATGACGCATGGCCCAGCCAGGGCAGCACCACCAGCAGCCCCAGAAACACAGGTATCATCGCCAGCAGCAGGACCACGGCAATGAACGCCGCCCAGCCCAGCATCACCACCGGATTGGCCGAAACAACCCCGAAACTGGTGATCATTGCGGTCACATAATCTACCTCGCGATCCAACAGCAGCGGCAGGCCTATCACGCAGATTGCATAGAGTAGCAGCGCAAAGGCAGCCCCGACAGCCGTGCCCAGTCCCAGCATCATCAGCCCGTCAATACTCAGGAACACATCGCCAGAGGACATGATGTTGGTCATCGGCTTGAGGCCCAGAAACAGGGCAAAAATCATGTGGCCCAAAAAGAACCAGAACAGCAGCATCACCATCATCAGCGCGCACAGCAGCGGCAGTTGCCGTCCGCGTTCAGCCCAGAGCACCTGCAACACCCGGCCTACGGTGGGCCGCTCGCCCATCCCGCGCAGGCGCGAGACCTCGTAGGTGCCAAGCGCGGCAAAAGGGGCGGCCAGCGGAAAACCGAAGACGCCCAATACAAACCAGAACGTGTGACCGGCCCAGACGGTGACGCCCACCATGCTCCACCCCGCCACGAGGCAGAGCACCGCCACAATCAGCCCGAAGGCTGGAGCCGCGCGAAAATCGCGCCAGCCTGCAGCAAGTGCTGCGCGCAACAATGCGACCGTGGGCGTTGCCAGTTCCGGCACCCCTTGTATACGTGAATACGGGGTTTCCATTGCTTCTGCCTCCGTCACAGCTGCGGTGGTTTCTTTTGCGGCCAGCCCGTGGCGCTGTGCCACTGCTGTGCCAGTCGCAACAAGGCACCATCACTGCCGCGCGGGCCGATTAACTGCACACCGGCGGGCAGACCGTCCGGCCCGAAACCCACGGGCACATTCACGACCGGCAGGCCGATCAGCCCTGCGGGGATCACCACCTGCATCCACCGATGATAGGTATCCATGCTGCGCCCTGCAATCTCCTCCGGATAGGTCCAGTCACCGTCGAAAGGCCAGAGCTGCGCGGACGGCAGGACCAGCACATCAACGCTCTCAAACAGGCGCGTGGTGCGGCGGAACCAGTCCGAGCGGATTGCACTGGCGCGCTGGACCTGCGGAGCGGTCATGGCCTGACCGCGCTCGATCTCCCATAGTGCTGCGGGCTTGAGATAATCCCGTTTGTCGGGGTCCGCATGCAGCGGCCCCAAGCCCGCGGAGATCGCAAAGGAGCGCAGATCAATCCATGACTGCCAAAGCGCATCCGCATCGAAGGGGGCAGCCAGCGTCTCGACCTTGTGACCCAGATATTCCATCTGCACCATTGCGGCCTTTGAGATATCCATGATCCCGTCTTCATAGGGCAGCGCCCCGTCCCAATCGCCCAGCCAGCCGAGGCGCAAGGCCGTTGGCGGGCGATCGATCCCCGCAAGCGTCTTTGCGCTGTCACGGCTCAGCGGCAGGCGCGGATCGGCGCCGGTCATCACGTCCAGCAGCGCCGCCAAATCCGCAGGGCTGCGCGCCATCGGGCCGGAGGTGGAAAGCTGGTGGAGGAACATATCGCCCTCTGGCTCAGCCGGAACGGTGCCCCATGTGGGGCGCATACCGTAGACGTTGTTCCAGCCCGCTGGATTGCGCAGACTGCCCATCATGTCAGAGCCATCGGCCACGGCCAGCATGCCCGTCGCCAGCGCCGCCGCCGCCCCGCCCGACGAGCCGCCAGCGGATTTGGACAGGCCGTAGGGGTTGCGCGTGACGCCATGTACCGGATTGAACGTATGGCTACCCAGCCCGAATTCGGGCGTGTTGGTCTTGCCGATGATGATCGCCCCCGCCGCGCGCAGACGGGATACCATGGTGTCATCCGCCTCCGCCACCTGCCCTGCAAACAGCGGCGAGCCCTGCGACGTAGGGAAACCCGCTGCGTCAGCCAGATCCTTGATCGCAATCGGCATCCCGTGCAGCCAACCGCTACGCGGCGCATTATCAGCCGCACGCGCCTCCGCCATGTTGCGATCACCGTCGCGCAGGCTGACGATGGCGTTGACGGAGCCGTTTACAGCGTCGATCCGCGCCAGCGTGGCTTCCATCAGCTCGGTCGCCGACAGATCACCAGATTCAAGCGCGGCAGATTGGGCCAGCGCGTCCATTTCAAGAATTCCCATGCCTGTGATACTGCTGTGTAAAATTGCCGCATGCAAGTGCAGACGCAACGGGGGCAGCCTTCTTTCACCCCTCCGAACATCAATCCCTCACGGCATCGGAACAAGGCTATCGATGAAAGCGTCGAAACTCTGCGCCACAACCGTGCAATCCAGAGATAGCGGCGTTTCGATATCACTGTGCGGCAGGTCAAACCAGAATACCTTGCCGAAAACCGGCCCTTTGTGAGCAAGTCCGAACAGACCGCCTCCGCTGTCACCTGCAAACCAGATGAGATCCCCCGTGAAGCTGACAACAGTTGTTCCCGATGTCTTTTTCGCCATAAAGAGCGGGAAAATCTCGGATACATCAGCATCAAAACCCGTGCCCGGATAGATCATTTCGACCGGGTAGCACCCGTTTTGCCGCAGCAGGAAAGCGCGGTATTGCGGCGGCAGCCTGACGTTTGCACCGGCCTCGAAGGCGGTGATCTCCGCTTCGGTGAGTGTATGGCCGGCCACCCGAAAGTCGAAATGCATCGCGTGCCCCATCTTGATTGGTTGCAGCACAACACTGCCGAGAGATGGCAGGCTGTCAATAGTTCAACGGCAATGCACTGATTTGACGGACCGAGCGGAGGATCTTGGTGGGGTGCTGGCCGCTTACTCGCCCTGCGCCTGCGCGCGGCTCTTGCCAGACACCGCCAGCGCCAGCGTAGCACCCATCAGCCCATCCAGATCACCATCCAGCACGCCCTTGGTGTCTGACGTCTCGTAATTCGTGCGCAGGTCTTTGACCATCTGGTAGGGCTGCAAGACATACGACCGGATCTGGTTGCCCCAGCCCGCATCGCCCGCATTTTCGTGCACCTCGTTTACCAGCGCGGAGCGTTTATCCAGTTCCATCTGGTAGAGGCGGGATTTGAGCGCCTTCATGGCGATATCGCGGTTCTGGTGCTGGGACTTCTCCGAAGATGTCACCACGATGCCGGTGGGATGGTGGGTGATGCGCACGGCCGAATCCGTGGTGTTCACGTGCTGGCCGCCCGCGCCTGAGGAGCGGTAGGTGTCTATGCGGATGTCCGAAGGGTTCACTTCAATCTCGATATTGTCATCGACAACCGGATAAACCTTTACCGAGGTGAATGACGTGTGCCGCTTGGCAGCACTATCAAACGGCGAGATACGCACCAGACGGTGCACGCCCGATTCCGATTTCAGCCAGCCATAGGCGTTATGGCCGCTGATCTTGTAGGCAGCGGATTTGATGCCCGCCTCTTCGCCCGCACTCTCCGATTGCAGTTCGACGGTGTAGCCCTTCTTCTCGGCCCAGCGGACATACATCCGCGCCAACATGCTGGCCCAGTCGCACGACTCGGTGCCGCCCGCACCCGAGTTGATCTCAAGAAAGGTATCATTGGCATCGGCCTCGCCATCCAACAGCGCTTCCAGTTCTTTTTGCGCGGCTGTTTTCACCAGCTTGGCAAGCGCCGCTTCGGCCTCGCCCACCACTTCGGCATCGTCTTCCATCTCGCCCAGTTCAATCAGGTCAACGTTATCCTGCAACTCGGTCTTGATGCCCTCGTATGTGTCGATGGCATCCACCAGCGCCTGACGGTCACGCATCAGCTTTTGTGCGGCTTCAGGATCATCCCACAGGGTCGGATCCTCCACGCGTGCGTTGAATTCTTCCAGCCGGTAAGGCGCCGTTTCCACATTGAGCCGCTGGCCCAGCAAATCCAGTGATTTGCGGATTTTATCGACGGTGCTTTGTACTTCTGCGCGCATGATCAGTCCTGAAATAATAGAGCGGCCCCCGCTGCGTTTGCAGGGGCCGCCCATGTGATAGACCGTCGGGTGCGGCCCTACAAGGTCGCCTAGTACAAACCGCCCGAGCTGAGTGTACCAAAGCCTGCTTTGGGCCCGACAACGGCCTTCTTGCCGGTCGAGGTTGTGACTTCCCTCGAACTGCTGCCGCCGATTTCTTCTACCAGCGGCAGGTCAGCCCCCATGGCGAAACCGCCATCGAAGGTTATGCCGAAGTTGATGAACTCGCCTTCACGGAAACACTCGGACACGACATTGGGGCCGCGTGCATCAGAGCCTAGACGCGCACCTGTGAAGCGGTCGATGTTGATAAACTCGCAGCCCTCGGGCACGCGGAACTTGCCGCCGCCGTATTTCTCTACAGCCTTGGTCATGAAGCGTTGGAAGACCGGTCCACACATCCCACCACCAGAGGCGCCGCGGCCCAGACTACGCGGCTGGTCATAGCCGATATAGCAGCCCGCAACGATGTTCGAGGTGAAGCCCACGAACCAGACATCCTTGGAGTCGTTGGTGGTGCCGGTCTTACCTGCTGTCGGCACGCTCAGGTTGACCGAGCTGCGCGCGGTACCACGCTCAACCACGCCCTGCATCATCGAGGTCAGCTGATAGGCCGTAACCGGATCCATCACCCGCTCGCGGTTGGAGATCACACGCGGCGAGGTGCCCGGGGGCAGCGTGGTCAGGTTGCAATCCTCGCAAATGCGATTGTCATGCTTGTAGACGGTGCGGCCATAGCGGTCCTGCACGCGGTCCACCAGCGTTGGCGTCACCCGCTCGCCCCCGTTGGCGAACATCGCGTAGGCGGCGACCATCTGGTAGAGCGTGGTTTCCTGCGACCCCAGCGCGTTGGCCAGCACAGGCGACAAATTTTCATAGACGCCAAAGCGTTCGGCATAATCCCCAACCACATTCATGCCGACTTCCTGCGCCAGACGGATGGTCATCAGGTTGCGCGACTGTTCGATCCCCGTGCGCAGCGGCGTGGGGCCATAGTAGCGGTTGGAGGAGTTCTGCGGACGCCATACGCCCTGCGGAGTGTTGATCTCGATGGGTGCGTCCACAATGATGGTCGCAGGGGTATAGCCACTGTCCAGCGCGGCGGCGAACACAAACGGTTTAAAGCTGGAGCCCGGCTGGCGTTTGGCCTGCGTAGCGCGGTTGAACACCGAGGATTGATAGCTGAACCCGCCCTGCATCGCGATCACACGGCCCGTGTTTACGTCCATCGCGACAAAGCCGCCCTGCACTTCAGGCACCTGACGGAGGGTCCAGCGGATGAACGATCCGTCCGCATCGCTCACCATGCGGCGTACCAGCACCACATCGCCGACCTCGACCAGATCGCCGCGACCGCCCAGCTTGCCGTCAGCTTTGCGCGCTCTGGCCCATTCCATGTCCGCACGCGGCACCCAATTGCCACCTTCCGCATTATCTACGGATTCGATACCCAGACGCGCCCCTTGCGGCGCGGTTTCCAGCACCACGGCAGGGAACCACTGGGTCTCCAGCATGATGTCGCGCGGCACGCGCTGTTCGGCCAGTGCTGTACGCCATGTCTCCTCATCGACCAGCGCCTCGGGCGGGAGTGTACGGCCCGTTCCGCGCCAGATCCCGTTTCCGCGGTCAAAAGCCTCCAGCTCGCGACGCAATGCATCTGCCGCAATCGGCTGCATTTCGTTGTCGATCGTGGCGCGGACGGTCAGACCGCCGGTGAAAAACTCGCCCTCACCAAAGTTCTCGGAGAGCTGGCGGCGGATTTCATCGGTGAAATAATCGCGCGGCGGCAGGTCGGCCTTAAAGCTCTCGAAATCGCCGTTCTGGACGGACCGCAACGGCATATCGCGTTCCTGTTGATAAACAGCCTCGGTCAGATAGCCGTTTTCCTTCATTTCGCGCAGAACAAAGTTCCGGCGCGCCAGCAGGCGGTCCTTGCGGCGCACGGGGTGAAAATCGGACGGCGCTTTGGGCAGGCTGGCCAGCATTGCCGCCTCGTGGGGGGCAAGCTCGCTCAGGGTTTTGTTGAAATAAGTCTGGCTTGCTGCGGCCACGCCATAGCTGTTCTGACCCAGAAAAATCTCGTTGAGGTACAGCTCGAGGATCTTTTCCTTGTCGAGTGTTTCCTCCAGGCGGGCAGCGAGGATGATTTCCTTGATCTTGCGTTCTGCACGGCGGTCACCGGACAGCAGGAAGTTTTTCATCACCTGCTGGGTAATTGTGGACGCGCCCCGCACGTCGCGGCCGCGTGATTTCACCGCATCCACAGCGGCAGCCCCGATGCCACGCAGGTCATATCCGTCATGTTCGTAGAAGTTCTTGTCCTCGGCGGAGATGAACGCCTGTTTGATCAGGTCGGGGATGGTATCGGCGGGCGCAAGAGGCGGCGTTCCTGT
>Ga0163215_100486_pt1 | contig 64604 bp, 50 predicted proteins | sample SynspAceP_FD_185934 | JGI IMG/M metagenome (GOLD analysis project Ga0163215, IMG submission 185934) | Saline lake microbial communities from Ace Lake in Antarctica - Synechococcus sp. Ace-P (Hybrid Assembly) | ecosystem: Environmental > Aquatic > Non-marine Saline and Alkaline > Saline | place... | reverse complement strand
GCAATCTAGACCCAAAATTTGACTATCTTTTTTAATGTAGAGGGGTCAGCATCCGACAGAACGGCAGATGCATTCTCTGACCATTTTTAACCCCAGGTAGAGGGGTCAGCTTGCTCTAGCGTATCCATAACCCAATTGAATTATCGTAATCCAAAAAATCAGGCTTGTAATAAGTCGGCACATGATAAATTAGAATTACGCCATTCTTTAATTTTTTGGCGGTTTCAATTGGTCCTTTTTCCGGTTTGGAATAGGATATCCCCAAAGATAAATTTTTACCGATATTGATATATATTGGAAGAACTTTGTCCTTGATAAAGGAAATATTATCGATAAAATTGAATTTGTTTTCAAAATATCCAACACCAAAATGTTTGAGCCATGTTGTTGAATAGATTTTGGAATTAGTAGCAATATCTTTCATTAAGTATTCTTATAAAATGTTTGGGATTTGCATCAACATATCACATTTTGAAAATAATAGGCCTGATTTAAACTTGTTAAACCTACTTACGTCATCCTCATTATTTAGCCATGAAATATAAATGGCAGGAGTGTTAATACCAGCTTCATGTGAAAAAGGATAACCTCCTCCAAATCTCGGATTTAATTCTAATATATACATCTTGTTGTTGACCACAAAAAAATCGCAGTCCATATTCCCAATATGTTTAGTATGACTTCCTATCAATTCACCGAACTTAGAAAAGTTTTCATCAATTACGGAAACAGCTTTATCTGTTTCACCAGAGCGCATTGATAATTTTTTTCTAATAAAACAGCTATAATAATTTCCATTGAAATCGTTTAAAATGTCCATTCCAAACTCTTCACCTTCTAATTTTTCCTGAATAATGATACTATGTTCAATATCACTTGAGCTAACAGTTTTAAGAATGGATCTCTTTATTCTTAATTTTTGTAACTCATAGGCTAGTAAAAGTTCTTTTTCATCTTCAACAACGTCTACACCAATTGATGCACTTCCCCATCTTGGTTTAACTATGAGGGGATAATGCAAAGAACCGTCTTTTATTGCCTCCAAAGTACTCTCTATGGTTATAAAGGTTTTGGGCGTGGGTATGTTTAGGTTATTAAAGAAATTATAGGTTTTCCATTTATCGGATGACATATCAATTACATTCTCATCTGAAATAATTACTTTGGCCCCCAAGGCCTCAAATTCTTTTTTATGTTGAGAAAGAATAGGTAGTTCTAAATCATTTAAGGAAATAATCGCCTTTATATTATTTTCTCTAATAATAGATTTTAGGCTATCAATATACTCGGGATCGTATATTGAGGGTACCTGAAAAGCTTTATCGGCATCTACCAAGGCAGGAGCTGTTAGCTGCGTATCTACAGCAATTATTTGGCCGTTATTATCTAAGGCTTTTTTAAAATAATTAATTAAATAATTTCTTCTTCCGGCACAAGTAAATAATATATTCACGTTTAGTTTTTTAAGGGTTAAAGATTAAAGGTTCAATCTATACTTTGGAAAGAAATTTGAGTCCGCATTTCTTTGGTCAACTGTTTGGAGTTCGTCATAAACATCAGGTATGGCTATTAATTTCCAAACATTGAAGTCAACATAATTTTGCGCAAAGCAAGATTTGAACTTCATTAGAGAACCTTCTCTTCCTCCACTACCTCCGCCCATATCCAAATATTTCATTTTTTCCTTATGGCACAATATTCTTATTTGGTCATATAAAAATCTAACGGGACTTTTATTGTAGTATTCATCATTGGTACAGGCTAATTCGATATGTGAAATATGTTTTGTCTCAAAATAAAGAACACCTGCCATAATTTCGTTGGTTTCATTATGTATGGCCAAAATGATTTTGGCATCTGCCATATCTGAATTTAATAATGCCTCAAAATAATTTTTCTTGTGATAAAATGAACTATTGGCATTTAGCCTATCCAAATTACTGTAATAAATAGCCATAAAATTCTCAATGTCCTCTGAATTTTCGGCAAATCTAAAACTAGAAATGGGCTTTAATTTTTTTATAAGTCTTATAGTATCTTTTTTATAGGAAAGAATTTGTTCATTTAATTCCATTTGCTGATCAAAATAGACCAGTTCACCAGCATTCTCTATAGTTCCGAGATTGGCCAGGGTTTTACTTTGTTGGCTCAAATAGGGATTCAATTTGGAAAATGCAGAAACAATTTTCTCCCTGCTCAACAACTGCAGAAATTCCTTTGAAAAACTTTCCGAATCAAAAGAATCATCAACATTAATGGAGACCGGACCTAAATAGCCGTGTACGGAAACCAGATCGGATAATTCATCATTAATTTTTCGTTTTAAAAAAGGAAAACCTATCTCGGTGTTATTGTTTTTATAAATTATGATTATTGGTTCTTCCCCTGTCTTCTTCATAACTTCATGATATTCAAAGGTATGGTACAGATCGTAGGATTCCACTTTTAAAAGAAGGTTATTCCAATCTTTTTTGTTGTTTGTAATTTCGATCATTAGATAAAATAATTAAATATTCCTCCTGTATTCCAGAAAAGTATATTTCCTGTAATCATCTGGTTTTTAATAATTTGCTGCATTCCATAGAATGCTTTGGCCGTATATGTTGTGTCTAGGGGAATTCCGTATTTGGCGTAGGAATTATTTGAAATTTGCAATATTTCATTATTGAATTTTTCGTAGCCTCCACATAGAAATTCATCAGCTACCGTTATATTATTATCCTCTTCAGGAATTAAATAGCGATTACATAAATCAGAATAGAATTCTTTTATTATTTTTTCCGATCTTAATCTTTCCCTGCCAACCGAAATTCCTATGACTTTTGTCTTTAAATTATATTTAGATATGCCGGCCAGTAAACCTGCTTGGGTTGAACCAGTGCCGCTAGCCAAGAAAATATAATCCGGGATAAAACCGCTATCTTCTATTTCTTCGAAGATTTCAATATACGCCTTCCCACCCTCCATAGTATGTCCACCTCCATATAAATAGAAAGGTTTGCGATCAATTGTTTGGTATTGGTTCATAGCCTTGTCCATTTCTAGTGAAATTTCGTCAGCATTGCAAAAAACCACCTTGGCCCTAGTATTTCTAATTAATCTAGCATTGCCATTTTGAGATAAAAAATTTTCCTTATTGCCATGCAACACTAATGTGCAATCCAAATCGTACTTGGAACAGTATAATGCTGTCGCCCTGCAATGATTGGATTGTATTCCGCCTGTGGTCACAATTGAAGTGTATTTACCTTCTTGAATTGTATTATGTAGCGCCATCATTTTGCGGGCTTTGTTCCCGCCGCCTAAAAAAGGAAATAAATCATCCCTAAAGATGGCAAAAGACGGATGGATAGATTGGATCATAATGGAATAAAACTTTTAATTATAAACTTAGATATGGCTTGGAAATAATCTAACAATTATTAATAAGTCAGGTTCATATTTTCGTTCGATGTTCAACCAAGGTTAACATGTTATCATCCAAAATTACATCGGATGGTCTTATTACCTTTAAAATTGTTTTATAGATTAATTTTAGATCATTGGTAAAAGATAAATTTTCCACATATTGAACATCTAGTTCTAGTTTTTCATCCCAACCAATGGCATTTCTTCCCGAGACTTGGGCCAGTCCGGTAATTCCTGGTCTAATAGTATGCCTAATTGCTTCTCTTTTACTGTAGTAGGGTAAATAGTATGTCCGAAGTGGTCGTGGTCCAACTAGACTCATGTCGCCAGTTATTACATTAATTAATTGAGGAAGTTCATCCAACGACGTTTTTCTTAATAGGTTCCCCATTTTTGTTAATCGAGCTTCATCAGGTAATAATTTCCCACTTAAATCCTTTTTGTCCGTCATGCTCTTAAATTTGTACATTTTAAAAACAACTTCATTTTTGCCGGGCCTATCCTGTGAAAAGAAGGGGTTAGACCTATTAATGACCAAAGAAATAAGTGTGATGATTATAATAATGGGCAATAATAGTATGAAGGCTATCAAAGCTAATATTAAATCTAGTAATCTTTTGATTATCAATCTATACATTATTAATTTACATTAATTGGTTTAATGGTAAAATTAAATGGTAACCTCCTTTTGATTATATGAACTACAAAAATATAATTTCACAAAACGGCAGCCAATTAATTGTGCTCAACTATGAATTAAATCGGATTAATAGTTAAAAAGGAAGGATTACTTTTTAGTCGATAATTCATTTTTTTGTCAGAATATATCCAAAAAAAATTGGACTGTCATCTGTTATTTTTCAGGATTTGGTGTTAACGAGTCATACTCTGCTAATATTGCATTCCAAATTACTGATCTATCGAATCTTACAGCGATAGAGTTTCTAGCATTTTTAAATTTTGATGTCCCATTATTTATGGCTTCGATCATAGCGACATATAGATCGTCCATACTTTTCGGAGGAACTATACAGCCATTCTCGCCGTTTACTATTATCTCATTACAACCATTTATATCTGAGACTATACTGGGAAGTCCCATGGCTCCTGCTTGCATTACCACATTGGGAAATCCTTCCCTATAACTAGGAAATGCCAACATATTGGAAATAGCAAAATAAGGACGAACGTCCCATTGCCAACCTAAATAAATTATATTAGGGTTGTTTTTTATATGATCCATGGTCTCAGGTAATAATGGGTCTAGATCTTTTTCAAATTCTCCCAGCAAAAGAAGTTTGACACTTTTATGGGTATCCTGAATTTTGCAAAAGGCTTCTACTAATTCATTTATCCCTTTATCTTTTACCATTCTACCAATATTTATAAATACAAAGTCACTTTCACCAATATTCAATTGCTGACGTAACGCCCCATTTTCCTCTTCGGAAAATAAACTAGGGTCAAAATGTGCTAGATCTATACCATTTGAGCTGCCATTTCCAATAACTTTTAGCTTATTTTTATTAGTGAAATTATGGTCAAGTATTATTTTTTCCAGCCCAAAGGAATTAGGATAAACTCTCGTTGCAAAGGCATAGGTGGCTTTTTCAGCGAAATTCAATATTATTCTTTTTATTCCTTTTGTTTCAAGAAGGGGAAGACCGGCAACCGTATGTAATCTGTGAGGAACTTTGGCAAAATAAGATGCCATCATGCCAAGTAGTCCTGCTTTTGGGGTGTGTGAATGGAGAATAAAAGGCTTTTCTTTTCTTAAAATGGTGTATAACTTTATTAATGCAACTACGTCTTTCAATGGGGAAATACTTCTGGACATCTGAAGTGGTATGACCCTTACGTTCTGTTCTTTTCTAACTTTGTCCAAGCGAATTCCTTTAGAAGACATTCCTATAACCTCGAAATGATCACTCATGAATTTTAATTGATTTTGAAGCAAACCATCTAAAGAACCGGATACGGTGGTAATACGAATAAGTTTTTTTTGCATTATTGATGTTGTATTGTTGTGTTGCAAAAGTATTGCTAATAATTTTTAGGTACTGATTTTACTATTGTTTTATCATCTAAACGTCAAAATTGATTTGACATTGTTTATTCTACTTTAAGTTTGGATATTTATATTTCTAGATTAGTTTATTAAGGACCTTAATAGGAAATACCACCTCTAGATAATGTTGTTTTATAGGTAACCTGACTTCGAATCAAAAGGAATAATTTTATGTTTTAGCTGATGTGGTTTTTTTGAAACAATCTTTTTCTCAGGTTACTTTTCATGTTCAATATATTAAGGAGGGGTAAATATTTTTTATTTAACTAGCTATTTTAAGATTATGAGTTTATACTAGATGTTGATTGACTTTGGACATAAAAGAGGAGATATCTCTGTTTTGTAGAAATTCATCAAAAAGAGGACGATTGTTTTTCATTGAATTTAAAGAGGAAGTTATTGCTTCTTCAAGGTTTAATACATTGTTGGTTTCAGCAATGTAAATGCCAGGGATATCTTCAATTCCTCCAGCACAAGTAGTAGAAACCACCTTAGAATTTTGAGACATCATTTGTAAAAGAACATTAGGGAATCCTTCTACTCTGGAAGAAACTACACAGACTGTGGCTTTATTGAAAAAGGGGTATACATTTTGCACAAAACCATATAGCAATACTTCTTCTTCAAGATTTAGTTTTCTAATGAGGGCCTCTAGATTGTTCCGTTCGGTTCCGTCTCCCAAAATAATAAGTTTTAGATCCTTAAATTGGAGTTTTATTCTGGCAAATGCACTGATTAAAACATCATAACCCTTTTCAGGAATCATCCTACCTGCTGAGACTATATACTTTTCAGGTAATTTGTGGTTTATTGCATCATGAGTCTTTGATGCAATTAAACTTATATCAATTGGGTTAGGAATGACTTTAATCGTTGTTAGGGCAGTTATTTTTGGATATCCAGATGTAAGTTGATTTTTCATCAACTCAGTTTGACAAACCAACAAATTTACCTTTTTATATCCCATCCTATAGAATATCTTATAAGACAATAATTTCAGGCCTTTATATCTTAGGAAAATAGAGGTGGACTCTCTAGCTACAAAATATTTTGTTTTTATTAATTTAAGACCAAGGAGAATACCGATTAATCCATTTGTATATACATGGGAAGTGAAAATATAGTCATAGGATTTGTTTTTGGATTTAGCCAAATTTAAAATGAAAAGGACAACAGCAAAATATTTTCTGCTATATTTAGAATAGTACAAGTTCGTAAGGGCGCTAGTATCTTCCCAAGAGTTTTTTAGTTTTTTGTTAAGAAAGAAAATATCAATTATATCGCCTTTATGGTAGGAGGCAACCATTTTTAAATATTGTTCGGCCCCTCCCATGGTGTCATTAGGTAATAGAATTAATATTCTCATATATTAATCAGCTTTTTATTTTATATTTTAAGGAATACTCCTTAATAGAGTGTTATTAGATTTACTTTATTTCCAAACCAGTGGCGTTCTTGGACAGCCACTGTTTTAGAACCAATAAAGCCCAAATAGTAGGGTATTTATTAGCTTTACCGTCCATATGTTCTTGGATAACAGCTTTTACCTCTGGTATTTTGATACCAGGTATTGTTTTTAGACCTTCATCACTTAGTTCACTTAAAACATATTCCTTTAATTCATTTCTAAACCAAACTTTGAATGGCATGGTAAACCCTGATTTAGGTCGGTCAAAAAATTCTTTTGGGACATGCTTGTACAATATATCCTTTAAAATCCGCTTCTGATTATTCTTGTTAAATTTAAAGTCAGTTGGAATAGATCTTGAAAATTCCACTACTCTATAATCCAATAATGGAGCCCTTGTTTCCAAGGAAAAGGCCATTGAAGCCCGATCAACTTTGGTATTAATATCCCAGTTTAAATAGGTTTTTAAATCAAAATCGGATATGCGTTCGTAAATGTTTTTGTTGTTATGATACAAATACTTCTTTTCTTCTAAATTATCCAGATCAGGTTTGTTTTCTAATAGATGATTCTTAGTATTCACCATCATACCTAGATACGCATCATTAATATTTTTATGGTTTAAAACATTGGCAATGACCTGGCTTTTGTAATGTGGTATTACGTTTAAACTATTTACTAAAATATTTCTTGCAAAATTGGGCATATTGTATACTCTTTGTATATAATTCATCCAATTATATCTATGATAACCCAAAAAGCTCTCATCGCCCCCATCTCCAGACAAGGCAACTGTAACGTGTTTTTTAGTATGCTTGGAAAGTAACAGGGAAGGAACTGCGGAAGAATCGGCAAATGGCTCATCATAATATTCACTTAGGTTTGAAATTAAGTCGATCCCCTCATTATAATTACATTCAATTACATGATGATCTGTTTGTAAATGTCCGGCAACCTTTTGAGCGTAGATACTTTCATCAAACCCTTTGGTATTAAATTTAACGGAAAAGGTCTTTACCTTCTCATTGGTTGCCTTGGTTGCCAATGCTGCTACAAGGGATGAATCTACACCTCCTGATAAAAAGATCCCTACGGGGACATCTGCGAATAATCTAATTTTTACAGCGTCGGACAATATGGATTCGAGTTCTTCTTTGGCATCTCCATAAGTTCCCTTATAAAGATTGGTGCCATTATAATCTAAATCCCAATATGTTTTTTCTTTGAATGAGCCTGAATTTATATCGTAAATAAAAGAGTGTCCTGCTTTTAATTTTTTAACCTCATTGAAAATTGTATCTGGATCAGGAATAGTACCCCAACTAAGATAATTATTAATTGATTTTTGAGAAATGGAAAGATTTTTGTTAAATAACTGGATAGCCGAAACTTGACTAGAAAATTCAAAATCCATACCATTAATATAATAGTAAAATGGTTTTTTTCCCATTTTGTCTCTCGCTCCAAATAATAGTTGTTTACTTGCGTCATAAATTACGAAGGCAAACATTCCGTTAAAATAGTTGACACAATCCTCTCCGTACTCCATATAAGCGGCACAAATAACCTCTGTATCACTTGTGGTATTAAAAGAATACCCCTTACTGCTAAGGGATTTTTTTATATCTAAATAGTTATATATTTCTCCGTTAAATGCAATATGGACACTGTCCTGGTAGGTGAAAGGTTGGTTAGAACGTGGATCTAAATCAATAATTGCCAATCTATTATGACCTAAAGTAATAGTTTTGCTTCTTGATTTTAATTGATTAATTCCCATTTTATCGGGACCACGAAAAGAAATTCTATTTAATTTAGTTTCTACTTCCTGTACGTTATAGCCTATTGTTGTTCCGTAAATTCCACACATTGTATTGAATAATTTATTTTTTAATGAAAAAGCTCTGAAATAGGTTTGTCCATTTTTCGCCAACATTTTCCATTGAAAATTTATCTAAAGACCCTGTAGTTTTTAATCTCAGGGATTCTCTTAGATTTTTGTCTAAGACCAATTCATTTAATTTAACTGTCATTTCTTCTGTATTTTGATCTGTAACCAAAATACCGTTTACATTATTCTCAATAATATCGGAGGGTCCAGAAATACAGTCATATGATATACAAGCCATACCTTGTGAAACGGCTTCAATTAGTACCATAGGTAATCCTTCATGCCTCGAAGTTAAAATAAAAATTTCCGAATCGGCCATTATTTCTTTAACGTCAGATCTAAATCCCGTGAATATTACTTGGTTTTCTATACCTAATCTTATGGCTTCATTTTGTAGTAGATTCTTTCCTACTTTACCATCACCTACAAGTTTTAACTTCCAATCAGCATTATTTTTCAGGGTGTCTGAAACAATGTTCATTAAATTGTCAAATCCTTTATGATGAAAACGATCAAGATTACCAACTGCTAAAATCACTTTTTCTCTAGTAGCCTTATTGTTATTTATAGGAGTAAATGAACAAGGGTTTGGCATAACGACCACATTATTATTTTTATTCTTGAAAAAGGATAAATCAAATTTGGTTAAAATAGTTATGGCATTAGGAAGACGATACATAAAGTTCCATAAAAACCATTTTGGGAATGTAACTTTTTGATTAAAGTGATTAAAATGTTCCGAAACAACAATTTTAATACCATATAATTTAGAAGGTATAATGGTTGAATAACCCATTAAATCGATATGAGAGCTAATTACGTCTGGTCTATTTTTTTTTTGGTAATAAAATTTTAATAGTAGGAAAAAACCTTTGACTATGGAATAATTAATTATGAATTTTTCATGAAATCGTATTCTTTCAATTGATGGGTGCAATACATAGTCATCACCATCCCTAAAGGTAATTATCCTTACAGAATCGCCTTTTTCTGCTAGATGATTGGCCAATAAACTGACAACTCTTTCAGCGCCTCCAGACTTCATTCTGCCTATTATAAAATCGATATTCATATTAAAATATATTATAACCTATTAGCATTTATATTTTCAGAAGCAATAAAGTACCCCAGCCAAACCAATATTACTATTAAATAAGGTTGATTGATAACGGTCTGCAAACTCAACATAAATATGCATAAAACAAAGAGGATGGATAAAGAGAAGTAACGTATATGAACAGGAGCTATATAAGATTTTCTAAATAAGTAGAATAACAAAAACAAAAAGAATAGAAAACATATAATTCCAGCATCTGACCAAACTCCAAAAATAGTATTGTGACCTCTTATTTCTACAGAATAATCAATTCCATTCCCGAGGATAGGATGCTCGTAAATAGAGTTCATTAGGCCCTCGAATAACCGACCTCTTCCAGAATATTCCACTTTATCGGTTTTTAGGGATAATAAATTAAATATATTCTCAATCCTACCTTTTTGAATAAGCGAAAGGGATGTAGAACTACGAACGATACTGATTAGTGCGAATAATGCAATGGGAATAAAAATTAGAGAAAATAAAATTCTTTTAGGATTAAACAGTTTATGATAGGTTAGGCCCAATATTAATAATAATACAATAAATCCAGTTTTTGAGAAGGTTAAAATTAAGGCATACATAGCAATTGCAGTTGCCAAGAGTTTTAATATCTTTTGAAAATTATTTTTCGGTTTAAATATATTCTGTACGAATATAAATGTAAGTAAACATACTATAGACGCATTATTGGCATCCGCATATACTCCATCGGCCCGTTCCAAGTCAAATTTATATACCCCTTCATGATCCAAGGAGAAATTGTATCGCTGAAGTATAATTAAAAGAATACAAGACACCAGAAACACGGAAGTAATTAGGATACTTGTTTTTTTGTGATATTCTGGGATGCTCAGAAACACTGAAAATCCCAAAAAATAAATGAAGGGAATTGTAGTTTTTAATATTGAAACTGGGTTATCGTAGATTGCATTTGCCAAAAGACCAAAAGTGAAATATATACAGAAAAACCAAATCCATAATTTTATTGAAAAGGGAAAGGGATTGGATTTTTTAAGAAATATAAATAGCCCAATAATTACGAGCCCAAAATTTATATAAGGTATGGCTTGTCCCATGGTCCCTGAAACAAACATTGCTACAAATGTTTGAATATTTAGGGAACTAACAACAAAAGCTATAAAAAAACATAATTCTCCTAATCTTTTCATTTTAAAGGATATAATGATTTAAATAAATCTTCCCATAATCTACCAACATTTTCAACAGAGTATTTACTCAAACTTTTAATGGCTTTTTGACCAAGATTTCTTCTTAATTCCTCGTCGCGTAGGAGTAAGGTTAAACCATCCTGCATTTCTGGCATATCTTGGTCTTTTATTAGAAGCCCATTTTCTTCATGGTCAATAATATCAGCGGGACCAGTCTTGCAATCATATGCGATACATGCCATACCTTGAGACATTGCTTCCAACAAAACCATGGGCAACCCTTCAAATCTAGAAGGGAGAATAAATATGGATGATTCTTGCATGACCTTATTGATGTCATTTCTGAATCCTGTAAATATTACCTGTTCTTCTATATCATGATCCACTACTAATTTAGCGAGTATTTCCTTTCCATTATCCCCACCTCCTATTATCTTTAATACCCAATCTTTATTGTTTTTTAAAATAGGAGCGGAGAGCTTAATTAAATTGTCAAAACCTTTGTGATGATATCGGTTTAGATTGCCTATGGATAAAATAACCTTTTCGCGGTTTACACTATCGTTAATTAGGGGGGTGAATGTGCAAGGATTAGGCATAACAACCACTTTACATCCTTTATTTTCATAAAAGGGTTTGTCGAACGATGTAAGTACAGTTATTGCATTGGCAAAACGATAAAGAAAATTTCTTGTAAATTTTGTGACATAGTTACCTTTTTGTAAGTATGTTATGTGCTCCGAGCAAATTATTTTCAACGAATAAAATCGGCAAACGGGAATTGATATTAAATTGGTTTCGGTTATAAATGAGATTACTATGTCAGGTCTATTATTTTTTTCTCTGTAATGTTTTATTAGATTATTGGCACTCCTTAGCTTATGATTATTAATTTTTCCTTCATGTAAACGTACTCTCAAAATGTCTTTTGAGATTTCATAATCATCTCCATGATTAAAAGTAATAATGGATACCTCATGCCCTATAGTAACAAAGTGATTGGCGAGATTTACCAATACTCGTTCTGCCCCACCGCCGACTAATGAACTTGAAATAAAATTAATTTTCATTTTTTAAGATTAAATATTTTCAATACTCGATTACTAATATCTCTAAAACCAGCACTAATTATAAAAAGAGCGGTACTACAAACTATTAAGGCTACTGATATGGCCTCAAAACCAAAAAGGAGAAGTCCCCAAAATCCCGATTCACGATTAAAAAAAACATGGCTCATTATTAAATTCGTAATTACCGCACCTAAAACAAGGGCGAATATAAGTTTGCTAAATTCTTTCCAATAACCCCATATACTTTTTTCGAACCCGTGCTTGAACAAATAATATGGCCTCCAAATAAGTATTATAAGTGAGAAACTGACCAGGGTGCCTAAAAGAATTCCTGCCATGCCCAAGCTGTGGACAAAATAAAGTGAAATCGCTAAGTTAATAAGACTTTGGGCAATAGGGGCCCAGGTATCAGCAAATAGACCATATGCATCTTTGAAATGATCTACGGGCACTCTTATCTGAAGGATAAATAAATTTAACAAGAAAAGGAAGAAAACTTTTTTGTCTAGAATATACTTTTCACCTAGCCAGATTCCAATAAATGGTTCTACTACGTAAAAGAGTGTAATGCACATTATTCCGGCAATAAAAAAACGAAGGGCCATCATCTCCCAAAATACTTTTTTGATCGAGGATTTATTGTTTTCGGCAACTAAGTTACCAATGCCTGCCCCGGTCCCGGCAAATGCCGTATTGGTTAAGGATGATAATTTGCTAAATATTAATTGATAATTACCAAAAAAGGCCACACTTTCAATACTTATAAAAATAAAAATTAAAATTTGATCGGTATTTGTAGTAACAAAATTTCCGAATTTATGGGCGCTAATTTGTTTTACCTTTAGAATAAGATCAGGATATTTTTTAATCATGCTCTTTCCTGATTTATTGTTTAACCAAAGCCAGGGATATTCCTTTATAATTCTTTTCCTTAAAAAAAAACTATATAATATTGAGAAAACTAATTCTAATGTTATCCAAGCGATAAAGCTTTGGTAATAGAAAACTAGAACACATTGAATGATTATTTTTATTAAATTAAAAGACTGGAAATAGGAAGCAACAACATAGGATTTTTGGTCTGCTTCCAGTAGAAATAAATGATAGTTGTAAAAGTAGCCAAGTAAGGAGCTTATTAAAAATGAAAAGAATACATAGTATATTACTCCTAAGGAAATTGTTACGCTCTCAAAAATTAATGGAAAAAATAAAGATAAAATAATTCCCGAAATTATAAGGATTTGTCCAATCTTTCTATACAAATAACCAAATAGGCCAATAATATTGTTTAATTCTTCATAGTTTTTTTTGAACAAGGGTTTGTATAAAGAGAAACCAACTGCAGTGCCAATTCCTAATTCGGCCAAATTGAGAAACCCAAGAAAACTTTGTAATGTAGCTGTGAGACCTATAAATGAATCACCCAGACCTTCGAGAAATATTTTTCTAGCAAAAAACTGGACTACAATGTACAGAATATAGAAAAATAGACTAAACTTTACATTTTTTATGGCCTTACTAACCCTGGACATTTGTCTTAGTTTTAAGAATTTGTCTTTGTAAATTAATGCGAAATGTATTTATTTTCAGAAAAACACCATAAAATGATAAAGGCAATACCTTTACTAAGTAGCCGTAAAATGTATAATTATCGCTTTTAAGGTTTTCAGAGACAAGTTGTTTTATTTTTTTTCTATGTGCATAATCCTTATCAAGAAAATTGTTAAAGAAAAGTTGGTCATAATGGAGGGTCAGGAATTTCACTAGATACATCCTGGCATAAAGATTGATTTTTTGATTATATGTTTTGGTTTGCTCAACCACATAAAGGCCAGCATCAATCGCATTCAATTTTTGCAGGGTATATTTTCCACGAATAACACTGTTTAAATTTTCGACATTGTAATTATAGAAAGGATAATCTATAAACCCGATTTTTTCGATATTATTAATTATATCTATAGTATAAAAAACATCTTGATGGATTTTGTTGGGGATAAAGAAATTATCCTTAATTAGGCTCTTGTGATAAATTCTTCTCCATACTGCAAATAATAAGTTTTTAATAATACGTTCCAAGGCTACTTCTCTGGTTTCAATTGCAACATTATCGAAACTACTTTTAGGCTCTCTGTTTTGATTCGATTCGATAGAACTACATTCAATCAACTTTAAGCCAGTTTTCAGGGCACTAGTCAACATAATTTCAATCATGTTCAACTCAATCCAATCATCACTATCTACGAAACAAATGTATTCTCCCCTGGCCACTTCTAGACCTTTATTTCTAGCAATACTGGACCCGGAATTTAATTGGTGTATAACGTTTATTCTTTTGTCTTGAATAGCCAACTGTTCACATAATTTATCGCTACCATCCGTGGAACCGTCATTAACCAACAGTATTTCTAAATTTGAATATGTCTGACTCAGAATACTATCGATACATCTGTTCAAATAGTTCTCAACATTATAAACGGGAATAATAATACTAACTAAAGGTGTATCTAAATCACTACTACTTTTATTATAGTCGTCCATTGACATGATCATTTTTTAGAAATCCTTTTACATCGTATAAAACTCCATCTGGTTTTAATAAAGAATCATAATCCAAATCTAAAAAGGCTTTATGTGACACAGTTAATACAATGGCATCAAAGGTTTGTTTGGGAAGAATTTTAGAAGTGGTTAAGCCATATTCATGAGAAACCTCTTCTGGGCTGGCCCAAGGGTCATGGATGACAACATTAGTACCGTAATTCTCCAGATTTCTAATGACATCTACGGCTTTGGTATTCCTAACGTCAGGACAATTTTCCTTAAAAGTAATGCCTAGGACCAATATGTTTCCTCCCTTAACCTTAAGATCGTTTTGAACCATAAGTTTAATAATTTCAGAAGCAACATAACCTCCCATACTATCGTTCATTCTCCTTCCTGCAAGTATTATTTCAGTATGGTAACCATATTCCTGTGCTTTTTGGGCTAAATAATAAGGGTCAACGCCAATGCAATGGCCGCCTACCAAACCAGGTTTGAAGGGTAAAAAGTTCCACTTGGTCCCAGCAGCCTCAAGTACAGCATGGGTGTCTATGTTCATTAAATTAAATATTTTGGCCAATTCATTTACAAAAGCAATGTTGATATCGCGTTGCGAATTTTCAATTACCTTGGATGCTTCAGCTACTTTTATTGATGGTGCCAAGTGTGTGCCTGCAGTTATAACAGAGGCATATAAATCATTTACCAATATACCCACTTCAGGCGTTGAGCCTGCTGTTACCTTCAGTATTTTTTCAACGGTATGTTCTTTGTCTCCTGGATTAATACGCTCTGGTGAATAACCGGCATAGAAATCTACATTGAATTTTAATCCGCTCATTTTTTCTAGTACGGGAACACATTCATCTTCGGTTACTCCAGGGTAAACCGTAGATTCATAAATAACTATATCTCCTTTTTTTAATACTTTTCCAACAGTCTCACTAGATTTGTATAACGGAGTCAAGTCTGGTCTATTATTCTTGTCTACAGGGGTGGGTACGGTTACTATATAATAATTGCAATCGCTAATATCTTCAATGGAGGCAGAACAAAACAAGCCATTTTCTTGATTGGGGCTACTCTTTAAAACTGCTTTTAAAGTTTTATCATCTATTTCAAGGGTAGCATCATTACCGTTCATTAATTCACCTATTCTTTTTTGATTTATATCAAAACCTACTACGGAATATTTTGTAGCAAATAAACGGGCCAGTGGCAAACCAACGTAGCCCAATCCAATAACAGCAATTTTTATCGATTTCATATTTTTTTATTTACAAAGACATTTAATTAAAAAAAAACACTAATTATAAGCCTATTTTTATGTTTGTTTATTGACCTAGTAATGGAGAATTTTATTTCTTTCCTATTTGATAATATTCAAATCCAAGTTTTTCCATTGAACTATGATTATATTGATTGCGGCCATCGAAGATCACAGCCTCCTTTAATTTCACTTTTAATTCCTCAAAATCCGGTGCCCTAAACTCTTTCCATTCCGTCAATAATATCATAGCATCGGCATTCTGAAGTGTTTCATATTTGGAATTATGGTATGAAACTCCGTCAAGTCCTTTCAAATAAAAGTGTTGCGCTTCTTTCATTGCTTTTGGGTCATAAGCTTGTATTTTAGCTCCCCGTTGTACTAATTCCTTAATAATATATATTGCGGGTGCTTCACGCATGTCATCGGTCTCGGGTTTAAAAGCTAGACCCCAAACTGCAAAGGTTTTTCCTTTTAAGTCTTCACCAAATCTGTTAATTACTTTATGTGCAATGACAAGTTTTTGCCTGTCATTTACCTCCTCAACCGAAGTAATCAAGCTAGCTTTGTATCCATGTTCCTCTGCCGTTTTTTTTAGGGCTTTAACATCTTTAGGGAAACATGAACCTCCATAGCCTGAACCTGGGTATATAAAGCTATAGCCAATTCTGCTATCAGACCCAATGCCAATTCTCACTTTATTCACATCAGCACCGACCAATTCACAAATATTGGCTATTTCATTCATAAACGAAATTTTAGTAGCCAACATGGCATTGGCCACATATTTGGTCATTTCCGCTGAACGAACATCCATGGTAATCAAACGATCAAGACTACTTCTAAAGAAAGGGGAATACAATGTGCGCATTTTTTCGGTCGCTCCTGAATTATCCGAGCCTATAACCACCCTGTCAGGTTTCATAAAATCGTTTATAGCATCTCCTTCTTTTAGAAACTCTGGATTTGAGACTACATGATATTCAATACTAACCTGTCGTTTGTCCAATTCCTTTTGAATAGTAGCAGATACTTTATCAGCAGTGCCAACAGGAACTGTAGATTTATCCACAATAATTAAAGGATGTGTCATATGCTGTCCTATCTCCTTGGCCACTTGGAGAACATATTTCAAATCTGCGGAACCATCATCTCCCATTGGGGTGCCAACGGCAATGAATGCCATATCACATTTTTGCAAGTGATTATCTAATTTCGTACTGAATCGCAGGGTATTATTCTCAATATTTCTCTTAACCATGGCTTCAAGGCCTGGTTCGTAAATAGGGATAATACCTTCCTGTAAATTTTCTATCTTTTTTGTATCTACATCAATACAGGTTACCGTATTGCCCATTTCGGCAAAACACGTACCGCTTACCAGGCCTACATAGCCTGTTCCAATAACCGTTAAATTCATTTAACTTTAAATTTTATTTTAAATTGTTCCAATACCATTGTACAGCTTCCTTCAAGCCTGATTCAATATTGAAATCCGGATCATAACCTAGCAATGTTCTTGCTTTTTCAATAGATGCTAAGGAGTGGGGTACATCTCCTTGCCGGTTCGGGCCATAGCTTATTTCTACTTGAGCAATTTTGGAATCGAATTCACTTAGATATTCTTTTAAAAGGGATACCAGCTCCTTTAAATCGGTCCGTTCCCCATAGGCTACATTATAAACGGTATTAACTGCCTCTTTATTATTACTGCTTAAAGCTCTTAGGTTCATTTGAATCACATTGTCTATATAGGTGAAATCCCTAGAATAGCTGCCATCTCCATTTATCACAGGGGATTCATGTGCCATAAGCTGCATTACAAACTTTGGAATTACGGCGGCATAGGCACCATTAGGATCCTGTTTTCTGCCAAAAACATTAAAATAACGCAGGCCTATGGTCTCAAGTCCGTAAGTTTTGCTGAAAATATCAGCATATAGTTCGTTTACATATTTGGTAATGGCATATGGGGAGAGAGGTTTCCCAATTTCATCCTCAACTTTGGGCAATGCTTCAGAATCTCCATAAGTAGAGGAACTGGCAGCATATACAAAACGTTTTATCTTCGCATCCCTTGCGGCCACTAACATATTTAAAAATCCGGAGACATTTACATCGTTGCTGGTGATCGGGTCATTAATGGATCTAGGAACTGATCCTAGAGCAGCTTGGTGCAGAACGTAATCAACTCCGTTGCAAGCCATTTTACAATCATCCAAATTTCGAATATCGCCTTCTATCAGGTTAAATTTTGGATTGGACTTTAAATGTGCAATATTTTCCCGTTTCCCTGTGGCAAAATTGTCCAAACAAGTTACCCTGTTGCCATTTTTTAGTAGTGCTTCGCACAAATTGGAACCAATAAATCCAGCCCCACCGGTAACCAATACATGATTGTCAGAATCTAGTTGCAGTGACATGCTATTCATTTTAAATTTAATTTTGAGTTACAAAGATGAATAAAAGTTATTTAAAGTGGTGTCATTATTATTTTAAGTCATAATATACTCGATGAAATGAACCTTGCTTAATTAACTTCTTTATGAATATCTCTTAGAGCTATAAACTTGGCTTACGATAATATTCACGAATTGATAAACCCTGTACTATTAAGTTAGGCACAATTCTATCTAATCTAGGTTTATAGAAAATTGTTGGAGGTGAAAATTTGTTGAAGTATTGCCATATTGTTTTAAATATATTATGATTTCTGAGGCTTGTCCTTAATAACTTATATGGGTCAAGGTCGGCCAATTAGAGTTGAGTATATATCTTAAGCACATGAAACCTTAAATTTTTAATATTCCATTTAATTTAACGTTTCACACTGATTTTAGAAATTAATTTTATTCAGAAATTGGTACAGGAGAGGCAGTTGAATATAAATATCTGTTGTAAAGCGCATTATGATTATTTGGACGAATGGGTCGGTGGGCTATGTATTCCTTACTTTTGTTGGTGATTCCATATTTCATTGGTTTTGGTTGATTTTTGTCTTTGTTACCAAGCAATTCCAATTCAATTGTTTGTGTTTTCTTGTCCCCATTAATTCTCCATCCGATAGTATTATTAGTCACTGAGAAGTCTGCTACTTCTATAGGTAATTTAGCTTCAGGAGCATTCCAAAGTGGAATGTAGTTGTCAACATAAAAAGCCACTATGAGGGATCGCAAGGACCATTGGCAACTACCGGTTCCGGAGTAGGAGTCTAGTATACTCATGTCCGGTTCGAAATAACCCTGTGTAACTGTTCCCTCTTGAAGCGAATTTTGTTCAATGAAAAAACTCCAAGTAAGATCGAGTGCACGGAACGCCAAACCCGGAGAAATCTCATTAGGTGTAATTAATGCACCAGTGACTAAAGGAGCTGGTGCTGCTATACGGTAGCAAACACTTCTTCCCATAATCGGAAATCCATTTTCACTAAAAAAATACCTATAAAACTCGAGAAACTCCTTATGTGTATTTCTTATAAAAACGGGGTCGAGTTGGGGGTCGATTTGGTCCAGCCAAAATAAACTGTAATGAATGGCCCAGGCATTATAATAATCAACGCCATTGGGGGGGTCATTAAACCAACCTTCTCCCAAATAAAATTGGTTTTTATAATTCAGGTAGGCTTCATTAATCTTCTCGTCATAAGCTCTATCGCTAAATCCAAGGCTTTCAAGTGATTTGTGGATTGTAATAGGGAAGAGGTTCCAATTATTATCTTCGATCTCCTTATTCAAAGCTTGATTAAGCCAATTGGCAATTTGTTTTTTTTCCAGAGTTGAAAATGTTGACCAAATATGATTGCGACTAACCCAAAGGCCTAGTGCAATATCAGCAGCTTCCACAATACGCTGATCTCTATTCTGGATATCTCCCCGATACTCAATACTCTCGGGGTCTGTTCCGGCTAATATCCCTTCATTAAGAAGAGCAATCAAATCTATTTTCTTATTGTCGATGATAATTCTATCATTGTTGTTTCCCGATAAATAGGAAGCAGCAAGCGGAAAATATCGGGCAAAACCTTCTAAAGCATTTACTTTTCTACCGTTCGAGCTGATTGCACCTGGGTAATTTATTAGCGCACCATTTGATGAGCGATATTTGATGAAGCCATTGGTGAAATAATCAAATAATGCCTGGTATCTCAGCAACGGAGATTCTGAATTTGTTTTTTTATTGAAAGCATGTTTAATATTTGAATCAGCCTCCTGGAACCCTTCAAATGGTTCTACAGAGTGGGTCCAGCCCTCTACAGCCCTTTCTCTAATGCTGTTTACTTTTATTACTACGAGTACTATAACTAGTATAAATAGACTGGTTAGTAATATCCTTAGAATAGTCTTTTTTCTGTGAAAGCCCATTTTTTATTTAATTTTCAGTTTGTTCGATTTTAGCGATTGTAGAATTCTTTATACCATTTAATAAATGAGGCGATACCCTTTTTTATAGGAGTATTTGGTTGATAATCATAATCCTTGATTAAGTCGTCTACATCAGCCCAGGTTCTTACCACATCGCCTGATTGCATTGGTAATAGATTGCGTTGCGCCTTAGTACCTAAATTTTCTTCAATAGCTTCTATGAAATCGAGTAGCCTAACGGAATTGTTATTACCTATATTGTATATCTTGTACTTTTCTCCTGCTTTAGTTCTATAGTTTATATCCTTTTCTAAAATGCGTACCACTCCTTCGGTAATATCATCTATATAGGTAAAATCCCGTTCCATATTACCTTGGTTAAAGACTTTAATTGGTTTGCCTTGAATAATGGCTTCTGTAAAAAGAAACATGGCCATATCTGGGCGTCCCCATGGCCCGTAGACTGTAAAAAACCTTAAGCCGGTAGTGGTGAAATCATACAAATGACTGTAGGTATGGGCCATGAGTTCATTGCTTTTTTTTGTTGCGGCATAGAGGCTTATTGGGTGGTCAACATTGTCGGTGGTTTTAAAGGGAACCTTTTTATTTAGACCATAAACGCTAGAACTGCTGGCATATACGAGATGTTTAATATTATAATGTCGGCAACATTCCAAAATATTCAGAAATCCCACTATATTACTGTCAATATAAGCTTCAGGATTTTCTAGACTGTACCGTACTCCGGCCTGTGCAGCAAGATTGCATACTACGTCAAATTTTTCATTACCAAATAACTTGGGCATTGTCTCTCGATCTTCCAGATTCATGCGTATAAATCTAAAAGTATTGGGATTTGTTTCGCTAGCACAAAGTTGGTTATATTTCTCTGCTTTTTTACGCGAGATACCCAATTCCTTCAGGCGTGCAAATTTGAGATTTATATCGTAATAATCGTTAATGTTATCAAGACCGACCACAGTATGGCTTTTTTTAATCAATTGTTGGGCAACATTAAACCCAATAAAACCTGCAGCGCCTGTGACCAATATTTTCATATTTAATTGATTAAAAATTATAATAGTACTTATGCAAATTTGGGTGGTTTTTTTGAATTAATAAAACCTTAAACTTGAATTACTATAAAAACCGTTAATCAGTGCCATTCTTATTGACTTTTTTTGGGATTGGTTGTTTACGACACTTGAACTTGCAACAAATGAGTATAATTGGAGAGCACAGATTTTGTAATTTGTTTTTAAAATAGGGGTGGATTGTAGTTCTGATTTCAGGAAAATAAAAATTACTGTTATAAGGGGATTAATGTAAGCTCAACCCTAATTAGGTTGAGTTTTTTGGATGTAAATTTTTACGGTATTTATAAATGAAAAAAAGCAGGGCTTGAGGGCCCTGCTTTTTTAATATGGATATATTGGGGTACTATTTTATTGTAAGCGCGTGTAAGAACACTTCTAGGTTGGTATAACCGCCGGTGGCATCCTTGCTGTTGTCGCTAGCATCCGCCGGATTTAGGTCATTTGCTGATTCCCAGGCATCGCTAATTCCGTCCTTGTCGCTATCTTTGGGTGCAGACCCGCCTGATATGCTGGGGAACGATCCTGAATCGACAAGAGACCCCTGTCCGGCTGTGTAATTATTGATGATCCTGGAATCTACCTCATCCCTAACGGGTAAACTGGCTCCGACATGGTTCAAAAGTTCATCGTCCAGGGCACTTGCCGGTATGGCGTTATATCCTGACGAATCAAATGGAGATGATTTTAAATAGGGCTTAAGGTTCGAGGAATATTCGCTTTGACCGGAGGCTGCAATGTTTCCGGAAATAAATGCATAGGTGTCCCCGGCATTTCCGGTTCCGTCCTCTTCTCCCTGTACGGAAGCGTTACCTCCAAATGAAATGGACGGCGCCTTTTTGAATTTATTGTTTAGGGAGGTGAATTTTATTCCCATACTCGGATTGTTCCCGCCCCTGTAGCCGTAGATAATATTGTTTATCTGTTCAAATTGGAAGGTTCCGCTTATGGGCCAATTGGCCCTAATGTTCCTTTCCTTGTTATTAGCAAAAAGGTTATTGATAATGGATATGTTCTTATTGTTCTTATAGCTTAACAGGCCATATCCACTTTCGGCAATGATACAATTTTGAATGGTTACGTTGCTCACCGTACTGCCTGAGAACCCGCCAACCAAAGAGATGTTTTCATCCTGGGCCCAACTAACACTACAATGATCTATAATAATGTCCTCTATTTTATTGCCGGAATAAGCGGTAATGTTAATTCCATCCTCATTGGAGGCGGCCCCCAATGTGCTGGAACCGAGTCGGAACCTCACATACCTTACAATAACATTGCTGGCACTTATCCTAAGTTCCCCGCCTTTGATCAGGATACCACCTCCGGGAGCTGTTTGTCCGGCAATGGTCACATTTCCTTTTCCATAGGGAATGTCGAAATAATTTCTGGCCTCAATGGTGCCACCTACGTCAAATACAATGGTCCTGGTACCTGATGAGCTCAAGGCTTCCCTAAAACTTCCCGATCCGCTATCATTTAGGTTTGTTACGTGGATAACCTTTCCGCCTCTACCGCCAGTGGCAAATCTACCAAATCCTTCCGCTCCCGGAAACGCCTTCAGGCCACCCATTTCCACAGGTTCTTCTGTAGTCGGAGTCTTGTCGGTCACGATTACCGAACCGGTTTCTTCCGTTACACTATTATCTGGATTGGTGACAGAGGTGGTATATGTGAATGTATCCTCTTCAGTAGTTATTTCTTCGGTCACCACTTCTTCTGTAGGTACCTCTTCAGGAGTAACTTCCTCAGAATTATTAGTATTTGGTGTATAGGTTATGGTATTGTCCTCATTTATTACCGCGGTACCATTTTTGGGTTCGCTAACCTCGGTAATGATTACCTCACTTTCTTCATTAAAAGTGTCATTGTTAAGGGGCTCTATTACCACAGGGTCCTCCGTTGTGATTTCTACAATGTCTTCAACAACATCTGTAACTGGCTCTACAGTAACCTCAACGGCTACAACTACCTCTGAGGTACTTTCGTCCTCATTGGTGACCTCTAAGGTTATTTCAATGTCATCTTTGCCATTGTAATCGTTGGAGGGAGTGTAAACAGCTATACTGTCCTTTTCTATGGTGATATTACCATATTTTGGTTTTGAACTACCTTTATATCTTCTACGTCCTTTTCTATTGCTAGATGTGTTATAAAGCATGTTAAAGGAAACAGGTTGATCTTCGTCGGTAGTAAATACTGCATTTGCTAAATCAATAATTACTTCTTTAGGTTCAGTTCCAATTGGATTTTCTTCCACTACATATTCCGCTAATAGGTCTGAATCCTTGTTGCAGGAAAAATTTAAAAAAAGTACAAAACTAACTAGGGTCACTAGCAAGAGATTCGAGGGGAAAATTTTCATAAGTTCTAAGACGTTAAATAAATGATAATAATTGGGGTTTAACAATAATTCTATTTTCACAACTTCATCGATAAGCGGTCTAAAATTTAGGTTAAGTGCTCAATTTGGTCGTGATAGTGGTTTTACGTTTGATTTTTTGATATGGATGTTTCAATTTTTGATTTTCGATGAAATACCCTTTTCTTTATGATTTGATTAAAATTTTTCTCGTTGACTGGTAATTTTTTAACATTTAGGGCATTTAGTTTTTTTTGATAATAAGCCTATTATTTTGACCTTTTAATATATTAAGCGTCTGCTGGTATTTGATTATTTATATGGATTTATGTCACAATCCAATGAAGATGGTTTTTACTTTCGACAATTCTTCAAACAATGAAATAGATAGTTCATGCTCAGCTGATACTTCATTCATCCGTATTGAAATTTAAAAGCGAATACCAGAGCATTAAAAAAACAAATAGAAATTGTGGGATTTAGGCGGAATAATCAATATGGAATGATAAACCAAAAGTGTTAAACTCAAGATTGTTCTTTTAACTCTGTTTCAAAATTTAAGGAGGCGGTGTGTTGCTTTAAATTATTGATTAAGAATGTATTGTGTGTAATTTTTCAGGATTTCCGAAGTGTTTAGCTCCAGACAGATGGTGTTGTTAACTTCTAAAATGCCGGGTTTTGGTGCTCAAGTATTTTGTTACTGCACTTAAGGTTTGCTATATGGAAAAATCTAGTAGTTCGTTAATGTTTAGATGTTGCTAGTGTTACTAGGTGGTTCTAAGTGTTTATTGGTCGTAATCTAAGTAAAACCCTATAATCAACTTCGGTACTTGGAGTTATTGTTGAAGGTTGTTTCTTAATTAATAAATGTTAATCCTGTGATGTGTAGCTAAAAGAAACAAATAGGAATACTTCTTTGATAAAGATTATAAAATAGTAATGCCAAATACTGTCCGATTATTGTACATCTGTGGAGTTTTTGTGTACCTAACCTTATGTTATTGAAAAATATTACTGCCTAGGTTAAGTAGATATTGTTAAGGTTGATTTTGAATATTGTGGGGCCTTAGTCGCGATTAAATAAAAAAAGAGGCCCACGTGGTGAATCTTGCTTTATTCTAGAGGGGTAAATACCCCGAGGCTTGCCTCGCACGAAAAAAAGCAGTAAACTTGAGCGTGAGCTCAAGCACCCATATACATAAGAGCCACAACGTTTCGTTGTTACTCTATCATTTGGTTTGTTCGACCAAATACCGTCGATTGGTACTAAGTCCTAAAGTTGAAAGGATTCTGTATCATACGTGTCTAGATATTCAGTACAGGTATGAGATCCATTTTTTGGAGATAGGAACGGACAAGGATCATGTTCATTTTTTGATACAGAGTGTTCCTACGTACAGTCCGACAAAAATAGCAAGGACGGTAAAGAGTCTTATTGCTCGTGAGATATTCTTACATGCCCCAGGAGTAAAAAGGGCATTATGGGGAGGTTCTTTTTGGGGCAGTGGATTTTATATCAACTCAGTCAGTCGCTATGGTAATGAAAAGACTATTGCGGAGTACGTGAAGAACCAAGGAAAGGAAAAGGAATATGAAGTTTTACATAGAGATGGTCAATTGAGATTATTTTGAAAAATAGAATAATGCCCCGTGGGCTTGCCCCGGGGATTATTTACTATATTTTTTCAAACATCGGATTAAAAGTTCCGAACTTTAAATTTTAAAATCATGCAAAAAGTATTTTTCTTATCTCTTTTATTTATCAGTTTCATAGGTGTTTCACAAGAAAAAGATAAAATTGCCTTTGGCCCATATATTCAGCAAATGGGGACCAAAGATGCTACTGTATGCTGGTCTACTTTAGAAAGTGCTCCAACAATTACCGATAAGGATGGCAACGTTAAAACAATAGGGGAGTATAAGCACCATAAAATTCATTTAGGAGGGTTGGAGCCCAATACCGAATATAAATATGATGTACTTAATGATGGTTCTGATGAAGGTAAAGGTACATTGACCACCTATCCGGATAAAATAATGCCTTTTAATTTTGCGGTTACCGGGGACTCCAGAAACAGGCACGATGTACATGCGAAAATAGTGGCCAAAATTATGGAAACTAACCCACGGTTTATCATCAATTCAGGAGATTTGGTGGCCAATGGCAGATCTATTAGTGATTGGGAAGCTTTTTTTGGGGTGAACAAGGAGCTAATGAGAAGTACACCTTACTATCCTGTATTGGGCAATCACGAAAAGGATTCTCCCTATTATTATGATTTATTCGATCTTCCCAACAATGAAAAGTACTACTATTTCACTGTTGGTGATGCCCTCTTTATAGTTTTGGATAGTGAGGGGAAGCAAATTTCGGAACCGGAATTTGTCTCTGAAAAGAATAGTGACGCTTTTTGGCAAAGTGCCTTTTCGGAGTATTTTAATACCCAAAAAAAATGGTTGGATAACGTTTTGGATTTAAATAAGGAAGCGGGTTTTGTTTTTATTTTTCAGCATAAACCTTTGTATAGTGCCATGAAAAATAGAAAGGCCGAGGCCGAACAGACTCGTAAGTTTTGGGGCGATATTTTTGAAAGACACAATGTACAAGTATTTTTCAATGGGCATGATCATCATTACCATCGTGCTTTTAAGAACGGAGTGCATTATATAACTTCAGCCGGGGCCGGAGCACCCTTGTACGATATTGATTTTGATCTTCCAGAGACTAAAAAATCCAGTAAAATTGAGCATTTTGTAAATGTACAGATTGACAAGAAAAAGGCCTATTTGAATGTTACGGATATAAATGGAAACGAAATTGAGACCATTGAGATAAAAAGAAGAAAATAATCTAGGGCAAAGTCATGAAAATCAATAAAATAGGAATGCCAATATTGATCGTAGCAATGGCACTCGCTACAGCATGGGCTATACGGGGTCAGTTTGGACATGAACAAGGTGCCGCCTGGGCAGGCGCAATTGGAGGACTTGCCCTGGTACTCGTTTCAGGGCGAAAGGATTGGTATAACAAGATGATGCTAGTTGCTTTGGCTTCGGCAGTAGGTTGGGGAGCTGGAGGCATGATCAGTTATGGAGTGGTGGTTGGTTATGGTTTTGCCGATAACTTTATCAATGCCTACTACGGTCTTGGAATGCTCTTCGTTATTGGCGGCCTGTTCGGATTATTAGGTGGAGGTCTAGTTGGCTTAACTTTAGATTCTACAGAAAGTAATAGGGTTAAATGGGGGCAATTGCTATCTATGATGGTTGCTGGCGGACTAGTAAGCTACTATTTTTTAGTGGAGCAAATTGGCTTTAAAATGACCCCACCGCGATCAGAGGCTTGGGCCCTGTGTTTTGGAGCTGGTTTGGCCATGTTGTGGTATATGGCCAAGGAAAAAAGAAACTCCGCTATTAGAGTAGCATTATTCTCTATGTTGGGTGGAGGTATTGGTTTTAGCTTTGGTAATTTTTTACAGGTTCTGGGAAATACATGGGAAATACCGTTTAACATGTGGAATGTTATGGAATACAGTATTGGGTTTTTCGGTGGATCTGGAATGGCCTATGGGGTATTTAGTTCCAAATGGCCTAAAGAAATTCCAAGTGCAAAAAAATGGGAAAACTGGTCTGCCTTTATCATTGTAGTGCTCTTTATTCCATTGATCGTTTATAGGGAATCTTTAACCTATGGTCATATTGCTAGACGTTTGGAGAGTTTGCCCAATATAGAATCTATTGCCTCAACCAGTACTTTAATGGTGCTCTTGGTTTTATGTGCAATGGTCATCACTATCTTTTGGAAATTTAAAAAAGAAGAATTCTCACAAAAAGACGTTTTGGTTACATTTTTTGCCATGCTTGTTGCATACACGTTTGTGAGCTATGCTGTAACGGGTATATTTGGAGGGGAAATGCACCTGAACCATCATCTTTATGTGTTAAATATTATAGTGATTTTCGCTTTGCTCCGATTCAAGAGCATACAATTTTCATTTGGAGATATTGATAGGTTGGACCTTAAAAAATGGCTTGTTTACTTGATAGCTGTACTTGTGGTAATCGCTATTTTGGCCTTAATAGCCATAAGCGTACATGGGGATTTGGGTGACAGGAATAGATTTCCTATTAATTAAATTGAGAATTGTTTTTTATGGTTGTAAGTGAACAAAGAAAATACATCAGGTTAATATGGACTGTTTTAGGTGTCTCCATGGGTTATGCTGTCTTGAGATACAATGTGGTGGGCACGGTAGCATGGAAAGATTTGCCCATATTTATTTTGAACAAAGGGGTGTCATTGGCAGCAATCGTATTGCTGGCCTTTAGTTTTTCAATTAGACCCCTAACCAATTTGGGAATGACCCATTTTAATTTGGGATTGGAAAGCAGAAAGGTACTGGGTATATCCGGTCTACTGTTGACCATATTTCATGTGCTCCTTAGTTTTTTGATTTTCAATCCTCAATATTATCCAAAGTTTTTTGAAGGAGATAATACGTTGTCTGTAATCGGGAATTTTAGTTTACTCAGCGGAATGGTAAGTTTTATGGTATTGGGGCTTTATCATTGGTGCTTTAGAAACCGAAGTAAGGGTAAAGAAATGCTAATAGAAATTATTACCTCAAAAATATTTTTATTAGGACTGCTATTTCTGTTGGGTGTACATCTTTTTTTTATGGGATACTCCTCTTGGTTTACACCTTCCAAATGGCAAGGTGGTTTGCCTCCAATAAGTTTGATTTCTTTTTTGGTGGTGCTTTTAGGATTTGTTCTAAATGTATTTGGTAGAAGGCCAAGGAAATCATAGATAATGAGCAGGATTCCCTAGCTGTATTTACCTGAATGGTACGAGTACTATACCAAATTCTTAATTGTTTAGAGCAGATACTAGGTTGTAAATAATGAAAATTTTTATTTGAAAATAGATATCGAATTCATCTTTTTATTACCTTCGAGTTATAATATTTGTAAAACTGCTGTAGTATAACTCAAAGTGATTTTATTGTTAAGAATAGGTAAATTCCTTTAGAGCACAAAAGATTTATTTATTTTAGCTTAAACGTTATACTAAATTCGAGTGCTATTAATAACAAGTATACTAATTAACCAACTAATTAAATTGTAGATGAAAAAACAAGAACACGTGGTATTTTCCTTTTTCTTACAAAGATGGAGGGATTTATCTTTTTTACCAAAATTGGAAATTAAGCACTTTCTGTTGCTTTCTACCCTTCTTTTTGGGATGGGTGTGGAGAATGGATGGGCCAATTTGTCCTATGCTCTGATTGATTACCCCCAAGATCCGGTTACAGTGCGGGGTAACATCACCGACTCACAGGGAACGCCGCTTTCAGGAGCATCCGTGCAGGAAAAAAATACCAGCAACGGGGCTGTTGCGGATTTTGATGGTAATTATGTCATTGAAGTAAGCTCTAGCAATGCCATATTGGTATTTTCCTATTTAGGGATGCAGACTTTAGAAAGAACCGTAGGACAGGACACCAATATCAATATTCAATTGGAAGAGGATGCCAATTTTTTGGATGAGGTGGTAGTTGTGGGTTATGGTACCACAGCAAAGAAAGACGTTACCGGAGCTATTTCCTCCATTAAGGGAGACGATTTCAAGAATCTACCAGTATCCGGAATTGATAAGGCCTTGCAAGGAAGAATGGCCGGTGTGCAAGTAGTGCCTAACGGAGGTGCGCCGGGTGGTTCTGTAGCCATAAGAATTCGTGGAACAGGTACGGTTAACAATTCGGAACCTTTATATGTTGTTGATGGAATACCAACAGCAAACATCAATGGAATTAACCCAAACGATATTGAGTCCATCCAGGTCTTGAAGGATGCCTCGGCTTCAGCTATTTATGGTACAAGGGCTGCGAACGGTGTTGTTATCGTAACTACCAGAAAAGGAAAATCAGGGGAAAAGCTGAACGTGAATGTTGATGTATATTCCGGTTTTTCCAATGTAGTAAAAACCCTTGACGTGTTGGATGCATCCACTCTGGCCGAAATAAAAAGGGAACGTTATGCCAATGATGGTATTCCAGTAAACCCAATTTGGCAAGATGCACAATATCAAACACAACTTACCAATTGGCAAGATGCCGTTTTTTCAACGGGAATGACCCAGAATGTTGATCTTAACATCAGCGGAGGAAACGATAATTCAACATTTTTGTTTGGTCTGGGTTATTACAATGAAGAAGGTATCATTGAGAGATCGGCAGCTGACAGGATAAGCTTGAGAATTAATTCTGACCATAAGGTAAAGAAGTGGTTAAAAATAGGTCAAACAATGTCTTTGTCCTCTAGGACCAACACTGGCTTCAATACTACTTCCGCCCAAAATGGATTAATTTGGAGCGCGATACGTTTTCATCCAGGTTTACCTATTAAGGATAGCAATGGTAATTATAGTTCCAATCAAATTAGTGGTGAGTTTGGGGATATCAATAATCCTCTTTTCGAAATTGAGAGACTGGATGCTGATGACCGTATAACACGGTTACTTACAAGTGTTTCACCTGAGATTTCGTTGACCAATGATTTAAAATTCAAGGCCAATTTTGCAATAGATGCCTTGGTCAGGGATAGAAGAAGTTTCAATTCACAGGTTTTAGATCAGATTAGGACTACTAATGAAAATAATGCCAATAGGAATTACGATGAAGAATTTTCCTTTTTAATGGAGTATTTTCTAACCTATGATAAAATATTTGGAGATCATAGAGTTGGATTTGTAGGGGGGTATACCCAGCAATCATTTGATTATCAAGGTTTTTCTGCGAGTTCGAAAAATTTACCGGATGAAGATCCTAGCCAACGCCTACTTAGTACTGGGGAGTTGAGCGGGAACAGCGAATACAAGGCGCATGATGGACTCGAATCTATTTTTGGAAGACTTAATTATTCTTATCTAGATAGATATTTATTAACGGCTACCGTAAGATCTGATGAATCTTCAAAATTCACTGAAGGAAACAGAACGGGTGTTTTTCCTGCCTTTTCTTTGGGCTGGAGAGTTTCTGAGGAATCCTTTTTTCATGTCCCTTTTATGGATAACTTAAAAGTTACCGGAGGCTGGGGAGAACTTGGTAACCAAAACATAGACAGACTCCAATACTTAGCAAGAATAAGTCGAGGGCAAAGATACTCCTTAGGCCTGGACGGCAGTGTTGATTTAGTTGGTGCCAATCAATCCAGTTTTGCCAATGAGGACATTAGCTGGGAAACGGTAAGGATGACCAACTTTGGTGTTGATATGGGTTTCTTGGATAACAAATTAACAACCAATTTCAACTATTTTATTAAGGATACGGACGATATGTTGCTTAGGCCGCCAGTAATTGGATCGCAAGGTAGTAATCCCTCCCCTTTCCTAAACATTGGAAAAGTTAGGAACAAAGGATTGGAAATGGAATTGAACTGGCAGGATTCCAAGGGCGACCTTGGATATAGCATAGGAGCCAATGCTTCATTTGTTAAAAATGAGGTAGTAAAATTGGTTAGTGGAACCTTTTTGGGAAGCCCATTATATGGTAGACCTAATCAAGAAATAGTGCGTACCTATGAAGGTAATCCAATTAGCACATTTTACGGATGGAGAGCTGATGGTCTTTTTCAAACTCAAGGAGATATAGACGCTCACGCGGTGCAGCCTGGAGCGCTTCCTGGTGATGTACGATTTAAGGATTTAAATAATGATAATGTTATAGACGATAAGGATAGGGAAATTATTGGAAGTCCTCACCCAGGTATGACTTATGGGATAAATGCAAGTGCAAATTATAAAGGCTTTGATCTAACCATGTTCTTTTTAGGAGTGGCTGGGGTTGAAATTTATAACGCAGATAGAATGCAGGGACTAGATGCCAGTTATCCTTTTAATTTGTATTCGGACATTACCGGGCGTTGGACAGGGCAAGGTACAAGTAATGAAATCCCTAGGGTTTCTACTTTACGTACTAATTTAAACCACAGAACATCGGATTTATTTATTGAAAAAGGAGATTTTTTTAGGCTAAAAAACCTTACTGTTGGATATACTATCCCTTCGGATATTACGGATAAAATTGGACTTTCAAGGCTTCGGTTCTATGTCACTGGACAAAATGTATTTACCATTACTGGTTATTCCGGGTATGATCCTGAATTAGGAATAACGGATGGGAATCAAATAAATGTGGATTTTGCACAATACCCTCAGGCAAGAACATATTTATTGGGCGCTAATATTGGTTTTTAATCCATTGGTATAGATTCAATTTAATAAATAGAAAACTTAAAAATCATGATAAAGATTATAAAAAACAGATACATATTGCCTCTAGCGTGTTTATCGCTATTGGTTGCCGGCTGTGATAAGAATATACTGGATACCACGGCTTATGGAGAATCTACTTCAGCAACGTTTTGGCGTAATGGGGAAGATGCAGTAGCAGCGGCAAATGCGATGTACACGCTTTTACGTGAGGAAGATTCCTATGGTCATAACGAAAATGTATTCGACAATTGTGCGGATGATATTTTTAGGGCTGGGGATCACGGTTATGAAGAAGCCATGGAGAATTTTACTATGGATGCCAGTAACAATGGTGTAAGAGCCGGCTGGAAAAATAAATACGAAATGATCAATAGGGCCAATGCGGTGCTTATTAATGTTCCGGGAATTGAGGGCATGGACGAAACCTTAAGGAATAGGGTTTTGGGAGAAGCACATTTCCTTAGGGCATTCGGATACTGGAGATTTTCGGTAATTTATGGTGGAGTTCCATTAATACTTGAGCAGAATATATTGGAAAGTAATTTTAATGTTCCAAAAGCTACTCTTTCAGAGGTACAGGCTCAAATAGAGACAGATTTAATTGCGGCCGTAGGTTTATTGCCACCCACCCATACCAGTGAAAATTTGGGAAGGCCAAATAAAGGGTCCGCTAATGGACTTTTAGCAAAACTGTATCTATATCAAGAAAATTTTGATGGCACCATTGCTGCTGGGACAGAGGTCATAAACGGCCCTTATCCTTTGGCAGATAACTTCAGGGATAATTTTACACCTGCTACAGAAAATAACCCAGAAATGCTCTTCGCAGCACAAGGATCTGATTGGTCGGATAACCCACAATATTTTGTAACTCCAAGACCATGGGGTGGATGGGATTTTCACAACCCGGTTCAAAATGTAGTAGATGAGTTTGAGGACGGAGATCCGCGCTTGGAGAATTCTATTTTTAAACCTGGTGATATGGTGCAAAGAGGCCCGGAATTAACAGAATTTACTGCGGATTTGACCCAGACCGGATTTAGCCTCTCTAAATTTACCACCTTTAATGACGATGGTAGTCTAAGCAACCAGGCCAATGTGCCAATTCTTAGGTCTGCCGATGTGTATTTGTTGGTAGCGGAAGCCAAGATTAGAAAAAGTGGTCTTGGAGCCGGGGATGGTGAAATTAATGTTGTTCGCGATAGGGTAGGATTGTTGCCGGTATCCAACGCAGGAATGCCGGAATTGATCCATGAGAGAAGGGTAGAATTAGTGGGCGAAAATCAACGTCATCAAGATCTTATGAGATGGGATAAGGCAGGAATTGTGGATATAGTTCAGATTTATGGTGAAGATAGAGGCCAATTTGACCCTGTAAGAGTCTTTACTAGGCCCAAAAATTATTACTTCCCTATTCCTCAGAACGAAATTGACCTTAGTAATGGGGTCTTAATACAAAATCCCGGTTATTAATTCCGTGAGGTGATAATTTTAGAATATGAATGGTTCTCGTAGGTTGGAATAAGGACAAACTTGAACGATTCAGTTGAAATTTTCTTAGTACTGACAGATTTTCTTTAAAGGGCAATTTAGCTTTTCAAAGTAAATCTGTCAGTACTTTTTAATAATAGACTAATGCTGATGGGAGAAGGTGCAAGGATTCAATATCTTATATTTGAGGCTTTTGATTGACCCTGATTCATGGCCTAAAAGCGCTAGGGTTGATACTATTTTAAGTAAATTGAAATTTATTTCACATTGGAATCATAGGTAAACCAATGCAAGGTTTAATGGCCAAGTCTTTTATAAAATAATACTTATAGATAATGAACAAGAGTAGTATCATTTTGGGTTTAATTTTCTTATTTCTTAGTTGTGGAGAAAAGAAAGAGATGCCAAGAACGGATGATAGTAACCAAGCCTCTGTTGAAGCTCTATTTACACTATTGGGTCCTAATGAAACCAAATTAAATTTTATAAATGTCATAAACGAAAGTCCAACAGTCAATGGGGTGCTTTATGAATACCTATATAATGGAGGAGGTGTAGCCGTAGGGGATTTAAACAATGATGATCTTCCCGATATTTACTTTATTTCAAATTTATACTCGAATAAACTCTTTATAAATAAAGGTAATTTGACTTTTGAAGAGACCACTTTGGTGTCAAAAGTGAAGGGTTTAAATGGTTTTCCCACAGGTGTAACCATGGTGGATATTAATTCAGATGGACTTTTGGATATCTATGTCTGTAAATCCGGTGATTATAATAATTTGGATCAAAGGAGAAATGAGCTTTACGTAAATAAAGGAAATAACAAAGAAGGAATACCTGTGTTTGAAGAGGAGGCTTCCGAATATGGGCTGGATCTTCCGCATTACTCTACCCAAGCTGCATTTTTGGATTATGACAAGGATGGGGACTTAGATATGTTCTTGATAAATCATGGCATTGAGCCTGCAGATGTGGAACCTAAACTAAGCACGCTTATTAACGAAAAATCTGATTATAGTAGTGAACGGTTATTTCGCAACGACAATGGCAAATTTATAGATGTTTCAGAGTCTAGCGGTATTGTAAATAATTCAATCGGTTTCGGCCTGGGTATTTCGATTGGGGATTTGAACAATGACCAATGGCCGGATATATTGGTGGGTCAAGATTATTCAGAAAAGGACCATCTCTATTTGAATCAAAAGGATGGGACTTTTAAGGAAGAGATTTTGAAAGCTACCAACCATATTTCAAATTTTTCGATGGGTAACGATATTGGGGACATTAACAATGATGGTTTACTGGATTTTATTTCGGTGGATATGGTATCCAACAACAATTATGACCTTAAGACCAGTATGAGCGGTATGAGCATAAAGAGGTTTCAGGATATCGTAGATATGGGCTTGCACCACCAGTACATGTTCAATACCCTACAATTGAACAATGGAAATTTTAAGGAGGACGGTGTTCCTGCATTTTCGGAAATTGGGAAGTATGCCGGAATATCCAATACCAATTGGAGTTGGGCCCCTCTTTTATTTGATATGGACAACGATGGTTGGCAAGATGTTTTTGTGTCCAACGGTATTTTAAGATCGTTTAGAAATAACGATTTTGTGATTTATAAGCGTAAAAGAGTAGATCAATTGTATAAAGATCTTGAAATTTATAAAAATAAGGATTCGCTAATTAAGACATATTACGATGATGTTCTAGCACGAATGCCGGAAAAGAAGGAAGTAAATTTACTCTACTTGAACAACAGGGATTTTACGTTTTCGGCAATGAATGAGGCTTGGAACTTAAATACCCCGAGCTGTACCAATGGTGCGGTTTACGCCGATTTGGATAACGATGGTGATCTGGATATCATTGGGAATAATATTAATGACCCGGCCTTTGTTTACAGGAATAATTCCAGCGAGTTGTTGCCCAAAAACAATTATCTTAAATTGAAATTAAATGGCCCTAAAGGAAATAGTATAGGTCTTGGAGCTAGGATTACTGTTGAAACTAAGGATGAAAAGCAGACCAAGGAACAATATTTGTCCAGGGGCTTTCAATCATCTGTAAGTGAAATAGTGCATTTTGGTGTGGGTGCAGTGGACAATATCAAGAGTTTAAATATTGTTTGGCCCGATGGGAAATCCCAGCTTATAAGTGGTTTAAACGTAAATCAGCAGCTGAATTTAAACTATTCGGATGCCACCGTTTCCAAGAATCCAATAAAAGAAATTTCTAAACCTATTTTTCAAGATGTAACAAACATTGTTCAAGCGAATTATAAACATGTGGAGAATGATTTTGACGATTTTAAGAGGGAAAGTTTATTACCACATAAATTTTCTGAAAACGGACCTGCATTAGCTATTGGGGATGTAAATAACGATGGCCTGGATGATTTTTTTGTGGGAGGTGCAAAAGGCGAAATAGGAGAATTGTTCCTACAGCAACAAAGTGGCAGTTTTACATCTGAGCAGCGGTCCCTATGGGCAGGGGATAGGGCACATGAAGATGTGGCCTCTGTATTCTTTGACGCAGACAAGGATGGTGATCTTGACCTATATATCGTATCGGGAGGCAATGAGGAATTGCTACAGAATGAATATTATCGCGATCGCTTTTACGAAAATTTAGGCAAAGGCAAATTTGTGAAAAGCCAAAATGCCCTTCCAGATGATCTGGTTAGTGGCTCCTGCGTTAAAACAGGGGATTTTGATAATGATGGAGACCTGGATTTATTTGTGGGTGGTAAATTGATTCCAGGTAAATACCCACTTCCTGCCAGTAGTTATCTATTAAGAAATGATAGTAGCAGTGGAAATGTGAAGTTTGTTAATGTAACTGAGGAATTGGCTCCATTTATGGCCAATTTGGGGATGGTCTCGGATGCGGAATGGGTAGATGTGGACCATGATAAAAACCTAGATCTTGTCATCGCCGGGGAATGGATGCCCATCAGAATTATTAAAAATACCGGGACAAAATTCACCGATATTACTGAGCAGTCAGGTTTGGAAAATGAGACTGGGTGGTGGTTTAGTATTGCATCGGCCGATTTTGATAATGATGGCGATATGGATTTTATGGTTGGAAATTTGGGATTAAACTATAAATATAAGGCGTCCATGGAAGCACCTTTTGAGGTATATGCCAATGACTTTGATCGGAATGGAAGTTTGGATATTGTACTTAGTTATCAAGAAAAGGGGGTTGCTTATCCGTTAAGGGGTAGGGAATGTACTTCCAATCAAATGCCTTTTATTAAAGAGAAATTTCCTAGTTATCATGATTTTGGAATAGCAGATCTATCTACCGTATATGGAGCTGAGGAATTAAAGAAGGCCACTCATTATAAGGCAACTACATTCGCTACTACCTATGTTGAAAATTTGGGCAATTTCAAGTTTAAAACCCATATGATAGAAGGGCCGGTACAATTCTCTTCCGTCAATAGTATTTTGATAGAAGACTATGATAAAGATGGTAATTTGGATGCCTTATTATCAGGAAATTTATATCAGTCCGAGGTAGAGACTCCAAGGAATGATGCCAGTTACGGAGTTGTACTAAAAGGTAATGGGAAGGGGCAATTTTCAACCCTTTATCCAAGTTCAAGTGGTTTATTGGTTAAGGGAGATGTGAAAAATGCAGGAATTTTAAGGACACAGGATACGGATTTGAAACGTATAGTTTTTGCAAAAAACAAGGATGGGTTACAATTTATAGAGTATTGAGGAATTGATTGGTATTAAAATGTTTATTTCAGAATGATCTGTAAATTCATAATGAACGTAATCCATTTGAGAATAATTAAAAGTCTAATACACTAAGTTAAATGTAGAGGAGTTCCCCACAAGGTTACCGAAATGTTTTTCGGTAATCTGATGGCGTTTTGCCCATTATATGCTTAAAGTAGTGGTTAAAATTGGCTAGATTATTGTAGCCACTTTCAAAGCAAATCTGTGTTATTTGCTTATCGGTCTCTGCCAGTAATTTGGCCGCAATACCCACCCTAACGCTTTTTACATATTCCATAAAGGTTAGATTGGTCTTCTTCTTAAAATATCTGCAAAACGAACTAGGTGCCATATTCAATACAGAGGCAGCTTCTTCCAGTTTAACACCTTCCTGAATATTTTGGAAAACATATTCGTACACCTTATTTATTTTATCAAGGTTTTTGGAGAATATGGCAGAACTGTTATTGGGATTGGAGAGATTCTCCCTTTCCTCTATTTGTAGTAGAAAATTAAATATTTTAAGCATTTCAATATAATACTCCAGTCCTTGTAATTGCGTCATTTTCTCTAGACTGTGTCTTATGTGACTGTCATTTTCTAGTTTAAAACGAAGTCCTGTGCTAGATTGTTTTAGCAAATCCACAACCCTTTCCAACTCTGGCATTCTAAAGAAATCGGAGTTAATAATGTCCTCGGAAAAGTGGGTAACAATACAAAAGGGATCATTTTCTTTTTCAAAATCCAAAGCTTCCCAACAGTGTGGTAAATTGGGCCCCAATAAAACTAGGTCACCTTTTTCAAAACCAGAAATGTTGTCCCCAACAATTCTCCTGCCCGATCCCGTGGTGATAAAGTTTAGTTCAAAATTTTTATGGGAATGTATTTTAGCATTTGATGCCAAAGGCAGCTTTCTTGATATAAATGAATGTTTGTTGGGGACAAATATTTTTTCGAAGATAAATTCCATAAGTTGGTATATTGACAATATTGGACTAATATAATTAAATTATTCAGAATTAAGGTTAAAATTTAATGTAATTAAAACAATATTGTAGTGGCGAGAGATGTTAAATTGATTTTAATTTGTTATAACAACAATTCATGTCTCAAATCTTTAGAATCTGTAAGTCCTGTTGTTAATTTCTAGGGTTTATTACTAATGATTGGATTCATGAACTACCTAAAAAACCAACCACTATGAATGCAATTATTACAACAATTTATCAGTCGGGGAGGTCTTCCTATTTATTTAACCTATTAAATATATAATGATGAATTTACCTGTGAAAGGAATAATACCTCCGATGATTACTCCATTGCTGGAGAATAAAGAACTGGATTTGTTAGGATTAAATAAATTGGTTAATCATTTGTTAGAAGGTGGTGTCCATGGCATTTTTATTTTAGGAACCACTGGTGAAGGCCCTAGTTTAAGTTATGAGGTTAGGAAACAGCTTATAACGGAAACCTGTAAAATTGTAAACAAAAAGGTCCCGGTAATGGTAGGGATTACAGATACCTCTTTTGATGGTACCTTGGCAATCGCAAACCATGCGAAAGAAGTGGGGGCAGATTCATTGGTTGTTGCTCCGCCGTACTATTTTCCAATTTCCCAAGAAGAAATGGGAGATTATCTTGATAGTCTGTTACCAAAGTTGCCATTACCTTTTATGTTATATAACATGCCAAGTTGTACAAAGCTTCATTTGTCCATTGAGGTCGTTAGACGGGCAAAGGAGTTAGGGGCAATTGGTATAAAGGATAGTTCAGGGGATCTTAGCTATTTGTATATGTTGATAGAGGAGTTTAAAGGTGATCCGCTATTTTCAATAATAGCAGGAACAGAATTGTTTTTACCGGAAACAATTATGAACGGAGGACATGGTGCAGTTGCAGGTGGGGCCAATTTTTTTCCAAAACTGTTTGTAGATTTATACAATGCCTCAGTGGATAGGGATTTGGAAAAAGTAAAATCATTACGTGACCAAGTGCTTAAGATTCATACCACAATTTATGAGGTTGGTGACTATTCTTCAAGACACATCAAGGGAACCAAGTCGGCATTGTTGGCAATGGAAATTTGCCAGGATCACACTGCAGAACCACTTCAGAGGTTCAGTGAGGTACAACGTAATCAGATTAAAGCATATATTGCCCAATTTAACTATGAAAATGAACACAGTCCAGTTCACTAAAAGCGTTGGTGGGGAATCTTGATCATGCTTCATGAACTATGTTTTTTCTGTTATAGAAAAGAGGACTATCTTGAAGCCTTTTGATAATGGATAATCATAAAATATTTAAAAAATACTTTGTTGTAATTCCGCTGTTTATTATCGCTGTTCTAGCGCTTTTAATTCATTTGGATTTACATATTATCAATGCCCTTACTTTAGAAACTGACCCTAATTTTGGAGTAGAGATCCAGATATGGCGTATACTTTTTGAACCTATTTTGGGGTTGTTACTTTATTTTAACCGTTCCCTTTATCCATTAGTGGAATTGCCTATAACATTATTGTGGATCGTGGTTTTTTACATAGGCTTTAGCCTAATAAAAGTTTTTAAAGTTCCTACTGGCACACATAGAAAACAGAGGTTGCTATGGCTTTTGGGTAACATACTGTTATTGATAGGAATTTGTTTTGCTGCCTTTGTTGTTATTCTTTTCCTTCCGTTACCTAATAATACTATAGTTAATAATACATCGGATGAGGTGTTGGTCACTACCCACGCCCATACCGAGTTTAGTCATGACGGATTAATATCACAGGATAATATGTGGGCATGGCATAAAAGAAATGGCTTCGATGCCTTCTTTATTACTGATCATGCCAATCATAAAAAAACATTGGATTTCTCCTTAAAACAAAGAAATAACCAAGTTCCAAGGGAACCATTGATCATGGTAGGCCAAGAACATTCAGGTTCCAATCATATGAGTTTATTGGGGTTGAACGGAAATTTCGAAACCAAGGATAAATCGGATTCCCTTATAGTAAATTTGGTGCATAAGTACGGGGGAGCAGTTATCATTAATCATTGGTTCGATGGTAAGGGTAATGATAAGGAGTTTTATAAGGACCTTGGTGCTGATGGCTTTGAAATTGAAAATGTAGGCAAGGAATTGTATTACGATAGAGCCATCTTTAAGGACCTAAAAGAATTTTGTGAAGATAACAAGCTCCTAATGATTGGTGGACTTGATTTTCATGGTTACGGGCGGGCCTGCGGTATTTGGAATGCTTTTAAAATTCCTAATTGGCATCAAATGAATCCTGATAAAAAAGAAAAATCTATTCTGGAAATCATCAGAAATAGAGATCAGAGTAAGGTTAAGGTGCTTATGTACCAAGATCGACCTTTTTATATTGAAGAAAATCTATTGTTTCAACCCTTTATTACCTTGGTCAATTATTTTAGGACGCTGAACTTTTTTCAAGTTTTATCATGGGCCGTTTGGTTGGTTTTGTTCCAATTGCTTTGGAATTACAGGAAGGATCATTTTATTCCAATGCATAAAAGAATGGCCTTGACAGGATTGGCGAGCGCACTATTCTTGGTTGCCTTGGGCTTGTACTATATGGTAAGGGGCAATGCCGTTAAGGGCTATAGTAAAGTGTTCGCCGAATACAGTTCCATGTTGTTAACCATTGGCGCTGTCTTTATGATCTATTCTCTTTTGATCGTTTATGTTAGATTCTTCAGAAAATTAAAAGCCAAAAATTGAAAAAAAAGATACTAAAGATCGGTGTTTTGGTTTTACTGATTTTAAGTGTAATTTCTTATTTTTATTGGGTTTTGCCAGTCTGGGGAATGCCATTCAATGACCATCGACATGGAAATCCGCCTTTGACCCCGGCATGGGCATTGGAATGTTGGCTATGGGAAGATGATGTAAATACTTCAGAATATGTGGATGAGTTATTAACAGGGTATAAGGATAACGATATTCCTGTGAGAACCATTATTTTGGATAGTCCGTGGTCTTTGCGCTACAACGATTTTGATGTTGATACTACTCTTTATAAGAATCCGGACCAATGGTTTAAGAAGCTTCAGGATAATGATTATAGGGTAGTGCTGTGGATGACCTCTATGGTGAATAGCTTTAGTAAGGACACCCAAATAAAGGATTCCAAGGATTGGTATAAGGAGGCTATGGAGAAAGGCTTCTTGGTAAAATCCAATAGCCCTAATAAATGGTGGAAAGGCGAGGGTGGTTTTATAGATTATACCAATACAAATGCCATGAACTGGTGGAGAACCTTACAACAAGACGTTTTTGATTTGGGTATTGATGGATGGAAGTTGGATGGTACTGCAACCTTATTCTGGAGTCAACTGGGGCCAATACCCATATTTTACAAGAAGACTTCCAAAGGAATAATGACCACTAGAACTTATATGGATCATTATTATAGGGATGAATACCGGTATGGACTTACCCAAAATTCAGAATTTGTTACCCTATCCAGATCTATAGATCGTGGGTTTCATCCCGAAGGTTTTTCGCCAATTGATGCCTCTCCAGTAAATTGGGTTGGAGATCAGAAGCACGAATGGGTGACGGATGAAATGATAATGGAAAGTGGGGAGGAAAAAGTTGATATAGCCTTGGATGGGGTTCAAGGTTACGAGTCGGCTATAGAGAGTATCCTGAAAAGCGCCGAATTGGGCTATAATATTGTAGGGTCCGATGTGGCTGGATTTTCGGGAAGTACAATTCCTCCAAGACTTTATATGCGGTGGACGCAATTTTCAGCCTTTTGTGGTCTGTTCATGAACGGTGGACATGGCGAAAGGCGACTTTGGAAGAGAACGGTGGAGGAGCTACAGGTAATACGAAAGTTTTCCTGGTTGCATACTGAATTAGTGCCTTATATGTATCACTATGTGGTAACGGCCCATGATGGAGGCAAAAGGTTGCAGACACCCTTAAAAGAAGGTAAATATCACTATATGTTCGGAGATGATTTTCTGGTTGCACCGATTTATAGGGACTCAAAAAATAGAAATATTACTTTGCCCAAAGGCCAATGGAGGTACTTTTTTGATGATAGGGAACTCATTGAAGGAGCCCAGGATATTCAAGGTGAATTTTCAATGGACGAATTTCCAGTTTATGTAAAGGAAGGTGCCATTATCCCAATGGATATTAAGCGTTCCTATACTGGATTAGGGGATGTGGATTCAGAAGGGTTTACTACAATTTTAGTATATCCCAAAGGTGAAAATAGCTTTGTTTACTATCATACGGATGCTGTGGGTGAAACTAGGATTTTATATTCCACCTCAGCTAATAGATTAAAACTTTCGTTGGAAGGGATAAAAATACCCCATATTTTAAGAATCCATTCCAACCACATTCCGGAATCCATCACCTTGGATGGGCGTCTATTGGAAAAGGACGTGTTTTGGAATTACGACACCCAAAAACATAAACTAATTATTAAGAACAACAAGGAATATAAGGACGGGGTTTACAACATCAGTTTCCGATGATTTCTTTCCTGTATCTAAACAGTTGATCTATCGGTGTAGGTTCCTCGACCTAAGATAGGTAAGCAGTTCTTCCGGTAAATCGGTTTGAATTACGTTGACGTATTTTCGAGTTAATAGGGCATCAAAACCTGAATCTTTCTTTTTACTCTCCATCGTATCGTACTTGCCCAGTGCATTTATCCATACTCTATATCCGGATTTTATCGTCCTGCGCATGATGCCATTTTTGTAATAGCTTTCATCAATATGAATAATGGAAATATCCTCTAATTTTTTAATGGCCCTAATGTCTTTCCTAGAATAGGCCCGGGGCATTATTTTTATGTTTTTGTTTAACTTTTGATATTGTGTAGTTTCAGGATAATCATAAAGGAAAAATAATATCTGATCCTCCATTCCGTATTTTTCGATCAAGGCAAACGTTTGTTTTACCAAGGCCTCGCCTTCTAATTTGAAATCTACGTCAAGAATAATTTTTCCCTTAGTTAGCTGCAATACTTCCTCAAAGGTTGGAATTTGCTCCTTTGTAATGTCACTACCAAATTTAAGACGGAATTCTTTTAGCTCGGCAAGGCTGAAATCATCCACTTTACCACTGCCATTTGTGGTTCTGTCAATAGTTTCGTCGTGCATAATTACGAGTTCGCCATCCTTACTTTTTCTAATATCTATTTCTACGATATCTACCCCAATACGAATACTTTCCGCTATGGCGGCCAGGGAATTTTCTGGGTAATTGGGATTGGTGGCCCTGTGTGCAGCAACAAGTATATGTTCCGGATGATTGCTATAATCATCTAAAAGACTGTCCAGTTTTGTTTCCTGTGCCAAAGAGGTAAGGGATAAAAACAAAAAGGATATAACGAAGAATATTTTTGGCATTGGATTGGTAGCGATATTCAAAATGTAATTAACTGGGGTTTGCTTATAGGTCATGGTAGATCTTGTAATTGTAGTATTGACTTTTTGGCAGAGTAGCTTTTGAACTTTAGTTGGTAATGGAACGGGAATTAGCAGAGCCTACTCCAATAATACTGTCGTAGATATCTCCAAAATTACGATAATATACCAAGATTAGATAGTTGTTTTCAGTGAAATGAAAGTTTCCGGAAATAGTGTTCATGTCAAGTACACCTTCGTTGTTTTTCATTACATATTTGTAATTATAAAAACCTTGTTTCATTTTAATAACCGCTTCCATATTACCGGTATCCTCATTATAGGTCATTTTATTTTCTTCTTCCAGTGCATAATTGTTGAATTTCCCCATGACAAACACATCATTCAGGCCAATTTTATCGGTGTAGGGAAGTGTAAAGTGTACGTAGCTATATTCGGCTTCCCTAGAACTATCGTCTCCTTGCAGTGTCCTGACCACAAAATCCCCATTAACGTCGGGATAATAGGTATAGGGGCGATCATCCCTAAAGTAATCTGTAAATAAATAGTGACTGTAGAGTTCGTCCAATTCTATGCGGGAGATAGAAGAACTGGGAGCCCTTAAATCTTTTGTGTCAAAATTAAAGTACTCATTGCCGCCAAAAAAACTGGTTTCCTTATCATATTTATATACCAATTCTGTACCCAGGATAAACTGAGGGCTAATATTGCTGATAGTGGTAGGCCATTGATAGTTTTGTATAATGGCAACCTTGACTTCTTTGTTGGGGTTTACCAGTTTTACCTGATTGGTATTAATGGTAAATTGTACAACTTGTTTTTCATTTAGGTATGTAAAATCCCTTGATCGCTTTACGACCCCGCCCACATTTACCAAATCCTCATATACCAAAAATCTACGTGAAAATTGAAGCTCATTATAGCTATTGTAAATTTCTAACAGGTAATTTCCACTGACTTTTAAACGTGTGTTGTCATTAGGGATAGTTAGCTTATAGTTGGAATAGGGCTGCAATGTAGAATAACTATTTTCGTAATCCACAATGCGTTCGTTGTCCATTCCATTTAGATATTGTGATTTTAAGAGGGACGAGGGGGTCCAGTCGTAATCGCAGTGAACAATCTTGTAATAGTAATCCTGTTCATTGGCCAAAAGATCATCAAATTCCAAATTAATGGGATCGCCCAGGTTTACCACTGGAAATTGGTCATCGGTGGTGCCTTTAAATATAATAGACTTAATATTGTTGGGAGGGTTAATTTCCAACTGCACCTGAGTATAAGCTAAATGGGCAGAAAGGAGCAGTAAAAGCGCATAAAGATTCAATCGCATTTGGTAATATTTTCTCGTAAAGGTAAGCAAAAAGCAAGCCTAAATGGGTAAGGACGGTTTAATCTCTAAATTTATAAGTAATAATTATGAAAACTTTTTATTAAGTAGTAAATTTGCTCGAAATTTGATAACCTAAGGTCTACTAAATATGTCTAAAGACATCCGAATTAAAAAAGGCTTGAACATTAATCTTATTGGTGAGGCGGAGAAGACTACTTCCAAAGCTGTTTTAAGTAATGTTTATGCAATTAATCTTCAGGATTTTCACGGAATTACCCCTAAATTAATAGTTAAGCAAGGCGCCGAAGTTAAGGCGGGAGAACCACTTTTTTATAATAAAAATGTGGAAGAGATGCTTTTTGTTTCCCCCGTAAGCGGAGAACTGGTGGAGGTAGTAAGAGGTGCCCGAAGAAAAATCTTAACCTTGAAGATATTGGCCGATAAAAGCCAAGAATTTGTTTCACATGCATCTTTGTCTCCTAGAAGTGCCAAAGCAGAGGATATTAAAGCGTTGCTTTTAAAATCTGGATGTTGGCCTTTTGTTAAGCAAAGACCTTATGATATAATAGCTAATCCGGATGTAACTCCAAAGGCAATATTTGTCTCGGCCTATGTAACTAGTCCTATGGCAGCAGATTTGGATTATTCACTAAAGGGTAAGGAAAAAGAACTGCAGGCAGCAATTAGTGCGCTAGGAAAATTAACTCCAGGCAAGGTTCATGTTTCGGTTGGTAAAGGCGGGCAGTCCATTTTTGCTAATTTAGAAGGTGCTGAAATTCATAATGTTAGTGGTCCTCATCCAGCTGGTCTGGTAGGAACGCAGATCAACAAAATTGATCCGATAAATAAAGGTGAAGTGGTATGGACCATTACACCACAAGATTTGGTTATTATTGGAGAGCTGATGCTAACGGGAAGGTATAATCCTGAAAGGGTGGTAGCTTTGGTTGGGTCTAGTGTTAAGGCACCAAAATATTATACTACTAAAATAGGGTCTGAAGTTTCTACTTTTCTTTATGCCAGTGGTGTTAATACAGAGAATTTTAGAGTGATCAATGGAGATGTGTTAACTGGAACCAAAACTAAGCCAGATGGTTATTTGGGTCATTATAACAATACTGTGACGGCTATTCCCGAAGGTGATGATTATGAACTCTTTGGTTGGAACAAGCCCGTTTTTAATAAAGTTTCTACGACTAGGGCACTTACTTTTTCATGGTTGCAGCCTAAAAAGAAATATGATTTGGACACTAATACCAATGGTGAACATAGGGCATTTGTGGTTACCGGATTATATGAGGAGGTTTTTCCAATGGATATCTACCCGTTACAACTTTTAAAAGCTTGTATGGTGAAGGACCTGGATGAAATGGAGCAACTTGGACTTTACGAGGTGGCTCCCGAAGATTTTTCACTTACAGAATTTATTTGCATCTCTAAACAGCCCCATCAACAGATTATTAGGGAAGGGTTGGATTTATTATATAAAGAAATAGGATAAAAGATGAGCTTAAAAAGTAATTTACATAATCTAAAGGAGAGGTATAAGGGCAAAAAAATGGCACCAGCATTCAATGCTATCCATACTTTTTTGTATGCTCCTAATGAAACAACACATTCCGGTTCCCATGTACGCGTTGTAGATGATTTAAAACGGACCATGAATACGGTAATAATGGCCTTGGTGCCCGTACTTATTTTTGGAATATTCAATGCTGGATATCAGCACTATGCTGCTGTAGATGCCGCAAATGGTGTTCTTAGGCAAGCTTCGGTTTTCGGAAACTTCTTAACTTTTGAAAACTTTATCATGGGGGCATGGACAGTCCTGCCTTTGGTAATCGTTTCTTATGCCGTTGGACTTGCAGTGGAGTTTTTGTTCGCTGTTATAAAAGGTCATGAAGTAGAGGAAGGGTATTTGGTAACAGGGATGTTGGTACCCTTAATAGTTCCTATTGATACTCCTTTATGGATGTTGGCAGTAGCCGTTGTCTTTGGAGTTGTTATCGGTAAGGAAGTTTTTGGCGGTACAGGCATGAATATCTTGAATCCCGCACTTACTATTAGAGCCTTTTTATTCTTTGCCTATCCTACATGGATGAGTGGTGATAAGGTTTGGGTGCATCAAGCTGTTGATTTGGCAGGTGGGCCGGATGCTATTTCCGGAGAAACCATATTGGGTTATTTGGCCCAGGGGAAAGGTGCTGAAATGAGTTATTCTGTTTCCGATATGTTTTTTGGATTTATTCCTGGATCTGTTGGCGAAACTTCTACTATACTAATATTATTGGGGGGTCTATTCTTGATCTTTAGTAAGATTGCCAGTTGGAGGATCATGGTGAGTGCAGTGGCAGGAGCTTTGGTAATGGGACTTATCTTTAATGGTGTAGTTGATGCAGGCTGGATAACAGAAACCAGTAAATTCTACGGATTAATGAGTTTTGCTTTTTGGCAACATTTGATCGTAGGTGGTTTGGCCTTTGGTATTGTATATATGGCAACCGATCCGGTTACTGGGGCCCAGACCAATAGAGGAAAATGGATCTATGGATTCTTTATAGGTTTTATCTCAGTATTGATAAGGGTGTTCAATCCCGCTTACCCTGAAGGCGTTTTCTTAGCAATTTTGTTGATGAACGTTTTTGCACCTACAATTGATCATTATGTTATTAGAGGAAATATCAATAGAAGATTGAAGCGTGCTAAGAACGCTACTATTTTGCCTAGGGACAGTGAAGGGAAAACACAAGAATTAAAAGCAGAAACAGTATAATCATGGCAGTTAATACAGATAAAAATAGTTACACCGTTATTTTTGCGGCCATTATGGTGGTAATTGTAGGGTCGCTCTTGGCATTTTTTGCATCATCACTTAGTGAAAAGATTCAAGAGAACGAACGGTTAGAAAAACAACAGAACATTCTTTATGCCATGGGCGTAAACGCAAATGAGGATGAAGGAAGTGTTAATTTTATTTCCACCGACAATGTAGCTGGTGAATTTCAAAAATACATTATTGAGCAATTGGTAATTGAAGGAGATCAGATTACAAAAAATGATCAAGCCTATCTTATTGATCTTAAGAAACAGGAAACAGAGGCCAAGGCGGGGAAAACAAGAAAGTTGCCGTTGTTTATCGGTGAAAAGGATGGATCCAAATTTTATATCATTCCTATGAGAGGTAAAGGTCTTTGGGATGCTATATGGGGCTTTGTTGCCTTGGATAATAATTTGGTGGTGAAAGGTGTGTATTTTGACCATAAGGGAGAGACCCCTGGGTTGGGAGCAAATATAAAGCAACGCTACTTTATGGATGATTTTGCGGGAGAATCTATATTAAAAGGTACGCAATATGCTGGGATTGCTGTAGCAAAAGGCAATAACGATCCTACCAACGAAATTAAAGATGACAATGAAGTTGATGCATTGGCAGGAGCCACCATTACCGGTAATGGTTTGTCCGCAATGATCAAAGAAAGTGTAAACCTATATAAATCCTATTTGGAATCAATAAGAGCTAAAAAATAAACTATGGCACTACTTTCAAAAAAAGATACGAGTCTAATATTAGACCCATTGGCCGATAACAACCCCATCACTATTCAAGTGTTGGGAATTTGTTCTGCACTGGCAATTACAGCAGAACTTAAGGCATCCATTGTAATGGCCATTTCCGTAATGTTCGTATTGGGTATAGGGAATGTTGTTATTTCATTAATGAGAAACATTATACCATCAAAGATTAGAATTATTGTTCAATTGGTCGTTGTAGCCGCCCTTGTAATTATGGTGGATCAGGTGTTGAAGGCATTTGCCTATGAATTGAGCAAAACACTTTCAGTTTTCGTTGGGTTAATTATAACCAACTGTATCATTATGGGGCGTTTTGAGGCTTTTGCCTTGGCCAATGGCCCTTGGAGGTCCTTCTTGGACGGTATTGGGAATGCAGCGGGATACGGTTTAATTTTGGTTGTAATAGGTTTCTTTAGGGAGCTCTTGGGTTCAGGTACTTTGCTTGGATTTAAGGTGTTGGGAGATCCTATTGAAAAAACAGGATTATATGCTATCGGTTATGAGAATAACGGATTTATGTTATTGTCGCCAATGGCCTTGATCGTAGTTGGACTCATTATCTGGGTACAGCGTTCTCGTAATAAAGCATTAATTGAAGAAAACTAGTAGTCATCATAAGATAAAATGTTATGTTAGAGCATATTGAATTATTTTTTAAATCCATATTTATAGACAATATGGTATTTGCCACGTTCTTAGGAATGTGTTCTTATCTAGCCGTTTCTAAAAAAGTGACTACAGCAGTTGGTCTTGGAGCAGCGGTAATATTCGTATTGGCGGTAACAGTGCCCTTAAACTGGTTGTTGGATCAATATATTTTAAGAGATGGTGCCTTGGCTTGGTTAGGTCCGGAATACGCCGATTACAACCTGAGCTTTTTATCTTTTATACTATTTATAGCAACCATAGCAACTATGGTGCAATTGGTAGAGATCGTTGTAGAAAAGTTTTCTCCTGCACTATATAATTCATTGGGTATATTTTTACCGCTGATTGCAGTAAACTGCGCTATTTTAGGTGGTTCATTATTTATGCAGTCCAGGGATATACAATCTTTGGGGTTGGCCTTTAATTATGGGCTTAGTTCTGGAATTGGCTGGTTCTTAGCTATTGTGGCCATAGCCGCTATTCGAGAGAAAATTAGATATTCCAATGTTCCACCACCACTTAGAGGTTTGGGTATAACCTTTATTATTACAGGACTTATGGCTATTGGTTTTATGAGTTTTGGTGGTATGTTGACTGGGGGCGATGAAGCACCAAAGGAAGTGGAACAGAATACGGCCCAGAAAGTAAAGGAAGAGAAGATAATAAAGGAAGCCAAGGAGAATACGGTTTCTTATAACAACGCTATAATAAACGAGTAAAAATGATTTTAGCTACAAGTACAATTGGAACAATACTGATAACGGTAGTTGCTTTTTTAATACTATTGTTATTATTGGTGGCACTATTACTGTTTACCAAGGAAAAATTATCTCCATCAGGACCAGTTACCTTAACCATTAATGGTGAAAAGAAAATTGAAGTAAGTTCAGGTGGATCATTGTTGTCCACTTTGGGAAATCAGAAAATATTTCTTCCTTCTGCCTGTGGAGGTGGAGGTACCTGCATTCAGTGTGAATGTCATGTACTTTCCGGAGGAGGGGAAGCCCTGCCAACGGAAACACCACATTTCTCCAAAAAAGAATTAAACCATGGCGCTCGTTTGGCTTGCCAGGTAAAGGTGAAGCAAGATATGGAAATTACCATTCCAGAGGAAGTTTTTGGAATTAAGAAATGGCCAGGAACCGTAGTTAGAAATTACAATGTGGCTTCGTTTATTAAGGAATTTGTTATTGAGATTCCAGAAGACATGGGTTATAAGGCCGGGGGGTATATACAGATCGAAATTCCTCCTTGTGAAGTGAAATTCTCTGAAATGGATATCACGGCACATCCTGAGGAACACGAAACTCCGGATAAGTTTCAGGCGGAATGGGACAAGTTTAACCTGTGGCCGTTGGTTATGAAAAACCCTGAAACAGAGGAAAGAGCTTATTCTATGGCTTCTTATCCTGCTGAGGGGAGAGAAATTATGTTGAACGTGCGTATTGCTACTCCACCATGGGATAGAGCTAAAAATGGCTGGATGGATGTAAATCCAGGTATCGCATCGTCTTATATCTTTAACTTGAAAAAAGGCGACCCTGTAACCATCTCAGGACCTTACGGTGAGTTCTTTATCAACGAATCGGATTCGGAGATGTTATATGTTGGTGGTGGAGCAGGAATGGCTCCAATGCGATCTCATTTATATCACCTTTTCAACACTTTAAAAACTAACCGAAAAGTAACCTATTGGTATGGTGGTAGATCTAAGCGTGAATTATTTTATTTAGATCATTTTTATAGACTTGAAAAGGAATTCCCGAATTTCAAGTTCTATTTAGCGCTTTCGGAACCTTTACCAGAGGATAGCTGGAAAGTGAAAGAAAATATTGATGCACCAGGAGACGGATTTGTTGGATTTATACATAATTGTGTTATAGAGAATTATTTGAACCATCATGATTCGCCGGAAGATATAGAACTATACTTCTGTGGTCCTCCATTAATGAACAAAGCGGTTCAGAAAATGGGTGAGGATTATGGTATCCCTGATGAGCATATTAGATTTGATGATTTTGGAGGTTAATTTTTAAACTTCCTGATTTCTAAGACCTAGTAGGTCTAATTATAGACCTGTCAGGTTTTAAAAATCTGACAGGTCTATTTTTTTTGCACAATATTTCAAGGATGCCAAGATTCAATTATGGTATCGGTTTTTAATTTTGAATTTTAGAAAATGGGTAAACCTTTAACGGAACAGGAATTGCACAATTTGGCTATGAATATTGTTGGAAAACAATTGGAGGCGGAAGGGTTCGAGTTTATGGGGATTAATAGCAAACCTAAAAAGAACCCTCAATTTGTATGTCTTAAGGATAAAAAACTTTTTTTTATTGTAGTAAGGAGTGTTCAACATCCGCAGGAGCCGAAAGCATATGATGTCCCATTAATGGAAACGATCAGGGAACATGCCTTGGCCCAAAATGGGGAGGCTTATTATGCCGGAGTGGGTCTTTACAATGCCGAGGATAGAAATTTGCCAGTTTATCTCAATGAAGAATATATATTGGAATATGAAGGACTTGTTAAAATATAGTTACCGCTGTATAGGAATATTGGTTTTGCTCTTAATTTGTAATGGGTGCAAGACTGAAGAGGGTAAATGGATCAAGAATGTAAATTCCGGAGCTGCCCTAGGTACTTCTTATAACATTATTTATTTGTCGCATGAGGAATTGGATTTTGAACGGGAAATCGATTCTGTTTTTCAAGTATTAAATAATTCCATGTCCACTTATATACCAGCTTCCGATATCTCAAGAATAAATAAAGGGGACTCCACTGTTATTGTGGATCAAATGTTTCGGGATGTATTTGAACTTTCCGCAAATATATATGAGGCCACTGACGGTTATTTTGACCCTACTGTAGGGGTTTTGGTAAACGCATGGGGATTTGGCCCCGGAACCGAATTGGAAATGGACAGTGTTAGGGTAGACAGTCTTTTGGATTATGTGGGCTTCGATAAAGTTAGCCTTGGTGCCGACAACAAGATTAAAATGACCAGTCCTGGTATGTACTTTGATTTTAATGCCATTGCCAAAGGATATGCTGTGGATCAACTAGGAATTTTGTTGAAAGAAAAGGGGATTGCCAATTATTTAATTGAAGTAGGAGGGGAGTTGGTCTCAAAAGGAGAGAATACGATCAAGGAAAAAAAGTGGGTAGTAGCTATAGATGACCCCATGATGGAGGAAAGCAGGACATCTAAGAGAACGGTTTATATGAAGGATATTGCGATGGCGTCTTCAGGAAATTATAGAAAATTTAAAATTGATCCAGAGACAGGAGCCAAGTATGTTCATACTATAGATCCCAAAACGGGTTATACCAAGAATTCCAATATTCTGGCGGCTACTATTATGGCCAAGGATTGTGCCACTGCAGATGCTTTTGCCACCGCTTTTATGGCCATGGATCTGGCAAAAACAAAGGCCATATTGAACCAGCATAAAGACTTGGAAGGCTATATAATTTATTTAGACCCAGAAGGGAATGTAATGGAATATATGACCGATGGATTTAAAAAAAATGTTCTGGAGTAGTTATTTGGATACCAAGGGAATAATTTCCCCTGTAGCCAAGCGATAATTATCAACTTCGGTATTGGAAAGCTTTTTAGTGTAATCTACCTCTTCTACCTTAAAGCCTATGGATCTAAGTTTTTCAAAATAATCCCTTCCGTATATACGGACATGATCGTATTGTCCAAATATTTTTGCCCGTTCCTTTTTGTCGGTAATACTATTATCCTCGTAGGTGTCTGCTCTGCCAAGGTCTTGAGGGATTTGAAAAATCCCCCATCCTCCTGGTTTTAATATCCGGTACAATTCATTCATAGCTTTGGTGTCATCGGGAATATGTTCCAAGACATGGTTGCAAAAAATAACATCAAAGGAATTGTCGGTGAAGGGTAGGTCGCATATATCCGCCTTTACATCTGCCAATGGCGAATTTAAATCGGTAGTGGTATAAACTATGTTTTCTTGGTTTTTGAATCTTTTGTAAAAGGCTTGTTCGGGAGCAAAATGCAATACCTTAAGTTTGGCCGTAAAAAAATTGGTCTCATTTTTTAAGTAAAGCCACAAAAGCCGATGCCTTTCAAGGGATAGGGTAGAAGGGGATAAAACATTTTCCCTGGGATGTTCATAACCATAGGGGAGAAAGCTTTTAAATTTTTTTTCATCTATGGGGTCCGTATAACGGTTTCCTCGCATAGTAAACGCCATAACTGGGCCCACCAAATAACTAAGTTTTATTAGGATGGGTCTCGGAATCGTATTTAGTATATATTTAAATAGTTTCTTCAAATTGTTATCCGGAATAATCCAGCATAATCACGATGATTAACTGAAGAATGTTATCATGTAGTCTTAAAGGTGTATCTCACCATTAAATTGCTTATTGGCTAAATAAGGAGAGGGCTGAATAATTGCCCTGTAAATTTCAAAGCCCTTCTACAGAAGTACTTCCTATTTTGTGTTCAGGACCAATGCTTTTTGTCGAAATTCCGCTTCCTCATCACTTTGTATTCCCAATGCTTCGTATATGTAGGCAAAAGTGGAAAGTATTTCAGGTTTGCCATCAATAATGGCTACGTCATGTTCAAAATGTGCACTTGGTTTACTGTCTGCCGTAAGTATTGTCCAACCGTCCTTTAATTGTTTTATTCTTCGAGTGCCTAAATTTATCATGGGCTCTATGGCTACCACCATACCCTCTACAAATTTCTTGCCCCTACCACGTTTTCCGTAATTGGGCATTTCTGGATCTTCATGCATTTCTCTCCCCAATCCATGACCCACCAATTCCCGGACTACACCATAACCTTGGCTTTCTGTAAATTGTTGAATGGCATAACCAACATCGCCTACGCGATTCCCAATTTTAAATTCTCTGATACCAACATAAAGGGATTCTTTGGTTACGTCCAATAATTTTTTTGTTTCTGGGCTAACCTCACCAACCTCAAAGGTATAGGCATGATCACCGTAAAATCCATTTTTAAGAACACCGCAGTCAATAGAAATAATATCGCCGTTTATCAAAGGGGTGTTATTTGGTATTCCATGGACTACTTGGGCATTGGGACTCATACATAGTGAATTGGGAAAATCATATAATCCCAAAAATCCTGGGACCCCTCCATGGTCTCTTATGAATGCTTCTGCCAAGCCGTCTAAATGTAGGGTAGTTACACCAGGTTTTACCTCACTGGCCAACATCCCCAAGGTCTTGCTAACAATCAATGCACTTTCGCGCATTAATTCTATCTCCTCTAAAGTTTTGATCTTTATCATAGCATGCAAATGTAAAACAATACTTTTAAAACTGCAGATCCGTACTTATTAACCAAAAGTAGTGGACGTGCATAATTATTATATCAATGGCTTTCTGGTCATTAATTCTGGTTGGGGAACGCCTAATAGTTTAAGAATGGTCGGAGCAATATCACCCAAAACACCATCCTTTATACTTTTCAATTCATTATCCACTAAAATTAAAGGTACGGGATTTGTGGTGTGGGCCGTATTGGGGCTTCCGTCCGGATTGATCATAGTTTCACAATTTCCATGATCCGCGATGACCAAAGTGGTATATCCATTTGCCAAGGCAGCTGTAATAACCGACTCCGCACAACTATCCACTGTTTCACAGGCCTTTATGGCTGCTTGCATATCTCCGGTATGGCCTACCATGTCAGGGTTGGCGAAATTAAGGCATACAAAATCTACCTCCCCCTTTTTTAATTCTGGAATTATAGCATCCCTAATCTCATAAGCGCTCATCTCTGGTTGTAAATCGTAGGTAGCTACTTTAGGTGAGGGACATAAAATTCGCTCTTCACCTTCAAACGGAATTTCCCGGCCGCCATTAAAGAAGAAGGTTACATGTGGATATTTTTCGGTCTCGGCAATTCTAATTTGCTTTTTATGGGCCTTGGCCAAGGTCTCGCCCAAGGTTTCTCTAATGTTATCCTTGTCATAAACTACCTTCACGCCTTTATAGGAATCATCGTAGTTCGTCATGGTTACATAATACAGATCCAGTTTGTGCATATTAAGTTCATGCATGTCTTCCTGACTTAGAACCTGGGTAAGCTCTCTACCACGGTCTGTCCTAAAATTGAAAAAGATAACGACATCGCCATCTTTTATAACCGACAATGGAGACCCTTGATCATCCGAAACCAATAAGGGTTTTAAAAACTCATCTGTAATGCCAGATTCATAACTGCCCAATATGGATTCTTCAATGTTCTTTGTTTTTTGGCCCTCACCGTTCACCAAAAGGTCATAGGCCAATTTAACACGTTCCCATCTTTTATCCCTATCCATGGCATAATATCTGCCAATAACACTGGCCAATTTGGCATTCTTATCAGCACAATATTTATTCAATGCACTTACATAGCCAATACCACTTTTAGGATCCACATCCCTACCATCGGTAAAGGCATGGATATAAGTTTTCTTCAAACCATAGCTTTCACTGGCGTCGATTAGGCCTCTTAGGTGAGATGTATGGCTATGAACACCCCCATCACTAAGCAATCCTAAAAAATGCACTGGCTTGTCATTTGTTTTGGCAAATAAGAGCGCATCTTTCAATACTTGCTCATCTTTTAAAGTGTCTTGGTCAATGGCCAGGTTAATTTTGGCCAAATCTTGGTAAACGATACGACCGGCACCTAGGTTCATGTGACCTACCTCACTATTGCCCATTTGTCCTTCCGGTAGGCCTACATTCATTCCATCTGTCAAAAGATTGGAATTGGCGTATTTGGTATAAAGTGAATCTATAAAAGGGGTGTTGGCATTTTCTATGGCAGAGACTTTGGGGTCTGGGGACTTGCCCCACCCATCCAAAATCATTAAAATAACTTTCTTATTCATAATGTGTTTGTTGTTGACTTCAAAAATAAAACTATTGTATTGGGATTGCTAGGATTTATGACACCTTTTTTAAAAAAATAACATTACCTTAATTGCCTGTACGAAAAGAAGCTCCCCCAAGAGAATTTATGTTAAAATTATGTTATTTAGCCTGAGAAATTGAAACATTTCTGGCTATAACTAGTCTATTATAGTAATCAATAACATTTAATTAAATCATATTCATCATGAGAAAAGCAATTCTAACAGTGGCCATGGCATTATTATTCATGGTCTCAGGCGTTCGAGCCGAAAGTAGTACCAACCCTTACAGTCTTAATGAAACGGCATTAATGGGCAATTCTAGAGATATTAACTCCTTTTGTAAGGCAATAGTTCAAGGGGATTTGGAAACCGTTAAGCGACTAATTGAGTTGGGCGAGGATGTTAATCAAAAATCCTTGGGGAAAACACCTGCAATTTTTGCAGCCCGTTACAATAAGGCTGAAATTTTGGAGCTCCTTATCGCCAATGGCGCGGATTTAAAAATTAAGTGCGACAGTGGTTATAGCGCAAAAAAGCATGCGGAGCTTTCCAATGCCAAAGAGGCATTGGAAATTATCAACGCTAATCTCAAGAAGTAGCAATTGTTGTAAACCCGTAATAAAAAAACCTATCGAACTTAATCGATAGGTTTTTTTATTACTTCTATTTGCTATTATAGTGTTCAGGTAAAAGAGCAAATTTAATTGTCTAGAATTCAAATCCGGTAAAGGCCCTAAATAAAAATGCATAAAGTGCCATGGATAACATTGCAACACAGAATACTGAGTAAATCTTTAAAAATATTACTACAATTTCTGGTTTACAATTTTCGAATGCCGCTAAGTAAATGTTCTTAAAGTGTAATAATGTTCCCATATAGTCTCGTTTAAATGATTGTAAATCAAAGCTATAATGGTTAAATGTTTTACGGTAATAGGATTTGGTTCCGGTGCAATATACTAATTATCCCTTTAAATCCTAAACAAGGTCAAGGAAATTGGTCATTGCTTACCGTTATATCGTTCAATGGCCTCTTTTATCAGTTGAATTCTATTTTCTGGGTCTGGATGTGTGCTCTGAAATTCAGGTACCCTGTTGGGGCCTGCGGCAGCTTTCAAAATTTCCATTACTTTGATCATTTCGTATGGATCATAACCTGATCGAATCATAACAAGCCCTCCTAGGTCATCACTTTCCAATTCATCCTCCCTACCGTTGGTCAATAGTGTGTTCTGGCCAATACTGCCAACAATTCCACCTGCATCGGCACCAACCGAAGCACCCATGGTTACAGTTTGCCAAAAACTGCCATCGGCAATCCTTTCTGCGGAATGTCTTCCAATTACATGTCCTATTTCATGGCCCAAAACCCCCGCGAGCTGTGCTTCGTTTAATTGGGAAAATAGGGCGTAGGTAATAAAAACTTGTCCGCCAGGTAGGGCAAAGGCATTGATGGTTTGATTGTCTGCCAATAAATGAAAATCATACTCATATGGAGTTTCCCTAGCAATACTGTTATTTACCAATTTTACACCTATCTGATCTACAAAGGATTGTAGACGTTCATCCGGATATAGACCACCATATTGTTGAGCAACCTCAGGAGCGCTCTGCAGGCCAATGGATATTTCCTGTTCAGTACTCATGTTTATATTTTGAACCCTCCCTGTATAAGGGTTTTCCTCTTTGTTGTTGCAGCGTTGGATAAAGGCAAAGGCCACAATGGCCAAGCCGATAAATATTCTAATTTTCCAACTTCCTCTTCTCATAATAAGGGGATTAAAGGAGTTAATAATCTATTAGTTCATTTATAAAAGGTCTGGGTTAATATCCAATATATTGTTTTGTATATATCCTTTTAGAAAACCGGAGGTAAAATTTTCTTTCCCTATAATATCTTCTTCAAGAAGTAATTTAAAAATATTCTTTCGTCTAAAACCCTTTAGCATCGGAATAGAAATAGGGGCATAGCTATAGTGCCATGGCTCGTATTTAAATCCTTTTCTTTTGGGATTATCGGTATAGACCAAATAGAAGCCAAATTTGTTGGCGTTATCATCCATCCATTTCTTTAAGAGCTCAAAAGGTCCACCTTTCCCAAATTTTTCAGGAACCAAAACGTCTCCAGTGGTTCTTGGATAACCGTCTATTATATCAATATCGGTTCCCCAGTGATGCCTGCTGGTACCGGGAATGGTAGAATATTGTATGATCTTTTCTATAGCACCCAATTTAGTCATCCCTTTTTCTTCGGTATATTGCAAATACTTTCGTTCCCAAATAGCTTCCTGTCGATAAAAATTACGGTAGCTCGAGACTATTTTAAGATCCATTCCTTCACTGTAAGCTGCCTTTTTCATTTCCAAAAAGGCATCATGGGCCTCTTTCCTTAAGTCGATACCCTTACCATATAGCTTAATATCTTCCTTGCCCATTAATTCGGCTAAGGAATATACTGTTTCTTGGGATAGGGTAAGACCTGGCAATAAGGATAAGGCCAAGCCTGAATAACCACTTTTTTTTATAAAAGATCTTCTATGCATATGGTAGTAAGTAATTTAATAAAATCTATTAAGGTATCTCAAAAATACTGCCACTTTTTAAAAAGGGGTAATCCATATAATTATGGACGTATGAAATTGAATTTATTAGAAACCATAAAGTTACTTATTTTAAACAAGATTGGGCATTGATCAATATAGGAATTGAAGCAAAGGATAGGCCTGAAATGACTTTAAATGCAAAAAATTGATGGGCATTTACCTTTAAAGGCCAATGGCATTCTTAAGAATTAAGGCTAAATAACAATATGTATCTAAAAAGTATATTTGAGAAATTTTAATTTTTCACTGCCTGGGATAGGTATAGGTATCCTTGATGTTTTATTTTTAGAGCATTTAATATTATGATATAATAATAAACTCCCGAGGGCAGGCCTATTTGACCCTTTACAAGCATATTACGGTTGGATAAGCCAACAAATTCATCCCTGTAATTTTCTTTGTAATACACCATTACTCCGTATCTATTGAAGATTTGTAGTATGTTGTTGGGCGATTCATCAATACCGTCAATAACCAGGTAGTCATTTGTACCGTCACCGTTAGGAGTCAAATAATAGTTGCCCAGATCCAAAGTAGTAAGCGTTTCATTTAAATCCACGGCACCGCCAATAGTAATAATTTCGTAGTCGTTGGGCACAAAGGTATCGGAGGTTATTGATCCGAAGGAGAACTCTCCTTCCAAGGCCGTGTTGCCCAAGTTCATCCATTTCTGTTGGTTTTTGCTCCAGCCGACCACAGTAAGGTCACTGAGGTATTCCCCAAGCATGTTAATGTTGCTCATGTCATCCCAGCTCAGGGTAGCGATCGTTGGTGTATCTCCTTCCAAGCGCCAAAATTCTTTGTTGCTAACACCCAGGACATTGAAATCTCTTATTCCAGTATCAAAATTCTTATCGAAAGTAGATTGGGTATTGGGGTTTTGAAAGAAATAAGCGCATTTGGCCATTTCATTAATGGTCTCTGAGGTTATGGTCAATGGTCGAACACGATTGTCATCCCCAACTGGAAACCTAAAGGTATCTTTGTTTTTTATAGATCCATAACCGTCAATTTTAGTATTTTTTCCTTCACCCACATAAAATGAATCTTCATAAAAGTTAAGGGAAATATTGGAGCGATCTCTTGGCGTGTAAACGTTGCCATGAATAAAATTAAAATTGTTTAGAATCCCTACGTTTGTCTCCAAATAGAGTCCGTCGTTGATCGAAACTTCCGTGTCGTAAAAAACAGGGGTAAAGGCACCGGAAACCGTAATAGGGTTATTTTCATTATAAAACCCTACCAAACCTAAATTCTCATCAAAGGTTCCGTCGTTAATAACATCCATATGAAAACCCACCATAGCAGCATCATGTATCTGTATGGTACCATAATTATGCACAGCATCTTGGCCCATAATGGCATGCATGGTAAAAAATAATAATACAAAGGCCTTAATTCTCATCTACCTATTTTATTTTATTGATATTGAAGCTGGAAGCACCACTTCCGGAAAGGTGTACATCCCCGCTATCTCCTTCTCTTTCTACAATAATCGTAACATCGTCGTTGGCATTCAATTGTAATATTTCGTTTAGGGCAATAGTGGGCATGAACTCATTTTTATATCTAAAATAGCCAGTTGCTCCTATAGCTCCGACAGCAGATCCGTTAATATGAATCCTAAAGGTTAAGCTAATTTTGTCATCATCAGCCCACAAGAAAAGATTGGCTCTAATGTCATATCTGCCCGCTTCCTTTATCCTTAGGGTATTTCCTGAAACCTGATATAAATTGTTGCCATCGTCCTTATAATTTTCATTGCCAAAAATTGGCACAGATGTACCATCGTTATTTAAATTAGTAGAGGTGTTAGTGTTGGTCCATCTGCCCCCTCTATTTATTTTTAAATAGGCTCCACCGTCTGTTCCGGTTGTAATAATATTGTTGGCATCCGTAGAGACTACAGTGCCGGAGGATGAGCTAGAGCCAGATGCGGAAATTGAATTCCATGTGCTGCCATTGCTCTGTACCCAAAGTGTACTTTGGGCACTAATTTGGTTAGAAGTGACACCAGATCCATTAACGTAATTGCTTATGGTCCTTGAACTACTGGTTGTATTTTTTAAGACATAGACTCTACCTGTAGCGCCATTAGCGGCAGGTAAAGTAATGGAAATATTGGAATTTATAACTAGGGTATGATGGCTTTCATCCAAGGTAACATTGCCGTTTGCCGTAGTAATGGCAGTAGACAAAGAACCGTTTACCTGTAAGGTGGAATTAGCGAGACTACCGGTATTAATTCCTACTCTAGGCAGCGCATTTTGGGTATCACTGCTCCCTTGTATACGTAAGAGTTCCTTGAGCAAGTTATCCCTGTAATCATACCTCTTAAAGATAAAAGGTTCTGCCCCGTCATCACCAATGATAAACTCTACTTGTCCATTGTTGGCGGTCCCTGCAGATCCTATCTCGAACATATCAGTTCCTGCAGCACTACCTTTAAGTCTAAAATTGCCATCAGAATTGCTATAGAACATGGGCTTGTAAAAGGAGGCTGCGTCGGCCTGAAATTGTATAGCTGAAACACCGTTACCACCTCCAACGTAGGTTAAATATTGATTTGAATCCGTGTAATCCGGAAAGGCTTGAACCAAGCCTAGGGTTTGACGCCTGCCAAACTTTAGAACACTTGTATTGTTAGTTCGTATGTCCATAGCCACATCGTTTTTAGTTCCTAAAAATGATGCTCCGGCCACTGCTGTATTCCCGTCCAATAACCAGTTGTCATTAGAGGGGGTTACCCAATTGGTTCCATTATAAAAGTATATTTTTTTATCAGTTGTATTGTAGAGCATGGACCCGGTAATGGACCCACTTATTGCATTCATTTCCGTGGTGGTCGCCGTATTTAGTCCCAATAAAAGGTTTGGATCTATTTGGGCATGGGATACAAATTGAGTAGTGAATAGTAAGGCACAGAACAAATTAAGGATCACCCTGTTAAAATCAAGCTTTCCTTGTTTTATTTCCTTACTACTAAGGGTATGTTTCATATTGTTGAACATTGTAAATGTATGTTTGCTTTTAATTATATTATAGGCCTGTCCCATGAACAGATTTAGAACGCCATTGGGTTCTGATTTATTTGGATTGCGGATCAATAAATTATTAACACGCAGTTTCTCCAAATTTTGGGTAAAACGGGACAATTTATTTAAGGGATGTTTTGGTTCCATATTATTTTAAAAATCCAAAATCATAAACATAAATTCAGAATTGAACCTTACTCTGTTCGATGCCCCATTGTCATTGTCCCCAATAATCACTTCAAAACTAGTAGAGGTTTGGTTTATATATCCTATTCCTGGGTTGTCATTACCAGCTCCATTCCGATCCGGTTGCGTTAATTGAATAATATAATTTGCAGTGGAGACCATACCAGAGGGGAGGTTAACTCTATAATGACCGTTACCTGATAATTTTGTTACGGTTATTCCAGTTGTGGCTTTAATAATTCCACCTGCTGCTGATATTTTTCCTATTGCTTTGATCATATTATCTCCTTGAGGACCTGTTGGTCCAGTTATTCCGTCTGCTCCATTAGTTCCATTACTACCATTAGTTCCTGATGGCCCCGTAGCACCCGTAGCCCCGGTAGCACCTGTGGGACCTGTTGCTCCGTCAGCACCTTTAGGTCCAATGGCACCATCAATACCATCTGAGCCTGCCGGACCAGCTGATCCAGTAGCACCAGTGTCACCTTTAGCACCTGTGGCTCCAGTTGCCCCAGATATACCTATTCCTATAGGTCCTTGTGCCCCAGTTGCACCTGCATCACCTTTGGTGCCAGTAGCTCCTGTTGCCCCAGTGGCTCCAGTGTTCCCTATATCACCTTTTACACCTTGAATACCTTGGTCTCCGGTTTCACCCTTAACCCCTTGGATACCCTGTATTCCTTGATCACCTGTAGCTCCAATGGCTCCGGTATCTCCAGTATTTCCTTTGTCGCCCTGGTCGCCTTTGGCTCCGGTCGCACCAGTAGCTCCGTCGTTTCCGTCTGTTCCATTGGTACCTGCAGCACCAGTATCACCTTTTGCACCTTGAATTCCTTGGTCACCAGTTTCTCCTTGGATTCCCTGAATACCCTGTGCGCCCGTGGCTCCAGTAGCACCAGTTGCTCCGTCGTTTCCGTCTGTTCCGTTGGTACCTGCAGCACCAGTATCTCCTTCTTCTCCTTGGATCCCTTGGGCACCATCAGCTCCGGTTGCACCAGTCGCGCCAGTGGCTCCGTCATTTCCATTTGTTCCATTGGTACCTGCGGCACCAGTATCACCTTTTTCACCCTGAATACCTTGGATTCCTTGGTCGCCAGTTGCTCCGGTTGCACCAGTAGCTCCGTCGTTCCCGTCTGTTCCATTGGTACCTGCAGCACCAGTATCACCTTTTGCACCTTGAATTCCTTGGTCACCAGTTTCTCCTTGGATTCCCTGAATACCCTGTGCGCCAGTGGCTCCAGTAGCACCAGTTGCTCCGTCGTTTCCGTCTGTTCCGTTGGTACCTGCAGCACCAGTATCACCTTTTACACCTTGGATTCCTTGGTCACCTGTTGCACCAGTGGCTCCAGTGTTACCAGTATCTCCTTTTTCACCTTGGTCACCGGTCTCACCCTTATCTCCGGTAGCACCTGTTACACCTTGGATTCCCTGAACACCAGTTGCTCCGGTTGCTCCGTCATTTCCGTTTGTTCCATCAGTACCATCGGCACCTTGAATACCTTGGATTCCTTGGGCACCATCAGCTCCGGTTGCACCAGTCGCGCCAGTGGCTCCGTCATTTCCATTTGTTCCATTGGTACCTGCGGCACCAGTATCACCTTTTTCACCTTGGATTCCCAGAATACCCTGTGCGCCAGTAGCTCCGGTATCTCCTTTATCACCTTTGTCTCCAGTTGCACCAGTAGCTCCGGTTACACCTTGAATACCTTGGTCACCAGTTTCTCCTTGGATACCTTGAATTCCCTGAATACCTTGTGCTCCGGTTTCACCAGTCGCACCAGTGGCACCGTCGTTTCCGTCTGTTCCATCAGTACCAGCGGCACCTGTATCACCTTTGTCTCCAGTTGCACCAGTAGCTCCGGTTACACCTTGGATTCCTTGTGCACCATCAGCACCTGTAGCTCCAGTATCACCAGTTTCTCCTTGGATTCCCTGTATTCCTTGTGCTCCGGTTTCACCAGTTGCTCCGGTTTCACCAGTTTCACCTTGTATTCCCTGAATACCTTGTGCTCCGGTTTCACCAGTCGCACCAGTGGCACCGTCGTTTCCGTCTATTCCATCAGTACCAGCAGCACCAGTATCACCTTTATCGCCTTTGTCTCCAGTTACACCAGTAGCTCCGGTTACACCTTGGATTCCTTGTGCACCATCAGCACCTGTAGCTCCAGTATCACCAGTTTCTCCTTGGATTCCCTGAATACCCTGTATTCCTTGGTCACCTGTAGCACCAGTGGCTCCATCATTTCCATTTGTTCCATTAGTACCAGCGGCACCTGTATCACCTTTGTCTCCAGTTGCACCAGTAGCTCCGGTTACACCTTGGATTCCTTGGGCACCATCAGCACCATCAGCACCTGTAGCACCAGTTTCACCAGTTTCACCCTGTATTCCCTGAATACCTTGTATTCCTTGGTCTCCTGTAGCACCGTCGTTTCCGTCTGTTCCATCAGTACCTGCGACACCTGTATCACCTTTGTCTCCAGTTGCACCTGTAGCTCCAGTATCACCAGTTTCTCCTTGGATCCCTTGGTCACCAGTTTCACCTTGAATACCTTGGATTCCCTGGTCACCGGTTTCACCCTTAACCCCTTGGATACCCTGTATTCCTTGATCACCTGTAGCACCAGTGGCTCCGGTCTCAC